>Ga0105048_10008901_pt1 | contig 16035 bp, 13 predicted proteins | sample MAT05_FD_78382 | JGI IMG/M metagenome (GOLD analysis project Ga0105048, IMG submission 78382) | Freshwater microbial communities from Lake Fryxell liftoff mats and glacier meltwater in Antarctica - MAT-05 | ecosystem: Environmental > Aquatic > Freshwater > Ice > Liftoff microbial mat | place...
GACCGTCACGGGCTGAGTGAGTGGACGATCACGGCGCACGACGATCCGACACTCGCCGAGCCGACATGTTCGGCGTTCTCATTCGATGAGGCAACCGCCACGGCCATGATCATCGCGATCGAGGCCGAGCCGTCATGACCGCCAGCGCGGTTCTGTTTGCCCGGATATCTGATAGAAGACACAAGACTTTCGCAGAGGAGAATTGGTGATGAGACGAGTAGGACACATGTTGTTGGTGGTTACTGCACTGGTCGGGGTGGGCTGCGGTGATGACTCGTCGTCGGCCACGTCGCCGACGGAGACGACGGTCAGCCCGTTGTCGGCGTTGCTCGGGTATCAGAACGAGACGCCCGAAGAGTCGCGGCGCAAGCAGTTGGAGGTCGAGAACCTGACTGCGGAGTGCATGCGCGAGGAAGGTTGGGAGTATCAGCCAGTCGATTGGGCTGCGCAGGGACTGCAGCAGGATCAGCCGACCGAGGAGTGGGGCAGCGACGCGTTCGGCGAGAAGTACGGATACGGGGTCGTTTACAACTACGAAACGTACGAGGAACAGAACATCCTCAACGACGGCGAGGTTCCCGAAGGTCAAGAGTTCGTCGATCCGAACCAGGACTATGTGACGTCGTTGAGCGAGGACGAGCAGCAGCAGTACTACGAGTCCCTGTACGGCGATCAGAGCTCGACCGAGGCAACGTACGTGTCCAATGCTGACGGCGAGGATGCCACGGCCGACACGGAGGCGGCTATCGTGCCGTTTGGTGCGCAGGGTTGCCAAGGGATTGCAGATGAAGAGGTGTACGCGACGGCGGACCCGACTCGCGACAACCCGGATCTGCAGGATCGTCTCAGCGAGTACTACGAGAATCAGCAGGACGACCCGAAGATCGAGGCCGCGACGCAGGAGTGGCTGGCATGCATCGAGGACAAGATCGGCGACATCGAAGTCAACGGTGGCCCTCCGAAGCAGATCTGGGACATGTACCAGTACATCGACAATCTCCGGTTCGCAGCGATGGGACTCGAACTGGTTCCGTGGGACGGTGAGGAGCAAATCGACGACATGTACAGCGGCATGACGAACGAGGATGGCACCGGCACTGCGTACGTCGGCAAGCCGCAGGTGATCCCGGAAGCTGAGCTCGAGACCTTGCGCCAGACCGAACTCGACACGTGGCGAGACGACCGTGCATGCCAGGACAAGGCGCGTATCAAGGAGATCCAGTTGCAGGCGGAGCAGGACTTCGTCGAACAGCTTCGGGCGGAGTTCCCTGAACTCGGATCGGGCTCGTGAGGTCAACGCCCTCACACGAGCCGTCGGCCCCGCCGTTCAACGATGGGGACGCTTCAAGGGCTGCAAGGGCTGAGATGGCTGTTCCGGCCGACACGATCGAACTGCCGGGGTCGGTCGCCGACGACGGTGGTCATCGACGCCGGTTGGCAGCCGTGGTGGTCCTCATCGCGGTGGCGTGTGCGGGCGGCGGATTGTTGATCGGTCGGCAGTTGAAGTCGCCGGAGGATGCTGCTGCGGATCGTGCTGCGCCGACGGCATCGCGGATCACGGCACCGGTCGAATTGCGCGAGCTGCGCTCGAGTCTGACGCTGTCGGGCGAGATCCAGTTCTCCGAGCCCACCCCGGTGAAGCTGGCCGGCAACGTCGGTCTCGGCGACGGCGAGACAGGTTTGCTGACCAAGTTGCCCGATATCGACCAGCAGGTGGCAGAGGGCGATGTGGTCTTCGATGTGTCTGGGCGGCCGGTATTGCTGTTGCAGGGCGAGACGCCGATGTACCGGTCGCTCGGCCCTGGGAGCACGGGCCGGGATGTGTTGCAGTTGGAGCAGTCACTCGAGCGACTCGGATTCGTGCCGGGTGTGGTCGACACCGTGTACGACGGCTTCACCGAGGCCGCCATCGACGAGTGGTACCGGACCGCTGGCTACACGAGCATGGGGGCGTCATCCGATGACCTGGAGAAGTTGCGAACCCTGAGGCTTGCGATCACCACCGCCGAGGCAACGTTGCTCGCCTCCCAACAGACCCTGTCCGATGCGAACAAGGGTCCGAGCGGGGGCGAGTTGTTGCAACTGCAACAACAGGTTGCGCTGACGACCGACCAGCTGCCGGTCATCCAGGCCAAGGCCGACCGAGACAACTCGGCCGCCGCGCAACGGGTGCAAGCAACTGCCACCACCCGCGACACGGCCATCACCCAACGAGACCTCGCCAAAGCAGCCGTCGCCACGGCGTCGACAGCCGGCGCGATCGACCCGGCAACCGGTGAGGCGTACACCGTCGACGAGATCAATGCCCGTCGTTCCACGGCGGCTCAGGCCGAGCAGGCGGTGACGGACGCGCAGACAGCACTGTCCGACGCGCAGAACGCCAAGCTCGACACCGCCGACGCCGGCAGCGCATCAGTGGTCGCAGCTCAACAGGCCAAGGCACTCGCCAAGGCGAACCTCGACGACGCGACACGGCCGAAGGACACCACGGACCAGCAGCAGGCCGTCACCGACGCCACAGCCGCACTCGCTCAGGCCCAGATCGATCTCGCAGACACCGATGCCCTGATCGGCACACGCATCCCTGCGGGTGAGGTCGTCTTCATCCCGTCTCTGCCCTCGACGGTCACCGAGGTCACGGGCACGCTCGGAGGACCGACGACCGATGTTCTCGCAACGGTGTCCAGTACCGCCACCCAGGTGATCGGCCGGCTGGGGCGCGCCGACGGTGATCTGGTCGCTGCCGGCGCTGCGGTCACGATCGACCTCCGCGACTTCGACGTCGAGATCCCCGGCACCGTCACCTTCGTCGGCAAACCACCATCCACCGACGGAGGCGGCGATTCCGGCTCGGGACGATTGCAGGTGATCGTCGCGGCAGATGAACCGTCAGCTCTCAACGACTACGTCTTTGCATCGGTCAAGATCATCGTCGACATCGCAGCGACCGGTGGCAAGGTGCTCACGGTCCCCATCGCTGCCGTGTCCGTGAGCGGTTCGGGAACCAGCCAGGTCGAGGTCGAGCGAGAACCAATCACCGACGACGACCCAGGTCTCACCGAGTTCATCGACGTCGAAGTCGGCCTCAGCGCGCAAGGTCTCGTGGAGCTCAAGTCGTCGAAAGCAAGCCTGGCCGAGGGAGACCGCGTCGTCGTTGGTGAGGAGACCGGGGCGCGGCTCAACGCAACCCCCGACGAGGACAGCCCCGAGACCAGCACCGACGGTGTTCAGTCGACCAATTCCGTCCCGTCCGGAAGTGGATGATGACCATCGCCGGAATCGCGCTCGACGGACCCGCTGACGATTCGACGATGGCAGAGCCCGCCGGTATCCCACCCGTCGTCGAGTTTCGCGACGTCACCCGCCTGTTCGACAGCGAACCCCCCGTGCGGGCGATGAACAGCGTCAACTTGCTGATCGCCCCTGGTGATTACGTCGCGATCGTCGGGCCGTCCGGTTCGGGCAAGTCGACGCTGCTGAACACCATTGGTCTGCTCGATCGGCCGACATCGGGCAGCTATCTGCTCGATGGCATCGACACCAGCGCGCTCAGTGACCGCGAGCGGGCAGCGTTGCGCAGCGACCGGATCGGGTTCGTTTTCCAGTCGTTCCACCTGCTGCCGCACCGCTCGGCATTGGAGAACGTCATGATCGGCAGCCTCTACCAGGGCATCCCTCGTCGGGAGCGTCGACGCCGAGCAGTGTCTGCACTCGCCCGCGTCGGTCTCATCAATCGCGCCGGGTTCCTGCCGACCCGACTCTCTGGTGGCGAACGTCAGCGAGTCGCCGTTGCCCGCGCCCTCGCCGCCCGGCCCAGCCTGCTGCTCTGCGACGAACCGACCGGAAACCTCGATTCCGTCACCACGATCGCGATGCTCGATCTGTTCGATGAACTCCTCGACGATGGCCTCACCATTGCGCTGATCACTCATGACCAGGACGTCGCCCGCCGCGCCCGCCGGCGAGTCCGGATCGTCGACGGCTCGCTCGAAGAACTCGCGTGAACCTGCACCCACGCCGCGATTCCCGGCCACGCAATCAGCGACACCGGCGGCGGAGCAAACTGCGCCTGTTCGACCTCCTCGACGAAACGCTCGCCGGTATCTTCGCCCGTCCCGCACGCGCATTGCTGACCACGGTCGGAACGGTCCTCGGCCTCGCCTCGCTGGTCGCAACACTCGGGATCTCGCGCACATCCGGTAGCCAGATCGTCGACCGGTTCAACGAATTGCAAGCCACTCAGGTCACCGTCAAAGTCCGCTCATCCGGCGGCGACCAAGCCAACCAACAGGGCGCCACCGCCCTACCGTGGAACGTGGAAGGACGACTCGACCAACTCAACGGTGTCGTCGCGGCCGGAGCAGTCGCCGACGTCTCCAACCCAGGCGGCGTGCGAACGGTGCCGGTGATCGACCCCACCGCCGTGTTGGAAAAGACCGTTCCCGTGCTCGCAACATCCAGCGGCTACCTCGCCGCGATCCGCGGCCACATCGCCACCGGCAAGATGTTCGACGACGGGCACATCCAACGCAGCGACCGGGTCGCCGTCGTCGGAGCGGACCTCGCCGATGAGCTCGGCATCACCGACGTCGACAACCAGCCCGGCATCTACATCGGCGACGAGCTGCTCGTGGTGATCGGCATCGTCGATCAATCATCACGAGATCAAGGTGTGCTCGGTTCGATCCTGATACCGAGCAGCGTCGCCGAAGAACGCTTCGACGTCGTCAAACCCGAACGCGTGATCATCGAAACCGAGCTCGGCGCAGCCGGCCTCATCGCGAGGCAAGCCGCCACGGCACTCAATCCCAACGATCCATCCGCGCTCACGGTGTCAGCCCCCGCTGAGCCAACCCGCCAACGAGACGCCGTCCAGAACGATGTCAACGGTCTGTTCATCCTGCTCGGACTGATCTCGCTCGCAGTCGGCGCAATCGGAATCGCCAACGTCACCCTCGTCACCGTCATGGAGCGAACCGGCGAGATCGGACTCCGTCGCGCACTCGGCGCCCGACGACGCCACATCGCCGGCCAGATCCTGTGCGAATCGGCCGCGATGGGCATGGTCGGCGGCATCGTCGGCGCCACCGCCGGCATCATCGTCGTCGTCGTCGTCTCGGCACAACGAAATTGGACCCCGCTGCTCGACCCATGGCTACCGTTCGCTGCACCCCCGGTCGGGATGTTCGTCGGCCTCATTGCAGGTCTCTACCCCAGCATCAGAGCCGCCCAGATGGAACCCGTCGAAGCCCTACGCGCCGGTCTCTGACCGGGGTCTCCAACCCCGCTCAACCAACCCAAGCCCCCGAACGAATCGTGGATACAGAAGCACTCTCCGACCGTGTGATCGCTGGCTGCAACTCACGCGCTCGCTGACAGAGCGCTACTGGTCACCGGTGACCTCAGCGAGCGCCGATTCTTGCCGATGAGGTCGCAAGGCCCTAGTGACGTCGCCCATTTGCGACCATGCTCGTGAGATGCAGAATCGACTGGTGATCGGGTACGACGGATCCGCAGCGTCCACCTCCGCGCTTCGCTGGACGATCGCGGAGGCGGCACGACGCTCAGCGTCGGTGCGTGTCGTCGCGTCGTACGCGATGCCGCGAGTCATGGAGGTCTACGGAATCGGAGTCGACGACGCGACACCCGGCGATCTCGCTCGGTTGGAGGCATCCTGCCGAAATGAGGTGCAGGCTGCTGTCGAAATCGCATTGGCGGAACACCCTGGAGTCGGGCTGGACTTCCATGTCGTGAATCAGGAACCGGCATCGAGTCTGCTCGCCGCGGGCCGCGATGCGGATCTCGTGGTTGTCGGCAGCAACGGCCTCGGGGCACTCAAGGACTACCTGTTCGGTTCGGTGCTCGGAACCGTGCTCCACGAATGCTCGTGTCCGGTCGTGGTCGTACCTCCTCACGCCCGCCCGCACATCGGACGGATCGCCGTCGGCGTCGACGGCTCCGCTGCTTCGAACGAAGCACTTGCCTGGGCCATCGACGAAGCAGACCTCAGACACGCCGGGCTGCATGTCGTTCACTCATGGGAGTACCCGTACACGTCGACAGTCGGCGGGAGCGCGTTTGCCGAGGTCGATGCCGCGCTGGTGCTGGAAGCGGCGGTGGACGCGGCGGGAGCGCGGTTGGCCGGCCCGGTGACGCGGGAGCTGCGCGAGGCAAGTGCGACGGACCTCCTCGTCGAAGCCGGCGAAGAAGCCGACCTGGTCGTCGTGGGTTCACGGGGTCGAGGTGGATTCCGCTCAATACTCCTGGGGTCCGTTGCTCGTGAGGTCGCAGCCGCCGCGACGTGCCCGGTGTGCGTGATCCGCCACGCCTCCTGAGATGACGAGCAAACATCAGCAACTCTGCGCTCAGGCTGCGGCCCAGTCGATGTACACATCGGACGGATCCTCGAGCATGATCCGCACCGGGACACTGCTGCCCGGCACGGTCCGCGAGAGGTACATCTGCGGGACGATCTCGGTGGTGTTGACGGACATGGGTGGGCGCCCGGGGAACAGCACCAGCAACTCGACGGCCGTCACCTGACCACCGTTGACCATTGCCCCGGTCGGACGCGCAGCGATCACCGACGCGCGACAACCGAGACCCTGGATCATCGCCCGGCCCGTCGCGGCCTTGCTCATCGAGTTGTTCAACGCTTCCATCTTGGCCTGCATCGTCGCCAAGCCGGCGCCAACGTCGGTTCGGGCCGAAATCTCACGCGACTGCTTGGACAGCGAGCGGTAGTCCTTGAAGATGCCCATCACCCGCGCCCTGTGTACAAAGCGTTGAAGCGTTGTGCGACAACCGGGTTGGCCACGATGCGCTGGTTCCAACCATCGAGCGCTGCCTGCCAACTGGTCGAATCGATCCCTTGCGCAGCTGCGAGGCCGACCGCTTTGGTCTGGTCGTAGCCGTATTGGGCGAGCCCAGCCGAGATCTGGGCGAACGTCGCCAGTTCCACACCGGCGATCGGCTCGAAGACATCCGCCGCCGCTGGCGCCGGAATGGTGACGGGCCCGTACGCCGGCGCCTGGGCGTTGGCCTGCATTGCCTGAGCATTGGCCGACATCTGGTTGGCCTGGTCCAAAAGACCGGGTGCTGCGCTGACCATGCTCTTCATGTCCTTGATGCTCTTGAAAAGTCCCATGAGACCTTGCTCCTTGTGTGTGCACTCGATCGGTGCGGTGTGGAGTCATTGGACGACAGCCCGCCGGTGAAGTCGTGAGCAACCGATACTCATTTCGCATCGGCATTACTCACACGCTGAGTCCGTCCGCCGATGGACGCTGTTCTGAATGAGCACGACATACTCATGCCGGCATCGAGGGGCCGTGGTCCACTCGGATGATGACATCCACACGCACACGTCGTCGACGCACCGCCGTCACGACGGCTTCCCTGATCCTGCTGACCGCTGCACTCGTGGCGGCGTGCGGCAGTTCGAACAAGGCGGCGTCCACCGCCGCGCAGACGCCCGACGACACCGTCGTCGTCACCAACCCGACCAGCACGCCCGAGACCTCGACTCCGATCGCGACCGTCGCTGCACCCGAATCTGCCGGGGTCACCGGCACCGTCGCGTCGCTCTTGGCGGTCGCGGCAGATCACAGGGTTCGGATGGCCAACGGTTTCGACACGCCAAACGTGTTCTCGTCGGTGGCAATCCTCGACACCTACGGCGTCGCGACCGAAGCCGGCGTGCTCGACGCAACGGCCGGGACCGTGCCGGTTCCCGATGACGTCCGTCAGGCGATCGAGGCGGCGCTCGGACCAATCACCGTGCACTGGGTGACCGCCGCGACCGACGTGGCGACAGAGCCGACCGCGACGTGGGATGAACGACCGCTGCCCGCACTGCTCACACTGGCCGAGCCAGTGATCAGCGGCAAGATCGCAACCGTCGTCTCGGATCTCCGCTGCGGACCCGGCTGCGTGATCGGCGGCGGCCAAGCATTCGCCATGGGAGCCGACGACTCATGGGCCACCGTTGGACCGGTCGGCCCCCAATGGCAATCGTGACCGCTGCGACACGAGCGGTGGAGCAGGTCTGGCTCGGCAGTACCGAGGAGCGAGAGGAGAACGCCCTCGATGCGCACCGCAGGCTCGTCACCAGCCACATCGGAGCCGAACAGCGAGACCGGACCTCCACTCAGAACGCCGTGGGCGTTTGATCACTCGGGTGACTGGGCACATGGTGTCGGTGGAAGGTACTGGTCGCCCGTGAGAGACAGGCGTACCACCGGCCGTGCCAGGAATGACATTGGCCAGTATGACGATCTCCGCCACGAGTGGGACAAGCCGCACGGGGCGTTCGCTGCGTTGCACTGGCTCGCCGTCTCGCGTCGTTCCCTGATTCCGGCCACGATCGGCCCAAGCGATATCGTGGTCGACCTCGGATGCGGCGGCGGTTTGACATATGACGGTGCGGGCTCGTACGTGCACGTCGGCATCGACCTGGTCACCTCGGCGTTGCAGACAGCACGCGCCCGTGGAGTCGTCGTCGTCCAAGGAGACGTCGCCGTCATCCCACTGGCAGACCAGTGCGCCTCCGTCGTCGTCGCAGGTGAGATTCTGGAGCACGTGTCCGACGTAGGTTCGGTCGTCTCGGAGATCTGTCGAGTGCTGCGACCGGGCGGGACCGTGGTGATCGACACCCTCAGCGAGGGCAAGTTCGCGACGTTCGCGTTGGTGACCATCGCCGAGCGGCTCCCTGGAGGACCGCCACGCGGCATTCACGATCCCCACCTGTTCATCGACGCCGAACGCCTCCAACGCCTCTTCGCCGACCATGGCGTCGAGTTGCGCGTCTGGGGACTTCGTCCGTCTGTCATCGACTACGCCCGCTTCCTCGCCGACCGGACTCGACCGGTGAGAATGGTCCGCACGGGATCGACTGCACTGGTGTATCAGGGAGTCGGGACGTCGCGGTGATTGCCAACATCGCCGGGTTCGGCTCGTCGTTTCCCCCGGCCATCGATCAGCAACAGGCATGGGACGGCTTCTTCTCGTCTCACTTCACCAAGACGCGAATCGCCTCGCGCGTCTGGCGCAGCGCCGGTGTCGACCGCCGCCACTGCGCCGTCGACCCGCGTCTCGAGGATCTCAGCCTCGCCACGACGGCGGAACGGATGCAACGGTTCCTCGAGTTGGCCGTGCCGTTGACATGCGAAGCTGTCACCCGGGCGTTGGCCTCGGCGGGTCTCGTGCCGACTGATGTCGATCAGTTCACGGTGGTGTCGTGTACCGGCTACAGCACCCCCGGCGTCGACATACTCGTCGCTCGTGAGCTCGGTATGAAGCCGGATGTGGAGCGGCTCAACGTCGGCCACATGGGCTGCTACGCGGCCCTGCCGGCACTGGCCTCGGTCACGAACGCAGCCATCGCGCGAGGACAGATCGGGATGCTTGCCTGCGTCGAACTGACGAGCTTGCATGTGCAACCAGCCACCGACGATGTCGAGCAGATCGTCGCCCATGCCCTCTTCTCCGACGCTGCAGCAGCAGTGGCGATCGTTCCTGGCGGCGGCGGCATCGAGGTGGTCGACCTGATCGCACGGACCGACACGGACACGGCGGACCTGATGACGTGGCAGATCACCGATCAAGGATTTCGGATGCGGCTGTCGTCGAAGGTGCCCGGCGTCCTCGATCGCCACGTCCTGTCGCTGACCCAGGAACTGCTCGGCCGTCACGGCTTGACCACTGACGACATCGCCCATTGGGCCATCCACCCCGGTGGACCGCGGATCATCGACACCGTTGCGCGGCGGCTCGGACTCGACGACGACGCCGTCGCAGATTCGCGCGAGACGCTACGGACGCACGGAAATTGCTCGTCGGCCACCACACTCCTCGTGCTCGAGCGGATGTCGGCGAGCGGCCGATTGCAAGCCGATGATCACATCGTCGCGATGGCGTTCGGCCCCGGGTTGACGCTGTACGCAGCGTTGCTGCGGGTTCGGCCGACCACAACGCCGTGACGGTTCTTCAGTTCGGATCGGTCAGCCTTGGTCGGCGCCACGAGCGTTCTCCAGGCGAGCAGGCGAGCAGAACCGGATGACCGCTGCCACTCGCTGGCCGATGACATCTCTCGCCAGGTGGATGGACATCCACCCACCCCGGGTGGAGACCCACCCATCTGCCAGAACACAACAACATCGCCGGGCACACACCGGGTGCCCGAATCGAGCGCTCCAAGAATCTGGCGTCCCTTCGCAAGCCGTCGCCAGTGAAGATCCTGTCGGCGATGAACTCCTCCATACCGTCGGGCACCGGCCACACTCGGCGCCCGATGGCGAACACCACAGTCGCGCTGTCAGTTCGAGCGAGTATGGGAATGGGCCGCGAGCGCACCGGCTCGACGGGTCGTGGTCACAGAGGGTCCTCGTCATCGTCAGCTCACAACCGATCGCGACGTCGGCTCCGACCATCGCGACACCTCGATAGCGGACTTCGCCACGCGCGAACGTAGGCCCGCTGGACCGGGCAAAGCGAAGGTTTCGCCGTCAGCGTCGTTCGAGAACGTGTTCACATCCGGTGGACACGTCGTCTGGCACGTCGTGCAACAGCAACGACAGAGACGTCAAGTTGTCTGGACTGATGCCCAAGATCGCAACGGCTGCGGCCGCAGGACCGGACAACAACGCCACGATCGCAGTCAGGCCGACCGTGACGAGGTCGATCAGCAGACCGTGCTCCGCTCGGCAACGGTGTAACGGTACAGCCCGTCGACGGTCGGACCAGCGAGCAGCCCATCGGGGCGACGCACCACCCGATCCATGCCGGGCCAGCAGTCGCGCGACTCTGACGCCGGCGGCGCGTTCAGCGCTGGGCGAGCGCTCCGGCGTAGCCGCAGATCGCATCACCATCGGCGTCGTTGCAGAGCTCGAGCGCGTAATCCTGTTGGCCGTTCGGGATCGACATCAACGCACCGACGAACTGGTGGCCGTTGCCGTCGGGCACGGCTCGGCCGAGCAACATCATGCCCGCCCGCCATGCATGCGACGACGATCGTTCGGCGACACGGACGACATCGTCGGTGCGAAGATCGCGCACATCGGCGCCAGCCCCACGATTCACCGCGACCACCTCGTAGACGCTGCGCTGGATCGGCAGCCATTGCTGGATCAGGTCGAGTTCGTCGGCCGGCAGCAGCGGACCACGATCGGCGATGAAGCGATGCCAGCCGCCACCTTCGACCAGGATCGTGTCGAACACGATCGGGTCATTGAGCGCCTGGCGCACATTGCCGATGTCGTCACCGGCCCACGCCGCCGCAGCGGACACGATGGCCCCGACCGCCTCGCCGCCGTGGCGACGCAGGTACGAGAACGCCTTGTGCATGATCCAGCCGACGCGGTCGGACAGCGGTGGCTGGATGACGACGCCGAGGTGGCATTGCTTGAACTTGCGACCCGAGCCACACCAGCACGGATCGTTGCGGCCGATGCCCGCATGCGTGTCGCGGGCGAACGCCGCGACCACCTCGGCCTCACCGTTGTCGTCCTCCAACTGACGCAGCAGTCGCGACGCGGAGACAGCGTCGCCGCGATCCGACGCGTACCAACCGAGTCGGTCGATCAACACCCCCGCGTCGGGATCGGCGGTGAGGCCCTTGACGAACCACTGCTCGGCATCGAGCGGGCGTCTCGAGCGCTCGTCGACCAGACCGCGGACCCAACTGGCGACGCCGGTCTGGCGGCCACGCTTGGCCAACTCCACCAAACGGTCCGCGACTGCTCGAGCATGGGCCGGATCGGCGCTGACACCGTCGGGATCGATCAGTTCGTCGACCACCAGTTCGGCGACGTGCTCGTCCTCCATCAGCCGCAATGCGTTCTTGACCGACGCGTCGTCGGCCAGTTCCTCGTCGAGCATCTCCAAGGCCTGCTCGGCCGACTGGCCGCATGCGACGTGGCCGTTGGCGGCCCTCATCAACCGATACGTGCGCTCCGATCGCTGCAGTTCGGCCCAAGCCTGCGGTCCGTCACCGGCATCGCCACCACGTACTTCGAGCCCAGCAGCGACGCACAGTTCGGTGAGCGGAAGCTGGGCGTTCGAGAACGCTTCGGCGTCAGTTGCGAGCGTCGTGGTGAGCAGATCGGCGAGCGAGTTGGCCATCACGATCTCGTCGTTCTCGGCGTCGTACGCGGCGCGGACCTGGGCCACCAGTGTTGCATTCGGAGCCGGCTCATCGACCTGCTCGATCGTGACGTTCTGGAACGAGTCGAGCCGGACCGCGATGACCTCGCCAGCCGTCCTGGACGTGAGGGTGCCTTCCGGCAGTTGCCAGTGCACGAGGCCGTCGTCGTCACGGTCGACATCGATCGCTTCAGGGTCATCGAGAGCGAGCGTCAAGTCGTCGTACCAGCTGAATGCAGCGAGGTCGGTCGAGATGCACTCCAGCCGGTCGCTCGCGATCTCTGCAGCTGTCAGCCGGTGAGTGAGGACGATGCCAGCGGTGAGCGTCGGCACGTGGGCGACGAGATCGCCGGGCAGATAGCGCAGCACTCCAGCTGCGTTGCCTGCATCGAGTGCGTGCTCGACCTGCTCGGACAGGAGTTCGTTGGACACGTCGAGACCCAGCCGGGCGAGCACCAACGGTGCCACCGAATCGATCGAGCGCAACGGGCGCACAGCGACGACGGCCTCGATTGCGACGATGAGATCCTCGTCGTTGGCGAGCGGCAACCAGTCGAGCATCGTCCGCAGCGCTGCCCTGTCGGCGATGGGATCGAACGGATCCACGTCGACATGCACGTCATCAGGGTCGTCGTGATCGTGATCGTGTTCGAACGACTGCAGCAGTGCGAAGGCGAGTTGCTTGACGACGTCACGCCGATCGATCCCGGCCGTCAGCAGCCGCTGCGCTGCCGCCCACAGATCTGCGTTGCCGTCGAGGATGTGCCGAGCGACGGCAGCGACGAGATCCCCGCCGATCGGACCCGCCGCGCCGTCGGCGTCGTGCAACGCATCGAAGTAGTCGATCAGTGCATCGTCGTCGTCGACATCGACCGATGGGTGACCAGTCCCGAACAGGAATCGGTACTGGTCGCGGGATTCGATGGCACTCATCCGTGAGACGGTATCGCTGTGGCGTGCGGCCGGCTGACGGTTGACCGTCGCGGGTTGCGGCTCTGGGTCAGTCCGGGTATTTCATGACGCTGCGGATGGTGGTGCCCTCGCGCATTGCGTCGTAGCCCTCGTTGACCTGGTCGAGCGTGAGCTCCTTGGTCACCAGGCCGTCGAGATCGATCTGGCCTTCGCGCCAGAGGCCGATCAGCTTGGGGATGTCGGCGCGAGGGTTGCCCGACCCGAACAGCGAACCAACGACCTGCTTCTCCATCAAGGTCAGATCCAGCAGGCTCATGCTCGCGCTGTACTCCATTGCGGGGTGGATGTTGGTGACCACCACGCGACCGCGCTTGGCGGTGAGCGCGAGCGCCTCGCCCATCACCTCTCCGGAGCCGACACCCATGGTCATGATGACCTTGTTGGCCATCGTGCCCCACGAGAGCTCCTGGATCAGCGGCAGGGCTTCGGCCATGCTCGCCGCGGTGTGGGTCGCGCCGAACTCCATGGCCTTCTCCCGCTTGAACTCCACCGGGTCGATCGCGATGATGCGCTTCGCGCCAGCGAGGCGAGCCCCCTGGATCGCGTTGGACCCAATGCCGCCGGCACCGACAACCGCGACGGTGTCGCCGGGCGAGACCTGGGCGGCGTAGACGCTGCTCCCCCAACCCGTGACGACACCGCAACCGAGCAGGCAGGCCCGATCGAGCGGCACATCGTTGTCGATCTTGATGCAGCTCGCCTCGTTGACGACGGTGTGGTGGGCGAACGTGCCGAGCAGACACATCAGCTTGAGATCTTCGCCCTTGGCATGGTGGCGAGAAGTGCCGTCGGCGATCTGCACGCCGAGGCCGAGCAGCGCTCCCATGTCACACAGGTTGGAGTGGCCAGTGGAGCAGCTCGCGCAACGGCCGCACGCGGGGATGAACCCGAACACGACGTGGTCGCCGGGAGTCAACCAGCTGACGCCGGCGCCGACTTCTTGGACGACGCCCGCACCCTCGTGTCCGCCGATGATCGGCAGCGCGAACGGCAGGTCACCCGTCATCAGGTGTTCGTCGCTGTGGCACAGGCCCGAGGCCGCGATCTTGACCAGCACCTCACCGGGGCCGGGTGGATCGAGTTCGATCTCTTCCACGCTCCACGGCGTGTTGAGCTCCCACAGGATGGCGGCTTTGGTCTTCATCGTGACCCCCCGGTCAGTTCTCTCGAAGGTGTGTTGCAGTTGATTCGGGCGACGCCGTTGGATCGGTGCGTCGGGGCCGACGTTACAACGACTCTGCGGCAAAGGCTGTGTCGCCCACCATTCTGAGAATCTGTACCGATCTCGTCATCGCGACGTACAGCAACCGGGCGCCTCGCGGCGTGCCGTCGCATATCTCCGCAGGGTTGACGACGACCACTGCATCGAACTCGAGCCCTTTCACAGATTCTGGCGAGAAGATCGGGATCTCGCTGCGTCGCACGTCTTGTACGCGGGCGACCGCCGTCAGATCGTGAGCGAGCAACGCCTCACCGATCGCGGCGTGCAAGCGGGTCGGGGCCACCACGCCGGTCAGCACGTGGCGATGGCGGGCGATCGCCACCTCGGCGGCGACGGCCTCGGCGAGCCCCGCCGCAGCCACCACGGTCATCGTCGGCGACTCGCCATCGAGGCGCACGCTGCGACTGGCGACGGTGTCGACCGCAGTGAACGGCAGCAGCTTGTTGGCAGCGGCGAGCACGGGCTCCGGCACTCGATAGCCAATGGTGAGATGGGCGACCTCGTACTCCGTGGCACCGAGGTACTGCGCGACCACCGGCCACTGCTGCTGGCCGGCCGGCGTCGTGGATTGGGCGAGATCACCGAGGATCGTGAACGAGCCACCCGGGCCGCGACGACCAATCACCCGCAGCGCGACCGCCGAGTGGTCCTGGGCTTCGTCGACGACGACGTGACCGAACACGAACGGGGCGCCGTTGAGGAGCGAGTTGGTTTCGTCGAGCAGCAGTTGATCGGCAGCGGTCCATGGCCGCTTCTTCGAACCCGGCTTGTGGCCATCGCCGAGCAGCAGCGCCTGTTCATCGGCGGTCAACAGCCCTTCGGCCGCGGCGGCGAGTACCCCATCGTTGCCGAGAAGACGCTGCAGCACCGTTTTCGGCTGCTGAATCGGCCAGGCCGCGGTGATCGCGTCCTTGAGCACCTTGGCTTTCGACCATGCGTCGTCGCTGTCGGTGCGACGCAGGATCTCGCGCTCCGCGATTGCCTTCAGTCCGTCGCGGCGGCGGTTGACCGGCCGCGCAGCGGCGTTGCCGCCGAGCGCAGTGTCGACCCAGCTCGCGAATTCGTCCGGCCGGATCACGATCGTTCGGGAGCCGATCGGAACTCGGATCGCTTCCTTCGCCAAGGTGATGCCGCTGAGCACCGCCCGCTGCAGCACGTCGAGCATCCTCGGATCGCCCTTCAGCCGAGCGACGCCCACATCGTCGAGCGCACCGACCTCCACCCGCGGCACACACAGGTCGCCCACCGTGCGCTGCTGCACACTTCGCTCACCGAGCGACGGCAGAACGTTGCCGATGTAGTCGAGGAACACCTGGTTCGGTCCAACGACCAGCACGCCCTCTTGCGCCAGCCGTCGACGGTGTTCGAACAGCAGGTATGCAGCACGGTGCAGACCAACTGCGGTCTTGCCGGTGCCGGGTCCGCCCTGCACGATCAGCGCCTGTTGCATCGGCGCCCGGATGACCACGTCCTGCTCGGCCTGGATCGTGGCGACGATCTCGCGCATCGCCCCGGTGCGGGCTGCACCGATCTCGGCCAGGACGGGGTCGGGGATGCCGCTCGCCGCGTCGGCCGAATCAGGTGCGTCGAGTTGCTCGTCGAGGTACGACGAGATCTCGCCATTCGCCATAATGAACCGCCGGCGGTGGGCCACGCCGAGCGGGTTGTGAACGGTGGCGCGGTAGAACGGCGCGGCGATC
>Ga0105048_10008902_pt1 | contig 16034 bp, 13 predicted proteins | sample MAT05_FD_78382 | JGI IMG/M metagenome (GOLD analysis project Ga0105048, IMG submission 78382) | Freshwater microbial communities from Lake Fryxell liftoff mats and glacier meltwater in Antarctica - MAT-05 | ecosystem: Environmental > Aquatic > Freshwater > Ice > Liftoff microbial mat | place...
CCGGGGGTGAGGGCCGCACCGGGGGTGAGGGCCGCACCGGGGGTGAGGGCCGCACCGGCGGTGATGGCCGCACCGGCGGTGATGGCCGGCCAAGCACGCTTGCGCCCAGGCCGGCGAGCGCCGCCACGCAGACGCTGAACGGGTAGACCCAGCGGAACGGCGTGTGCAACTGGTTCATGCCGGGGATGCCGTAGAACAAGAGCGCGTAGAGCGGCGTCCCGAAGGCCAGCAGCAGGGCGATCAGGCCGGTGATCGCCAGGGCCAACGCGCCGCCGCTTGGCCGGGCCACGAGGCGCGCCAGGGCTACCAGCGCCAACAGCAGCGGCAGTACCCCGACGTACAGTGTCCCCTCGACGTAGTTCTTGCCGCCCCACTCCGTATCGGAGCGCTGCTCGCCGTTCGGGCGGGTGTGGTCGGTGGGGAGCGTCTCGCCGGCTAACAGGTCGTCGTAAGTGTGGTGCGTCGGGTTCCCGAACAGGTTCGGCACCAGATACGCCAGCAGCCGCTCTTTCGGCATCGCGTAGCCGATAGTTTCGTCGTAGTCCGACCAGCCGGACCGCACGTTCGCCCCGATGACCTCCGCGAACGGGACCAACTGGATCGCTGCCAGCCCGCTGCCGAGGGCCACCATCGCCAGGGCCACGCCACCGTCGAGGAGCGGGCGCGGGAAGCCCTCGGTGCGCAGTCTTCCAACCAGCCGCAGCGCCGTGTACAAGCCTGCCGTCAGCAGCAGGTACAGGCTCATCTCCAGGTGCCCGGCCAGGAATTGCAGCCCGACGATGACGCCGCCCGCCAGGATCGCGCGGACCGCGTTGCGCGGCCCGCGCTGTACCTGCCACTCGATGACGGCCAGCAGCAGCGGCAGCCAGACGGCCGTGCTGACGACCATCGGCCACAGGAAGCTGACGATGAGGTACCCGCAGAAGCCAAACGTCAGGCCGGCAATGATCCCGCCGAGCCGCGTCGCGCCAAGTATCCGCGCCAGCAGCATGGCCCCAACGGCCCCGATCCAGAGGTGCAGGGCGATGAACGGCGCGTAGGCGCGTTCGACCGGCATGACATAAAACAGCACACCGAACGGGTACAGCGACCCGTTCTGGCCGGACGCCATGAACGGCTGCCCTGACAAAATGTACGGGTTCCAGAGCGGCAGCTCGCCCTGCGCGAAGCTCTCGCGGGCCAGCCGCTTCCACGAGTAGTTCTGGATAATCGCGTCGGCGATCAGGGGGTTGTGCGGCAGGCCGACGCCGAAGTTCTCGGCGTGCGCCTGCCAGGGCGGGTAGCCGAACAGCGCGTCAATCGGGAGCAAGGCGCGGCCCGGCAGGAGCGCCGGCCCGACAAACGCGAGCGCCAGCACGGCGAACAGCAGCCCGATGAGCAGATCGGAGTGGGGCTGTCGGCGGCGGCGCGCACGGGGGACATTGCCGCCGCCGACCACGTCAGCCGCGTCTACGACGACGACGGACATGTCATCGGGCTGGTGCGGCGTGAGGGTGGGGACAGTTTCGCGGCGGGTGCCAACCCTGAATACAACGGTCGCCCTCGACTCACCATGTCATCCTGAGCGCAGCGAAGGATCTCCCAAATCAGACGCGCTGCTATGTGAGATCCTTCGACTTCGCTCGCAAGCTCGCTTCCACAAATATCGTTGCGCGTAGCGTGACGATATCGCTCAGGATGACATAGGTGTGGCGATGCCTCAGATTTCTTGCATGTATGCAAATGTCCCCAGTTGAACGCTTGTGGGAGGGGTTGGGGGGTGAAGGACGACGTACGTAGCCCCCCTCAGGCACCCCAGCGTCGGGCCAGCTCCACCAGCAGTCGAACGCCCACGCCCGTGGCGCAGCTTGGCGGCTGGTACGGCGGCGTGCGCGACCAGTTCTCGGTGTAGGCCGTCCCCGCGATGTCAAGGTGGACCCACGGCTTGCCGGCCACGAACACCTGGAGGAACGCTGCCGCCGTCAGCGCGCCGCCGGCGCGCCCGCCCGTGTTCTTGATGTCGGCAATCGGGCTGTCAATGTCTCGGCGGTGCTCCTTCCAGAGCGGCAGCGGCCAGACTCGTTCGCCGGACACGTCGCCGGCCTGTCGCACCAGCCCCAGCAGCGACTCGTCGTTCCCCATCGCGCCGCTGGCGTGGTAGCCGAGAGCCACCACGCACGCGCCGGTCAGGGTCGCCAGGTCGATGATCGCGTCTGGCTCCTGCTCGACGGCGTAGGCCAGCGCGTCGCAGAGGATCACCCGGCCCTCGGCGTCGGTGTTGACAATCTCGATGAAGGTGCCCTGGTACGTCTTGAACACGTCGCCGGGCTTGTACGCCGTGCCGCTGGGCAGGTTCTCGGTCGCGGCGAAGATGCCCAGGATGTTGACGGGCAACTTCAAGTCGGCGGCGGCCTGCACGAAGCCGATGGTCGCGGCAGCGCCGGACATGTCGTGCTTCATGTTCTCCATGTGGTCGCCGGGCTTCAGCGAGATGCCGCCGCTGTCGAAGGTGATGCCCTTGCCGACGACGGCCAGCGTCTTCGCGCCTTCAACGCCGCTATCGTACTTCATGGTGACGAAACGCGGTTCCAGGGCGCTGCCGGAGTTCACCGCGAGGATGGCGTTCATGCCCTTCTCGCGCAGCTCCTCCTTGCCCCAGACGGTCACGCTGACGCCGCGCGCCTCGGCCATCTCGCGGGCGCGGTCGGCCAGCACGGCGGGGGTCATCACGTTGCCGGGGGCCTGCGACAGATCCCGCGCGAGGTTCACACCGGCGACCAGCAGTGCCGCCTCGGCAGCCGCCGTCTCGAAGGCGTCGGCGCGGGCGTCGTCGCGCTCCACAATGGTGATCTCGGTGATCTCTGGACGGGGGTCTTCGGGCGGCGTCTTGTAGTGGTAGTAGGTGTACAGCCCGAGCAGGCTGGCTTCGACCACGGTCTTGGCGGCCAGGCCGGAGTCCAGCCCGCCGCTGCCGGCCCCATGGATGACGGTCGCGTAGCTGCCGACGCGCAGATCGCGGGCCTTACGTGCGGCCGTCGCAGAGGCGATCCGCAGCGCCTCAAGGTCCAGGTCGTCGCGCTTGCCGAGGCCCAGGACCACCACACGGTCGGCGACCAGCCTTGCGCGGTCGCCCTGGTTGTGCAGCACGGTACACTCGCCAAGTCCGCCCTTGATCTCGCCATCGGAGATCAGCCGCGCGATCAGCCCTCCGAGCGCCTCGTCAACGGCACCGGTGGCACCGGACGGCTCCTCGACGCCTTCAAACAGGTTGACGACCAGCAGCGGGGTACGAAGCGCGGTCAGCGATGCACGCTCGACCTTTACTGAGACATCCATGCGGCGCGGCTCCCCCGGTGGGTGCTGGTGGGCGCGGATTGGCGCGAGTGGGGTCGTGATGGGCGGCACCCAACGTGAGGCGGGAGTATACCAAGTGCCGGCCGGGCGGGCGGACACCACCGGCAGGGCAGCAGGCCGGCCTGCCCCAGGTGCGTCTGCCGCTTGACCGGCGCACGTCTCGGAGCGTATGACATCCGGTGAGCGCGTGCTCGCCGGTGTTCCGTACACCTGTCGTCCATCCGCCCGCCCGTCGTCCTCAGAGGAGCCGCGCCCACGATGTCGTCCGCTCGCGACCATTACGCCGTGCTCGGGCTGACGCGCTCAGCTTCGGTTGACGAGATTCGCGGCGCATACCGGAAGGCCGCGCGTGCCACCCATCCGGACTTGAACCCCGACGACGCCGAGGCGCACGAGCGGTTCAAGCGCGTGCAACTGGCGTACGAAGTCCTGGGCGACCCACACCGTCGCGCGGCCTACGATGCGCCGGTCCGCGAGGCTGACGTGGCGGCCCCGCCGCGAACGGCCGCCCGCAACGGTGCATCGCCGCGCCGCCTCCCGTCCGAGCCGCCGGTGTCGCTGGCCCGCGAACTGGGCGAGACGTTCGCGGCCATTCGCGTGGTGGCGCGGCGCTCCGGGTTCTCGCGGCGCGTCAATCGCCTGATCCGCTACCTGGAACGCCTGTAAGCTGGGTTCTGGGTTCTGGGTTCTGGGGAACGAGGGCGATTCGACCCCCCCAGAATCGAGAATCTGGAACCCAGCGCCTCCGCTACTGCCAGGACTGGCGGGTGCGTTCGCCGACCATCTGGTACGAGACGGGCGCTGCCGGGGGGTGGAAGCGCGCGGCCCGCACGTCGCGCGCCAGCCGTTCGAGCGGCGACTTGCGGAAGTAGGCCCGCCCGCCGTCCAGTTCGACCGCCCGGTCCACCACGGCTGCCGCCAACGTCGTGACCACCTGCTTGCAGAGGATCGTCTCACGCAGGGCCGCCTGGAGGTCGTCGCGGTTCGCGTCCAGCCGGCCGACGACGTCGTCGCGGGTCGCCCGGGCTGCCAGGAAGTCCGCTTCCAGTTGCCCGATCATCACATCGGTCAGCGTCTGCCCGCGCGAGTCGGCGCGGCGCTGGGAGGCCAGCACGCGGTACGCCTCGGCGCGGGCCTCTTCGGCCAGCCCCAGGTAGCAACTCGAAAGCAGGCAGTGGAACCAGATGACCGAGCGCGCGAACGCCGGGTGCTCCATCGGCTTCGCAGTGAGGGAGCCGCCGACGGCCGCCTGCGGAATGAATACGTCGGACAACTGCACGTCGTGGCTGGCGGTGGCCCGCATGCCCGTCGTGTCCCAGGTTTCGATGACCTGGACGCCCTCCGCGTGGGCCGGGAGCGAGCAGATCAACTGCGCGCCGGTGTCCTGGTCCGTCGCGATCAGGCGGAACACGTCCATCCCTGGCGCTTGGGAGCAGAACACCTTACGGCCCGAGATGCGGTAGCCTTCGCCGTCACGCCGCGCGGTCGTGTCGGATGTCCACTCGCCGGCCACCACCGCCTCGGAGGCCGTGGACGCCAGCACAATGCCCTCGTTCGCCACGCGCCGCAGCGGCCCCTCAACCGGGGCACCCGTGCGCCAGCCGTCCGCGAGTGCGCCGACCTGATAGACGTGCATGTTGACGGCCAACGCCGTGGAGGCGCAGCCCCGCGCCAGCGCCTGCTGCGACAGGGCCAGCGTCTTCAGGCTGGCACCACCGCCGCCAAGCTCGACGGGCACGCCCGCGCGGAGATAGCCCGTTTCGCGCATACGGTGGTAGTGGTCGGTCGGGAAGGCAGCAGTCCGGTCGAGTTCGGCGGCGTTGACGCGGAACTCGTCGGCCAGTCCGCGCGCAACCTCGGTCCAATCACTGACAGCATGCTCATGAATCGTGGTGGACATCGCTGTAACACCTCCGGCACCGACTGATCGGCGCATATGCCCGTGGTCGCGGCGACGATGCGGATGTCTGCCGCGCAATCGCTATGACCATGATTCCCCACGATGGTGCAGATTGCGTGTACCCCCTGGCACGGTACGGCTGTTCGTCCGGGAACTGCCGTGGCCTGTGGGAGGGTCTCGTCTCTCCGAGGCGGCATGCGGAGACCCTTCGCGTGGCAGACTACGCGGTCGGCTCGCTCCGTGCCGGGCGCACGTCAACGAGGTTGGTGTGGAAGCTGCTGTTCTGCCCCAGGTCCGTCAGGTAGTCGGGCGTCGTCCAGTTGACGTTCTGGCCGCCCGGCGCGTGCTGCTGCCAGTGCACCACTTCGCTGACGGCCACGCCGGGCCGCACGGTGCCGCCCACGCGCGCCCGCAGCCGGCAGGAGCCACGGTCGTTCAGGACATCCACCATGTCGCCGTCGCGGATGCCGCGCGCCGCTGCGTCGTCGGGGTGCAGCTCCACGGTCGGCTCACCGGCCAGTTGCCGGAAGGCTGGCAGGTTCGCAAAACTCGATCCCAGGTAGTGCTGTTCCTTCGGCGTCAGCAGCTTCAGCGGGTAGCGCGCGAACAGGGCTGGGCTGGCCTCCGGACTCTCGCGCTCGGGCGTCCAGTCCGGCAGCGGGTCAACGTCGGTGCCTTCCAGGCTGGCCGCGTACAGCTCCACCTTGCCGGACGGTGTCGGGAACACGCCATCCGCGAACGGCACCCAGGGCCGCCCCGGCAGGTTTAGCCGCACCGCCGGCTCGGCCACCAGCCGCTCCCAGGTGACGCCGGCCAGCAGCGGACTCGGCGTCGTCAGCAGTTCACGCGCGATCTCTTCGGCGGTCATGCTGAAGCATGGTTCGGTGTAGCCCATCCTAGTGGCCAGCGCCTGGTACAGCGCCAGATTCGACCGGGCCTCGCCGGGCGGCTCCACTGCCGGCAGGTTCAGCCGTAAATACAGCGACCAGTACGACAGGTGCAGGTCTAACTGCTCCAGTTGCATGGTGGCCGGCAGCACCACGTCGGCGTAGCGCACCGAGTCGGTCGGGAAAAGCTCGTGTACGACGGTGAACAGGTCGTCGCGCAGCAGCCCGCGCACCACCTTCGCCTGCTGCTGGGCCACGGCGGCAGGGTTGCCGTTCACCACCAGCAGCGAGCGGATCGGCGGGTCGGCCGACAGCAGCGCGTCGCCTAGGTGGTTGATGCTGATGGTGCGCGGGACGGTGCGGCAAAGCTCTGCGTCGTGACCGAGACGTTCCGGATCCCAGGCCAGATACCGATTGTTGTAGAGGAAGCCCCCGCCCGGCGTGCCGTACTGGCCCGTCGCAGCAGGCAGCGCAAGCAGGCAGCGCATCGCCTGGCCGCCGTTGGTGTGCCGTTGCAGGCCCGGTCCGGTCAGCAGCAGGCCGGGGCGTTGCGCCGCGTAGAGCCGCGCCAGCCGCACGATGTCGTCGGCGGGCAGCTGGGTGATGGCGCTCACGCGGGCGGGCGAGTAGGTCGCCGCACGGTCCCGCAGCGCCTCCCACCCGACTGTCCGGGCCATCAGGAAGCCCAGGTCGGCCAGCCCCTCAGCGAACAGGACGTGCAGGACACCGAGCGCCAGCGCACCGTCGGTGCCGGGGTACGGGCGCAGGTGCCAGTCGGCGTACCGGGTCGTCTCCGTCTCGCGCGGGTCGATCACGATGATGGTTGCGCCGGCCTGCTTCGCTTGCTGGATCAGCGGGACGGCGTGGGGGTTGGTGGCGGCCGGGTTGTAGCCCCAGACTACAAGCAGCCGCGCGTTCGGGATGTCCTCGGGGTCAGCGCCGTGCGATGCGCCGAGTGTTGCGCGCATCGCGGCGTGGCCTGCCTCCGAGCAGATTGAGCGGTCAAGCTGGCTCGCTCCGAGTTTGTTCAGGAAACGGCGCTCGCCGGCTGTCCGCTGCACGATGCCCATGGTGCCCGAATAGCCGTACGGCAGGATTGCCTCGGGGCCGGACTCGCTGATGATGCGCTGCCACTGCCCGGCGATCAGATCCAGCGCGGCATCCCAGGAGATGCGCGCAAACCGTCCCGCCCCCTTCGGCCCGACCCGGCGCAGCGGATAGAGCAGCCGGTCGGGGCTGGTGTGGCGTTCGAGGTAGCGGTTGCCCTTGCGGCAGAGCCAGCCACGGGTGATCGGGTGGTCCGGGTCGCCGGCCGTCTTGACCACGCGTCCGTCTTCCACCGTCGTCACGATGCCGCACGCGTCCGGGCAGTTCAGCGGGCAGACGCTCTTGACGGTCAGACCGGGCATCCCACCCCTCGCTTGCGTGCCCGCCCTGGTGCTGGGCACGCTCCAGCGTCGGGTGTGTCGTTGCGCGCGTCGCACTCCGAAGGCCCACCTATAATGCCAGAGCGGCCAGGCGCCGTGTTGCGCGGTTCGGTGGTCAAATGAGGGTTCAGTGCGATGAGAGATCGCTCGTAAGCCAGCGGCCGCCATATTGCGAGCTTGCAAGGAGTGATGACGGGATGACGCACGACGAAGCATTGGAGTTTGTCGGCCGCAACACGAAGGCCGTCCTTGCCACCATCAAGCGCGATGGCCGCCCGCAGTTGTCGCACATTTCGTACACTCTGGACGACGACGGCATCATCAAAGTGTCGGTGACGGCCGACCGTGCCAAGACGCGCAATCTGCGCCGCGACCCGCGCGCCACGCTCTCGATCATCGCCGACGACTGGCATGCGTACCTGGTGGTTGAAGGCACCTGCACCATCATTGACGATGATCCGCTACCGGTGCTGCGCCGCATCTACGAGCGCATCCGAGGTGCCGCGCATCCCGACTGGGCCGAGTTCGACGCAGCCATGCGCCGCGACGGTCGCGTGGCGCTGTCGATCACGGTTGACCGCATCTACCCGCTCAGTCGCTAGCTGTCCGCCTCTGCCTCGCTCGTCGTGGCGCAAGCGCCGTTTTCTGGACTTCACGTTTCCACGTCTTCGGGAGCATTTGCGCGTCCGTCTCCCCAAGACGCTATCTACCGTTGATTACTTTTGTCAAGCAGTTGCGCGGTCCATGCAGCGCGCGCATGCCTCAGACGTGTCTGTCGTTTCCGCACCACATTTCTGGGAGCAACGGCATCTAGCGCGAGCGGTGCCCGGGAAGGGCAATCACCGACCGGGAGGATGCAAAACGAGATGACGGGATTCCTCGTCTTCGGATCGAACAATCCGATCACGCTGCGGTGGCGCGCTACAGACGGCGACCACATCTCGCGGGATGCCCGATTGCGGCGAGTCTCCGACTCGCGACTGACGGTCCTGCTACCACGCCTGAACGACGCCAGTTCTGGGCTGGTGGTGGGGCGGCCGGTGATGGCCGAGGCTGGCGACAACAATGGCACCTATCTGGCGCGCTTCAAAGGCACGGTCACGACTATCGAGTCGCGGCTGATCGACATTCGCCTGGAGGGCGCCGTTGATCTCGTGCAGCGGCGCGCCCACTCCCGCGCCCGGCTGCCGTTCTCGTTTAACACCGCCGTCTTGTTGGCGGACGGGCATGAACGGTATTTCCTGGCCCACCCGCTCGACATCGGTGCTGGCGGCGTGCGCATCTTTCACCGGTTGCCGCTGAAACCTGGTGACCGGTTCCGCCTGATCCTGCGGCCGCGCCATGACCTCGTCCTCACGCCCGTTGCTGAGGTCATCGAGAGCAGCGTGATGGAGTACGCGACGCCATCACGGCGGCCCCGCCCGACCGCTTACGCCAGCCGCGCGCGGTTCATCGACCTGCCACAGTCGTACCAGGGGCTGCTGTCGCGCTACGTGAGTTGGCTGCTGCGCCAGCCGTCGCGATAGCCGGGCCGGGCCGCACCGTTGTCGGGCCTGGCCGTGCCGTTGTGGGAGCGTTGTGGGGCGGCCGATCCGGCATGACCGCGCGTACCCTGCTGCGCGCGAGCCGGGCCACGCCGCCGCGCGCTATCCTCGAAGGGACGAACGTAGACCATCATCATGACGCTTGGGCGGGCCGCCACCTGTGGTGGCGGCCGGACCCTGCGCGGAGCAGCAGCATGGATCGACGCCCCTTCGGCCCATCCGAGACCGCCGTGCCCGTCATCGGCCAGGGCACCTGGTACATCGAGCGCGGGCAGCGTTCAGCGGCGGTTGCCGCCCTGCGCCGTGGCCTGGACCTCGGGATGACCCACATTGATACGGCTGAGATGTACGGCTACGGCGCGGCCGAGGATGTCGTGGGCGAGGCCATCGCCGGCCGCCGCGACGAGGTGTTCCTGGTGTCAAAGGTCGTGCCGTCAAACGCCTCACGCACCGGCACCATCCGCTCGTGCGAGGAGTCGCTGTCGCACCTGAAGACGGACCACCTGGACTGTTACCTGTTGCACTGGCCCGGCAGCCATCCGCTCGGAGACACCGTAGACGCCTTCGAGGAGTTACAGCGGGCCGGCAAGATCCTGACCTGGGGTGTCAGCAACTTCGACGTGGACGACCTGGAAGCACTGGTCGAGGTGGCCGGTGAGGGGCAGATCGCCTGCAATCAGGTGCTCTACCACCTCGAAGAACGCGCCATTGAGCACGCGGTCATCCCGTTCTGCGAGGAGCAGGGCATCGCGGTCGTGGCGTACAGCCCGTACGGGCACGACCAGTTCCCCGGCCCGAACACGTCAGGCGGGAAGGTGTTGGCCCGCATCGCCGCCGAGGCGGGCGCGACGCCGCGTCAGATGGCGCTGGCGTTCCTGACGCGGCGCCCGAGTGTGTTCACGATTCCGAAGTCGTCCAGCCGCGCCCACACCGAGGAGAACGCGAAGGCCGGCAACCTGACGTTGACGGCGGCGCAGATTGGCGCACTTGACCACGCGTTCCCGCTCGGCCGCCGCCCGCGCAGCCTTCCGATGCTGTAGCGGTCAGTCGTATGGCATGAGGCGGGCTTGCCAGAGGCACGGGCCATTCGGCGCGCTCTGAGCCGCACCTCTGTCGTCAGGGGAGCGGCAGGCCCGCCGCACCGACCTCGGTGGCCGTGATGTGCCAGCGTCCCAGGTTGCTGGTGAACAGCGTCGTGCCCCGGAACGCGCCGTTCGTCGGGTGGCAGAGCATGTGCGCCTCTGGGTCGTCGATGAGCAGCGCGACGGTGCCGTCAGGGTCGGCGCGGTAGACGCGCGACGGCTCGTAGCAGCAGATGTACAGCCGCCCGTCTGCGTCAAACACCAGGCCGTCTGGCAGGGCTTCGAGCCCATCCACGAACGGCTCGGCGTCGCCGGCCGCGCCTGCCGGCCCGATGGGGATGCGGACGACGCGCCGGGCGAACGTCTCCGCGACGTACAGCCACTGACGGTCGGCCGAGAGCGCCATGCCGTTGGCGAAGCGCAGGGGCCGGTCGTACCAGAGGCTACCCGCGCCGGTTTCAAGGTCGAAGCGCCAGACGCCGGGGCCGCTGGCGTGGAAGTCGTAGCTGTCCGACACGTACAGGCAGCCGCGCTGGGGGTCTACCGCCGGCACGTTCGGGACGCGCAGCCGCTGGGCACCGTCGCCAGTCGCAAACTCGGTGAGGCTGCCGTCAGCCGGGTCGTAGCGAAAGACGGCGGCGTGCTTCAGGTCGCACGAGTACAGCCGCCCGTCCGTGTCGAACGCCAGCCCGAGCGTGAAGCCGTCGGTCGTGCCCATCAGCTCGATGCTGGCACCATCCGCCGCGATCCGAAAGATCTCGCCGGCCTCGCCGCCGCACCAGACGTTGCCGTCAGCGTCAATCGCCAACCCTTCCGGGTGGTTCAGGCGCGGCTCGCTGAAAACGCCGTCGAAGAAGACGCGCGACTGCTCAAATGGGATGACGGGCGCGGTGACGGGGCGCATCAGACACGTACCTCCAGTGGCTCAGGCCAGGCGCGACCGATCATCGTCGCGCGTGGACGGGGAACGGGCCGGCGACCTGCTCCCCGTCCCCCCAGGTTACAGCGTCAGGAGGCCGCGCCGCACCGCCACGTGGACCGCCTCGGTGCGGCTTTCGGCGTCCAGTTTCGCCAGGATCGACGCCACGTGGAACTTGACGGTGTGTTCGCTGATGCCGAGCCGTTGGGCAATCGCCCTGTTGGTCAGGCCCATCGCGACCAGCGTCAGCACCTCGCGCTCCCGTCCCGTCAGGTCGTCAAGCTCGGCGCTGTCGGGGAGCGGTCCCGGTGCCCGGCCGGTCAGGATGCCGGCCGGGGCATCGGCCTCGTAGGCGACGAGGCCCGCCGCGACTGCCTGCACCGCTGCAACAATTCGCTCGGTGGGTGCCTCGCGGGCCAGGAAGGCCCAGGCGAACGGCGGCGCGGCCAACATCAGCCGGCGCAGGCCGCCAGCCGGCCCGAGGACCACCAACCCCGGCCCGGCCACGTCCAGCGCGGCCACCGCAGCATCGATCTCGTCCGGGGCCGAGGCGTCGAGCAGCACCACGCCGACCGCTCGGTCCAGGCCGGCGATGGTTGCTGCGTCGAGGGCAGCCGCTTCACCACCGACGCGCAGCGCGGGCGACGACGAGAGCAAGGCACGCAGCCCCGCCCGCATCGTCGCCAGCCTGGACACGATCAGCACGTCGATCATCGAGCCGACAGCCCGCCCGCCGTGCGGCCTTGCGTCGACGGCGGCTGCCCGCCCGTCGCCCTGCCGAGTGCCACGGTCACGGCTGCTGGCCCCCGTCGAGCACCGTCGCCACCCTGACAGCCATCGTCACGCGGCGGCCCGTGCGATGCCGGCCTGCACCAGCCACTCGGCCAGTGTGCTCGGAATTGCCAGGGCCATGCCGCCGCCGACCATCGCATTGATGCCGACGACGCGCCCGATGGCGTCGATCAACGGCCCGCCCGAGTTGCCCGGCCCGAGGGCCACGTCGGCGCGGATCATCGGGCGCTCGATGCCCTCCGCGCCCGCCATGACGACGCTGGCCGACGACACGATGCCGGTCGCCACGGCGTAGCGCACCCCGAACGGGTGTCCAACCGCGATGACGAGTTCGCCGGTGCGGACCGGCGTCGTGCGGGCGGTGGCGGCGCGCAGGCCGCCGGTCCCGACGCTGATCACGGCCAGGTCGTTCGGCTGGTCCCGCGCGATGACCCGGCCAGAGAGCGTCTTGCCGTCCGCGAAGGTCACGTCGGCGCGGTCGTACGGCGCAACGTGGTGATTCGTGACGATCAGGCCGTCCGCGCGCCAGATGGTGCCGGCCCCCTGGCCGTGCCCCGCCCGCACCTCAACGACCGATGGTGCGATGCGCTGCACGAGTCGGTCCGTCTCGCGCTCAAGCTCTTGAAGGTAGTCCTGTGCCGCCATGATTGTTCAGTCCCTGCTCTGGCGAGTTTGGCGCGACCTGTGCCGTGCTATTGCTCGCTCACTCACTCGTAACAGTCCCGTGCTGGACCGTATGCCTTTTGCCCTCACCCCCAGCCCCTCTCCCGCTTGGGGGAGAGGGGTCGGGGGTGAGGGCTCCTGGTCAGGCGCGCTCGCCGACCGTCAGGGTTAGTTCCTGCGGCTGGCCGCCGCGCACGATCTTGAGCGTCGCCGGCTGCCCCACCCGGTCCGAGCCGAGCAGGTCGCGCAGTTCGGACGGGTCGCGCACCACCGTGCCCGCAAACGCGACCACAATATCCCCGATGTAGAGACCAGCCTGTGCGGCCGGGCCGTTCTCCTCGACGCTGACCATCAGTAATCCCGTCTCCTGGTCGCCCAGGCCTAGCTGCTGGCGCAGGGCTGCAGGTAGCTGCACCGGCTGGCTGCCGATGCCGACGAAGCCGCGCCGAATCCGGCCGTGCGCGCTCAAGGCCGCCACGGTGCGCTCGATGGTGCCCAGCGGAATCACCACCCCGTTGCCGCGCCCGCCCCGGAACCGGGAGGTCGCCAGCCCGACCGCGCCGCCGTTCGCCACGATCAGCGGCGCGCCCGAGAAGCCGGGGTAGAAGGTCGCGTCAGTAGCGATCAGGCCGTCAAGGGTGCCGCCGTGGCGGGTCCGAATCGGGCCGCTGACGGCGCTGACGGTTCCGAGGCTCGCCATCAGGTCCGGGCCGGGCCGCGCCACGATCAGCGCGAGGCTGCCGATGCGGGCAGGGCCAGCTTGGCGGATCGGCGTCAGGCCGGTGGCCTCGACCTTGAGCACGGCAAGGTCCGTGGCCGGGTCGCGCCCAACGAGCCGCGCCTTCAGCGTCGTGCCGTCGGCCAGGCCAACCTGGAGGTCATCGTCGCGCTCGACCACATGGTCAGCGGTGACGATGATGCCGTCTGCCGACCAGACGATGCCGCTGGCGGCCTGCCGGCTGCGCCCGTCGATGCGGACGATGCTCAGTCCAGCCTCGGCGACGGCGTCGGCCAGGGCGTCGGAGAAGGCGGCAAGCGCGGTGCCGCCCGAGGTGCTTTTGCTGTTGGTGTCGTGTGCAGTCATGTCCTCACCTTTGTGCGAGCGTCTGTGTGCGGCGCTCAGCGTGTGAAGACATGATGCGGATCCGGCGACGGCCGCCACATCAGCCGAACGAGCGGCCCCGAACCTGCCCGTTCGGCTAGGCCGCCGCCCGGCGCACCCTCACCCCCTGGCCCGGGTCCGACCCTCACCCCCTGGCCCCCTCTCCCACTTGTGGGAGAGGGGGCTGGGGGGTGAGGGAGGCTGGGGGTCGGGGGTGAGGGGAACGCGCCGGCAGCACCTCCTCGGCCGGGGTATCCTTCGGGCGCGCAACCCCCGTGGATGGAGCGACCGACCGCGTGCCCGATCTCCCGACCGCAGCCACTCCCGAGCCTGTCCCCCTGGCGGGGCCGTTGCGGGCCGTCCCGACGCGCTCTGGCCTGTTCCTGACCTTCTTTAGGATCGGGGTGTGCGGCTTCGGGGGCGTCGGGCCGTGGGCGCGCCGCGTGATCGTCGAAGAGCGCGGCTGGTTCGACGACCGCGACTACGCCGAGATCCTGGCGTTGTGTCAGGTGCTGCCAGGGCCGAACGTCGGGAACGTGTCCATCATGCTGGGAGATCGCTTCCACGGCGGCCTCGGGTCGGTGCTGGCGATCAGCGGTCTGATGCTCGGGCCACTGCTCATCATCTTCAGCCTCGGGCTGCTCTACGACTTGTTCGGCGGCGTCCCGTTGATTGACAGCGCCATTGGCGGGGTCGCGGCGGCGGCGGCTGGGCTGTTCCTGGGCACGGCCATGAAGATGATCGAGAAACTGCGGCTGTCGCTGCTCGGATTGGCGATCCTCGGGTGCGCGTTCGTGGCCATCGGGCTGCTGCGTTGGCCGCTGTTCACGGTGATGCTGGTGCTGGCCCCGGTCAGCATCCTGGCAGCGTGGCGGCTCCGATGGTAGACGCGGATTTCTGGACGCTGGTTGACCTGTTCGTCACGTTCGCGCATCTGGCGCTGGTGGCGGTCGGCGGGATGCAGGCGTCGCTGCCGGAGGTCTACCGCCAGACTGTTGAGGTCCACGGCTGGATGTCCGCACCGGAGGTTGCGGACCTTGTCGCGCTGGCGCAGGCATCGCCGGGGCCGAACGGGCTGTTCGTGTCACTGATCGGCTGGCGGGTAGCCGGCCTGCCGGGCTTCGTGGTGGCGACGCTCGGACTGGCACTGCCACCGGCCCTGCTGGCGTTCGGCATGTCGCGCATTCGCAAGCGGCTGGAGGGCGCACGCTGGCTGCGGGCGGCGCAGGGCGGCCTGGTGCCGATTGTGGTCGGGTTGATGCTGGCGAGCGGCTCCGTGAGCGCCCGTGCCGCAGATGACACCATCGCGAAGGTGGCGTTGACATTGGCGGTGGCGGTGGTGGTCTGGCGCACGCGCTGGAACCCGCTGTGGCTGCTGGTGGTGGGCGCGGTAGTCGGGGTGAGCGGACTGTAGAGGGGCACGCTCGTACGACGCTCGGAGTACGTTGTAGGGGCGCAATTCATGGTGACCGTCTATGGCCCGCGTGCCGTGTTGGTTGCGCCGCCTCCCCGTGTCGCCGCTCGCCACGTTGATCGCGCGTAGTGCCGGCCCCTACCATCTTGTGCGAGGCCTCGGGGCCGTTCTCGCGATCCGCCGTAGCGCGCAGGCACCAGAAGGCACCAGGGCCGATGATCTCACCGCCCGCCCACGACCACGAGCACGTTCACCCGCACCCTCGCCCGGCACACCAGAGTCCGGAGGAACGGTTGCGGCTGATCGGGGAACTGGCGCGTACGCTCACGACCATCCTCGATCCGCAACAGCTCATCGAGCACATCACCCGGCTTATCACGCACCGCTTCGACTTCTTCTACACGACGATCATGCTGTGCGAGGGCCAAGATCTGGTGGTGCGGTCGGCGCACGGGCGCGACCACGGCTTCGACGAGCGGCTGCTCGGCATGACGAGCCGGATTGGCGAAAGCGGTGTGTCGGGGTGGGCCGCCGCCGAGGGGCGCACCATCGTGGTGCCGGACGTGGCCGCCGAGCCGCGTTTTTGCTGGGCCTGGGCCGATCACGGAATCCGCTCGGCCATCCTGATTCCGTTGCAGGGTCGCGACCGCCTGATCGGTATGCTGGAGGCCGACAGCGACCGCCTGGACGACTTTTCGCCCGAGGACACGGTGCTCCTGGAGGTGTTGGCCGCCCAGCTTGCCATCGTCATCGAGAACGCCGCGCTGATGCACGCCGAGCGCAGCCGCAGCCGCCGCCTCGCCACCGTCACCGAGATTGCTCGCAAGGTCACGTCCATCCTGGACCTGCAAGAGCTGTTGTGCGAGACGACCGAGTTGCTCGCCAGCCGCTTCGGCTATCGGAGCGTCGGCATCATGCTGCGCGACCCCGGCAACAGCGATTGGCTGGTGATGGCCGCCGGCAACGTCGGC
>Ga0105048_10008903_pt1 | contig 16032 bp, 12 predicted proteins | sample MAT05_FD_78382 | JGI IMG/M metagenome (GOLD analysis project Ga0105048, IMG submission 78382) | Freshwater microbial communities from Lake Fryxell liftoff mats and glacier meltwater in Antarctica - MAT-05 | ecosystem: Environmental > Aquatic > Freshwater > Ice > Liftoff microbial mat | place...
ATAAAATGAACGCACCGGAAAAATGCCATCCACGAACTGCTGCCGTAAAATTATGCCAAGCGCGTTTGCAATCTTGATGGGGTTGGTGGAACTGATACCGTTCAGTACCATTAACTATACCCACCAATATCCAGTTTCAAAAATGCTCAATAGTTGCCTTATCCTGATAAAACTGTATTGCCCTATCGTTCAACCAAAATCAACCCCCTATTCCACCTTCCTCCTCTCAAAAATAGGATTCCCCCCATTTTCACATTAATTTCGCCCGTTGAAAAATTAAATGTATGAAAATTCATAAGGAAGGCTGGATGTATTGCGTAGTGGCTACTATCGTATACGCACTTTTTATTGTTGGCGTGAACGCAATAGCAGGTAACTACACGATCATTATGATACCGTTGTTGATACTCGGTGGTTTGTTGTGGTTCTGGGTCTTCTGGTTTTTCCGTATCCCCGCAAGAACTGCAGTAAGCGGTGCGGACTTGTTGATCTCTCCCTGCGATGGAAAAGTGGTGGTGATCGAGGAGACCCTAGAAACCGAATACTTCAAGGATAAGCGTATTCAGGTTTCCATCTTTATGTCGCCGTTAAATGTGCATGTGAATTGTTACCCTATGAGCGGTATTGTAGAATATGTGAAATACCATAAAGGGAAATTTCTGGTAGCCTGGCATCCTAAATCAAGTACGGAAAATGAACGCAGTACGATCGTTGTGAAAAATTCTAAAGCAGAGATCCTAATCAGGCAGATCGCCGGCGCCGTAGCAAGACGTATCGTGACGTATTCGAAAACAAATGATAAAGCAGAACAAAACGGAGAACTCGGTTTTATTAAATTTGGATCACGTGTAGATCTTTTTCTTCCAATAGGCACTAAGATTAATGTCAATATTGGTGATATTGTTCAGAACCAAACAAGTATTATCGCAACATTTTAATATGCCAAAAACACTAAAGAAACCTGTTAATAGCCGTTGTGTTTTTACGGATCATGAGACCCGTTCCGGACTACGGCAAAAAAGAAAATTAGGTTCGTTCATTAATGAAGTGATTTTTTCATACACAAAAAAAGAAAACAATGTCAGTTATACATTTCTAACAGATGACGCATTGCTTGAAATGAATATTGAATTCCTCAATCATGATACCTATACTGATATCATTACATTCGATCTATCGGATGATGTAGCAAACACTATCCTTGGCGATATTTACATTAGTGCTGACCGCGTCCGTGAAAATGCGAAGAATCTTGCTGTTACTTTTCAGGATGAATTGCTTCGTGTGATCCTTCATGGGGCTCTACATTTATCGGGTTATGGCGATAAAACGAAAAAAGATAAAGAAGTAATGCGTGGTCTTGAAAGTTCATGGATGGATGCGTACAAAAGCAAGACCTTCATCGAAGTCGCTGTTAGTAAGCGTTTAGGCTCCCCTCTCTTCGAGGAGAGGGGCCGGGGGTGAGGTCGGATTGAAGGCACTTGGGTGGCTTAACGGATAGTCAATCTAAATTTGCAAGGGGAAGAAGAATATTCTTTAATGCGGACACTGCGCAACGATTGAAGAGGAAATCCTTTGCCCCGATTTAGTCTGATCATCGTGTAAAACTTGAAGGCAAAGATTGGAACGGTAAGCGTTTAGGCTCCCCTCTCTTCGAGGAGAGGGGCCGGGGGTGAGGTCGGATTGAAGGCACTTGGGTGGCTTAACAGATAGTCAATCTAAATTTGCAAGGGGAAGAAGAATATTCTTTAATACGTACACTGCGGCAACGATTGTAACGAAAAGCCCGCATCCCGGCGCTTTGGGCGGGAGAGGACTTGGAGTGTAAAGCGTGTCTGCCGCCCAAAATATCCTCACGAAAATTTTTACTCTAGCCAATTCTCAAAACTATTTTTGGACGGACGTTTGCCAGTCGACCTCTTCCGATGTATCTTGCGAATCATTTCTAAACACACCGTTTCAAATTAAGCCCACATGTCTACCCCTCATTTTCATACGTTAAAAGTCCGCGATATTCAAGAAGAGACTTCTACTTGTGTATCCGTTGCTCTCGAGATCCCGGAAGAATTAAAAGAGGCTTTTTCGTATAAGGCTGGTCAGTATATTACATTTAAAACCTTTATTGATGGCGAAGAACTCAGACGTTCTTATTCGCTTTGCAGCAGTCCGCTGGAAGATGATTTCCGGGTGGCTATCAAACAAGTCGATCGAGGTAAATTCTCTGGATTTGCCAGGTCTATTCTGAAGAAAGGCGATATGATCGAAGTGATGACACCCATGGGAAATTTTATTGCACCTGATTATGAAGACCGCGGCCGGAATTTTGTCGCGTTTGTTGCAGGAAGCGGCATCACGCCTGTAATGAGTTTGATGAAAACCATCTTGGCCAATCATCCTGAAGATACTTTTACATTAGTTTATGGCAACCAGAATCTTCAATCCATTATTTTCAGGGAAGAAATCGAAGCCTTAAAGAATATCTATATGGGAAGGTTTCAGGTGATTCATATTTTAAGTCGCGAGAAACTGGAAACGGAGATTAATAATGGTCGAATTAATAGCGAAAAATGCGAACAACTATTCGATGGCTTGCTTGATCTTAAACAAATGAATAACTTTTTTATCTGCGGACCGGAAGAGATGATCAGCAGTGTAAAAGATTTTTTACTATCGAATGGTGTGGACGAAAAGAAGGTTCATTTTGAACTATTTACAACAGGTATACAAACCAAACGAGAGGACTGGAAACTTAGCCATCAGGAAAGTAACGAAAAACTTAGCACAGTTACCATCAAAGTAGACGACAGGACGTATGATATCAAACTGGCCTATGGTGGCGATAATATCCTTGATGCAGCGTTAAAAAGTGGCGCGGATCTTCCGTATGCATGTAAGGGTGGGGTATGTAGTACATGTAGAGCGAAAGTGATTGAAGGCGAGGTAGAGATGGAGGTTAACTATGCGCTTGAGAAGGACGAAGTAGCGAATGGCTTTGTTCTAACTTGCCAGTCGCATCCAACGACAGAGAAGGTCTTTATTGATTTTGATGCCAGATAACAGAGCGGAATTGTTTTACAAAGATTTTTTTTACAAAGGCCTACCTGTCCGGCAGACAGGGAAGAAGAGAATAAGAGTTTCTGGGAAATGAGAGGATTTGTTTTACAAAGAAGAGCATAAAAGATTTAGGTTATTTTACAAAACTGTAAAGAAAAAAGAATGTACGAAGACCTGCGTGTCGGCAAACATTGAATAAGAGTTTGGGGTAGATTATTGACGTAAGGGAAACACCTTATCACTTACGGCTTACCACTTATTACTTACAACTCTATACACTTACCACTTGCTCCTTACCACTTACTACTGTTCCCCCTTTACAACTTATTCCCTTACAACTATTAAAAAAGCCACCTGTTAAACAAGTGGCTTCTTTACTATTTCAAAAATAATTTCTCTTTATTGATGAGAAAACGTTCTTTGCGCTGTACCGAAACTTGCGTTTCTGATAGCCCAAGTCAACAATGTATCGCTTGCACTAGGAGTCACTTTTGCATTAATTGCATACAGATCGCCGGCTTCTGTTGGCTGAAGAGGCACGATCAGTGTAGAGTCGTTGATCTGACCAAAATACGCCAATATCTCAAATCCGGGAGACCCGCCAATATTATCGGTACTATATAGCCCGGTAGCAACTTTAACAACATTCATTGGTGCATTATTAGTCGACCTCCTGTAAAGACCTGAGTAATCTAATGTATCGCTCACATCGGTTACCAATACAAAACGTGTTGAAGTAGAAATATAGCCATACTTATTCTTATAACTGTACTGAACAGTATAGAATCCCGGTGTCGTAGGGTCTATATCATTCGTAACGGAGATTGGCTGAAGGCTAAACTCACCAGTAAGTGAATCTGATGCCGCTGAACCAAGATCTACAAATGTGCCGCCCACCGGGATACTTACAAATTGAGCCCCATTGATAGTGATATCAGGGTATGACGCGGTAACAAGTTCAGACACATTATCTATCTTTTTTTTGCATCCTATAGCAAGTGTAAAAAGTGCTATGGCCAGCAGAGATATTTTTATTTTATTCATTTTACTTATTTTTTTATTATTAAATTAGTTTACATCCCACCAAACCTTCTGGTCAACTGTTTTCAAGCCAGGGAAGTTAGAATTTCGATTGATCTCCTCTGTCGGATAAATAAATCGTGCCGGACGCTTATTACCAATCAATGAGTTTAAAGACACGATAAGAAAATCCGGATATCCTGTTCTGCGCTGCTCTGTCCAGGCTTCAAACCCCTGATTACCATTCATTGCAAACCATTTCTGTGTTACAATATGACGTATTTTTTCATTCATACTGCCTGCTACCGGATAAACGCCCCAATAGGTACTGTCTTTGTAGAAAGAAATCTCAGTACCATCAGTAATTCCATAGGCTTCAAAACTTGCGTCTATAGCACTGTAGAACAATGTTGAATCATCATCTCCACCGGTAAGCCATCCTCTTGCAAAAGCCTCGGCCTGCAAAAGTAAACTTTCATATGAAGAAATAAACCTTACAGGCGCTGCCGCAGAGTTAGGATTACTTGCTTCTGCACCAACAGCTGCGCTGGCAATAGATTTACCAGAGGCTGACGTAGCGTTATTATAATCACCTTGTGTATTTCCTATTACTGAATTTCCAACAGGCTTATAAAAAACAAAAACACGCGGATCACTGTTGGCATTCATACTGTCTACTGATGTTTTACTTGCAAAGATATTCTGTGTTTTTCCTACACCAACGATCTCAGAATACAAAGGATTTTCACTTCCCCCAGTTGTACTGAAATTGATCTTAGCATCTTCACCTTCTGCAGCGATAAATCCTGCAAAGTTAGGATCAGCTTCGATTTCAGCGATCAAAGCGGCAGCCTTGGTTGGGTTTACCTCTGAAAGACGTAATGCAACCTTTAGTTTTAAGGTGTAAGCAAACTCAGACCAAAGTCCCATATCACCGCCATATATCAAATCATCCGCACCGGGATGAACATCGCTGTTCACATCAATTAACATGGTCGCTTCATTGATCTGTGCAATGATACTATCATAGATGGCTGATTGCATATCATATTTAGGAGATACAATTCCTCCACTTTCCTCTAGTCCTTTTAGCGCTTCGGTAAAAGGGGCATCACCCCAGGCATCTGTTATCAACTGGTACGTATATGCGCTTAGCAACCGTGAAATGGCCATATAATTCTTGTTACTCTTTCCTTTCGCAGTATTATAAACATATTGCAAATCGCTGAGAGCTCCACTATACAAGGTGCTCCAGGCGCGATTGTAGTTATCGGACGATGGCTGGTACTGATCGTATTGCTTATATTGATTTGCTAAAGGAGACTGGGTCCAATATTGTGCCCAGAAACTGCCATTCACTTGAAAATTATTACCTAAAACATGCGCGATCTCAACTTGCGCTGATGGTAGTGCATTTTCTAATCCTGGATCATTTGCGATGTTAGGATTCTTATTAACATCAAGAAACTTCTTACATCCTCCAAGCATCAAGGTGCCTAAGACGATGAAAGCAATTAATTTATATTTAGTATATTTCATATTGTATTCTTTTATTTTTTAAAAAGTTAAACCTAATTTGAATCCATAATTTCTGATAGATGGTCTTGCACTGAAATCGAAGCCTTGTTCGTTTGAAGCACCACCTGAATTCACCTCAGGATCAACATAATCGTTCCCTTTATTAGTCCATATGAACAGGTTATTTCCGTATAAGGATACGTTACCTGAACCTATGAACGTTTTACTGAACCACTTTTGAGGCAGTTTGTACCCCATAGAAATCTCTCTTAGTTTAATGTAACCTGCCTTAACAAGATCCTGGCTTGCCGCTTTTACATTGGCAGCAGTATAATAGTTATAAACATCTGTCATGATAGTGGTATTTTGAACATAATCACCATCAGAATTTTCATACACAGAACTTGGCCACAAGAATGGCTGGCGGTCATTGATGGTAGTTGTTGGCGTTACACCAATAAATTCAAGAATATCCTTTGTACGTGAATAAAAATATCCGCCTTGCTTTGTATCAAACAAGATACTCAGACTGAAGCCTTTTACTGTCAAATTTGTTCCCCATGAAGCTAAAAATTTAGGTTGATAAGATCCAAGGTAATTGGGAGAAGTAGTTGATTTAGGAGCACCTGTTACGGAATCAATAACCTGATTACCATTTGCGTCCTTTAATAAATCTATCGCATAAAATGTGCCGAATGGTTTTCCGACTGCAGCCACAATACTCATTCCTGAGAATCCTCCGAGTGCAATCTGGTCTACACCACCTGGCAACTCCAATACCTCATTTTTATTTCTTGTGTAGGTACCATAAATATCCCAACGCATTCCTTTACGTTTTATCGGACTTAGTCGTAATCCTGCTTCAAAACCGGTATTCCTAATTGTACCTGCATTAATGATACGGCTTGTAAATCCTGTAGAAGATGGTGTAGGAACCGCCACAATTTGATCTTTCGTTCTATTACTGTATACTGTAAAATCCATTGTGATACGATCTTCCAGAAATGCGAGGTCTATACCTATTTCCTTACCTAATTGACGTTCAGGTTTTAAATTAGGATTTCCTATTCTATCCTGATAACTAAAACCAGGAACTCCATTGAAAGGAAAAATATTTGAACCAAATCCGCTTGTAACTTCAGTTTTTGTGAAGCCAGGATTATTATTTTGAAATGCCGAGGCATCATTACCTACTGAGGATACATTGGCTCTTAATTTACCATAGTTCAATATTTTTCTGCCTGCATCGGATAAATGTTGGCTAAATAACCAAGATCCACTTACTGATGGGTAGAAATAGGAACGATTTGCAACATCTAATGTTGAGCTCCAATCATTTCTGCCTGTAAAATCAAGGAAGAGGAATTTATTGAAATCAAAATTAACGGTTGCATATACACCTATCTTTTTACTCCTTGTCAATGAATTCTCTACATTAATAGCGCTCTTGGCATTATCGAAATTATAAAAATTCTCAATGACAAGACCGTTCGTCACCGGATCGATATCAGAGGCCATGAAATTGCTTCTTCTGCTTGAAACCGAGTGTCCCACAATGGCATTAATCCCCAATTTATCAATTTGATAATTCATACTCAGAATCAGGTCATTAAAGTAGGAAGAAAAATTATCGTTTGATTCGTAGTAACCTCCGTTAAATGATTTTGGAGAACCTGACCATAAATCCTCAAATGCCACAGTATTTAATTTTGGTGACTTAAGATAGGTTCTGTCTGATAATATCTCGCCGCCAAAACGGTTGGAGATCGTAGCATGCGAACCCAGTCTGTAACCAATTGTTGACTGACCGATAAGCCTATCATACTTATTTCTGTTATCAAAATTTTCAGCTACCCAGTACGGATTTTCTGAATAAGCACCATAGTAACCATAACGGCGCATACCAGTTACTGTATCCAGGAAATCCTGAGAATTAAATACATTGGAAAGATCTTCTAAATTCCCGATAGGAATATCACGTGGCTGCTGGCTTACATTATTCCAAACAGAGCCTTCTCCCTGACCACCCTGGTCGACTCTTGAACTACCATTAATATAATTGATATTCATATTACTGAAGAAATTATTGGAGAACTCATGATTAGCATTGAGACGGATACTGTATTTATCAAGGAAAGTATTAGGCACAACACCTTTAGTATTTAAAGTATTGACACCTACGAAATAATTGCTTTTTTCAGTTCCTCCGGAAAGAGACAGGTTATTTTCCCATGCCTGTCCGACATTGAAGAAATCCTTTACATTATTTTCCTGTGCTTCATATCTTTTCACTTGTTGCTGACCATTAATGATCTGACCCCATGGCCTTAACTGACCATCAAAAGGTAATCCCCAACTGAAGTTTTCTCTTCTGTCATCAGGTAAACCATTCAGATCACCTTGCCCGTATTGATTCTGGTAAGTAGGATACTTTAATATATCTGACCAGGAGTAACCTGTTGAGAATGCAACCTCGTTCTTTCCGGCCTTTGTTTTTGATTTTCCGGATTTTGTAGTGATCATGATGGCACCGTTTGCACCTTCAGACCCATACAAAACAGTAGCAGCCGCTCCTTTCAGTACAGTAATGCTCTCAATATCGTCAGGATTCACGTCATTTCCACGATTTCCGAAATCCACTTGTTTCAAGCTGTTAGCGCGAATCCTGTTGGAGTTATTTACCGGAATACCATCGATAACGATCAAGGCATTATTATTACCTCCGATGGATTTCTCTCCACGAATAACGATCCTGGTTGAACCACCAGGGCCTCCTGTTGTGCTGGTTACATTCACACCAGAAACCTTACCTTGAAGGGCGCCTAACGCACTGACATTGTTACCGCTGTTAATCTCATCATTGTTTAAAGTGGTCGTGGCATATCCTAAACTGGCTTTCTCCCTTCGAATGGCTTGGGCTGTAACAACGGTTTCTCTCAGTGTCTGCTGATCAATTAACAATTTTACGCTCATTCCGTCCTGCGCAGATTTTTCCGTTCCTTTCATTCCTATTGCAGAGATAGCCAAAGTAGCACCATCTTCTACATTCAACTTAAAGTTACCGTTCAAATCAGTAACTGTTCCTTTACTTGTCCCCTTTACACGAATTGTTGCACCGGGTATCGGGTCTCCATTGTCGTCTAAGATCTTACCTCTGATTGTACCTGATTGGGCAATAACGGCTTGCAGCCCAACGAAGAGTACCATGAGGGTTAGTATGAGTCTTTTCTTCATGCTATTTGTTTTTAATTAAAAATATTGATTGTTTTATTGGGTAAAACTAATATAAGATTTTTTTATATTCAAAAAATTTTAACACTATTTTCTATAAATCTTAACTATTTCCTAATCTACGCTCAATTTTACATTATTAAAATAAATATGTTTTCTTTTTCGCACTGATTATCAACGATTTAATGACCGGACTAAATTTTTACTTGTAAAATTATTTGGAAGTTAAGAGGCTATAGCGCTACCTTCGCGCTCCTTTAAACAGACTTTAAAAATTATTATACAACGAATGAGACATTTAAGTTACAAAACAAAATTTGCAAACAAGGAAACGCACAAAGCCGAATGGTTTGTGGTGGATGCTACCAATCAGACCGTTGGCCGGTTGTGTACCAAACTTGCAACAGTTCTTAGAGGCAAGCACAAGCCTACCTACACTCCGCATGCTGATGCCGGAGATTTCATTATCGTATTGAATGCTGAGAAGATAGTTTTCACAGGCGATAAGCTAAACCAAAAGATTTATCTTGATTATAGTGGTTACCCTGGAGGTCAGAAACAACAAACCGCTAAGGTCTTGTTGGGTCGTCACCCTGAACGTATTATCGAGCGTGCTGTAAAAGGTATGTTACCGAAAAACAAACTAGGTCGTGCGATGTACAAAAAACTCTTTGTCTATGCAGGTGGCTCTCACCCTCATGGAGCGCAGAAACCCGCTGATCTGAAATAATAGTAACCTATCTTAATATAAAAAATAATTAAATGGAAAAATTAAAAAAAGCTATTGGTCGTCGAAAAGAAGCCGTAGCTCGTGTATACCTTAGTAAAGGGATTGGAAAAATTACGGTGAATGACCGCGACTATAAAACCTACTTCCCGGTGATGTATCTTCAAAACCAGGTAGAACTTCCTCTAAAGACAATACAGGCTTTAGATAAATATGATGTGAATGTAACTGTTGATGGCGGTGGACAAAAAGGTCAGGCGGAAGCAATTAAACTTGGCATTTCCAGAGCTCTTTGCAACACAGATCCCGAAATGAGAGTGGCTCTTAAGCCAGCTGGTCTTCTTACCCGCGACCCACGTGTGGTTGAACGTAAGAAATTTGGTCACAAGAAAGCACGTAAGAGCTATCAGTTCTCTAAACGTTAAGCAGTTGTCAGATGTCCGATATCTGTTGTTTGGAGTACCAGACAAATTGATCTTCATCTGTTCTTAAAACAAATAATTAATAATAACGCCGGCTCTTTATCATCCGGTCTTTAATAAAAAAATAGAATGTCAGAAAATACAAATTTACAACAGCAACTATTGGAAGCAGGTGTTCACTTTGGCCATTTACGTAAAAAATGGAATCCAAAAATGCTACCTTATATCTTCGCTGAGAAGAAAGGAATTCATATCATCGACCTTAACAGAACAGAGGAAGGTCTTACTGAAGCCGCAGCAGCAATGAAACAAATTGCAAAAAGCGGAAAGAAGATTCTGTTTGTGGCTACAAAAAAACAAGCCAAAGAAATCGTCACAGAATGCGCTCAACGAGTGAATATGCCGTACGTAACTGACCGTTGGTTAGGTGGAATGCTTACCAACTTCAGCACGATCCGTAAAAGCGTGAAGAAAATGCAGAGTATTGAGAAAATGTTGGAAGACAGCAGTATCTCAATCAATAAGAAAGAACGTTTGACCTTAGCCCGTGACCGTGTGAAAATGGAAAAAGTATTAGGTGGAATCTCTGCGATGAACCGTACTCCGTCTGCAATTTTTATGGTTGATATTTCTCACGAACATATTGCGTTGGCAGAAGCGAAACGCCTTGGTATAACTACCTTCGGGATGGTGGATACAAACAGCGACCCGAATAAAATTGATTTCGCCATTCCTTCGAATGATGATGCAACTAAATCTATCGCAATCATTACAAATTATATCACTGCGGCTATTATAGAAGGTCTTCAGGAAAGAGAAACTGAAAAAGACAAAATGGATGACGGCGATGATGAAAGCGGCGATGACGGTGAAGTAACGTACGACGAGAATGGGATTGCCTCTTCTGCCGATAATGGAAAAGAGAAATCAGTTCCACGTAAAAAAGCAAGCGGTACACGTCGCCCACCTGCGAAGAAGTAATTTTTTAGGAAAAATGTGAGATTAGAGTTGTGAGATTAGAGTTGTGAGATTAGAGATGTGAGATTAGAGTTGTGAGATATGAGATTAGAGTTGTGAGATTAGATTTGTGAGATTAGATTTTGAAACTCGAAACTCCCTAACACTTAACTCGTTAACTCCCTAACACATAACCCCCAACTCGCAAACCCGTAACCCATTAACACGCAAACACGTAATCCATTAACCCATTAACCCGCTAACCCGCTAACCCGTAACCCATTAACACGTAACAACTTAACAATAAAACACATGAGTGAAACAATAATAACAGCAGCAGACGTAAACAAGCTGCGTCAAACAACAGGAGCCGGTATGATGGATTGTCGTTCGGCCCTTCAGGAAACCAATGGCGACTTTGAAGCAGCGATTGATTTTCTTCGTAAAAAAGGTCAGAAAGTAGCTGCTAAACGTAGCGACCGTGATGCAAAAGAAGGATTGGTCATCGCCAATACATCAGCAGATCATAAAATAGGAATAATTATCAATCTTACCTCAGAAACAGATTTCGTTGCTAAGAATGAAGACTTCATTAAACTCGGATTGAGCTTTAGCGATACCGCTATCAGTAATGATTGTAAATCACTGGAAGAATTCAAAGCCTGTAAATTTGAAAATGTAACGATCGAAGATAAGATTATGGAAACTGTGGCCAAGATTGGTGAGAAGATCGATGTAACTTCCTTCGAACGACTTGAATCTGAAAGTGTGGTTTCCTACAACCACGCCGGTTACAGAGTAGCTGTATTGGTAGGGTTAAACAAACCTTATAACGAAGCCGTTGAAACTGCAGGTAAGAATGTGGCAATGCAAATTGCAGCAATGAACCCAGTGGCATTAGATCCTGCTTCAGTTCCTGTGGAAACGATCGATCGTGAAAAAGCGATCATTATGGATCTTATGAAACAAGATCCGAAAATGGAAGGCAAACCTGAAGATATGCTATCTAAGATCGCAGACGGAAAGATCAATGCGTACTTTAAAGAGAATACTTTATTGGTACAGCCGTTCGTAAAAGATGGTGGCAAAACTGTAGCAGAATATCTGACAAGTGTCGATAAAGATCTGACTGCAACTGCGTTCAGCAGATTGAATATCGGATAATCTCTTTTAAATATAGTAAAAGGGCCATCTTTAGGGATGGCTTTTTTATTGAACATATATTCTCTCTTGTCTTTCTTCTTTACCAGTCTAAATAACTTTGTTCACCGTTTTTGATATACCAGGGAAAAGTGTTTTTTGTAACTTCATGCAAACAAAAACCTTTTATTATGAAAACTTTATTACCAACTCTCCTCATTCTCATCTCTCTAACATTCACTTCCCGGGCTCAGTTAACCATTGAATACCTTGATGTAAATAATGTTAAAGCCGCTATTCTGACTCATGGCGATATGTTCTGGAATCCGTCAACAGGAAGTGCCTCTTACCAGTTTCCGCAGGGAAGTGGTCTCAATTCAAACTTTGCAAGTAGTCTGTGGGTTGGAGGTTACGACACGTCCGGGAATCTCCATATAAGTGCCCAAACCTACAGGCAGTCAGGAAATGATTACTGGCCTGGCCCTTTGGATAATTCGGGTTCGCTTTCACTAGCCACTTCGAACGATTGGGATAAGATCTGGAAAGTAGACAAATCGACCATCGATGCATTTAATGCCACAACACCCCACACGTTGGTAAATACCCCCGCTGTAATTCTTGAATGGCCGGCTATCGGGAATGTTCATGCTAAGGGGAAAGGTGGAGCTGCCTTAAGTATCACAAAAGATATGGCGCCATTTTCTGATGTCAATAGTGATGGTATTTATAATGCGCTGGATGGCGACTACCCTATTATTAAAGGAGAACAGGCATTGTGGTGGGTATTTAGTGATAACGGCCCAACCCACGATGAAACAGATGGCCTTCCCCTAAAGATCGAGATACAGGCAATGGCTTTTGCGTGTAATTCCGTGCAATCCTTACAAAACACAACATTTTATAGCTTTTCCATCAAGAACTTTGGGAACCAGGATTATATAAACACTACTCTTGGCATTTGGAACGATATGGATCTCGGATATGGGTTTGATGATTATGTCGGTGTAGATACTTTAAGAAGAATGGCGATTGGCTATAACGGTGATAATGATGATAATGGAAAATATGGCAGTCAACTTACACAAACTGGTTGTATTATATTACGTTCCCCTTTGGATTCTGCGGGATATCAGCAACCGTTGGGAAGTTTTATGAGTTATGAAAATGCTCAAAATGCCCCTGCAGGAAATCCTGATACTACAATCCATTATTTATACTACTTAACAGCAAAATGGCTTGATAGTTCCATACTTACAACTGCATGCCATCCACCAGGTCCAGGTGCATTGACTCATTTTATGTTTTATAGTGATCCATCTGACCCACTTGGCTGGAGTGAAAAAACCTGTAATAATATACCTGGAGATAGGAGATCGGTTTTAGGAATCTCTCCAAATACTATGCATTCTTTACAAGAAATGAAATTGGAATTTGCTATTATCAATACACCGTTGGGAAGTAATAATGGAAATTTCCAGGCATTACAGGCATTAGCAGATTCAGCTAAATATTATTCAAATGGTTGCGCACAACCTTCTATGCCAACTTCAGTGAATGAATTGATCACAGAAAATCAATTCTCTATTCATCCTAATCCTTCATCTGAGAACATTACAATCTCCTGGAATGAGTCGATGAAAGATAAGGTTGTTTCTGTTACTCTTATAAATACAATGGGAGAAACGTTACAAACTTCGTTCTCTCCAAAAGAGGATGCCCGTTTCAACGTTCAATCCCTTCCTGATGGTGTTTACTTTGTAAAAATAAATACAGGCAATCAGTCTGTTACAAAACGTTTTGTAAAAAATTAATACAACAGTAAATAAAGAAAAACGGCCCGATATGAGCCGTTTCTATTTTTTATAGTTTAAATATTTTACTTCTTAATGATCGCTTTGATTCTCTCATACAATTCATCCTCGCCGCCTTCTTCATAACCGCTATGTTGGTAAACGATCTTTCCATTCTGATCGACCAGGATCGTAAAAGGTACATTCTGGAAATTTAATGATCGCTTCAAATCGCTATTTGGATCAGTGTATGTTGGAAATGTCCATCCTTTTGATTTTGCGAATGTCTTTACCATCGCTGTTGCTCTGGAATCATCAATAGAAACTGTCATATAATTAAAATCGGTTTCTTTCTGCCAGCCATCTAGTTTGGATTTAATATTGGCAATTTCTGCCTTGCATGGAATACACCAGGTTGCCCAAAAGCTTACCAAAGTAATTTTTCCTTTTTCGAAAGCTTCATTAAACGATACCTGCTTCCCGTTAAGATCTCTTACCTTGGTATTTGGAAGATCCTGATTTTGCGCGAAACTCATGATTGAGAAAAGACTGAGAGACGCTATGATCATTATTTTTTTCATGTAGAATATTTTTTGCGTTTTAAAAAATTAAAGCGAAGATAGATAAAGCCCAGATCAAAAAGTTAAAATTGAGACCGTTAACGTGAAACTAATGCTTAAAGTGACGCATACCCGTGATTACCATCGCCAGCTTATTCTCTATACAATATTGAATCGAATCTTTGTCCCTGATACTGCCACCGGGCTGAATAAATGCATTAATTCCATTCGCATGAGCAATTTTTACACAATCATCGAAAGGAAAAAATGCATCCGAAGCCAGGACTGCATCCTGAACATCAAATCCAAATTGCTTTGCTTTCTCGATCGCCTGTTTCAACGCATCAATCCTGGATGTTTGTCCACAACCTTTCCCAAGAAGTTGTTTATTCCTGACAAGCGCAATGGCATTTGATTTCAGATGCTTGCAAATAAGGTTGGCAAAAACAAGATCTCCATTCTCTACCTCCGTGGAAGATCGTCCGCCTTCTTCAAGCCAGCTTGCAAAATTTCCTATATCTGTTTGTTGTCTGATAGTGCCGTTTAGTAAAGACTTCTGAAGTAAAGAATTGTCTTCCATAATTCTTGCACCTAGCTCATTCGCGTTTAACTTCAATAATATCCTGTTCTTTTTTTGTTGAAGAATCCTCAATGCTTCCTGTGTAAAGTCGGCTGCGATCAGCACTTCAAAGAAAATATCATTGATCGATGCAGCAGTCTCCTCATCAATCATCGAATTGGTGATCAACACACCTCCAAAGGCACTTTCAGGATCGCTTGACAAGGCTGTCTTCCACGCATCAATGGTGGTTTCTCTTGCCGCCACCCCACAGACATTTGTATGTTTGATAATGGCAAATACCACTTCCTTATCCTCAAATTCATTGATTAACTGACAAGCTGAATCCACATCCACCAGATTATTGTACGATAATTCTTTACCATGTAATTGATTGAAAATATCATGCAGCTTTCCAGTAAAACTTGCATTCTGATGAGGATTCTCGCCGTAACGGAGAATGACTGTTTCAGAGTTAAAATAATCTGATATGGCAATATCATAGTTCATCACAACCTCAAAGGCTTTTGCAGCGAGTTGTTTTCGTTGCTCCAATGTAGTATCACCGTTTTGTCTATTCAAAATTTCTGTCAGAAATGCATAATCATTCTTCGAAGCCAATACTGCAACATGAGTAAAATTTTTCGCCGCTGCACGGATCATTGAAGGTCCTCCAATATCGATCTTTTCTATAATTAACTTTAATAAGATCCTGTTCTTTTTTTGTTGAAGGATCTCCAATGCCTCCGGAGTAAAATCTGTGGCGATCAATACTTCAAAGAAAATATCGTTGATCGCAGAAGCTGTATCAGAATCAATACGCGAATTACAGATGAGAACACCACCAAAGGCGCTTTCAGGGTCGCTTGAGAGAGCAGTCTTCCACGCATCGATTGTAGAAGACCTTGCAGACACGCCACATACATTTGTATGTTTGATAATTGCAAATACAACCTCTTCTTCATTCTCAAATTCATTAATCAACTGGCAGGCCGCATCCACGTCCACCAGGTTATTATACGATAATTCGTTACCATGTAATTGATTGAAAATA
>Ga0105048_10008904_pt1 | contig 16031 bp, 9 predicted proteins | sample MAT05_FD_78382 | JGI IMG/M metagenome (GOLD analysis project Ga0105048, IMG submission 78382) | Freshwater microbial communities from Lake Fryxell liftoff mats and glacier meltwater in Antarctica - MAT-05 | ecosystem: Environmental > Aquatic > Freshwater > Ice > Liftoff microbial mat | place...
CGCGCCCTGTCCCTCGTTGCTTTTTCGGGCTAAGTGGCAGACCCCTAGCTGAGAAAGGTTCCGTGTACATGCCCGATTCACCCGCCCACTGGCCCCAGCCCGATCTCGCAGCCAAGTTTCTCCAGAACGTCCGCGGCGCGATCCCGCTCAGCATCGAGCAGATCGACATGATGCTCCGGCTCCTCACCGCCGCCCGCGGCGAGCAGCTCGGAAACTTCCTCGATCTCGGATGCGGCGACGGCCTTTTCTCCGCCGCGATCCTGGACGAAAACCCCGGTGCCCGGGGCTGCCTCGTCGATTTCTCCGAAACTGCCCTCAGTTCAGCCCGCCAGCGACTCCATGGTCACGCCGATCGCGTCGAGTTTATCCTCGTCGATTATGCCCAACCCGGCTGGATGAGCGAACTCATGAGCGCCCAGCCGTTCGACGCGGTCGTCTCCGGCTTCGCTGCGCAGCATTCGCCCGCGGAGCGCAAACGCGCGCTCTTTGGGGAGGTTTTCCAACTGCTCAAACCGGAGGGCATTTTCATCAATATCGAGCATGTCGCTTCCGCCACGCGCTGGACGGAGTCGATCTGGGACGACTACATGATCGACGCCATCTTCGGTCAGGAACTCCGCGCGTCGGCCGACCGCAGCCGCGCCGAGATTGCCCGCGACTATTACGCCCGCGCCGTGAAGGAGGCTGGTGCGCTCGCCCCTCTCGAAGTCCAATGCGACTGGCTGCGCGAGATCGGTTTTGAAAACGTGGACTGCTATTTGAAGGTGCTCGAACTCGCGGTGTTTGGCGGGCAGAGGCCGGAGTGAGAGAAGCTTGGGATTTAGCCAAAAGTCGGGCTGTATCCTTGGGGTCAGGCTCCAGGATACTTTCACCCATTTCAAATCGACCGTTCAATGTCCTCTCCGTTCCGCACCTGGCTTCAGCTTTTCCGCGCCCCGAATCTCTTCACCGTCCCCGGCGATCCGCTCGCGGGTTATGTCCTCGCGGCCTATGGCGCATTTGAGCCCGAGGTGTTTTACGCGGTCGGGGCGAGCCTTTGCTTTTACGCCGCCGGTTTGCTCGACAACGATCTCGCCGATCTGCGGGAAGACAGGGCCGAGCGTCCGAATCGCCCGATGCCCAGCGGAGCCGCCAGCCCGCGCACCGTCGCCATTGTCGCCGCCGTGCTGGTCGTCGCGGGGATTGTGCTGGCGGCGAAATTGGGGGCCACAGCGCTTTCGGTCGCTGCCTGCCTGGTCGTGGCGATGGGCCTCTACAATCACGCGACCAAACATCTGCCGGTCATCGGCGCTCTGAATATGGGCGCATGCCGGGGCCTGAGCGTGCTGCTCGGCGCGGCCGCCGCGCCCCATAGCGATCTCCTGTGGCGGCTGTGCGCGACGGGGCGGCTTAATCACCTGCTCATCGCCTGCGGTCTCATCACGCTCTACATCGCCTCGATCACTCACCTCGCGCGTTTCGAGACCAAAGCGCACTCGCCTCCCCTCGCGAAATGGCTTCCCGCCATCACTCTCCTCGCGGGCGCGGTGCTCTTTCTCACACTCCTGCACGCCGCCACAATTTGGAGCGCCGCCGCCATTTTTTGCGTCGCGGTGATGAGCGCCTTCGCCGCGGCGATTCATCTGGCACGCGAGCCGAGCGCGCCCGTCCCGCCCGTCATCGGCCAGCTCATCCGGCTCCTGCTTCTCGTGCAGACCGCATTCTGCGCCGCGGTGGGAACCGTGGAAACTTCACTCTGCGCCGCGCTGCTGCTCATCGCCTGGCCGGTCAGTCGCGCGGTGTCGAAGCGGTTTTACGCGAGCTGAGATTTCACGGAAGAGCGCGCAATTCCTTTGCGATCGCGGCCTCCAGCGCGGCGTAGCCGGGTTCGCCGGGAAAGAAGGCGCCACCGGAATGAATGTGCCGGATGGTGCCGTCGCGCCCGAGGAAAAAGGTCACGCTCGTCCAGCCACGTTTCTCTTTTCCCAGCCACCAGGCGCGAAGCGTGGCCCAGTCCTCATCGATGCCGATCGGAAAGCCAAAGCCGAGCCGCCGAGATTGCGCCTCGACATGCTCACGCGTGAGGGGCGTTGCGGCCTTGTGGTGGTAGAAACCGAGGACGACGAGTCCGCGTGCGCGGTATTTCTCCGCCAGCGTCCGAATCCCCTCCGCGCTGGCGGTGCAATATGGGCACTGCGGGCCGGTGAACCACCGGATCAGCACCGCCTTCCCGCGCAGCTCGGCGAGAGAGATCGGCTTGCTGTGAATCCACTCGCGGATCATCCATTCAGGCGGACGCGTGCCCACCAGTTCGCGCCCCACTTCCGCAGGAGCGGCGTAAATTTTCCCCAGCTCGGGATGCGCCGGCTCCGCCGCCCGCAGCGGCGCCGCCTCGAGGAGCAGGGTGGCTAAAGCGGCGCGGCGGAAGCGGAGGGTAAACATTCGGTCCACGGCAGATTCCTAGCACGCCACGGCTGCCCGGGCGAACGCCGGTGCGTTTATCCGCGAAGCGGCGTTGCCACCGCCGCATGCGCTGGCTAGCGTCTGGCGGCGAAACCCTCCCTCCCATGAAAATCCCCCGCCCTCTCATCGCGCTCCCCATTTTCGCCCTCACCACGCTCGCCGCGCCCACCGACTGGCCGCAATGGCGAGGCATGAACCGCGACGGCGTCTCGCCGGAAACGGGCCTGCTGAAAGAATGGCCGGCGGACGGCCCGCCGCTCGCGTGGAAAATTGCCGGCTTGGGCAAAGGCTTTTCGAGCGTCGCGATCGTGGGAGGGAAGGTGTTCACGATGGCGGGTCGCAAGGACGGTCAGCATGTCGTGGCGCTCGATCTCGCGACGCAAAAGGAGCTGTGGGCGGCAAAGGTAGGCGACAAAGGCGGCGAGCCACGCTGCACGCCGACCGTCGCGGATGGGCTGGTCTATGCGCTGAGCACCGAGGGCGATCTCGCCTGCGTGGAGGCGGCCAGCGGGCGCGAGGTGTGGCGGAAAAATTTTGCGAACGACTTCGGCGGGCGGATGATGTCGGGCTGGCATTACAGCGAGTCGCCGCTGATCGATGGCGAGAAGCTCATCGTCACTCCCGGAGGAAAAGATGCGGCGCTCGTGGCGCTGAACCGGAAGACCGGCGCGACGATCTGGAAAACCGAGTTGCCTGAGATCGGCACCAAAGGCGGCGACGGCGCGGGCTATACCGGCGCCGTGATCAGCGACGCCGCGGGCGTGCGCCAATACGTGCAACTCATCGGACGCGGCGTGATCGGCGTGTCGGCGGACACGGGCAAGCTGCTCTGGCACTACAACCGCGTCGCCAATGGCACCGCGAACATCCCGACGCCGCTGGCTTGGGACGATTACGTCTTCTGCTCCAGCGGCTACGGCACCGGCGCGGCGCTGCTCAAAATTGTGAAAGCCAGCACGCCCGCACCGGCGGTACCGGCCCAGGATGAGGCGAAGATCGCCGAGCTGACGAAAAAGCTCGCCGCACTAAAAACCGACATGGCTCAGCGGCGCGAGACCCGATCGAAAACGGAAAAGGGCACGCCGGAGTTTCAGCAGGCCGATGCCACGGTGCAGGCGCTGAAGACAGACCTGGCCCGCCTCGAGGAGGCGCTCAGCACAGCGCGCGGTGGAGCCTCCGCGTCCACCCGCGTGCCCGGTTCGCCCGTCGAAGCGCAGGAACAATACTTTCTCAACGCGTCCACTTTTCAAAATCACCATGGTGGGATGATCCGCCTCGAAGATCATATCTACGCCGGCACCGGACATAATAACGGCTTCCCGATCTGCCTCGAATGGAAAACCGGGAAGGTTGTCTGGAACAAGGATCGCGGGCCGGGCACCGAATCCGCGGCGGTCGTGTATGCCGACGGAAATCTCTACTTCCGCTACCAAAACGCGGTCATGGCGCTCATCGAGGCGACGCCCGCCGGCTACCGCGAAAAAGGCGCCTTTCCCCTCGCCAGTAAGAATGGCAACAGTTGGTCTCATCCTGTGATCCACGACGGACGGCTCTACCTTCGCGACCAGGACGTCCTCATGGCTTATGACCTCCGCAAGAAATAACCTTCGCCCAGCGCTTGCCGCATTCTGCACCAGCGCGCTCCTCATGGCCACAAATCCGCCGATCGCCGTGGGGCAGGACACTTCCGATGTCGCACTCGTGACCGGCAGCAAAGCGTTTCCCGATCCCGAAAAGCTGGCTGCCCATGCCACGCTGCCCGATCCACTCACGACTTTCCTCAGCCATCCGGTGAAGACGCGCGAGGACTGGGAAAAGCGCCGCGCGCCCGAGCTGCGCGCGCTTTTCCAGCACTACATGTATGGCCGCCGCCCGCTCGCTGCGCGGCCAGTGGAAGGAAAACTGATCCGCGAAAACAAGACCGCGCTCGGCGGCAAGGCCACCCTCCGCGAAGTGCTCGTGAATTGCGGTCTCGACCGTCCGGTGCATCTCCTCGTTTTGATTCCCAACGAACGCGCCAAACCCGCCGCATGTTTTCTCGGGATGAATTTTGAGGGCAACTACGCCTTACTCGACGACCCTCAAATCCAAATGCCGGCTTGGGTGCCGAAGAGCTTTCCCGAGGTGCCGCCGCACACCGCCAGCGAGGCCGGGCGCGGCCGGGAAAAGGAAGTGTGGGCGCTCGACCAAGCCATCGAGCGCGGATACGCGGTCGCGACGTTTTTCAGCGGGGACATCCAGCCGGACGACCGCGAAACGGCACCGGCGCAGCTTAGGAAATGGACGCAGGAAAACCAGGATCCCACCGCCGGCGACGCGACCGCCACGATCATGCTCTGGGCGTGGGGCTTTTCCCGGATGCTGGACTACGTGCAGACCGTGCCGGAGATCGATGCGCAGCGTGTCGCCGCCGTGGGCCATTCACGCAATGGGAAGACCGCGCTGGTCGCGGCGGCGTTTGATGAACGCTTCGCGCTCGTCATCCCTTCGCAGGCGGGCTGCGGCGGCACAGCCCCATCGCGCCTGCCCGAGGCGCTCGCCAATCCTCCCGAAGGCAAGCTGCTCCACGAGACGGTCAAACGCATTAACACATCGTTTCCGCACTGGTTCTGCGGGAACTTCAAAGCCTTCAATACCGCCATGGACCGGCTGCCATTCGATCAGCACTGCCTCATCGCTCTCTGCGCACCGCGGCCCGTGCTGCTCTCGAATGCAACCGACGATCAATGGGCCAATCCGCGGGGCCAATTCGACATGCTCCGCGCCGCCGATCCGGTGTACAAGCTCATCGCAGGCGATGGACTCGGAGCGACCGAGATGCCGGAGACAGGTAAACTCCTTTCCAGCCGGCTCGGCTATTTCATCCGTCCCGGCAAACACGCGATGACCCGCGAGGACTGGAAGATCTGGCTGGACTACGCCGACCGCTGGCTCACCCCGCCGCGCTGAAGCCCACGATTCTGCGATTTCCAAATCGCCAAACTCACAATCAAGCGCAGCGTCCCCATCTCCATCCGCGCGCAGGAAAGAATCTGGAACCCGCCGCTCCTCGGCCCCCTCACTTCACCGTCGGCTCCACCTTCTCCATCCGGACCTGCACGATCTTCGGAGCCCCGTTTTCGCGGACGAAATTCGCGCTGACTTTCGCCAGCGCCTGCTTCTCGCACTTCGCGTCGTAGACGAGCATGCCGAAATTCGCATCGGGCGAGGATTCACGCGGATTCAAGCGCAGCTCCAGGATCTTGCCGAACTCCGTTTTGTAATAGCCTTCAAAAAGCTCGGTGAAAATACGGTCGTTCGGATCGGGTGTCGCCGTCGTCGCGAAGTCCGCGAAGAGAGCGGATTGGTCCGACGCGTTGTAGGCTGAGAGAGCCTTTTCGAGAACGGCGACCAGTTCCGGTGCCGCCTCCATCACTTGTGGGTCGGGCTGCTGTCCAGCCGGCTTTTGACCAGTCGCCAGACCTCCGGTGCTGCCGTGGTCAGCCACACGCTTGCAGGCCGGAGAGGCAACAATCGCGAAGGAAAAAGCCGCGCTCCCGATCGTCCGGGAAAAAGCGCTCCAGTGCAGGTTCCGCGCAGCCGCCAAAGTCACTCCTGCGGCAGTTCCCTGACCATGATGTTGCGAAAACTCAGAAGCTTCATCGGCTCCTCAGAAATATTACTTCAAGTCCGGATTCGGCTCCGCGCTACCGGGCACGAGACCCAGCGCCCACTTGATGCCGCCGAGGATGTGCGCTTGAAACTGCTTGCTGATCTCCACGGAATTCTTCCGGTCCTTGAGCGCAGCGTCATCCGACCACAAATCTTCGCGATGCCCGAGCGACGTGTAAAACACGCGACCTTTCCCCGCCATCTTGCACCACGAAACGGCGTTGTAGCCTTCCTTCGCCGTGTCGTTCGGATGGTGGCGCAGATACCACAGCGCGCGCACCTTCGAGCGATCGTGGTTCTTGATCGCATACATCTCCTCCAGCGTCAGATCCCACGTCCCTCCGATGCCCGCATTTGCCGGATGCGCCGTGTCGCCTGCGATGAGATCCGCCGGCACCTGCGCACCATGCCCCGCGAAAGTGCCCTGCAGCATTTCGAAATAAGGCGCATAACTTTTAAAGGTGTCCGTGGCCGAGTGCATGCCGATAAACACGCCCCCTTCCTCGATCCATTTGAAAAAGCCTTCGCGATCAGGCAGAGGGAAATCGTCGCCCGTCGTATTGGCAAAAATCACCCCGTCGATCTTTGCCGCCTTCAGCGCCGCGGGCGCCAGCTTGGCCATGGCCGTCTTCATTTGATTATCCCATTCCGCCTGCGAGCTCTTCACCTTCCCGTCGTCCTCGGCCGTCCACTTCGCCATCGCCGTCTCATACTTCGCCTGCTCCTCGGTGAATTTTTTCATGTCCCCCTCATACTTCGCCTTCGCCTTGTCGTCGGCGTCCGCCTTGAGATCGCCCGGTTTCTTGGGCGCACCGGGCTTTTTCTCGATCTTGGCCGTCGGCTGCTGGACCATATCCACCACGGTGAAGGCTTTCGATTCTTCGCCCAATTTTTTCAGCGTTGCCTCGGCATACGGGATCGAACTGTGGCGGAAGCCGGTGGTGACAGTGACGACGATAACGCGCTTCGCCTCAGCCGCGAAGGTGGAGAATGACGGCGTGAGCGTGAGCGCCAGGACGAGCAGGGAGCGGAGGGATTTTTTCATACGGAGTGTGGATGGTTATCTGAATGGCGGAAAATCGCCGGGGGCAGTTGGCATACCCACTATCCGGCGCAGTGGCAATGTTTAGCGCAAAACTTCCCGAAGCTCTGCAATCCCACTTAGCTGCGAAAACCAAGGCCTTCCCCGAGGGCGAGGCAATCGGCCAGCGGCTTCATTCCGCCGGTGCAGGTTTCGTCGCTGAGGTTTGCGGCGGCCGCGCAGACGCCGTAGCGGAGCCATTCTTCGACCGGCAGACCTTCGTGCCAGCCGAGGAGGACGCCCGCGGTGAACGCGTCTCCCGCGCCCGCCGCTCCTTTGATGTAATCCGGCGGAAGCCGAACGCTCCCGTGGTCGTGCCATGCGCCATCGCGCCCGAGCGCGCAGCCGCCTTCGGGAAAATGGACGACCACCCGCTCGCGCACGCCGGCTTCGAGGAGCGCCTGCATCGCCACGCGCAATTCCGCGCGATCGATCCCATCGGCGGTCTGCGTGCGCCGCCCGGTCACGCGGCCCGCTTCGAACTCATTCATCACGCACACGTCCACATGTTTGAGCGCGGGCAGGACGATCTTTGGAAAACGGTCGCTGTCCTCACTCACCACATCGATCGAGGTCTTCAGCCCTGCCGCCTGTGCTCGGGCAAGCACCTCAGCCGCGACCGTCCCGTGCGTGGCGCTCGCACCATCGAGCCGATCGAGCAGCAGCAGGTAGCCGAGATGAAAGATCCGCGCGTACGTTTTCGCGAAGTCGAAGTGCGGCGCATCGAGCAGCGCATTCGCCCCGCGCGCGTGGAAAAAGGTGCGGCGGCCCGTGGACTGCACAGTCATCACGTCGGTGTAGGAAGTCGGCGCGGCGGCTGTCTGCTGCATGGCGCTCGCGTCGATTTGGAAACGTGCGCAATCGTCCAGAATCCGCCGCCCATCCGCGTCATCACCGACCAGCCCCACACCCGCCAGCGGCATCGGCGCGCCCATTTTGGCCAAATCCACGACGATGTTGTACGGCGAGCCGCCTGTGCCGTCCGAGCCGCCGAGGATATTTGCCAGCGCATCCTGCGCCGGCCAGGTGTCGATGATCTTGACGTGATCGATGATCCAATTTCCGCCGGCAAGAATTCCGTTTCGAGGGGTCATAAAGTGAGGGCCGCACAGCCTCCACAAAGTCCAACCGGCGACAAGCGCTTTTGCGGCTACGGAACGAGCCGCACCTTGTAAAACTTCGCGCCGCCCGATGCGCTGTTGTCGGTGTAGTCCGTCGTCGCACCCGCCGACGCCGGAATCGGCACCGGCCCGCTGAGGTTCACGAACGGCTGGCCCAGATCGCCCGTCGCGAGCACCTCGTATTGTTTGCCCGGCGCGCTGCTCCACATGAGTTGCACGCTGCTTGCGCCGAGCCGCGTCGTTTGCACGATTTTGAAAAGCGAGGTGCCGTCGAGCGGGTTGGTGGCGGAGAGATCTTCGCTGTCGTTGCGCTGGCCGTCGCCGTCCTGATCCGCCGCCGGGTCGAGCGCGATTGTGCCGCCGGTGCTGCCGCTCGTGGTCGTGCTCTCGATTCCCGCGTTGTTCACCGCCCTGACCGTCGCGTAAAGCGTCTGCCCAAACGCCGCCGTGACCGTCTTGGCCGCTGTCGTCACGTTCCCATCGAAAAGAACCGTGCCCGCACCATTCGGCAGCGTGCTGATGACGACGTGATAGCCGCCAATCCCGCCCTCGGGATCGCTCGCTGCCGTCCAGGAAAACGTGACCTGCGCGCCGATGGCGTATGGCTTTGGAGTGCCCGGCACGCCGCCGTTTGGCGGGGGCGTCACATCGTAGAGCTTGAGGTACTGCGCCTCATACGGCGCGGTCGCCCACGCGGGATCGGAGGTCGGCACACGATTCAATTTCACGTAAAGCCCGCCGTTCGCCTGCGTGCTCAGCAGTTGCGCTCCGGTTCGGCCGCCGGGGATCAGAAAGGTATCGCGCCGCGTGCCGTCCACGCCGAGGTAGGCGGCGATGTTTTTCACGTTGTAGGTGCGGGTCGGCTTGAGGCCGAAATCGTTCACGCCATTCCCGTCCACGTCGGCATTGAGGTCGAACTGCACGCCGCCCGTCGTCTCGGGGTCGGCGTTGCGCGCGATGTTCACGAACCCGAAAACCACGTCGGAAAAATTCGGCGCGGCATTGCGCGTCTCAAATTTCGCCACGCTGAAAATCTGCCCGTGATGGGTGGTGTTGGTCAGATTCAGGAAATACCGGTTCGCCGAGCGGAGGGCCGGACTGAATTTCCGTGCCTGCCCGATACCGCTGAAAACCGGCGCGAGCTGCGCGAGGCCGTAGTTGTAGCTCGCGTGGCCGGCCTGCGTTTTCAGCCAGAGCGGCATCAGGGAGTTGTACTTTTTGAAGTGCGGAATCGGCTTGCCGAAGTTGGTCTCGTAGCGGTCATAACCGAAGGCCGTGAGGCTGCTGTTCGTGTCGTTCGGCGGGATTACGGTGCCGCTGAGACCGAGTTCCTGACCGGGGAAAATCAGCGGCACGCCGTCGATCGTCGAATTCACCGCGTAGCGGATGAGCGCCTCCCACGGGTCATTGTAATGATCCTCGTCATGCGAGCTGGAGTTCAGCAGCACGAGCGCCTGGCCGTAGCTGGTGCGGCGTTTGTCAAAAATCTCCCGATAGCCGTCGATGAAAACGTTGGAACCTGGCGAGGTTTCCCGCTGCACGACGGTGATCGCCTTGTGCAGAGGGAAGACGATGTTTTCGTTCAGGATGTCGAAGTGCCGCCCGCTGCGATACGTGACTGCGCCGCCGTCCAGCGACTCGGCCATGAAGACGAAATTCCATTTCCGCGTGCGGGTGCGGTTGATGAGGTATTCCCAGCATTGCGGCGGCAATCCCTGGCCGAAGTCCGCCCGCAGCGCGTCCACGCCCGCGCTCGAATCGAGCGACGCTCCCGCGGCGTTCGCTGGATAGCCGGTCTGCGTCAGCCAGTGCAGCGTGTATTCGGCAAAGTAACGCCAGACCTTTTGCGTGATCGCATCGAAATGCCCGGCCCCGCTCGTCCCCTCATTGCCGATGCTGTAGTCGAACCAATCGCCTTCGTTCGTGTGATTGCCCGACGAGCCCGAGACGAGCGCGGCGTAGCGTCCAAAAAAAACTTCGTAAGTGTCCTCAAAGGCAAATTCGGCAATCCGATCCGGCGCGATGGCGATATTCGCCGCGCTTGACGCCCGCATGTCGTACGCACCCGACCGGGCGAAAAAGCGCGCCTCGGTATTGCGCATCTCGCTCGTCGGACTAGCCCCCCCGAAAAGCGTCTGCCCGAGCGCGGCCAGTTCGGTGTCGTAGCTGGTGTGGTTGAAAGGCGCGTCGAGCATCACCCCCACGCCCGCCGCGTCCGCCGCCGCTACGAACGACTGAAACTCCGTCATCGCCTGCGCACGCCCCGCCGGCGTGTCATTCGTCGCAGGAGTCCCGCCCGGGGTGAAGCCCGACGCCATCAGCGGCATGATCTCAAAGAAATTCTTCACCGCGTACGGACTCCCGACCTCGAACGGCTGATTTGGCGGAACGGACGTCGCATCAAGCTGGCGCCCGGAGATGCCGTTCGGGTGGATCGGCTGAAACCACAGCATGTTGCAGCCGAGATCCTTCACATACTGGAGCGAAAAGCGCGGACCGCCGGCCACGCCATTCGCCAGGCCGGGGAAAGTCCCGCGCTGCGTCGGCAGCGTGCCGGTCGCAGTGATCGTCAGCGGATTCACCTCGTAGAGCTGAATGTCGCGCACCGCTTTCGGCGAAACCACCACAGCATGCGCGCGGAAGGCGAGATCGCCAAAGCTGCCCGTATAATAGATCCACGGCCCAGCCGCGCTCGTCCGATAACGCGCCGTCAACCGGTAGGCCCCGGTCTTTTGCGCATCCAGGGTGAGCAGGAATTTTCCATCCCCGAGCGGTGTCATCGGATGCGCGCGGTAGTAATTTGCCTCCGCGGTCGGTCCGCTCGACAAGACCGTGTCGCCGCTGGGCGGCTTGATCCCGTCCTGGATGCCGTCGCCATCCGCATCGAGCCCCGCGCGGTCCCGGCGGTTGAGATTCGTGAACACTTCCGCCGATTCGACGACACCCGTCTGCGGGTCGAAAAAGATCGTGAATGGGATCAGGTCGCCCGCGACCTCATTCACATAAACGTGCGAAGTCGTGTAGTCGCCCTCGACCTCGGTGGCATTCTGGCGCGTCGCGGAACCGGCGGAAATTTTCAGACTGGCTGCCTCAGCGGCAAACTCGCAGACGAACAGGACGACCGCGCCGAGTAGAACTTTGCGAAAGTAAGCTGCAGCGGGAAACATGGGCTATTCGGGAGGGTTCAGCAGGCGGGCCTCGACTTTGTAAAAGCGCTGGCCGGCGATCGGCGGGGCGGTGCCGGTCTGGCTGCCGTCATCCGTCCAGGTCCGCACGCCGCCCGTGCCGGGAAGATCGGGTGACAGCGGTGTGAACGGCTGGAGCAGATCGTTCGTGAAATGGATGCGGTAGGTGCGGTCCACCCGTGTCGGAAATTGCAGCGCCCGCGTGCTGGGCGTCGGCGAGGTGATGACTGTCTGAACGAGCGCGGAATCCGCGAAGCGCGGGTTCGTCCCGAGCAAATATTCCTGCCCGTTTGTGAGCCCGTCGCCATCGTCATTACCACCCGCGCCGTGGATTCCAGCGGTGCTGTAGGGATCGAGCGTGTTCGCCTTCTCCCACCAGTCCGGCAGTCCATCGCCGTCGGTGTCGTCGGTGATCGTCGAACCTGTTTGCAGGCCGAGCGCGAAGGTCAGGCCGGTGCCGCCGAAGATTTCCACCTGCTGCGTCTGCGCCTGGTTGCGCATATTCAGCGTGTCGAAAGTGACGCCACTGTCGCGATCCGCCGCCAAGGCATTGAAGGTCCCGGTATGGCCCGCGCCGCCGTAGCGGAGAAAAGCCCTCACTGCGCCGCCGGTCTTGAAGTTCGTGACGCCCACTTCGCCGGCGGTGGTGTTGTTGACGAGCGGGCTGAGATTCGCCTGCCCGCTCACGAGCAGGTCACCGAGATTGGGCGAAAGGCCGAACCGGACGTAGAGCGGGCCCACCCCCGAACCCAGCGTGTAACTCGCGCGGAGCAAGGTGGCACCGGGTGCGAGCGTGATCGTCTTCGCAATCTTTCCGTCCAGGCTCGTGAACAACCAACCGTTGCCGGACGGTCCATTCACGGCGGCGGCCGTGTAAAGCGTGTTCACGTAATCGGGCGCACCCGTCAGAGCCGTGGACCAGTCCTTAAACCCGCTCGTCCGATACGCGCCGATGACTCCACCGGGGGTGTTCGCGACGCCTTCCTCCTCGCTTTCCACGCCCGCGTAACTCAGCGGATTCCCCACCGCCTGAAGCACCGCGCCCGTCGCGAGATCGCGCACCCACGCGCCCGTCATCCGCCCGCCGAGCCGCTCGAAAACGGCGAAGACGCGGTCGTTGTAGAGCAGGTGTTCGTTCTCGCCATCGCCATCCACATCCGCCGGCTCGGTCGCCGCCGTCCCATTGTAAGTCCCCGCGTTCGCCGCCTGCGCCCAAGTGTCCACGCGCTTGAACACGGCGGCGAAACGGAACTGTCCCTGCGCCACCTTCGCGAACCCGGCGAGGTTCTGGTTGCTCACGTCCGGGTAAATGTAAGCACCCGTGCTGTACTTGCTCAGGTCGTTGTTCGTCTGGTTGTGGAAAGCGGTCTCGAACACCGCGGCGCCCGCGGTGCCATGCGCAAGTTGTTCGAGGCTCGCGATCCCGATCGCGCCCGCCTGCGCCCACGTCTGGCTGACGATGCCGGTGCCGAGACTGAGCTTGCCAAATTCCTTGCCCGCCGGGAGCTGGACTCCGGCCCGAATGTCGAAGCGTTTGTCTCGCAGGCTCTCCTCGCGGCCGGACTGGCCGTCGTACCAGTGGTCATAGTTTTCCTGCGTCGCGTGATCGATGAAGTCGTGCGCCACTTTCGCGAGCGCGCCGTTGATGCCGCGATTGACGCTGCCCCACACGTCGCCGGCTCCATCCGGCGGCTGGGAGAGATCGACGAGCCCATTGGCGATCTGGTCGGGCGTCACGAGTTGGAGCCACGGACGGCTGGCGATCCAGCGGATGTTTTTGTCGTAAGCGTCCGCGTTTGCCTTGCTCGCAAAATCCTCCCACGGGCTGAAGAGCACGACGACCTGATCCTGCGTGCCGCTACGGGCCTTGCGCTGGAGCAGATCGCGGAGCGAGAGCGCCACTCCATTGTCGGTGTTTTGAAAGCGATAAGTGCTCGCCTGGTCATTGATCACAAAGCACTTCACGCCGTTCACTTCGTTGATCCGATAGCCGTCGTTGCCGAGTGCGGTGTCGCGGCCAAACCACTTCTGCACATGCCGCATCTGGTCGATGAAGGTGTAGTCGAAACCGAGCGCGTCGATCTGCGCGAGCGTCCCACTGTCGGCCACCCGCTCAGGATTCCAGAAGACCTTGGCGGAATGTGTGTCGGCGTAGAACGAGGTGAGAAACTGATCCGCGAGATTCACGTTCGCCGCGTTGAAGTCGTTCGTGAAGTAACTCAGGACATGATCGGCGAAGGTGCTGCCGAGCAGATTGATCACGCCGCTTTGCGCGAGTTGTTTCACACGCAGATTAAAGGCCGGGCCGTCCCTGTAGGCGGGCGAGCCGGCCGCGGCTTTGGCCCACTCGATTGACGACGCGAGCGTGGGCGTGAGGTGCAGCGCGAGCGGGGTGGCATAGGCCTGATGCACGTCGAGTGGACGGTAGTAACCGCCGCTCGCGCCGGTGTTAATCAGGCTTTGCGTCGTGCTGCCCGGCTGGATGGCCTGGTTGCCGTGGATGAGGCTCATCACTTTCGTCCGCTTGCCGCGGTCGCTGCCGCGCTGCCCGGTCGCGGTGCGGCCGAAGTATCCCCGCAGCACCGCGTTCGCCGCTTGCGAGATGTAGCCCTGGTCGGCGTAGTAGTCGCTGGCGAGAAAGTCGTCGTAGATCGTGTCGCGGATGTCGTTGCGCCCGCCGATGTCGCCAGGGCCGACCGGGTTGTTGCCGGTGCCGTCCTTCGTCGTGAAGACCTGGAAGTTGAGATCGTTCGCGTTCAGCCCGTTCCAGCCCGCGTCGCGCAGGGCCTGGCGGCTGATCGAGAATTCCACCGCGTCGAGGTCGCTGTTGAAGTACGCCTTCTTGAATCCGTTCGGCGTGTTCTGATCGCGCGCGACCACTCCAAACGGCGCGAGCGCCTGGGCGATCGATGTCGAGTTGTTCGAGTTCTGCGTATCGACATAGACCCGTCCGTTGTTACCGCTGTAGCAGGCGACCACGGCTTCCCATTTCATGTCGGTGGCCACGTCCACGTCGTCCGGCAGCGCGTACTCGCCGCCACCCGGATTGCCGGTGTCGATCACCACGTAGAGGTCGAGGTAGCCATCCTCGGCGTAGGCGCGGAGATCGCGGAGATCGACGCGGAAATAAAATTGCCCGTCGCCGCCTGCGGTCGTGTCGCCCCCGTCGTGCGCGTAAAAAGCCACGATGTCGCGCGAGGAATCGAAGCCGTCGTAGCCGCGAAATACGTCGGTCTGCTGGTTGTTCGGGCCGTCGCCGTCGTACTCGTCGAGCACGATCAGGTCGTCGCTCGTCCAGTCAGTGAATTCCTTCGCATTGCTCACCGCGCCGACGACCACCGGCGTCTGCGGACCGATCACGATCGAGCCGGGCGGCGGCGGCGTGCCGGTGTTCGGCGTGCGCGGATCGGTGCCGTTCGCGTACTCGAGTGCGTTCGTGTAGGCGACCGTGTTGCCTTCGACCACGATGGTGTCGCCATCCGGGTTGCCGGCCGCGCCGTTGTTCGCGGAGCCGTCGTTCGCGGCGGCGGTGCGAAGATTGTCGGTGCCGTTGTCGAGCGGATCGAGGCCATGATTGACCTCCCAGCCGTCGGGCAGTCCGTCGCCGTCCGTGTCCAGCTTGAGCGGGTTCGTTTCCGTCCACTGCTCGCCGGAGTCGTAGAGGCGGTTGCCGTTCGTGTCGCCGTCGATGAGCCCGTTGAAATTCTTGTCCTCGCCGTAGCCATCGCTCAGGCCGTCCGCGTCGCTGTCCGCGCTGGTCGGGCTCGTCTCCGTCCACGTCTCGTTGCCATCTATTCTGTTGTTCGGCCACGCGCGATTCCCTGGCGGCGGGTTCGTGGTCGTCGCGAGCGATTGTCCGTCGCCGTTGGTCCAGCCGTTGTGGTTCGCGTCCTCCACACCATCGAGGATGCCGTCGCCGTCGGTATCCGGATTATTCGGGTTGGTCACGCTCCCCGCGGCCTGCCGCGCGCGGTCGCCGCCCTCTGCGAGCGTGTTGACGCCGGGCACGGAGCCGTCGTTATCGATGGTGTTGTAAAACGGCGGATCGAGGTCGCCGATGAAGTTCGGGAAACCGTCGCCGTCGGTGTCGGCGGTCAGGTTGGTCGGCGGATTGGCCGCGGTGCGCCAGCCTACTTCGAGCCCGTCCGGCAGCCCGTCGCCATCCGAGTCCGGCGAGAGCGGATGGGATTGGCCGTAGGCAAAGTGAACGTGGACCTGCCCGTTCGTCCATTGCTCGGAATTGGTCGTGGGCAGCGCCGTCACCGTCGCCTCGTTGAAGTCGCTCAGGCCGTCGTCGTCGTCGTCGTTGTCGGCCTCGTTCGGCGGCACCGTCTGCCGGATCAGCACGGTGGTGTTGCGCGTCGCAGTCGCCTCCGGTTCGGGGTCGCCGTCGGTCTGCACATTGGCGGTGAAGGTGAACGCGCCCGCGGTCATGTTCGACCAGAGGAATTTCCAGAACCGGTGATTGCCTTCGAGCCGCGGATTCGGCACGACGCGGAAGGCGGCGAGGCCGCTCTCCGTCGTGCCGGGATAGGCCGTGCTGAGCGTCGC
>Ga0105048_10008905_pt1 | contig 16031 bp, 11 predicted proteins | sample MAT05_FD_78382 | JGI IMG/M metagenome (GOLD analysis project Ga0105048, IMG submission 78382) | Freshwater microbial communities from Lake Fryxell liftoff mats and glacier meltwater in Antarctica - MAT-05 | ecosystem: Environmental > Aquatic > Freshwater > Ice > Liftoff microbial mat | place...
ATCTCTGTGTTATAGCCTTAATGAATGCTTGCATGAGTTTGGTATTTGACGGGCGATTGTTGAATATTGGCTTTGGTTGACGGTAAAACTAACCACAAACTACAAACCATAATCCTAAATGGCCCTCAATTACATCTGGGTTGCTTTTTTTATTGTTGCCTTTCTCGTTGCGCTCGTCAAGCTGATTGTCTTTGGCGATACCGAAATATTCAAAACGATTGTCGAAGGACTATTCGACTCGTCGAAAGTAGCCGTGATGGACATTGCCTTGCCACTGGCAGGCGTGATGACATTTTTTCTGGGCTTGCTGAACATTGCCGAAAAAATAGGGGCCATCAACGCCATTGCACGCGTTATTGGGCCGTTTTTCAACAAACTGTTTCCTGAGGTGCCGAAAGATCACCCCGCCAATGGCCAGATGATAATGAACTTCTCGGCCAATATGCTCGGCTTAGACAATGCGGCTACCCCCTTCGGCCTCAAGGCTATGCAGAGCCTACAGGAACTGAACCCGGTGAAAGACACGGCGAGTAATGCGCAGATTATGTTTCTGGTATTGCACACCTCCGGCTTAACTATTATCCCCCTCAGCATCATGGCGCAGCGGGCTATTCTGGGTGCCGCCGACCCCTCCGACATTTTCATTCCCTGCCTCATTGGTACCTACGTTACAACGGTGGTGGCCATCCTGATTGTCGGTATCAAACAACGACTTAACTTACTCAATAGCACTGTGTTGGGCGGGCTCGGCGGCCTGACGGTTTTCCTGGGGCTGGTACTCTGGTATTTGTCGGGACTACCCAAAGAACAGATCGAACAAGTCTCGAAAGTAGTTGGTAACGTACTGCTATTGAGCATCATCGTGACGTTTCTGGTCGGGGCAATTCGGGCTAAAATCGACGTGTTCGATACGTTTATCGATGGGGCAAAAAGCGGGTTTGAAACGTCGGTTCGGATCATTCCGTATCTGGTTGGGATGCTGGTGGCCATTGGTGCTTTCCGCAACGCTGGGGCAATGGATTATCTGGTGGATGGGCTCAAATACCTGATCGGCCTGACGGGTGTAAATACCGACTTCACCGATGCGCTCCCTGTAGCATTGATGAAGCCTTTAAGTGGCTCCGGAGCCCGTGCACTCATGATTGATGCCATGAAACAATTTGGGCCTGATTCCTTTGTTGGCCGATTGGTCTGCATTTTCCAGGGATCAGCCGACACCACATTTTACATCGTAGCGCTTTATTTTGGGTCGGTTGGAATCAAGAAAACCCGATACGCAATTGTAGCGGGTTTACTAGCCGATATGGTGGGTGTTCTGGCTGGAATTGGGTTAGGCTATCTGTTTTTTCACTGAGCCGAAAACAGGGTAAATTCGTTATATTTGAGCAAGCAAACCGCATTGTTATGTCAACAATACAAGTAGAAATCAAGGTGAGCGATGAAATACTGGCGCGGTATGGAGCGCAGGCATTGGCAGAGCGTTTTGAGAAAATGCTGGCCTGGGAGGAATTGAGCCTTCAGGCGAAAGAAATGAATAAGGCTTTGCAAGATGAAGGTCTCGATTGGGAGGATATTGCCAATGAAGTAAGGCACGAAACGTGGCAGGAATTTAAAAAGACTCACCTTCGAGACGTACTGCCTAAATGACCTATACCGTTGATGCAAACGTCGTGATGAGTTGCCTAATAAGTGGTAACCCTAAATACTTGACTTTTTTCACCGAGAATGCCTGCCTTTTACCCGACTTTGGTATGACCGAGTTGAGCAAGTATCAGCATGTGATTTTAAAGAAATCGAAACTTCCACCGGACAAATTCACCCATTTCGCACTTAGTATATTTAAGCTCATTACGGTTGTCCCAAATATGCTAATTTCGACAAGTCAATATTACGATGCTTATCTTATATGTCGAGATATTGATGAAGATGATACTGTATATGTTGCGCTCACTTTGGCACTTACTAATACACTTCTCACTCGCGATAGGCCCCTTGTCGACGGTCTCCGCGCCAAAGGCTTTCTGAACGTTATTTTGCTCGATGAGTTAATGAATCAGAACCAAACGTAGCTGCAAGAAATCATTTATGAATATTAATCAAGTTCGTGAACACCTGCACCGCCTGATCGACGAGGTGGATGATATCTATGTACTGAATGGGCTTTACCGCAACCTCGTGGCCGACAAACGCCAGCGTGAAGACTATGAGCGCGAGCAGTCAGAGAAGGCGGAGAAAGGAGCGAGAAAGCAAAAGTAAGCAGTAGCAATTGGCAGTTCCATTACTTACTGCCAACTGCTACTGCTTACTGATTCAGATACACACTCCCCGAGGAAGCTGAAATTTGAACCGAGGCCCCACCACCATTGATACGACCTTTTACCCGGTCTTTGTTGATTTCGCCGTCGAAGTTTTTGAGCGTACCCGTTACAACTTTGTTACCTCTCAGGTCGAGGTCCATACCTTTATCGAGGGGGAGCTTTACGCGTATACTGCCGGCGCTACCGCCTAAGCGAACGTACTTATCAACGCGGGTCATTTCAACCTCAATGCTACCAGCCGACGTTCTGGCATCAAGGCTTCCGGCAATATTGTTGAGCCGAACGCTCCCGCCCGACGTACCTGTTTTTAGTTCGCCGTCTATATTGCTGCCCTGAACACTCCCGCCTGAGGTCTCCGCTATGATGTTGCCTTTCAGGCCATTGAGCCGAATACTACCGCCCGATGTTTCAAGTTTAAGGGTGCCATCGGAGTCGGTGGCTTCGATACTACCGCCTGATGTTTCGAGCGTGATTTGCTCGTGGCAATCACGAATGTTGATGCTGCCCCCCGACGTCTCCCCAGTGATTGAACCACGGATGTCTTCGAGCCGGATGCTGCCACCTGATGTTTCCAGTTTCTGATTACCTGCCAAATGGCTCAGTCGAAGGCTGCCACCAGAGGTTTCCAGATCGGCGGCCATATTGCGGGGCGTGTAGAATTTGAAAGCTATACTCAGGCCGTTTTTCCAGTTACGGTCCTGCTCATTTTTCCGTCGGGCTGTGGCCACCACCGTGTTGCCTTCCTGCTTAACGTCGATGATGTAGTCGCTGAGTCGTTTTTGAAGTTCCTCCTGGCTAATTCTGCCGTTACCATTCCAATTATTGGGCCGCACAAAAATTTCCACTTTCGTTTCGTTGCCGCTGCCGCCCTCTACGCTTAGGCTACCACCTGAGGTTCTGGCCCGAAGGGCATTGGCACCCGAAAAAGTTTTAGTTTGGTAGGGCTTCTGATCGTCGTTGGATTGGGCAATTGTAAGGGCGGGAGCCAACAGGCTGAGAGCAAGGATAGGGGCAAAGATCGTTTTCATGATTCTTGAAGGTTATTTGTGGGAAAGATGCAAAAAGTTAGCAGAGCGTTGCATACAATTTGAAACTCTATTCCCTGGGTAACCAAACGGTAAACGTAGCTCCCTCACCGGGCTTACCGCTTGCCGTAATTACCCCGTTGTGGTTTTCTACTACTTTGCGGCAAATAGCAAGGCCAACGCCTGTTCCGGCAAACTGAGCTTTGCCGTGCAGGCGCTGAAAAACCTGAAAAATACATTTGGCATATTTGGCTCTCGAACCCAATGCCGTTATCGGTCATGGTCAGTAGCCAATAGCTACGTTCGGAGCGTAAACCGATTATTAAATTACCTCCTTCAACAGCCTAATCGGGCAATACCCGAATCATTACATCTTTATACATTACCTTGCTTTTGGGGTCATGGCCTTGTAGCGCTACTGTTCCGCTACTGAGTTTCTTGGTCCCCGTGATGTTGTCAGGTTCGTTGTATGTATTGATTACTTTGTCGTTGATGCTAATCGTAACCGTTTTGCCCTGCACCTTTATCTGCTCCGTATACCATTCGTCATCTTTCACAAATACCTCTTTCACATCCTGAGCCGCATATACGCTGCCCGTTTTGCGCCAGTCGGTATGAGTTTGGTTTACCTGGATTTCGTAGCCTTTAGATGGCCATCCCGTGTCTTGATAATCAGTGTGGATAAACATACCAGAGTTGGCGCCAGGCATGGTTTTAACAGTCGCTTTCCACTCAAAATTCTTGAAGTTGTGGTTGTTCACTGATCCATCATAGAACAGGTGAGCCCGTGGTCCAAATACAACAATGGCTCCATCCTGCACCGAAAATGTAGCTGGGTTTTCGGCGGCTTTCCAACCATCGAGGTTTTTGCCATTGAACAGCGTCTGCCAACCATCGGCTTTTCGGTCATTGCTACCGGCCGTTGTGGACGATGATGATTTTACATTTGATTTGGGCGAGGCACAGGCCAACATCAGGGCCGGAGCCAACAGAAGTAAGGTATTTTTCATGCGGGGGAAGTTTTTGGTAACATAAGACCAGAAAGGGCGAGGTCTAATGCAAGTGCTCCAAAAACTTACCAGCCAGCTTGCAGAACTGCCTGTGCTGGCCGGTTCTGTGGACTGAATTGATCGCGGTGCCGGTCGGGGGGCGTTTCGGCCATAAACCACTTCCAAACGAAGCCGCCCACAAACCACGGCTGTGGCCATACGGTTTCAAGCAGAGCTTTGTAGGCATTAGCCTGAGCAGTGGAATTTGGGGTGCATTCGGTTTCGGATTCCCATGGCCGACGGGCGGTATAGTCGCAGGCACGGTAGCCGAACTCAGTGAATAAAACGGGTTTCTGTAGTGCCCCACTCAATTGACTAAGACCCCGCAAATGAGCCTTCCAGCCACTGTTCATGGACTTGACTGATGGCTCCCTGTCGTCGGATGTCGGGAAGTAAGCATCCACACCTATGTAATCGAGCTGGTCCCAAAACGGAATTTTGTCGTAGCGATCCCAATTGGCTGCATAAGTTAGTTTGCCTTTGTAAATCTGCCGCACCTGTTCAATCAGCTTATTCCAAAATTCTGGCCGTGCCACAGCAAAGCGGTCTAGTTCGGTTGTGATGCAGTATAAATCGACCTTGAGTGAGTCGGCAATATGGGCGAAGTGGAGAATGTACTTCGAATAATCAGCCTCAAATGCCTGCCAGTCCTGTTCATTGGTGAACTCAAGATCAAGGTGCGACCCTCCCATCATCCAGACGTGTGGTTTCAACATCACCTTTAGTTGGTGTTGGCGGGCCATGTCAATCGTTCCGGCTACGCCTTCGGGCGTTTCGCCCCACCATTGCCCCATTTTGCGGCCACCGGGAGGTAGGTTTCCGCTATAATAAAAATGTGTTTCGCCTTTCCGGCAAAAGCCGTAAGGCACCACTGCCACCCAATCAGCGCCGATTTCATGGGCCAATTTCAACCCTGAGTCGCCTGGATTAAGGGGTGGAGCAACCAAATTGACGCCTTTTATTTGGGAGTCGGAATGGCGATACTCCGCTGCCGACTGGCAACTGAGTAGTGTAACCAGAAAAAGAGATAGTCGGATGAGCATAGTTGTTTGGGATGGCCCCTATAATTTCCGTTTTTTTCCATTGGCATCCGTAATCTCTACTGAACTTATCTCCGGTCCAACTGTCAATACCCGAGCCGATTGTGATAAAAATGACTGTCCGTAGCCAAACTCTACCCGTTGCTTGCGGCCATTGGCAAGGGTAAGTATTGCGCTGGCATCGGTCGGGTTTAAGCGGATGGTGCGACCCGGTGTAGTCCGTTTGAATACACATAACCGGCCCCTGTTTTGGGTTGCAACCAACAATGATTGACCATTGGCACCAGTGATTTCAACCAAGCCTTTGGCATTGCCTGGCACAAAGAAACCGCTGGATGAGGGCAAAGTCGGTATAAAACCACCCCGGCCATTGCCGCGCAACCACAAACCGTTAAGGGCATCATAACGGCCCATTGATACCTCTCCGCTGTAATCGTTACCAACCAGCACCACGTCTAAATTCCCATCGTTGTCGATATCCTGCGCTACCATCCCAAAAATCGGACCTAACTGCGCCAAAGCAGGAAGCGGATGCATAACAAACTGGGGCTGGCCTTTGTCGTCGAGGCCTTTGTTTTCGACATACATTGATCGAAACTCATTGGCTTCCAGTATCATTGCTTTGCTTCGTTCTTCTGCGGTTAGCAACTTGTCGATGCTGGCAGTGGTAAAGTCTTTGTAGAGCGGAAACCGTTTACGCATCACAATCATCTGCTTAATGAGGTCGTCGCGCCCGTGAAAAGTGTACTCTTTGCGAGGTCCGGGAGTCTCATTCCCCATATTTTCAGGAATATAAATGGTAGGAATGGCGTCGTAGAAACCGTTATTGTCGAAGTCTCCCGCGTACATCCGCACCGGTTCTGTAGGGGTGGCCCGCATCCGGGCGTTTAGGCCCAGGTTTCCGGCAATATAGTCGGTGTCACCATCAGAATCGAAATCACCGGGCGTGAGGGAGTTCCACCAGCCCGTTGCAGTTGACAGTGAGCAGTCAGCAGCGGCCAGTTTTTTGCCTTTTGCATTTTTGAGCAGGCTGACGGGCATAAATTCCCCTGCGAGCATAAGGTCGGGCCAACCATCGTTGTCGGGGTCTGTCCAGAGCGCATCACACACAAGCCCAATGTTTTGGAGAGCCGGTGCAAGTTGAGCCGTAACGTCGGTAAACTTGGGCGGCCCTCCCCGCTGCGTATCATTTCTGAGCAATAGACTTGTTACGGGTTTTGGGTATTGATCGGGTTCTACGCGCCCCCCCACAAATAAATCGAGGTCGCCGTCACGGTCGAAATCGGCGGCCTTGACGCACGATTTGCTACTGGTGTTTGCGGGTAAACTGTTCCCCGATAATGCAAAGTTTCCCTTTCCATCGTTCAGGTACAGTCGATCCTGGTAGGCAGGTGAGTCTCTGTTTTCTTCGTTACCACCACTGGCGATGTACAGATCGAGATCCTTGTCATTATCAAGATCAACCAACAAAATACCCATGTCTTCCTGGGGCTTAGCGGCAGCAGATATGGGCTGGAGAGTAGCGGGAATGGTGTTTGGAGGCAGTAGTAGCTCTTTCTGGATAAACCGGCCGTTGGGTTGTTGAATAAAAAACGTACCGTTATGTTGCCGCGCTCCACCCACAAAAAAGTCGTCGAGACCATCGCCGTTTACATCGCCGGCAGCTATGGCCGGGCCAAACTGCGAGAACTTATGCGGCAGTAATTTCTGGTTGTTAAAGTCGATGTACTCCGGCTCCTGATGCACAAACTGAATACCGAGTGAATCGGTGATTTCGGTGAACGGAGCGCGAACTGGAGTGGAGGGTAAGGGGATTGGGCGTTGGGCGTTGCGACTATCTGCGGTGAGAATTTGGTTGGTTTTTACATTGGTAAGCACCTCTTGACGGGCAGGTTGCCCATTGAGGCCAGGCCAGGTAATCCGAACCTCTTCAACTTTTTTTACATTACCCAGTCCGAAATGTGCAATCGGTTCTACCGTTGACAGATACCCTCGATACGGGCTGTGTTCATACACCTGCCGACTAACCTGGCCTTTCCCATCGTTGTACCGAATTTCGACTAGGGCACCCAAGCCCATCCGGTTGTGTTCTGATCCCACAAATTTTACACGGAGGTAGTTAGCCTGTTGGGGTTTCCGTTCCATCAGGTTATTCTGATAGACAAAGGCAGAATCGTTGATGTTGTTGGTCACATAATCCAAATCGCCATCGTTGTCCAAATCGCCGTAAGCGGCTCCATTCGAGAACGATGGCCGATACATTCCCCAATCCTGGGTAGCATCGGCAAAAACCATGTTACTTGTTGAATCGCCCGCCCGATTCCGAAAAGCATAATTGCTGATTTTAACCACCGGAATCTGGGCCAACAGGTAATCTTTGGTAGCTATGGTAGCTGCTTCCTGCCGGAAACTGATAAAATCCCGGTCCGTAATATCCTTCGGAAAACCGTTTGTGACCATCAAATCCCGGTACCCATCGTGGTCAAAATCGGCTAGTAGGGGCGACCAGCTCCAGTCTGTTTCAGCCACGTCGGCCAGCAAACTGATGTCCGAAAAAATAGGGTCGGTGCTGTTGGGGCGCGGACCCTGATTCAGTTGGAGGGTATTCCTGACATACTGATAATTGTAGGTGAACTCTTCATTGTTGAGGTAATTCTGATAGCTATTAGCCCCCATCAGCATTTTCTTGCGGTAGTTATCGCGGGGTTGCATATCCACCGCTACCACGTCGGCCAGTCCATCGTTGTTGATATCGGCAATGTCGTTGCCCATGGCTGAGTTGCTGGTATGCTTAAAATAATCGCCTGATCGTTCAACAAAGCCCGTATGTCGACCCTGCGCATCATGCTGATTGATATACAAAAGGTCGTCGGTAATGTAGTCATTGGTTACGTAAATGTCTTTCCAGCCATCGCGATTAATATCCGTAATGGCCAGCCCTAATCCGTAGCCCTCAATCTTAATTCCCTCCTGATTGGAGACGTTGACAAAAAGAGGAGAAGTGGAGGAAGGAGGAGAGTCAGCGATGTCAACTCCTTTTCCTGCTTTCGTCCCTTCCTGCTTTTCTCCATTTTTCCTCTCAACCGTCATGTTCCTATACAGCCGGTCGGTAGTGGCCGATGAGCCATCGACTACCTTTTTGCGGTAGGCGTTGGGATACTGCTCAATGGTGTTGGTTAGTACATATAGGTCGAGATCGCCGTCGTTGTCGTAGTCGAAAAAGGCCGCGTTGGTCGTATGCCCATTGTCGGCAATGCCATACTCGCGGGCCATTTCTTTGAATACAGGCACCTCGATTTCATCGGATCCCTTCTGATTTCCCTGATTTACATAGAGAAGATTTTCGCGACGAGCGGCTATTTTGCTGACAGTTGCCCCAACGTATATGTCCATGCGGCCATCGTTATTGATGTCCACAATGGCCACACCCGAACACCATTTTCCGTCGCCACTAACAGTTGCCTGTTTGGTGGCATCTACAAACTGCATTGGCTCCGACCCCTGTTTGCCCTTGTTGATATAAAGTCGGTTGGCAACTTGATTGCCGGAGAAGAAAACGTCCTGGAAGCCATCACCATTAAAATCTACTATGCTAACTCCACCACCATTGTAGACATATTCAAAATCTATAATGTTGATCGAGTCATTGTTAACAATTCGATTGCTGAACGTAATGCCGGTCTTATCGGCGGGTAATAAGGTAAATAATGTATTGTTCTGTTGGCAGGCAACAAGGCCAATCACGCCACAAATCAAGCTCAAAGAGCGGTATACTAGTCGGAACATGGGGGTAATCATATCAAATAACAAAGCAAAATAAAGAATTTTTTTGGAATAAGGAACAGAAGCAATATTCAGTAAACGGAAAGAAAGTAAGTTCTAATTATAAATAGGGATCACTAACTATTTATTCTATTGACAAAGTAGATTGTAATTTAAAAAAGATAAATTAGAAATAATAATTGAGTAATAGAAAACATACCTGTACTTTTGCATCTGAGTAAAAGCGAATAAAAACTTAAATTAATTCCAACCTCAAACTTATTACGGTACATGAGAACAACTGTTTACAGGCTATCTCAATTGGCGCTGTTGAGTACAATGATGCTTTTATGGAGCATCGTTGTAGTAGCCCAAGATCGCCGGGTCACTGGTAAAGTGACTGGTACAGACGGCCCCATTCCGGGCGTCAACATTGTAATTAAAGGAACAACAACGGGTACAACAACCGATGTCAACGGTACGTACTCGCTGAGCCTTAAGGGTAACAACCCCACGTTAATCATCTCGGCAATTGGTTTCAAAAGCCAGGAGGTATCAGTTGGTAACCGTTCATCATTAGACATCGCTCTTTCTGATGACGCTACCGCTCTGTCAGAAGTTATAGTAACGGGTTACACCACGGATGATCGTCGTAACGTAACGGGTGCCGTTTCTACGGTGAAACCTCGTGCCTTGCAGGCGCAGCCTTCTGGTAACGTAGAGCAGCAGTTGCAGGGTCGGGTATCGGGTGTAACCGTTATTTCTAACGGTCAGCCAGGTACCTCCAGCCAGGTGCGGGTACGGGGTTTCGGTGCCTTTGGTGGTAACGAACCGCTGTACGTAGTGGATGGTGTTCCTGTTGGTTCGGTAAACTTTGTGTCTCCCGACGACGTAGAAACAACCACCGTTCTGAAAGACGCTGCCGCTGCTTCTATTTACGGAGCACGTGCTGCCAACGGTGTAATTGTAATTACAACCCGGAAAGGCTCAAAAACACCGAAGAAATTGCAGGTGACATACGATGGTCAGATAGGAGCAACGGACCCAGGCAGAGGCCAGGCAATGCTGAATCCGACTGATTTTGCTGACTGGACATGGCGGCAATTCCGCAACACGGCTTCCCAGGCGGGAATTCCTGTTGTGTATAGCCACCCCCAGTTCGGAACAGGCTCAACGCCCGTTATCCCCGACTATATCAATGTTGGTGGTCAGGCCGGCGTAGTTGGCTCTGTTGATTTGGCCGCTGCACAACTCAGGTATAATGTTAACCCTGCCGCCGGTTCTATCTATCAGGTAGTTAAAGCTAACAAAGCTGGCACCGACTGGTACGATGCAATAACGAATGTTGCACCGCTGATGCGCCACGCTTTAGGTTTCACAGGCAGTGGCGAGGCAGGCCGGTACTACGTCGGTTTCAGCGCACAGGACCAGAAAGGTATTCTGATTAACAACAGATTTAAGCGGTACTCGTTCCGGGTTAATACCGAGTTCGACCTGAGCAAGAAAGTTCGCTTGGGCCAAAACCTTCAGTTTACCTACCTGTCAGTTCTGGGTCAGGGTGGTGGTGCCGGTGGTAACGGTGTTGCTGCCGACGAGAACGACGTTCTTCAGGCCTTCCGTATGCCATCAATCATTCCGGTGTATGATGAGTTCGGCGGCTATGGTGGTACGGCAGCCAAAGGGTTTAACAACCCCCGTAACCCGGTGGCAAGCCGTAAAGGTCTGGATAATAACCGGGGCTTTAATGCCATTGGATTTGGTAACGTATACCTGGAAGTTGATCCCATTGAGAACCTGACCCTGCGGAGTGCCGTTGGCTTAAATTACAGCTCTGGTTATAACTTTGGCTATTCTCGCTTGCAATACGAAAACTCAGAGAACAACTCTGCGTTTGGCTATAACGAAGGTAGTTCATTTCAATATGCCTGGACGCTGACGAATACAGCTGCTTACAAACGTAAATTTGGTGTACACGTTGTTGACGTAATCGCTGGTCAGGAAGCCCTGAACACAGGTGCCGGTCGGAACATTGGTGGTAATGGTCAGAACCCGTTCTCTATCGACCCTAACTTTATTACCCTGAACACCGTATCGCCAACAGGCCGTAACGTAGGTAGTAATCAGTTCAAAGGCGTTAATTTCTATTCGCTTTTTGGTCGGTTAAATTATATCTACAACGACAAGTACATCGTAACCGGTGTTGTTCGTCGTGATGCATCGAGCCGGTTTGGTGCTAATAACCGTACGGGGGTATTCCCAGCGGCCTCGGCTGCCTGGCGTATTTCGTCGGAACCGTTCATGAAAGACCTGACCTGGGTTACGGAATTAAAAATCCGGGGTGGCTATGGTATCATGGGCAACTCGAACAACGTGGACCCCAACAACCAGTTTAGTTTGTATGATGGTAACCTTAACAACTCCGCTTACGATATCAACGGATCGAACTCAAGCGTTATCAACGGTTATTACCGTTCACGGATCGGCAACCCCGATGCCAAGTGGGAAACATCCATCACCAGCAACATTGGTTTCGATGGTTCATTCTTCAACAATCGTTTAGAAGTTATCCTGGACGTATGGCGGAAAGATACCAAAGACCTGCTGTTTCAAGTTCCTATTCCCGACGTAATTGGAGGGTTTGCGGCAGCGCCATCGGTGAACATTGGTAAAATGCGTAATCAGGGTATTGACCTTCAGGTGATTGCCCGGGGTAAAATTGGCTCTGAAGTAGGCTACGAAGCCAACATTACGGCCAGTGTATTGAGCAACAAAATTGTGTATCTGGCTCCAAACCTGACGTACCTGACAACGGTAAACCCAGGCTTCCGGGGTATCAACCCAATCCGTAACCAGTTGGGCTACTCCATCTCGTCGTTCTACGGTTATCAGACACTGGGTCTGTTCCAGACTCAGGCAGAGATTAATGCTGCTCCTACTCAGGATGGAGTGGTGAAAAGTGATGCTGGCAAAAACATAAAAGGGGAAGGTGTGGGTCGCTTCCGTTTTGCCGATATCAATAACGATGGCAGGATTACTCCCGATGACAGAACATACCTTGGTAGCCCCGTTCCGAAATTTACGGGTGGTTTGAACCTGCGGTTTACGTATAAGGCATTCGATGTAGAAATGTATGGCTACACCTCGATTGGTAACAAAATCTGGAACCAGTCGAAGTGGTTTACCGACTTCTATCCGTCGTTTGCCGGTGCAGCCATCAGCGAGCGCGTGAAGCAATCATGGTCACCAGAAAACATGGGGGCTACTATCCCCATTTTCGAGGCTGCGTCTAACTTCAGCACCAACTCCGAGGCCAACTCTTACTACGTAGAAGACGGCTCGTATTTCCGTATGCAGAACCTGTCGTTTGGCTACAACTTGCCAAGCAGCATCCTGAGCCGGGTTGGTTTGCAGCGTGTACGGGTATTTGTATCGACGAACAACCTGTTCACAATCACTAAATACCAGGGTCTTGATCCAAGTGTAGGTGGTAGCGCCGACACGAACTTCGGTATCGACGTTGGTAACTACCCAATCACTCGTAGCGTATTGGGTGGTCTGTCGCTTGCATTCTAAAACAAGAAGAGTACACGTTGCGTTATGCTAAAAAAAATTAGCGTTTCATGCAAACTTGTACAACTCTGTCAAACTAAAACAAACAATGAGACACAATAAAAACCTCTTGATTCTGGGCGCTGCGGCTACCCTGAGTTTAGCTACTGTTTCGTGTAAAGATAGCTTCCTGGAAGTACCGGTAACTGGTCAGTTGGCCGGTACTCAGTTGAGTTCCAAAGCCGGTATCGAAGGCTCCCTGATTGGTGCTTATTCTATCCTGAATGGTCGGGGTGATCGTTTGGCTTCATTTGCCAACTGGGTATGGGGTGGTATTCGCGGGGGTGATGCTAACAAAGGCACTGACCCCGGTGACTTTTCGACCATTAACCCGATTCAACGGTTTGAGACCATTCCTACGGGCGACGTAGGTGGTACGTGGCAACGGAAGTATGAAGGTATCAGCCGGGCAAACACAACCCTGAACCTGCTCAAGAGTGCTCCGGCAGACATGTCGGCCGCTGACAAGACTCGGGTTACAGCAGAAGCTCGCTTTCTGCGTGGTCTGTATTATTTCGATCTGAAGCGTATTTATGGCAATACGCCGTACATCGACGAGACAGTTGATTACGGAACAGGCATCGAAAAGGTAAAGAATGATCAGGACTTGTGGCCAAAAATCGAAGCTGATGCCAAGTTTGCTTACGATAACCTGGCGGAGACTCCCCCTGCCGTTGGGCGGGCCAACAAGTGGGCTGCTGCGGCTCAGTTAGCCAAGGTGTATCTGTATCAGAAGAAATACACCGAAGCCAAAGCCCTGTTCGACCTCGTGATTGCCAATGGCAAAACATCGAATGGCAAGAAGTATGGTCTTGTTCCAAAGTTTGCTGACCTGTTCAAAGCCTCGAACGACAATAACGAAGAGTCGGTGTTTGTTATTCAGGCTGCTGCCAACACGGGTAGCACGAACAACGCTAACCCTGAGTTTGACCTGAACTATCCGTACAACACAGGTCCAAACGGTCCGGGTAACTGTTGCGGGTTCAATCAGCCAAGCTTCGAGTACGCGAACTCCTTCCGTACGGGGGCCAATGGTTTACCACTACTCGATGGTTCGTATAATACAGCAGCAAATGCGGTAAAAACGGACATGGGCGTACTGTCGAAAGAAGCGTTCACGCCGGATGCCGGTAATGTAGACCCACGCCTTGACCACACCATTGGTCGCCGGGGATTACCTTACCTCGACTGGCAGGATCACCCCGGTGCCGACTGGATTCGGAATCAGCCGAACGGTGGCCCTTACTCGCCCAAAAAGTTTACGTACTACAAGTCGGACCGTGGTTCGTTGCAGGACAACTCATCCTGGACACCGGGCTACACAGCCCTTAACTTCCCTATTATCCGTTTTGCCGATGTGCTTTTGATGGCTGCTGAGTGCGAAATCGAGGTAGGTTCGCTGACCAAAGCACTGGAATACACGAATATGGTTCGCAAGCGGGCGGCTAACCCCGCAAGCTTCGTTATGCGGGGAACGGCACTGGCTGCCAAGTACACGATTAACGAGTATCCAGCGTCGGTGTTTGCCTCGAAGGCTTCGGCTACAACGGCGCTCCGTTTTGAGCGCCGTTTAGAACTGGGTGACGAAGGACACCGTTTCTTCGACCTCGTTCGTTGGGGTATTGCCGCCACAACGCTCAATGCGTACCTGCAATATGAAGGTGCCGCTGCTCGTTTGCCAACTACATTGGGTGGTGCCACCTTTACGGCAGGTCAGGATGAACTGTTGCCAATTCCACAGCCTCAGATTGACATTCAGGGTAAAGACATATTGAAGCAGAATCTTGGTTATTAAGGTATTAGTTGATTAAGTTAAATGGGGTAATTAAGATGATTTGGAAACAAACAGGCATCTTAATTACCCCATTTTTATTGGGAACGTGTAGTGAACAAGTTCCCAATAACCTTAATTTGTAATCTCCAATTACCTTTTTCTTTCCCAAAGTTTGCTTTGCTTTACTCCCGTTTTTACATTTGTCTATTATGAAACTCACCCTGTTCCGAATTGTAAATGTTTTGATGGCTGTGGTCGTACTGATGAGCAGTACCGGCTTCGGCCTGATTGAGCATTCGTGCCAGATGAGGGGCAAAAAAATAAGCCGGGTTGGGCTAGAGCAAACGGCGTGCGAAGGATGCCCTGCAGGCCAGAAACTGGCTATTTCTACCCAACCAACCGTCAAAAAAACGAACTGTTGCCAGGATGAACAACGCTACCAAAACGTAGACATCAGCTCGTCCCTGAGTCAGTTGGTTGCCAAACTCTTTAAAATCGTAGCCGAAGGTATGGTTATGACAGTGAAGATGTTGGCAACAACATTGATTAGCTGGCTGCATTCTGCGAATGCATCCATTGTTACCAACAGCCCTCACGCACCTCCTGCGGCTTATGGTCGCTCCCTGCTGACCATAGTGCAAAATTTCCTGATATAAATTGTTGCTTATTTCTTAAATGCCGATGTCCTGCAGACATGGGCTATTTCTGGTTTATCTAAAGCAACGATTTTATGCGTTTATATCTCATTATCCTCTCAGTGTGTTTACCCCTACTGACCGTCGGGCAAACTATTCGTGGGATCGTTCAGGAAACGGTAGCCAACAAAAATACTCCCCTAATCGGAGCCAATGTCTATTGGAGTGGCACCTCAACGGGCGTTTCTACCGATTCGATCGGACGCTTTGAATTACCCCTTGTGGCCGGACAATCACGTTTGGTCGTCAGTTACGTCGGCTATCGCCCCGATACACTTTCCATCACTGACCCAACCGCCGAAGTGCGGGCTACGCTTCGCTCCGAAGCAATGCTGAACGAAGTAGTCGTATCGGCATCGTCTACCCAGATCGACAGGCTCAACCCCATTCAAACTGAACTAATTACCCAACGGACCTTGGCCAAAGCGGCTTGTTGCAACCTGTCGGAGAGTTTCGAAACCAATGCGTCGGTAAGTGTGTCGTATAGCGATGCCGTTACGGGTGCCCGGCAGATCCAGTTTTTGGGGCTGGGTGGGCAATACGTACAGACCAACGTAGAGAATATCCCCACCATTCGGGGTTTAGCCAGCACGTTTGGGCTGAACTTTATTCCGGGCAGCTGGGTCACGAGCATCGACGTTGGGAAGGGCGTTGGTTCGGTCGTGAATGGCTATGAAGGCATGACCGGCGCCTTGAATATTGAACTCCAAAAGCCCGATTACCGCGCCGAAACCAAACAGTCGCAATGGCTATTTAATG
>Ga0105048_10008907_pt1 | contig 16030 bp, 10 predicted proteins | sample MAT05_FD_78382 | JGI IMG/M metagenome (GOLD analysis project Ga0105048, IMG submission 78382) | Freshwater microbial communities from Lake Fryxell liftoff mats and glacier meltwater in Antarctica - MAT-05 | ecosystem: Environmental > Aquatic > Freshwater > Ice > Liftoff microbial mat | place...
AGGCCGACGCCAACGTAAGTAGCGGGCGGAGTGGCGGGGGAAGAGGCGGCGGCGGGCGGGCGAGTGGGTTGGGGCGGCCAGAGGAAGGGCTGCGGGCGTGGAGAGCCCGAGGATTCGGAGTTCGGATCGATCGGGGCTGGTGGTTGATCGGGGCGCGAGGGCACGTGGGAGGAAGATTAGGTTGCGAGTTGGGCGGGGGCGCGGGCGGGCTTGCGGCGCGGGGGGTAGGTGGGAGCGCGCGTGCGGGGCTGTTGAATTATGGCACGATGATAAACAATGAGCGAAGGATTAAGTAAGCAAACATCGGCAGAGTGGGGGTCGGGGGGGTTGAAAGGCCCAAGGGTCATGCTGGCGCATGATTGGTTGTGCGGGCTGCGCGGGGGAGAGCGGGTGTTAAGTGAGATTGCGGAGGAGGCGGTGAGAGGGGGCGCGGAGATCGCGGGATTGCTTACGATGTTTGATGATGGTAAGCCGCTGACACCGGTTCTGGACCGCATCGAAAGATTATGCTCTGGGCTGGGGCGATTGCCGGGCGCTGCGACCGCGCTGCGGCGACACCTGCTTCCGTTTTATCCATTGGCGGTTGCGCAGCTGTCGCGGAAGCTGGGACGGGCGCACCGCGTAAAGGCGGTGGATCTGGTGATATCAACAAGTTCGGCGGCAGTGAAGGGGCTGGAGATGCCGCTGGCGGTGGAGCGCGGGGGGGGAGGCCGGGTGCCCCACTTGAGTTACATTCATACACCGGCTCGGTATTTATGGTCGCAGGCGGAGCAGTACGCGCGGGGGAGTATGGTGAGGCGGGTGGGACTGGCGGCGTTTGGTCCGGGGCTGCGGCGGTGGGACGCGGCGACGGCGAGGTTGCCTGATATGCTGCTGGCCAACTCGGCGCATACTGCGAGATTAATTAAGGAGGTGTGGGGTAGAGAGAGCCGGGTGGTACACCCGGGCGTGGCGACGGAGTTTTTTACGCCCTTCACGGGTGGTGATGCAGGGGCCACGAATGCTGCGAGCGGCGGGCGGCGGTGGCTGGTTGTGAGCGCGTTGGAGCCGTACAAGCGGGTGGACATCGCCATCAGAGCGGCGGCGGCGGCGGGGCGTGCGCTGGTGGTAGTGGGGCGGGGGACGCAGGAGTTATACTTACGATCCATCGCGGGGCCGATGGTTACGTTCGCCGGACGCGTGGATGAGGAGGGGCTGCGGAGCCTGTATCGCGAGAGCGAGTTATTATTACATCCGCAGGTGGAGGACTTTGGGATGAGCGCGGTGGAGGCGCAGGCGTGCGGCCTGCCGGTGGTGGCGCTGGGGAGCGGGGGAGCACTCGAGACTGTGATGCACGGGGTGAGCGGGGTGCATTTTCAGGAGCAGACGGTGGCTTCGATACTTAGCGGCGTGGAAGCGTGCGCGGCGGCTATCACGGCGGGGACTCTGAGCCCGGCGGCGTGCGTTGCTCAGGCGTCAAAGTTTTCGCGGGGGGCGTTTGCGGCTGGGCTGACCGCCGCGGTCGCTGAGGTGCTGGGCACGGGGCGAAGTTAATTATATTACGTTGTAACTTCGGGGGTTCATGCCGGGGGCGGAGCCTGCGCGGGCAGTGCTCTGGCTGAGAGAACCTTGCCGATGAAGAGTTCGTGGTCGGACTCTAGATCAAGATGGCGGACGACCTCACAATCCATGACCATCTTTGACTTGGCGAGAAGCGGAACGGGGGCGGTGAGTCGCTCGATGGGGACGCAGTCGAAGGGGTCGCCCTCTTTGCCGCGGGGCTGGTCTCCGAACTTTCGTAATATTAAGTTATCATTCTCGCTGATGAGGCTTAGTCCAAAGTAGTGACTATCGCGGACGAGGGGTGATACCCAGTGACCTTTTCGCAGGCTTACGCAGACCAGAACCGGTTCTGCTGAGCACTGGACCGCCCACCGAACTGGAGTACCGGCGCGGCGGGCCTCGTGCTGCCCTGTCATTAAGTAGAGGCCGCTGGGCAAGTAGCGCACAGCTTCATTGACTTGCAGGACCATCGCCGCGTGTCGGGCGGGGTCTGGGGCGGGGTTGTTCTTTTTAGAGGAGGCGGTCATGGGTAGTGCCGAGCGGGCGGGTGCGTGTGGTTGTTATAGAGGTAAACGGTTATGCAAGGAAACATCGGCCGAACTGAGGTGCCATTGCACTCACAAGAGAGCGGAGGCGAGAAGATTCTGGGGGCGGGTGGTGAACGCCGACGCTACCCGTGGTGGGGCGATTTCCCAGATGGCTTGAGCTGGTGGGTGGTAGGGGGCAGGGTAACCCCGGGGAGAAGACGGCGGATTGAGGCGTTTAGCACGCGTTGATCACGTCTTTTCCTCCATTTGTCCACACCCTAACGGCGGAGTCAAGGGGAATTGGAGGAAAATATAGCAAAGCGTGGGGCAAAGTGTGGCCAAGTGTCGATTAGTGTGGTATGATGTTGGCAGAAGCGGCTTTGGATGCCGTTCAGATGCCATGGCTGGCATCGGTGAGGGGAAAAGAGACAAGTGCGGCCAAGGACGGACGCACTTGGTGATTGGTAGGGCAGGGGTGACGCGGTAAGGCGGGTGTGGTTTGGTGAGGCAGGTTGGCGGGGGTGCAAAACTGATGCAGGGTTGTGATGGGTGAAGTATGCGGCGGCGCCTCCCATGGATGGGACTACTCGCCAAGGACGGCGAGACGCAGCCACTAGCGTATGCGGTGGGGCTGGTTGAACGGCGGTGTGGACCGGATTGCTGGCGTGTTTGGCTGAGGTAAACAGAGCATGATCTTCACTGGACATGCCGAGTTGGTGATTGATAGCAAGCAGCGGGTTGCGATACCGGCGAAGTATCGGGCGAGACTTACGCCGGAGAAGGACGGCACGGCGTGGTACCTGGTGCCCTACGGACAGAACAAGCTGGTGCTGTACACCGAGAAGCGGTTCGAAGAAATTTCTGAGCAGGGCGACTTTACGCTAACACCCAATGAAAGCGAAAGCATTCGAGCTTCGACTTTCTTTGGGATGACCGAGCGGATTGATCCTGACAGCGCATCGAGGATTGTTATACCGCGGCTTCACCGGGAGATCGCGAGGCTGGGAGACAATGTGGTGATGGTGGGGTGCGGCAAGTACTTGGAGATTTGGGACAAGGGCGAGTGGGAAACTACCTTTCTTCCTAAGTTCAAGAACATGCCAGCGCTGGTGAGGACTCTGAGCGGCGAGAACGGCAAGAGCGGGTCGTCGGGGAATGAAACAAAACTATAGCAGGGCGTGGCGCTGAGAATCGCGCCGCAACGGTGAGGCGGTTTGCCGGGGTTGGTGCAGAACTAACACGGAAGCTGGGACGGATGAAAGAAAGCCCCGTCGCGCGAAGCCATGGCTGGCACGCGTGCGAGGTAAGTTAACACGGGAGGGCCCGGGCGTGCAAGGATGCGCGTCGATGAACACATCTCATCCGAAGCCGGAGACCGGCTTCGGATGGATTCAAAGCCCGCGCGTGCTGGGAACGCGATGGGCAGCAAGAAGTTTGGTCTTTGGCTCGGGGTAAACCGACTTTCAAGGCAGCGTTTCGTCGTGAGAGAAGGACTATTTCCGAAGGCGCGGCATGGCTGCCGCGTGAGTACGGATGATTCGAGGCAGTGGCCTGTGTCGACGGCGCATGGATGCGGCGACGATGGGGGCCCACGACCGCGGGCGCGTCTTTTGAAGATGCCCGCCGCGGCGAGCCGTGGATCCGTCAAATGCCATCAGGCCTGACGAGCAAGCGGTCGGTCGATAGCCACGCGGCCGAGCGCCTTTTGCGGTCATGATTGAAGATTTCCTTCGCCTTGGCGAGGGAAGAACGAAATATTAAGTCCACCACCCGGCGGCGGGGACTTGTTCCACCACCTTCCTACCCTCGCTGCCACACTCCGCCCGGTTTAAACACCGGGTGGTGTCGTTTTTGGGGGGAGTGGGGGCGGCGCGAGGGGAGAATGAGTCGGCTGGCCGAAGCGATTGGTTGAAGGCGCGTGTTTGAGGTGCGCGATGGCGGAGCGGGGGTGACCAATGGGGGCGACGAAATGGGGCGGAGCCTGGATTTGCCGGGGGCGCACTAGAGCACGAAGCGAAGGAGGCGCCGTGTTACTTCGTGGGCTGCATTTGTTACTTCGTAATTTTGATCGGTTACTGCGTAATTTTGATCGGTTACCGCGTAAATTTGGTCGGTTACTGCGTAATTTTGATCGGTTACTGCGTAGTTTGGATGTGTTACTTCGTAGCTTGCATTTGATTGATGAATGCGTTGGCTTCGTCGATGCTCGCGTTCATTTCAGCGATGAGGCGATCAACATCGGAGGAGATTTCGCGTGCGGTGCCCTCGAGGCCGGCGATGGCCCGGGCATTGAGCTTATGTTTGAGAAACATAACTTGATCGCGGAAGTTGGCCAGCGGCTTTTCCATCTTTGAAGCGGCGGACTTCATGCTGCTCAGAAGGCGGGTGTACTGGGCTTTGGTTGCGTCCAGATCAGTCTGCGCGGAGGCCTTCATCGCTGCGCTGGAGTACTGCGTCATCTCCTTCTCCCATTCGCTAAAGAGGGCGGTGGCGACGCGTTCGACATCGGCGATGCGGGTGTTCACGGTTTTGGCAGCGCCCTCGCTGGCCTCGGCCTCGCTCTTAAATCGCTTATATTTAACTTCGAGATCGCCGCCGTCTACTTTGGTGACGCTCATGAACTCTTCGAGGGCTGACTTAAACTGCTCTTTTGCCTGCGACTGGCTGTCGCGAGCATCGGTGACGCGGGCGACCATCTGCTCGCGCTTGGGTATACCCATGTATTCTTTGGCTTGGATCATCGCCGAGCCGCACCCGCTTAATGTTGGCAGAGCGGCGAGCACGAGAACGGTTGAGATGATTCGCATAGCAAGGAAAGGGTAGGTGCATCAGACCGGCGCGACCCGGGTGGCGGCTAGGAGGGCGTGCGGGCGCGGCGGCAGGGGAGTAATTACGTTACGGTGTCGGGGAGTGCCAGATCGGGAACGTAACGAAAGGCGATGCCTCCGCTGGCTTTTGTTTTGGCACTCTGCATCGACGCCGCGTAGACGGTGAGGGGGCCGTGCTTACGGTCGAGCTGATCAATCAGGTGAGAGAGTGCTTCGCGGCGTTGGTCGGGGGCGAAGAGTGGAGCGGTGACGCTGGTGGAAGGCAGGAGTTCGCTGAGCGTGACGCCCACGAAAGCGGGGGTGCCGGGCGGACGGCGCTTCCAGAGCGAATGTAAGGCTTGGGTGAGCGTAAGCATGTCCTGCCGCCCACCTTCGAGCCGGGCATCGGCGTGCCAGGAGGTGCGGCGTTGGGGAGTTGATGGGGTGTCCGGCGCTGGCTCGCCGGCCCAACCCCACGCGGCGGTACGCGGGGCTCTGCCGGTTTGATCTGTAAACTTAATTGAAAGGCAGAGGCGCTGCGCGAAGTAACTTAGACTTCGCATACGGGAGGAGGCTTTGTGGAGAAGCCGTACCACAACCGCCCAAGCCGCTTCCTGGTTACGACTGGCGGGGCCGAGCACGTGCTGGTGCCCCATGCTTCGGCGACGGCTAGGACGCGACGCGGTTTCGCCCCCGCGCAGCCAGGTGTGCCAGTAGCGGCCCACGACAGAGCCCCAGGCGTTATGGAGGTCGGCTTCGGAGCGAGAACATAACTCACGGACAGAGTTAATTCCGGCTTGCTCCAAGTGGATCGCCATGCGCGGGCCGATTCCGGGAAGGTCCTGCAATCGGAGGCGATATAAGCAATGAGGGAGGTCCGCGGGACGGATGATTATCAGCCCATCGGGCTTTTGCATATCGGTGGCGACTTTGGCGAGGAAACGGTTGGGCGCAATCCCGATCGAGCAACGCAAGCATTCTCCGACACGCGAGGCGATGGCGGCCTTGATTTTGCGAGCGAGCGACCGGGCCGCGGCGTCGGCCTGGTCGGCGGGTGAGAGGCGGCAGCACATTTCATCGATGCTCATTACCTGTTCGACGGGCAGGCAAGTCTCGACCGCTTGGATAATGCGGTGGTGCATTTCTACATAGGCGCGGTGCTGGGTTTTGACGAATGTAATGTCGGGACAGAGGGAGCGAGCTTCACGCACTCGCATCCCGGTTTTAACGCCGAAGGCCTTGGCTTCGTAACTCGCGGCGACACAGCACCCGCTGTCGGCCAGCACGGGAACGACCGCAACGGGGTGGTTGCGAAGCGCGGGGTTTAGTTGCTGCTCAACGGACGCGAAGTAGGAGTTTAGATCGAGAAAGAGGGCCGAGAGCGGCGCGACCTGAGAAACCGGGGGGTGGTGAGTGGGCAAGCCGTAGGCTGTCGCGGGTAACCTATCGAGCGTCGAGTCGGCGGGGGTTTGATCAGAAGTTGTGTTAGAGGGCCGGTCCACAGTCAATTGTGGCCGAACCCTAACGGACAAAGCAAGTTGGGCGGGCTGAAAATCGTGCTAAAGAGCGCGGATGGCTGCGTTTCTCAACGGTCGGCGACGCGAATGGGTTGCGCGAAACTGATCCAAAACTCGGATGAGTTACCCTGAAGCAGGGCGAGTTCATCTGCAAAAAGAAGTATTTGATGGTTATAAAGCATCCAGTGAACGGTGAGACCGAGCATGACGAACGCGATGAGCCAACTGCCGATCTCGGCGAACAGGCTTCTTCGGAGCCAGATTAGAATCGCGATGCCCGCGCCTGCGGTGAGGGCTTTCCATAGCACAATTAAAAGCGGGGAGCCGGAGTTCATGACCATACGCGCGAGTGGATTCATCTCCATCATTCCGATGGTGGTGGCGTACGTAAGTGTCATCAAGAGGTCGGCGATGGAGGCGAAGGCCACAAAGAGCATAAGGAGCGAGATCCGGCCCGGGCGCTGGAAGACGAACGGAACCGAGCGGGGCGTGGCCGCGATGAGTGCATTTGTAGTAGTAGATAGGCTCGCAGTGAAGGAACTCATACGGATGCCATCGGTTCGGGGTGAGGTGATGTCAAGAATTTGACGAGGTCTTTTCTATTAAATCTGTGCGAGGAGATGACCGGTGGCGGTTGCATCAGCGTAAAGGATTTTGCCGTTTGACAGATAATGCGATCTGAGGCCCGAGGCGCTGCTGCTTTGGAGGAAGTACTTGGTGGTTAGGGTCACGTACACTGGTCTGCGTGTCGATGCAGATGTGGACTGGGCTCAGAGGCCCGTGAGAAAGCAATAATGACAGGTGGCCGATCAATGCGTGGCGGTTTGACCAGACTTCTCCTTGCACGGGCATTGCTTGTGCTCAGTAGCTGCTTTTTGTCGGCAGTGCCGGCGCAAGCTTTGGGCCAGCAGCGAGCGGTCTACCCCGATGATTCGGTGACGGCGCGTGATGCGCTCACACGGGTGAGGGAGCTTCACGCGTCGGGGAACACGGGTGAGGCGGTTCGGGTGTTGCAGGGAACGCTTGACTCCGAAGCTGAAAAGATGCTCCCGGCGATTTCGTCCGAGGCTCAAGCTGGTACTGAGGCGGCCGACCTTCTCTATCCTGTTCGTGCTCACGTCACGGGGTTACTGCTTGCCGTGCCCGAACTCTTGCGGGCGTATCGAGAGCAGATCGAACCAGCCGCGGCCGCGCTGCTAGCCGCGGGCGAGCTTGTGCGGGTCGAGCGGTCGATGTTTTGCACACCGTCAGGATTTGAGGCCACACTGCGGTTGGCTCAGTTAGCTTTGGAAGAAGCAAACTTTGAATCGGCGCGGCTGTATTTGGAACAGCTGGAACAGCACCCAGAGCGACAGGAAAAGTCGACCGGAGCCGCAGAAGCAGCGGGGCTGGCGAGGTTATTGGCTACATACATTCCTCGTGAAGAGATAACTCGGCTCGCGGCCCGATGGAGTGTGGAGGCGGGGCTAAAGGAATCCACACTTGGCCAGAAACGCCGAGCATTTCCCGCGCTCGCGTTGATGCGAAGCGTGAACTCTGCGGATGATCAGCTGCCTCCGAGCGAGCTGCCTTCGGTGCCGCAGCCTTTGCAGTCGGCTGCATTGGAACCGCTGGGAATGGGGAGGAGCGATGGAGGGGCGCGCGGAGGGGTAGCGAGTGAAGAGTCGCCCTTTGCGATGGGTCAACGGGGAGCGTCGGGGTCAGCGGGATCATCGGGGGGCAGCTCGTGGATCTTTCCGACGTTTTACGGTAACGCGATTTACATCAGCGACGGGCTGCGGGTGGGAGCATGGGATTCAGCAACGCTCGCGCCGATCTGGACGATGCAGCCCACGGGGCGGTCGTTATCACAGTTATATAACGTCGATGAGCTGTTTCAGTATGGGATGTCGTCCAACCGGGCGGGTGTTGAGGACAGCTCTACGGTGACGGTCGGAAGCGGGATCGCCGTGATGGTGGGCGGGGTGGCTTACAACAACGGGAGAGTGGGCGACAACAACGTTTATGGGTTCGATGCGCTTACCGGCCGTCGGCTTTGGGCGATGGATGTGGGCGCCATCGACATTCGAGCGGGCGCGGCGGTGGACCGTCAGGCAGCGGCGTCGGTGCGTGGAAATGCTGTGATTGACGGGGGCACGGTGGTGCTGGCACTTCGGCGCGGGGGTCAGACGCGACGGATCAGCAGCTTATATCTAGTAGGATTGGACTTACGTTCTGGCCAAGTACGATGGACCCGGCTGGTGGGGTCCTTCGGCACCAATGCATGGGGGCGAGGGTCGACGCGGCCTGAGGGTTTGCTTTTGTCTCAAGGGGTTGTATATCGGTCTGACGACATGGGCGTGAGCGGGGCTTATGAGGCTGCGACGGGGCGGCCGGTGTGGGTGAGGTTGTCGCCGACGAAATCGATGTTCACGTTCGGCAGCCCCAACGAGGAATCTCCCAGTCCGTTCACGATGCATCGGCCCATCGCGGTGGGAAATGACGTGGTAATTATCGAGCCCAAGGTTTTGAACGAGCCGGGGCGGGTGATCAGGGTGGATGCCCGTACCGGCGTGGTTACAGCGGCGCGAGATGGATCGGCCCTGAACGGTCCGGACTATCTTCTGTTAGTGGGAGATTACATCGCGGCGGTGGGGAGTACTCGGGTCGCTTTTGTCCGCGCATCGATGCTGGGGGATGGGACGGTGCGGTTGAGCGATTCGTACGCGACTAACCGGATAGTCGGGCGTGGGGTGAGCGCGGGGGACAGACTGCTTTTGCCGCTGGCGGACGCATTAATTACGATAGATCCGGCGGACCCATCCGCTTCGACTCGCCTCCCGATCGCGATGTCGGGGAACATCGTCGTGGCTGGCGGGGGTGAGAGTTTAGATGGCGCGCCCGGCCCGCAGATAACGGGCGGACGCGGAACTCACGTGGTAATTGCGGACAATCAGGGGGTTCATTCATACCTGGGTTGGTCATCGGCCCAGCGGTTACTGACGGAACGGATCGCCATGGCACCCCTTGATCCGAGTCCGATATTAACTTATATTGATCTGTGCACACGAGTGGGGAAGGCTCAGACGGCGCCTGAACTAGCGGACCGAGCGTTGTCTCTGGTTGAGAAGATGACGGACACTACGGAGGCATCCGTACAGCGTGGGCGGCTGTTTGACATACTGGCCGAGGCAATCTTAAGCGGCCGGAAGGCGCTGGCCGAAGTTGCGGACGGGGAGCCAGCGCAGGTGAGCGGCTACGGGCGAGTGGCGATCACTGATCTTAACCTATTAGATGAGATGCTGTTGAGGCTTGAGCGTGCTGCGGGAGGGCCAGAGCAACGTGTGCAAGTTGCGTTTGAGCGGGCATGGCTGCGGATTTCGCAGAAGCGTTTTGCCGATGCAGTGGAAGCGTATCAGTCGGTTTTATTAGAACGGGTGCTGGCGGAACAACCCGTATCTGCCGACCTCGTGCTCTCGGGTGTGGGTTCCTCATTGCCATCGGCGGTCCAGCCCGCGGGCGATTTGGCGAAGGCCAGCCTTATTGAACTACTTACGTTGCAGGGGCCGGGCGTTTATGCCGCGTTTGATGAAGAAGCGACGCGCGAGGCGGGGCAGTTACGCCCGGATGGGCCGGGGGTCGCTGCGGCATATGCGGCGCTGGCCGACCGCTATCCAGTCGCGGCTGTCACACCTGAGTTGTGGCGAAGCGCGGGAGTGGCACTTGCTTTGGCGGGGGATGTTCCGGGGGCCCGAACAGCGTTTGGCGCTGGGGTCAGTGCAGCGGAGCTTTCTGCGATCATCGGGCGAGAGGACCAGTCTGCGACACTCTCGCGACTAGCGTCTGATCTGTGCGGAGTGTTTACTGGCGTAAACGACACGGAACCGCTCTATCACCTGATGATGCGATTGGCGAGTGATTACCCATCCACGATATTAACATTACAATCGGGTTCGGTGGCTCCAGCGGATTATGGGCAGCGCCTGGAGGCGCAGTTGGCCACCCGGACCGAGTTGCCCCGGCTGGGGAGCGTCGAAGCTATGAACAGCTCAGGTGCTGGTCGGGCGGCGCAGGGCGGTGCGTCCGCAGCGCGTGAGAATCCTGCGGTTCAGGCCTTGGCGGGGTGGGATCCTATGTTGCCGATCTGTAAACGGCTACCGGGCACGCCGTATGGCTCGCTGGTTATGATCAATCGCTCGCTCTCGCGGATTGGGTACTGGGCCACGGACGCGCTTGACGGCCGACTTCATTTAGTATGGAGCCGCAAGTTTGAAGCGGCGCCTGCGGTTGTCAGCTTGTCTCCCGCGACCTCGGTTTTGTTCTGGCCCACCTCGAGCGGAGGTTATCTTGAGTCGATCCGCAACTCCGGAGGAAAGCGGCAGGTTGGGGTGGTAAAGTGGAAGTCACAAGACTTCGCGTCGATCTTCCCTCCGGCCCAACTGTCTGAAAATCCGGTTAGCCTCACGGACCGCTTCAACACGCCTACCGACGGCAAGGTGCGGCAGGATGATATGTTAGTATTGGCCGGGGGCGAAAAAATTATGCTGGTGCAGCGGCGCGGTGTGGTCGCCGCGTTTTCTGCTGAATCGGGCAAAGTGGAGTGGAGCCAGTCTCTGGATGTCGTGCGTGTCTTTGAAGCGGAAATAGCGGGGGCGCACCTGCTCGTGGCTGGCACCTACCTTAATAAATCAGATGGACGCTATGCGGCGTTGGTTGTTTCGCACGCGTTAGTCGATGGTGCTAAGGGCGCATCGCTTACGGCTACGCAACTGGGCGATCACCCGCGATGGCTTCGGGCTACCGGCAAGGGGGACTGCCTGGTCGCGGGCTCTGAAATGCTGCTGCGGTTTGATCCCGCGACCGGCGCAGTGGCTTGGATGGTTTTGCAGGCGGACGCGGTTAAGTCGAGCTTGGGGGCGTGGGTGGTTGGTGACACGGCATTTGTTCTGGGGAGTGGGCCGCGGCTGTGGGGCGTGCGCTTGGCCGATGGAGAGTTTCTCGAAGCGCCGGTGAATACGCGCGATCACATCAGCTTCCCGATGGCGGCAACAGTCCACGATAGAGCACTTTATGTCACCGGGGGCGAGGGTTTTGCGGTGATCGATGAACGGGGAGCTTTAATAGGCGTCGATGCGCTGGAATCCAGCATTGGCTTGATCGCACCGCAGCCTTCTGAAAGTTATATCTTCGCGGTGGAGAATCAGACGCTTTTGGGAGGAGGAGACGACCCCGCTGCGGATACGGCGAGGCTTTTCTGCTTTGAGAAGCCGACCGGCCGGCTGATCTCTACGCGGCGTGTGCGTCTTTACGATGCGCCGCAGTCGCTTATACTGATGGATGGGAAGATCATGATCGCGACACCTACGGTTACGCTAATAATAGATAGCCCTTAAGGTGCGGTCGGGCGAGTGCGCATGCCTGCTGATGCGGCAAGCAGACCGATCGGGGTTGGCCTGATTAATGCCCGAGCGGCAACGCGATTGTGTTGCGGGTTGCAGAAGAAGCCTGCCACAGTGTCTGGGCAACGTAAAGGGCTTGACCAAGGAACTTTTTGGGCTGTGACCGGTCTGAAGGAACACTACGCTTTAGCCGATGGAGCGTGCGAACCGACGTTCTATTGGGCCTCGACCTCGCCGTGGGGGTTGGGGGCTGCAGCGGCTTTAGAGTTCACAAACGCGGAGCCGTGGTTGGCGAGGGTGTGCGAGCGCGAGGGCTGGACGGGCGCGAGGCGACTTTGGCGAAGTTAACGAGAAGACTATTTTTTATGACAACGAAACTCAATCACTGGCCGCATGCTTTGACGCGAAGCCTGATCTCGATCGTTCTGCTCGTCGGAGCGGTGGGGACGGCGGTAGGGCAGGTGGAGAGCAGTTCAGCCCCGAGTGCTGCTACATCGGCTGAAAAGTTGGTCGTCGGTGGCCCCGCGCCGCTGCTGAAGGTTGAGAAGTGGGTGAAGGGGGAGCCGATCAAGGAGTTTGAGAAGGGCACGGTTTATGTTGTTGAGTTCTGGGCGACCTGGTGCGGTCCGGTCCGCAAGAGCATCCCGCAACTGACGGCATTGGCGGAGAAACATAAGTCTAACTCGCTGAAGGCCATCGGCATATCGATCTGGGAGAGCGCCGCGCCGGATGGGACATCCGCGTTGGTGGGGGTGGAGCGGTTCGTAAGCGAAATGGGCGACAAGATGAAATATAATGTTGCCTATGGTGGCGACAAGGGCGGGATGGCCGACACGTGGATGAGGGCCGCGGATCGAAGCGGGCTTCCAACATCATTCATCGTTGATAAGTCGGGCAAGATTGCCTGGATTGGCAACCCCAACAGCGAGCGCGAGGGGATGCTGGTGACGGTGGAGGCGGTGCTGGCGGGGACGTTTGATCCCAAGGCGGCCGCGGAAGCCGTGCGGAAGGCGGAAGAAGGGAAGGCCAAGGCAAAGGAACTGGGAAATAAGCTAAAGGGTGCGCTGCAGGGGGCTCGGGCGGAAGAAGCGATGGATATCGTGCGTGAGATGTTGCGCGTAGATCCGAAGTTATTCCCAAATGCGGTTGGTGTAACTTTCCAGCAGGTTATGATCAACATGGGGAAGCAGGACGCGGCGTACGCCTTCGCGAGGGAGATGTTCAATGGCCCGGCGAAGGACAGCCCGATGGATCTGAACACAATGGCCTGGGTGATTCTGGACGACGCGGCGGTGAAGAAACGCGACATCGAACTTGCCTTTGAGCTCTCCAAGCGTGCTGTGGAAGTGACCGAACGCAAGGACGGGCCCATTATGGATACGCTCGCGCGAGCTTACTTTGAAAAGGGTGATGTTGTCAAGGCACTTGAACTTCAGATAACGGCGGTGGAACTGGCGAAGACCGATAAGCGCATTCCGGCGGCGATTATCCAGCAGCTCGAGGCGACGCTGACCAGATATCGGGCGGCGCGATAGCACGATAGTTGCCGAGTGAGTTTGGCAAGCGAGTTAAGTCTGGTGGTTCAATCTCCTCACCCGTACCTGCCCGGAGAGTTACCCGCGCGGGCAGCCGCGTTCGAGGTACTTTCGCGCCTGCGCGGATGGCCCGGGGCGGGGGGATATACCGCGTACTTTGCCGGTGGTTGTGTTCGTGATGAACTGCTGGGGCGAGAGCCCGAGGATTACGATGTTGTAACTACGGCGACGCCGGCGGAGATCGAGAAGGTGTTCGGCGGGAAGTATGCATCGCACGTTGGGGCGCATTTCGGCGTGATGGTCGTGCGAACCCAGGGCCAGATGATCGAGGTGGCCACCTTCAGGCGCGACGGTGAGTATACCGACTTTCGCCGGCCCGATTCCGTGGTTTTCTCTGACCCCGCGCAGGATGCGGGTCGGCGCGACTTTACGGTCAATGCGCTCTTTCTTGATCCGCTGGCGAGGGGGGCGGGGGCGGGGCCGGGTGGAATCATAATCGATTATGTTGGCGGTCTAGCGGACATGACCGCTGGGGTGCTGCGCGCTGTCGGAGACCCGCACCTGCGGTTAGCGGAGGATCACTTAAGGGCTTTGCGGGGGGCACGGCTGGCGGCGAAGCTGGGATTCACAATCGAGCCAGCGACGGCGGCGGCAATTAAAGTACATTCCGGCGGGCTGGCGGGGGTGAGCCGCGAACGCATCGGCGACGAGCTGCGGCGGATGCTGGCCCATCCGTCGCGCGCACAGGCGGCCGAGCACCTTTTGGCGCTGGGGTTGTTAAGTCCTGCGCTGTTGCTGGGGGAGCTGAAATTGCCAGGGTGGGAGAGCGAGGTTAGCGGGGATGGCAGCGGGGATGGAGGTGGGGGTGGGAGTGGTGGTGGGCGCTGGTTGCACCTGAGGGGGCTGGAGGCGGACGCTGGAAGCGATTCATCCCTCGCGGCGGTATGGTGTGCGTTGGCGCTTGATCTGGGCACGGTGCCTACGGCGGCGGGTGCGGCGGAGCTTACGACGCGGCTGCGTCGCGCGGTGTGCCTTACAAATGAAGAGCAGGCGGGCATACGTCAGGCGTTGGCAACGCTGGAGGAGTTGGAGAATGGTTATCTTGCGTTGAGCGAGGCGAGGCAGAAGCGTATTGCCGCGCGATGGAAGTTTCGCGATGCCTTGACGCTGTTACGTATTCGTAATAATAACTTAGGGACGGCGGTGTCGGCGCGGGTGGAGGTGCTGGCTGCACGCCATGGGGGCGTTGCGCCGCCGCCGATGATAACGGGAGATGAGCTTATCTTGATGGGCTTGAAGCCCGGCCCGGTCTTTAAGGCCCTGCTCGAGCATTTGTACGACGCTCAGTTGGAGGGAGAAATTACATCGGTGGAGCAGGCGCACGGGCTTGCGATGGAGGAGATGCGGCGGGTGTAGGCGGCGCGGGGTGCGCGAGATTGTGGTTTGATGATGGTGGCCTGGTAACGGAGAGCGTAGCGTGATGCAGTGTTAGTTACAACTTCGACGCGGACCATCATTTGGTCAGGAATGCTTGATCATAAATGCTTGATCGTGAATGATGGTGGTCGCCAGACGGGCTTTGGCCGGGCTCCATCAGCACGATTGGCCAAAGAAACATGACCGCTACCGGTCGCCTGGTCTCAACCTGTTGGCTTGACTTAACGAACGGGCGGGGCCAGCGAAGCGGGCGTGACTGTTGCCGCTTGATCGCTTCTGGTCTTATAAACAAGTACGTCGCTGCGGAAGGTGGGGTTGCATCACCTGCAATGGTTCTGCCGTGTAATGTAAACGATAACACGGACGCAGCTGCCAGAACAATTCGCGGTTTTCGCTTGATTCTTGACTCTTGGGGTAGGCGGATGAGATTCTGTTGCGCACATTCTGTGTGAAGGCTTACGCGACCATGCTTATGTTGTGCTTGAGCGGCGTGTGGGCAGATCGGAGAATCAAAAATATGAAGAAGTATACATGTTTCGCTGCGGGTAGCCTTGCGCTGCTCGCCGGGGTGTCCTGTGCGGATATCTCGTACTTCAACGACTTTCAAAGTGGGTCTGCGGGCAGCGAGTGGAGCACGTCCACCGTTGAGACCGCGCCGCTGGGGGGCCAGCGGTTTCTCGGTCAGTTCAGCAATCAGGCGGTGTCGCTTACATTGCCGGGCGTCCAGGCGGGTGAACTCGTGTCCCTCGCGTTTGACTTCTGTGCCATCCGGACGTGGGATGGGAACGCGAGCAGCCTGGGCCCAGGGCCCGATGTGTTCAGCGTTCAGGTAAGCGGGGGGCCGTTGCTGCTCTCGTCAACCTTCCGGGTAGGGAATCCGGAGTTGGGGGGGTCGATGAGTTTTCCTCAGGCGTCTGGCTTTGCCAACAACCCCAGCCGCACAGGATCGGTCGCGAATGACACGCTGGGCTATCTGTGGCTGGGCGCGGTGCTGGACGCAACGTGGCGGATGTCGTTTACGTTTACCGCGCCGGGCAATGGGCTCACCGTAAACTTCGGTGCGCTGGGTCTTCAGCCTGCTGACGATGAGTCTTGGGCACTTGATAATGTTTCGGTACAGTCAACCACCGTGCCCGGGCCCAGTGCGCTCGCGTTACTGGGCGTGGGATGGATCGTGGTCCGCCGGCGACAGCGATAATAGCAGTGACTTATGGTTATGATCGCGTCCTCTGCGGCGGTGCTTGAACACTCTCATACGGGCGCGAAAAAGATTTGGTTTCTTTTCCA
>Ga0105048_10008908_pt1 | contig 16029 bp, 10 predicted proteins | sample MAT05_FD_78382 | JGI IMG/M metagenome (GOLD analysis project Ga0105048, IMG submission 78382) | Freshwater microbial communities from Lake Fryxell liftoff mats and glacier meltwater in Antarctica - MAT-05 | ecosystem: Environmental > Aquatic > Freshwater > Ice > Liftoff microbial mat | place...
ATTTGTTGATTTGAGGATACTATGATTAGGTACCCTCCGAAAAGGCGAAACCATCGTTTTTTTATGGTTTTTCACTCCAAAATAAAGACTGGGCGCACTAAAAACATCAAAAAAATGTAAAATTTTCGATGTTTTATGGCCAAATAGCCGTTTCAAAATGACACTCCAGACTTTTCGGAGGGAACTCATCATTTGTTGGTTTTATAATTTGATAACCAACTCAAATATCCTTATTTCTCCTAACAATTTGAGCGGTTAACTCCGCTTCTGAAACTATTTTGCTGCCTACATAGCCAGTGGCTTGCATGTGAACAATGCCACGGCGTATCGGTTCTATTAATTCTAATTTTAAAATAAGTGTATCGCCCGGTGATACTTTAGCTTTAAACCTGGCATTATCAATTTTGAGAAAATAGGTGTCCCAGTTGCCTTTGTCGGGTTGGTTGTGTAAAGCTAAAATACCACCTGTTTGCGCCATGGCTTCTATTTGGAGCACCCCCGGGAATACCGGATTTCCGGGGAAATGTCCCTGAAAAAACGGTTCATTCATGGTAATATTTTTTACTCCGACCACCATTGTTTCTGTAATTTCTGTGATTTTATCCACCAAAAGAAAAGGGACACGGTGCGGAAGTAAGTCCATAATTTGAACCGTATCGTAAACCGGAATTTTATCAGGATCAATTCTGGGTATACCCATCAAACGTCGTTTCTCTGTCAGTTGTTTTTTTAAAATTTTGGCAAATTCCACATTGGCGGTGTGGCCGGGTTTTGTTGCCACAATTTTACCCCGAATGGGTTTGCCAATCAACGCCAGATCGCCGATAACATCTAAGAGTTTATGGCGGGCGGGTTCATTTTGAAAACGCAATTTAACGGTATTTAAAACGCCTTCCGAGTCAATTTTGATAGCAGGTTTGTTCATTTTTTTTGCCAAAACCTCCAACTCTTCCGCTTCCATTCGACGATCAGCAATCACAATGGCATTTTCCAAATCTCCGCCCTTAATCAATCCCATGTCTAAGAGTTTTTCTAATTCATGCACAAATACAAACGTGCGACACGGCGCTATGGCTTCCACATAATCAGATAACGAATGTAAAGCAGCAAACTGCTGTCCCAAAACTTTGGAATTAAAATCAATCATAACCGTTACCTCAAAATCATCGGCAGGAAGCGCCAACAACTCTGTGCCGGTCACTTCGTCTTTGTAAGAGATAGGCTCTGTTACAATAAAATAATCGCGTTCGGCTTCCAATACTTCCAAGCCGATATGTTGAAGTGCTCCCACAAATGGCATAGAAGTTCCATCCATAATAGGCATTTCGGGGCCGTCAATTTCCATCAGCACATTGTCTACCCCCAGCCCGGTTAGCGCGGAAAGTACGTGTTCAACGGTAGATACCTGGGCTTCACCACTTTTTAACGTAGTACCTCTGTTGGTGGAGACGACCCATTTTACATCCGCAGGCACTACGGGTTGTTCCGGTAGATCAATACGTTGAAACCGATAGCCATGATTTACAGGAGCAGGCTTGAAGGTGAGCGTTACATACCGACCAGTATGTAGCCCAATACCTGCTACCGAGACTATTCCTTTAATTGTTGTTTGCTGCATGAGAAGACGTATGTTTTTTATTGGGGATTGGATTTTAAGGATAAGGTGTAATCTGCTACTGCTTCAATTTCTTCCGGTTGGAGTATCTTACCAAATGGTGTCATCAGGTTTTTGCCATTGGTGATGATCTCTATTCGCGCTGCTTTCGGGCGAGGGCTTACCGTCAGGTCTTTTGCCCCGTTTAGCCCCAGTTTCCCATCCGCACCATGGCATACCACACAATGCTTGCGAAAAACAGCCATTCCATCGGGTTTTGTTGAGGTTTCAGGGCTGTATTTCGAGGAAGCGGTATCAGAACGCTCTTTTATTTTTTGGGCGGCATCTCCGCAGGCAGTAATCAACAGAAGTATAAAAAAGACGGGTAAACGACACATGGATAAAAATTTGTGGTAAAGCATTAAATATAGCAAAAAAATTTGGCAAATGTATAGCCATTATCCAATTGGTAGATTACCTTTGCTCCAAGTTTGTGATAAATAATTCATACTCTTACGGATTATTTATTTTTTGATTGTCAATTATTTTTGTTCATAGTGTTTGTTTTTTGTTTTGTCCCTGTCATGTAGTAATATTTGACAGGGTCTTTTTATTTTACTAAGGTAGCATAACCCTTAAACTCCATGGGTTCGCCACGAGGCCCCGTTATTTTCACCACATATACATACACGCCGGCGGGTGAAGCATTTCCATTTTTACTGCGGCCATCCCATCCGGTGTCAGGGTCATTACTTTCAAACACCTGTTCGCCCCAGCGGTTCCACACGGACAAACTAAAACTACGGGCACCAAAAAGCATTCCCCTGCCTAAGAAGGCTTCATTCGTACCATCTCCATTGGGGGTAAATGCATTGGGCATAAACCAGCGGATTTCCGGTCGTATATCCAAAATTTTGAGGAGCGTATCGCGACAGCCCCCCGGATGCGATACGATGAGCCGCACGGTTGTTTTTCCGGTATCCGGAAAGGTGTAAACCGGATTTTGAAGGGTGCTTTTCCCGTTTCTGCCCAACAACCATTCCCAGCGGAAAGCGTCAATTGAACGATCAATAAACTGTAGCCGATTGTTTAGGTTGGACAACATGGAATCGGGATCAAATGCAAAGTCGGCGGTCGGTGTCACATCCATCCTGATTAAATTGGGGAAAGTATCGCTAATAAAACACTCATACGGCGAGGTGATAGCAATGCCCACATCATACAGACCTGGCTTTTCATATCGGTGTGTGGGGCTGATGATATTCTTCGCCGTGGTGCCATCGCCAAAACTCCATAATATTTTGTACGTACTGTCAATAGGGGCAGATAAATTTTTAAAAAAAACATCTGCCGGAGCGCACCCGGAAAAAGTACTCGGCTCAATCAGTACCAAGGTCGGAGCAGGATACCAGCCAACGACCTGGGTGGTATCGTCTTTGCAGTTATTCTGGTCAGTCACCCGCAGTATTACCGAATATAAACCCGACTTGCTGTACTGGTAATTTGGATTCAACTCATTAGAAAGGCCAGCAGTCGCGCCAAAGGTCCAGCGCCAATTTTTAATACCGGCAATACCCGTTGCTTTTTCCTTAAAACTAACCGGCCCTACGGTACAGGTATCAAATAAATAAGAAAAATCGGAGTGAACTTTAGGGAAAACATTGACCGCGATATACGCAGTATCACTGCAGGGAGAACCAGGATTGAGCAACAAACGACCCTTATAAAGCCCGGTATCGGGAAATTTAATGGTAGCATCCCAGTTTTGACTATCTTTGTATTCGGTACCTTTAATGTTAAATTGCCATTCAAAAAAAGTAATTTTTGACCGATCACGGCTTTGATTGACAAACGTCACGGTATTGCTGCCACAAGAAGTGATGAGGTATTGGCGCGGTCCAGCCAACGAATCTTCCTCAATATCTGCTACGACGGTTGGTTTACAATTGGCCACATTGAATTGAAAATCGCGCCTGAGGGTAGAAAGTAATTCACCATTTCGAAATTCCTGAACACAAACGCCCACTACAAATTGTCCTAATTTGTTGGGTGTACCCGTTATCATGCCGGAACCCGGATTGATCATTACCCTTGGTGCACCACCGGCCGGAGACTGGGCATTGTAACCGTTTACAAAAGAGACCTCCTCAAAAGGGGGAGAACAGGGAGGGTTGGGTACGGCACCATCGCAGGAAGAAGCGCCCGAACCACTCAAAATCTTACCGCCCCCGGTGTATGGAGAACAGAAACTGTACACCAATAAATCTCCATCCTTATCAATAGCCGAATGGTCAAACATCAAAGGATAGTTGCTGCAAATAATGGATGGCGGAAATTTCTTGAATACCGGGCTGTTATTGCCGTATTTTTGAGCAACACCGGTAATTTCCACAAAATAGGTAGCACCAATATCACCCGGCGTTAACACATTATTGATGGTTACATTCCGACAACAGCGCTGATAGACCACATAATAAGTCTCCGCAGATACAGGGAGCCTTCTTTCAAAGGTGTAAACAGCCTGCTCAACGCACACTGGCGGAATTTCAGCAATACATTCCGGCTTTTCTGCCTGAACACCGCTTTGTGAAGGCGGATCAGTTGCAAAATTTGTTATTAAAATATTGGAATTGATCGTACCCCGGTAAATCGCGATATTCGCCCTCGTATCAAAAGGGGCACCGCCGCCATTACAATCCCGGTAAATTTTCATGGTAAACCGATAAAGGATACCAGCAGCAGCACTATCCAACATTTCATAGGTGATTTCACCACCAATAATGTGCATAGCCTTTACATTCGGGGAAAACAGACAAAACAGCGCTGTAATTACCGTAAAATGGCAGACAATTTTTTTCATAATAAGTAGTCTAAAATGTTTAAATTCAAAATAGTTTCGCGGAATGCAAAGGAAATGCGAAATTTGCATCTTTTTATTAAAAGAACGTAAATTTTACGAAATTTGTTGGGTTATGTATCTACTAAGAGACGATATTGCTGAAATCATACAGTTTTTAGAAAATGGTAAACTAATTTGCTATCCTACTGACACCGTTTGGGCTATTGGTTGTGATGCCACTAACAGTGAGGCCATTGCCCGGCTGAATGCGCTGAAAGGGCAGCCAAATCCGGTTGGGCAGGTGGTGTTGGTTGCTTCCATTGAAATGCTTAAACAATATGCCCCAAGGGTGCATCCGCGCATAGAAACGCTGCTGACGTTTCATCTTCGCCCCATTACCATTATTTATGATAGAAGTGCCGGGCTGCCACCGGCCGTAAAAGCGGCTGACGGGTCAGCCGCTATACGGGTCACTACGGATGAATTTTGTATTGCATTAATCGAAGCTTTCGGAAAACCAATTGTCAGTTCCATCGCTGCCCGAAAGGACGAACCTTTTCCGCCAACCTTTGGCGGTATCAGCAGTGAAATACTCGGCGGCGTGGATTATGTGGTAAAACACCGCCAAAATGACCGGGAAATACAGCAACCATCTTCTATTGCCCGGTTGGACCGGCACCTGGAATTGGAGTTTTTGAGGGAATAGTTCACAGTCCGACTGTGGACTACTTATATTTGATGGATGATTTGCAATTTATCGTAAACGATGCAGCTCCGGCACCACCCATCCGCAAAATGCTCCGATAACCAAACCGGTTGCCACATCAGAAGGGAAATGCTTGCCGGCTTTCATGCGCAAAAAACCAGTGGCAACAGGTACCGCCACCGCGCCTGCCCACACCAAAGGCGACCACCGGGAACCGCGATGGTGATCCTGCCAGATTTTTGCCGTTGAAAAGGACAAGGCCGCTGTGACGGAAGTATGCCCGGAAAAAAAAGACGCGCGAGCATCCTGCTCCATTTTTAAAGCGAGTGGCACCTCCGGGTTATAGGCTAAGGGGCGGGTGCGTCGGGCGAGGCGTTTGACAATAGTGGTCAGGGCTGCGGCGCTCAGGGCGCTTTCAACATTGAGCAGAGCATATTTCGGCGTTTCCCGCCGAATTTTGGGGTCTAAAACTAATAATAAGGAGATAATCGGGCTTCCATATAATAATGCATCACTGCCGTGCCGTGCCGAAGCAGAAAAATGATTGAGGGAATAGCGATCGAAACGCGGCACCTGCCCGGCATCCAAACCGGCAATTTGAGCGGCGTTCAGCGGTTTGTTGTATTTCCCCAATATTTTGGAAAAACCCAACCCGACTGCCCCGCTGCCCACCCAGGCTATTTCCCCTTTTTTAGAAAATTGATAGGGGCTTTGAGCCGCAGCGCCAAAAACGAGGAAACAAGGAAGTAAAAGGAGGATATATTTCATGAAAATCGCCAATTAATACAGCGCTTTAATCAGACACCGACATTCCGGCAAGGGATACTTTAATTTATTCCCCAGTGTATTAAAAAGTGCTGATGAATAACAATGCTGCAAAATTAAGTACTATTTACCAAATTTGCAAATTTTATACCTGAAGAACGGGTAAACGATAACTTAGTGCGATTTTACGTTGGTACAAATAATGCATACTCCATTTTTCATTGCCAACTGTCGGCTATTGACTACTTATATGGTCTCCTTCCCGCCATTTTTAATAATATTCTTATAAAATACCTTGCAATTTCAAAGATCGCCGTATATTTGCGCACTTTTTATCAAAAAATGAAAAAAAAGTATTGATTTTCAGGTATATAAACGAAAAATCTCTCATTATCTGTATTCACACTACTACATTCTAACATCGAAGAGGTATGCAAAGCAAAGGCGTTGTAAGATTTTTTTTAGTGGCACTCACCCTCGTGTGCCTGTATCAGTTTGCGCTGGTTATCCCCACCAACGGCGTGGAGAGCAGGGCTAAGGCTTATGCCGACGAAATGTCTGCCAAAGAGACACAGTCTTCTAAGAAACCTGAAGACCGAATGACCAACCGCCAGTTCTACAGTGCGTATTTGGATTCATTGTCCAGCGAAACCGTATTCTCCATCCCGCTGATCAAAAAATTCACGTATGCAGACCTGAAAAAGAGTCAGCTGGCGATGGGTCTCGACCTGAAAGGCGGTATGAGCGTATTGCTTCAGGTAGATTTGCGCGATTTTTTGAAAGGACTTTCCGGCAATAGCGCAGATCCTGCTTTCACGGCGGCTTTGGACAAGGCGGCTGAATTGCAAAAGACACAGCAATCTGATTATATCAACCTGTTTGCGCAGGCTTGGAAAGAAACAGGAGGGGGTAAATCATTAGCCTCCATTTTTGCCCGCAATGAAATGCTGAAAGGCCGCATCACGTTTGATTCGCCGGATGCTGATGTGTTGCGTATCATCCGCGAATTGGGTAACAACACCGTCAGCGAGACGTTTAAACGCCTCAAGCAACGCATTGACAAACTCGGCGTGGTGCAACCTAATATCAGCCTTGATGCTAACCGTGACCTTATTTTGGTGGAACTTCCGGGTATTGACAACCCGGAACGCGCCCGCAAAATGTTGCAACAAGCGGCAAAGTTGGAGTTTTGGGACACCTATCGCGTCACCGATCCGGGCGTAGGGGAAAATCTCATTGCTGCCGACCAAAAATTAAAAGCCCTCCAGCTGGGTGATTCCACTGTTGCAAAAATAGACAGCATATCGGTGTATCCTCCCGGCCCTACCGGAGCGCCCGATTCTACTAAGCCACAGATAAAAGTACCTAATCCGGCAAATCAGGGTGCAGGTCCGTTGCTTTCCTTGATGAACTTTGCCGGTCAACAAGGCGGAGCGGTACTGGCGTATGCCAAGAAAAATCAAAAGCTACAGATTGACAAATACTTGGATCGCCCGGAGATAAAATCTATGTTTCCTGCTGACCTGAAATTTCATTGGAGTCAACAACCCGTGGAAGATAAAGGCATTGAAGGCGTAACGGTGGTCGGACAATACGAATTGTACGCCATCAAAAAATATCGCGGTTCTGACGCGCCTCGTTTGGATGGTTCAGTGGTTACCACTGCCAGCGAACAGCCTGATCCGAGCGGCGAAGTAACGGTCAGCCTTTCCATGAACAATGAAGGGGCAAAAGCCTGGGCAGATATGACCAAAGCCGCTTACGACGGCGGCAACCGCGAGGTGGCCATCCTGCTTGACGGTGAAGTGGTGAGTGCTCCCCGCGTGATCAACCCGATCACCGGAGGCAATACCCAAATCACCGGTAATTTCAGCATAGAAGAGGCAAAAGACTTAGCCAATATTTTGGAAGTAGGTAAACTCCCGGCAGGAACCCGCATCGTGCAGGAAAGCCAGATTGGACCCTCCCTTGGCCAGGAAAACATCAATAAGTCCTTGTTTACCATGGCCTTGTCCGTGATATTCCTGTGCGTCTTTATGGTCGCCTATTACAATCGCGGTGGTTGGGTGAGCGTGGTGGCCCTGTTAGCCAACTTGTTCTTCATCATCGGTACGCTGGCTTCTATGGGTACGGTACTAACCCTGCCTGGTATCGCCGGTATCGTATTGACCCTTGCCGCAGCGGTGGATGCCAACGTTATCATTTATGAGCGCATCCGGGAGGAACTTCGACACGGATTGGCGTTGCGACAAGCGGTTTCCACGGGCTTTACCCGTGCCTTGTCCGCTATTATGGATGCTAACATGACCATTTTGTTGACGGCGGGCGTTTTGATGTATTTCGGCCTCGGCCCCATCAAAGGCTTTGGTACCGTACTGCTCATTGGTATTATCTGTTCGTTATTCACCGCCGTTTTGGTAGGCCGCTACCTCACTGAGTGGTGGTTGGAGCGCGGTGGCGAACTCAATTACAGCCGCCCGTGGTCGGAAAAATGGCTCGTGGGCTTCCACTATGACTGGATTGGTCGCCGCAAATATGCCTATATGTTTTCGGCAGTCATTATTGTGATCGGTCTGGCATCGTTCTTTATGCGCGGATTTGAGTTGGGTGTTGACTTCAAAGGTGGTTATTCCTACAACGTCCAGTTTGACAAACCCGTTGATATTGAACAATTGCGTGGCCCGCTGACGGACGCATTCGGCGGCAATCCGGTTATCAAAGCCGTTAATACACAAAATACCTACAACATCACCACTTCCTACCTCATCAATGAGCAGGATACCGGTGTTGCCAATCGCGTAATAGCCAAGTTGCACGAAGGTATTACCAAAGCCGGTATCACTTCCGATTTGGCCAATTTCAAAAAAACAGACGCTTCCGGTACCCATATTTCCTCTTCCAGTCAGGTAGGGGCTACCGTAGCAGATGATATTCGCAGTTCTTCGTTCAAAGCAGCTTTTTGGGCCTTATTGCTGATCTTCCTGTATTTGTTGGTGCGCTTCCGCCGTTGGCAGTTCTCTTTGGGCGCGGTATTGGCGTTGTTGCACGACGTTTTGATCACCCTGACGTTCTTTACGCTCCTGCACGGCCTTGTGCCGTTCTCTTTGGAAATTGACCAAGCCATTATAGCCTGTATCCTGACGGTTATCGGTTACTCGGTCAACGACACGGTTATCGTTTATGACCGTATTCGTGAGTTCATGAACACATTTGCCGGCCGCCCAAAAGAGGAAGTATTCAACATGGCCATCAATACTACCCTAAGCCGTACCCTGATTACGTCCGGTACCCTGTTGCTGGTGGTAATTATGCTATTCGTCTTTGGTGGCAGCGCCATTCGCGGGTTCTCCTTCGGTATGTTGGTGGGTATCCTGTTTGGTACCTATTCTTCCATCTTCGTGGCATCGGCCTTAGTGGTTGACTTCACAAAAGAAGATGTTATTTCGGGCAAAGCTACTGTGACTGCCGCGCCGGAAAAAGCAGCAGCGCCTTCCGTTTCGGATGCGAAAAAAATTGGAAAAAAAGCAGTAGTCAAGTAAGGAGTTGGGTAATTGAAGAGTTGAGGAATTGAGGAGTTGAGGAATTGACCATCAACTTGTAATTAGCGGTTTGGACGCAAATACTTCATCCATTTATTTACTCGTTCCTAATAAAATTAACAAGGGGCAAATTTTCGGTCTCCCGAAAATTTGCCCTTTTTCAATTTTATGCGGTTCACCAATGCCCTTTTGCAAAGGACTATTTTTGAAGGAACGTACTTTTTACAAACGGTCATTATCTTTGTGCAATTATTTTTTTAGTTAAATTTGCGTTAAAAAATAAAAAATAAACTTTTTTTAAAGGAAATAAAAATATTTTTTATCAACAAATTTTTTTGTAATAATATGATTATCAATATTTTAAAATTAAAATATCATAAAAAAAATCAACAAAACCGTTTTTTTGTCCTTTGCTGGTAATTGTGACTGCTGCATCTTTGTATCGTCAATGAGGAACAAGTGAGTCAAACAGGCAAACGACGGTGAAATTGACCAACAATATTCGACACTTTTCATGAGATTATATACGGGAAACCGAGGCGGCGCAAAAGAGCGCCGCTTTTTTTTTGCCCCTACCTTTACAGATGCTTGATTTGTTGATGCTTGACTTGACAAGTGTTTGTCAATCGTCCATCTAAAATCTAAGATTAGTGGGCTGCGCATTAATGGATACACGCTCTTCAGATCATCCGGAGTATCGAAAAATTTGTTTATGCACAGTTGTTATGCATTTTTATCTGTAAACGAATTAGTTGGATATTTCCTAATTTTATCCGTTTGTTTAAGAATTTTTTTCAAATTACGGAGAATTTGTCGAATAACCTCGACGGGTTTATCCTGTCAATAATCGCATAATAGTGCCAGTAGCACTTCCTCCGGCACCTCACTATTCAGAAGGTTTCTTTGGGAATTTTCTTTAGGACAATGCCCTCAAATTCGTGAATTTTTGTTCATAGCTTTTGCCCATCCATGAGTTGTTGAATCAGCCCTTTTTGAAATGCATCATTCACCAATAACTGCTGCACCTGAGCGGTCAATTGCACTATTTGTTCTTTTAAGGCATTCACTAATTGTTGTTGAGCATCTTTTTCGGGCACCTGTCCTTGATTAACGACGATATTATCCCGCTTCACCTCATGAATAACATTCTGATAGGTAGAATGATCCTTTGATAGTGGAGGCTTATAATCAGATAGTAACTGAAAACGAGCAGCGCGATTTTGTGGATGATATTGCCCGGAGTTCGGGATTTCCGATTTGGAAAAACGCCTTTGTATATTCAAACAAAACCTCCGGTGAGAACCTGATTTTAGTGCCTTTGGCTTTTGTAAACCAAAAGAAATAATGATTTATATAATTTGTCCCAACATTGTCAGATATTTGCGCCGGATTATGAGGCGTGAGCCTGAAGAGCCATATAATAAAATTTAGACTACAACCATAACGTCAGTAAACTACCTCAATTTCAAAAAAATCATTCCCGAACCCGCGTTATCGCAGCTGCTTTTCATCAAAGACAGCAACCTTTTATCCATAGGTATTGGAAAAGGCAGGGTTATTTTAGGTGAAACGATTCGGATAGAAAGCGGCAATACATTATTACTTTGTTTTAGTGCCAGTCAGCGAGAATACTGTATACTTAAAATAGATTTTAGCGGTCAGTTATTATCAACGGATGCTGAATCGGAGGTTTTTAAGATGGATATAACCCAATCAGACCGTATTGATGTCGAACAGCACCTAACTAACACAACCTTTGATTTGGAGTTAAGTGCTAAAGTTTTAGGGTTTGATGTTTTTTGGTATAAGGATATGCAGTTTTTGGAAAAACCTGAGGATATGCGCTCGTACCTTTCTTTTTTATCGAATATAGTCTCCATATCAATATTGAATATAACATGGCATTTTCCACAGTGGTTAGTTTTGACGCTTTCAAATGATATAGTAATTACCATTGAGCGAGGAGATTCGTTAAACTCCTTTATTCTTTATAAGCAAAGCGCCCATGACTTCCAAGCGATGAAAGCCATACTTCTTGAAAGCCATGAGGGTCTTATAGAAATAGAAAAGGTGTTTTAATGGATTGTGATGGGCCGACAGGGGGGCAAGTTGCCAGTCAACCATTTAATTTTTATGAAATAACCCATGATGAACCCGGCACCTTGGTGTTTACTCCAACGACCGGGATGCAGATTGGTGGTGGCCAAATAGTAGAAAAAGGAGAAGAAATAACATACCAGCTTGGCGGGACTTTTGTGCCACGATGGGCAGTAATGTGGTAGGTTTGGACATCAATACCGCTCCACATGGCACTGTTTCGCGTGGATTTGGTATGTCAGAGGGCGATTTCAAAGTGATTTGGCACCAACCTACTTATCGTGATCTTGAGCCTCCGGTATTTGATGCACTATTAAGGGTAAGTATTCGTCCACTCTGCCCCAATAACCATTTTCCCAATGTTGACTTCTTGAAAGTTGCGGTTCATGAGTCTTATTGATCAATACAAAATTAAATGGCTTACCGGGCATTGTATAGCATACAATGTCCGGTAAATCATCCAATCTTATTTTCCCATAATTTATTTTTACTTATGAAATACCCGACCTCCTTTTTATTACTATTGCTCTTCTTTTTATCGTGCAAACATGAACCCATGGTCAACCCCGATTTCGAGCACATTGGTGAAACCGACTTTAGCCACTGGTTTTGGTTGTAATGGCATCCAGGCGGAGCAATATTTGACCTGTACCTTGTGGACGCCGTTTTTGTATCAATGCCGCCGGGCACGATACCAGTTTCCGATTGGCGGAATGGCAAACGGTATTGAGTACGGTGATCGGTTACCAGTATGAGTTTGGGGTAAGCGATAAGGACATGATTTGGCTTAATCAAAAGTATCCTGATGATACACTTTCCGAAAGCCAGCCACATTTTTCTGTAAAATACTCTACCAAACAAAAACCCGGTTGGTTGTATGTATTGGATGAGGTGATTCAGGAGGGCGATTCACTACCCTTAAGTAAAAATAAAGCGGGTTTTGGCCCCGACAGCGAAGGGTTTTTGCTGAGTGTTGTCACCAGTTGTGGTGTCTATTACTCCTATGGGCGTTACGGGGGTAGCTTTATAGGTTTTTCCAGCGACGGGCCGCAATTTCCGGGAGCCTTCCTGCGCTGTACAGAAAAAGTCGTGGAAGCGTCTGAAAAATACAATACATACACGCTTGTACTGGAGTTTGCCTGCAATTTGTATTCCGACAATCGTGGGATAAAGTTGTGGCGGAAACTAGAAAATGGAAAACTGAAAGTAACCTTCAGAGTGCCGAAATAGCGTGCATAGAAATTTTTTACCCACCCAACTAATTCATTCCCGTGCCGCTATTGGGCTGCGTATCAATTGATGCACCCTTTTCTTAATATTTGGAACATTGAAAAATCTATTTTATTTAAAAAATTTGTTATGTATTTTTATCTGTAAACGAATTAGTTGATGGTATTTGCATAAATTTTTTTTGCAAAAAAAATTATGCAAACACCATCAACTAATTCATTCCCGTGCCCCTTGTCGAATTCCTTTTACGTATAAAGTGATGCTGCGCTCTCCGCGCCATTCTTCTTCCCGAACATTAAAAGCGATGTCAAAAGGCTGATTCGCCTTTAGTGCGCTGAATGCCTCGCCGAGGCCAAAACCTACTCCCTTAAATATTTGTTCACTATCGGCATGACGGAGCGACAACCGGACGTGATTGTTGTTGAGCAGGCGGCTTTTGCTGGTGTCTATAACATTGGTAGCGCTGAACACGGGATTTCGATTGCCAGGACCAAAGGGTTCAAACTGGCTGAGCAATCGGATAAATTCGGGCGTTAACTCCTCCAGACGGATGGCAGAACAGATTTCTACCATCGGTACACTGTTTTCCGGGGTCATTTGCTCCTGGGCTATTTTTTCAAAACGTTCGGTGAAGGCAGGAATATTCTCCGGGGGCATTTGAAGGCCCGCAGCATGTTCGTGCCCGCCAAAATGATAAAAAAGGTCTTCACATTTCCGGAGTGCAGCATAGAGGTCAAAACCAGGAACCGACCGGGCGGATCCTACTGCCCGATCGGCGCTTAACATCAGCACCACCGCAGGGCGGTGAAATGTTTCCGTCATGCGGCTGGCGGTGATGCCAATGATGCCTTTGTGCCATAACGGATCGTAGAGTACGATGCTTTTTTTCTTTTCCCATTCGGGCGATTCCTGTACCCTTATTTTGGCCGCAACGGTCGTAGCATGATCCACCGCACGGCGTTGTTCATTGCGGACGGCCAATTCTCCGGCGGCTTTTTTGGCCATTTCAGCATCTTCAGCCAGCATAGTATATACCGCGTCGCGGGCATCGCCGAGCCTTCCGGCCGCGTTGATGATTGGCCCGAGGCCAAAAACCAGATCATTAATGGTAAAGGGTGGCTTTTTTTGCAGGTATTCCAGAAGGGCCGCTATGCCTGTGCGCGGATGATACTGCAAACATAACAATCCGAAATGCGTCAATACCCTGTTTTCTCCAGTCATGGGTACAATATCGCAGGCAATGCTCATGGCCAATAGATCGAGCAGGGAAGTGAGCTCTTCCACCGGCATATTGTGGTGCATGGCCAATGCCTGCACCAACTTAAAAGCAATACCGCAACCACTCAGTTCCTTGTAAGGGTAAGGGCAATCCGGGCGCTTGGGGTCTAAATTGGCGATGGCATCGGGCAATCCTCCTTCCGGCAAATGGTGGTCGCACACAATAAAATCAATACCATAACTTTTTGCTAAAGTTACCGCATCATTGGCCTTTATACCACAATCCATTGCAATAATGAGTTTGCAGTTGGTTTGCCGGGCGTATTCAATACCCGCCACACTCACTCCGTAACCTTCCTTGTCCCGATCCGGCAGATAAAAATCCAAGTTTCGATGAAACCCCGACAAAAAAGAATACATCAGCGCCACGCTGGTCGTACCATCTACATCGTAGTCGCCGTACAGTAAAATGCGTTCCCGCTTTTCCACAGCGGTATTTATGCGGGCTACTGCGGTATCCATTCCATTCATCAGGAAGGGATTGTGCAAATCATAAAGATCGGGGTAAAAAAAAGATTGTGCTGACTCAACCGAGGTAATGCCTCGTTGGGTGAGCAGGCGGCTCAACAACAACGGAATACGCAACTCCATAGAGAGTCGCAATGCCAATGGTTCGTTGGCGGGGAGTACAATCCAGCGGGAGGTGGTCATAAATTGGTTCCCTTGAAAGGTAATGATACGTTGACGGGATCAAGGTTGTTGACGCAATATTATGTATTTTTAGATGAATACCACAAAAAATTTTAGACAAATGTTGATATTTAAAAATAAAACATTGATTATCAATTACATAAATAGTCCACAGTGATCAGCTCACGGCCAAACAGTCCACCCTCGGCAGAAAACTATGGAGAATAAAGTCAATCAACATTTGCGCCGCGATGTTTGGTTTTCCCTTCCTTTTTACGTAAAAAAACGAGTACAAAGCCATTGCTCTGTACCCGTTCTATACTATTTAATAAAGATTAATGTGTCTTTCTAAGTGCATGGGAATAAATGCGGTTTTAAACTTTTGCGCATTATTTGGCTCCAACAATTTTACCGAGCCGCCCAACTGTTTGACGGGGGACTGTCCCGACTGATTTATTTTACTACGATCAACTTCTCGGTTTTTACTGCATTGCCGGCGGAAATTTGTACGAAGTAAATGCCTGCATGAAGGTTTGTAACGTCCATTTCATAAGCATTGTTTCCGGCAAAACCTTTTTGGTTGATGGCAATGCGGACTAATTGACCGTTCATGTCAATAATTGTTGCTTTAATGTCAGCATCTTGCTTCAAGTCCAATTGCAGCGTCGTGCGATCGGCGGTAACGGTCGGATTCAGGGATACCTGATTGACAAAATCACCAAAATTGACCGTGTTCACTAAACAGTTGTTGTTGCCACCTGCAAAATTAGCCCACGTACAAGTCCAGTCATTTACCACGCCATTTACGCGGCCAAATGCTCCTCTGTAAGTAGCGGTTTTTTCAAAGAAAGCATTTTGCAAACGCGTAGCAGCGAAAGATGCTGAATTGAATACCGGAGAGGTGAGCGTGGGTACGAGGGCAGGCTTGTTCAGGTTGTACGGGTCAGTGAGTTGTACGTCGCTGGCGTTAGGGGCTACTGCGTTACCGAAACCGACTGTATTGAACCAGGCAATCGGGTCGAAGGTAGCGATGCTGCTGTTGAGGGCAGTAATCACGCCTGCGACGTGGGTATTTTTAATTTCCAATTTACCACTGGTTGCATTGTCTACGGTGGATTGGGCATCAATCCGGATACCGGCATTTGGCCATAAGCCAAGGATGACGCTATTGAAAATGGACTGCTCGGTGTTGCGACGCAGCAGCGCTCCGCGGCTAAATTGGTTGCCTACTACCAATGTCTGCGGGCCGACGATGGTTACGTTGCTGAAAGTTGCTTTGGTTTTTGGTGTAGCGGTGGTACCGCTGGCATCATTATCCGATTCAAAACCGTTGGAAGAGCCGCCGGAAGCG
>Ga0105048_10008910_pt1 | contig 16026 bp, 16 predicted proteins | sample MAT05_FD_78382 | JGI IMG/M metagenome (GOLD analysis project Ga0105048, IMG submission 78382) | Freshwater microbial communities from Lake Fryxell liftoff mats and glacier meltwater in Antarctica - MAT-05 | ecosystem: Environmental > Aquatic > Freshwater > Ice > Liftoff microbial mat | place...
CGGCCCAACGGGGCCGGGGATGATAATGCCTTGCCCATCTGCGGCTTACGGGCCAAGGTGCGGTGCCGGGGGTGGGCAACTCTATCCGAGCACAAGTGGTCAAGTTTTGGTGAGCGCCGAGGAACACACGCCCCGGCCCAATGTGCGACTCGAAAACATTGTCGTTAGACAGCCCCGCCAAACCCGCCGGCCCGTCGAAGACATACCCCTCTTCGTACTGATGCGACAATCCACAGGACCCGTCCTCAAACCGAACCCGGTTCAAATCGGGAATGGAGACTTTTCCCGCCAAACATCCCGCTTCCGGCAGCAATCCGCGACGGTGATCGCCACATACCTGCCCTCCACCATATCCGGGTTCAGCCAAAGTAAGTCCTCCCATCGCAGTTCGGTTTCCAGCCAATAATAGGCCCCCCGAACTCCGGTAATCATCGCCCAGCCAACGACGGCGCCTTCCGCCCCGCCGGCACACCCAACATCACTCTCACCATCTCCCGCACGCGCAAAAACTCACTATTGCTAACCTCCCCACCAGCCCCCGCAACCCCCGCCAACGCCCCTAGCCTCTCCCCCTTCGGCGGCAACGCCACGTGCTCATTCCAATCCTCCGGCTGAACCCGCTGCACATACCGCGCCAGCGCCGCCGCATCATACCCAGCCTTCCCGGCCAACTCCGCCCCAAACCGGTCCGCCTCCAATTCGTTGCTCCGGACCGACCCCAAAAACCCCGCCGGAATCAAAGCGGTCCGCTCTTCCGCACTCGCATGGCTACCCATCCATCCACCCATAAATAACAGCGGAATCGCCCCCTCTTTCGTCGCCCGTAGACTCACAAACCCATGCCGAAGAGCCACATGACCCATCGCATGCGCCATCATCGCGGCCACCTCGGCTTCATCCTCCGCCATCAGCAAAAAAGTAGCAGGCACAAACACAACGCCGCCCGGCAAACCCATCGGCTCCGCCCGCCCCGCCCCCACAACCTCAAACCGAAAACTACCACTTGGCACGAATGCCGCCAACCGCGCCCCCATGCGCTCCACATACGCCACCACTTCCGGAACCGGAAACGGTGGCGACACCTTTCGAATCTCCGCTGCCATATGCGCGCCGAGCGCCCGTTCCTTCTCCAAAGAAACTGTCTGCGCCATCAATGAAACGCCGAAAACCCAAATCAACCGCTTCATCCCAAAAGTATACGTCCGCCGTCGTAGAATCATAAGGGTCCAGGAGGATGTATGGTGCAACTCAAAGTAAACGGGGTCACCCGCAAATTTGAGGGCGATCCGGAAATGCCGCTGCTATGGTATCTCCGCGATATGCTCGAGATGACGGGTACGAAATACGGCTGCGGCATGGGCCTTTGCGGCGCATGCACGGTCCACGTCGATGGCAAGGCGGTCCGCAGTTGCCAGACCGCCATGTCAAACGCCGCCGGCAAAAGCGTCGTGACCATTGAAGGCCTGAAGGGCCAGCATCCCGTGCAAAAAGCATGGATGGCCGCCAGCGTGCCGCAGTGCGGTTACTGCCAGAGCGGGCAGATCATGCAAGCCGCCGCGCTGTTGAAAGACAAGCCCAAGCCCACCGACAAAGACATCGACGAAGCTATGCAGGGCAACATCTGCCGCTGCGGCACATACGGTCGAATCCGAAGCGCCATCAAGTCGGCCGCGGGGGTGAAAGCATGAGCACCATCAAAGTTATGGAACGCCGCGCGTTCCTCAAATACACCTTCGGCGCCGGCGCGCTGATCCTCGGCACCCACGTCGAAACCTGGGCTTCCGATGCCGATAACGCCGCCTTCCATCCCAGTGTCTTCCTCGGCATTCAACCCACCGGCGAAGTCATCATCGTCGCCCACCGCTCTGAAATGGGAACCGGCTCAAAGTCCACCCTCCCCATGGTCGTCGCCGACGAACTCGACGCCGATTGGAAGCGCGTCCGCGTCGAACAAGCCATCGGCGACGAAAAATACGGCTCCCAAAACACCGACGGCTCCTGCTCCATCCGCGACTTCGTAGCCATCATGAAGATCGCCGGCGCCACCGCCCGCACCATGCTCGAAACCGCCGCCGCCCAGAAGTGGAACGTCCCGGCCAGCGAGTGCAAAGCGCAACTCGGCCAGATCATCCACACGAGATCCGGCAAGAAAGCCGGCTTCGGTGAACTCGCCGCCGCCGCGGCGAAGCTCCCCGTCCCCGACAAAGCCACCCTCAAATTCAAGCCCGAATCCGAATACCGCTACATCAATAAGAACGTTCCCTCCGTCGATCAGCAGGACATCATCGAAGGCAAAGGCATCTTCGGCATGGACGCAAAAATGCCCGGCATGTTGGTCGCCTCCATCGAACATTGCCCCGTCTACGGCGGCAAACTCGCCTCCTTCGACGCCACCGAAGCCAGGAAGGTCCCCGGCGTCCGCGACGTCATCACCCTCGATCAATTCAAACCGCCGCACAACTTCCAGCCCCTCGGCGGCGTCGCCGTCCTCGCCGATCACACCTGGGCCGCCCTCCAAGGCCGCAAAAAGTTAAAGGTCGAATGGGATCTCGGTCCCAACGCCGCCTACGACAGCGACCGCTACCGCGACTCCCTTCTCGCCACCGCCAAAAAGCCCGGCAAAGTCTGCCGCAATGAAGGCGACGTCGAAGCCGGTTTCGCCAGCGCCGCCAAAATCCACGAAGCGTCCTACTCCACCCCCCTATTGAGTCACGCGCCCATGGAGACTCCCGCCGCCGTCGCCGAATTCAAAGACGGCAAAGTAGTCTGCCACGCCGCCACCCAAAACCCGCAAGCCGTGCAGGAAACGGTGGCCGCCGCGCTAGGCATCGACAAGAAAGACGTAACCTGCCACGTCACCCTCCTCGGCGGCGGTTTCGGCCGTAAATCGAAGCCCGATTACGTCGCCGAAGCCGCCCTCCTCTCCAAGAAAACCGGTAAGCCCGTCAAGGTAATCTGGAGCCGCGAAGACGACATCCGCAACGACTTCTACCATTCCACCGCCGCCATGTACTTAAAGGCGGGCCTCGACGCCAACGGCAAGCCCAACTCCTGGCTCCACCGCAGCGTCTTCCCCTCCATCGGCACCACCTTCGACGACAAAGCCGAATACGCCATGGAACTCGAAATGGGTATGGGCTGGAACGATCTACCCTACGACATCCCCAACCACCGCGCCGAAAACGGCCCGGCCAAAAACCACGTCCGCATCGGCTGGCTCCGCGCCGTCGCGAATGTCTACCACGCCTTCGCCATCCACTCCTTTACCGACGAACTAGCCCACCTCGCCGGCAAAGATCCCATCGACTACACCCTCGCCCTCATCGGCCCCGGCCGCAAGATCGAGATGAAGCCGATCGGCATGGCCTACTGGAACCACAACCAGAAGCAATCTGACTTCCCCGTCGACACCGCCCGCCTCCGCAACGTCATCGAGTTGGTCAAAGACAAATCCGGTTGGGCCAACCGCAAGACCGAAAAGGGCCACGGCTGGGGCTTCGCCGCCCACCGCAGCTTCCTCACCTACGTCGCCGTAGTCACCGAAGTGAAAGTTGACGACGCCGGCCGCGTCACCATCCCCAACATGTACCTCGCCGTCGACGCCGGCCAGACCTACAACCTGGACCGCGTATTAGCCCAGTTCGAAGGCGCCGCCGTCTTCGGCACATCCATCGCGATGATGAGCGAAATCTCGGTGAAGGACGGCAAAGTCCAGCAGTCGAACTTCCACAACTACCGCGTCGCCCGCCTGCCGGAAGCGCCGATGAAGACCCACATTCATCTCGTCAACAGCAAGGAACTGGCCGCCGGCGTCGGCGAACCGGGCGTCCCGCCAGTCGCACCGTCAATCGCCAACGCCATCTTCGCCGCCACCGGCAAACGCGTCCGCGATCTGCCGCTCCGCAACACGAAACTGGTCTAACTCAATACTCCTCAAACATCCGGCGGATCTCTCGTAGATCCGCCGTTTTCGTTAGCGCCAGCATCAACAAAATCCGCGCCTTCTGCGGATTCAAATTATCCGCGGCCACCATCCCCAACGAGTCGTGGTCATCCCGCGCCGGCACTCGTCCGCTCCCCGTACGATTCGATCGAACAATCACCGGTCCTCGAACCTTCTCCAGCGCCTGTTTCTCAACCGTTGACAGCAAACCCGCCCCCGTCCCCGCCATCACAATCCCCTTCACTCCGCTAGCCGCCAAAGCGCCAATCATCACCGTGCTCGGCTGCACATACGAATACAAAATTTCCACCGCCGGCAACTCCTTCAGCTCGCTCACATCGAATTCGGAACGCGCAGTATGCCGCCGCACCGGAGCCCGATAAAAACTAATCCGGTCCCCATCGACATACCCCAAATACCCTAAGTCCGGCGACCGAAACGTCTCCACCCGCAGCGTGTTGGTCTTCGTCACTTCCCGCGCCGCGTTGATCTCATCGTTCATCACCACCAGCACACCCTTCCCTCGAGCTTCCGCCGAAGCCGCCACCCGCACCGCGTTCAACAAATTCAACGGCCCATCCGCGCTAATCGCCGTCCCCGGCCGCATCGACCCCACCAGCACCACCGGCCGGTCATGCTTCACCGACAAATTCAGGAAATACGCCGTCTCCTCCATCGTGTTCGTCCCATGCGTAACCACCACGCCCGCCGTCCCCGGATCCTCAGCAAAAATCTGGTTGATCCGCTTCGCCAGCGTCAGCCAATGCGCCAAAGTAATATCAGCGCTGTTCACATTCGCAATCTGCTCCACCCGGACATCGGCAATCTGCGCAATCTCCGGCACCGCCTTAACCAGCGCCGCCCCCGCCACCGACCCCGACTTATACTGCGTCAAACTCGTCGACGACGCCCCCTGCCCCGCAATCGTCCCGCCCGTCGCCAGCACCCAAACCACCGGTTTCTGCCCAAAGCCCTCTAAGGCAAAGCCAATCAACAACAAACCAAAGCGACATAGAAACATGTGGTGAGAGTAACACGCACTAACGTATCCTCAGGTCATGGAAGTCATCTTCGAAGTCCGCGATGCCGACGAAGGCGGCCTCTTCGCCCGCGCCCTCGGTTACGCCATCTTCACCGGCGCCGAGTCCTGGCAGGACCTCCGCGCCAACGTCATTGAAGCCGTCCTGCTCCACTTTGAAGAAGAACCCGTCCGCCCCCGCATCGTCCAACTTCACTACGTCAAGGACGAATTGATTTCGCTCGAATCCCTATGAAACTCCCGCGAAACGTCTCCCCGGTTCGAGTGATCGCGCTGTTGCAATCCCTGCATTACCGGCTCGCGCCTCAACGGGGAAATCACATTTGCCTGCGCCGCCCCAGTAAACCCTTGCATGTCATAACATTCCTCAACCAGGACCCCCTCGAAGCGCGCACGCTCCGGGGGATAATCGCCGAAGTCTCCTACGAAGCCTTCGTGCCCGTGGCAGCCCTGATCGGCCGGCTCTAATACGACTTCGCAATCACCACGCGCTGGGCTACTTCCTCACCGGTCAAAATACACTTCCCCGGCCCGTCATACTCGTCCACCAGCGGAATATTCCGAATACTAGCCCGGAACTCTTTGATCGCGGCATCGTTCGCCGGATCATTCTTCAAATGCGCCATCACAAACTTGCCGCCGCCCTTTTCCGCGGTGACATCGTCTAAAATCTCGCGCACCTCGCCAATGGAGTTCGCGACCACCGTATTGTCCGCCAGTCGCTGCTTCGCCTTGGCGAACATGTCCTTCTGCATCGCCTCCAAAGTAGCGGCAACTTTCGCCGCCAGCTCCGTCTGCGGAATCACTTCCTTCGTTCCTGTGTCGCGACGCTTGATAACAATGTTCCCAGCCGCCACATCGCGCGGCCCCAGTTCCAGCACAATCGGCACACCGCGCCGCTCCCAATAAAAGAACTTCGCTCCCGGCGATTGCGCATCCCGCGTATCGATATGGGCCCCCACTTCCGCCGCCAGTTTCACCGCCGCTTCCATCACCAGCGCCCGTTCATCGTCCTTGCGGAAAATCGGCACCAGCACAACTTTCCGGTGCGCCATCTTCGGCGGCAACACCAATCCCTTATCGTCGGAGTGCGTCATGATCAATCCGCCGATCAACCGCGTCGACACGCCCCAGCTCGTCTGCCACACGTAGTCCAGCTTGCCTTCCTTGCTCTGGAACTTCACGTCAAACGCCTTCCCGAAATTCTGTCCCAGATCGTGCGAAGTCCCCGCCTGCAACGCCAAGCCATTCTGCATCATCGCTTCAATGGAATAGGAACGCAGCGCGCCCGCGAACTTTTCCGCGTGCGTCTTTACCCCTTGGATCACCGGCATCGCCATCACGTCTTCCGCCACTTCGGCGTAGACCTTCAACATCCGGATCACTTCCTCCAACGCTTCTTCATGCGTCGAATGCGCGGTGTGCCCTTCCTGCCAAAGAAACTCGGTCGTCCGCAGAAACATGCGCGTCCGCAGTTCCCAGCGAATCACGTTCGCCCACTGATTAATCAACATCGGCAAATCCCGATGGCTCTGAATCCACTTGGAGAAAAAGTGCCCGACGATAGTCTCGGAAGTCGGCCGGATCACATAAGGCTCTTCCAGCTTCTTCCCGCCGGCAACCGTAACAACAGCCAACTCCGGCGCAAACCCCTCCACATGCTCCGCTTCTTTCTTCAAAAAGCTCTCAGGAATCAGCAGCGGCAGATAAACGTTTTGATGCCCCGTCGCCTTAAAGCGCGTATCGAGCTCACGCTGCATCACTTCCCAAACGGCGTACCCGTTCGGTTTAATGACCATGCAGCCTTTCACAATCTCGGCCGGCTCGGCCATGTCGCCCTGGATAACGACGTCTTGATACCAGGTTGCGAAGTCTTTTTCGCGCGAAGTGATGGGTGATTCGGCCATGTTGCTGCTAGCCTTTCATGGTAACGCGCCAGAGTCACTTAAACTGCGGCAGCGATGACAGTCCGGCCAGATTTCCGATCATACCGGCCGGATTCGTCCGGTATCCGATGAGTATCCGTTGCATGTCGAAGAGCTACCGGATAGACTTGAGGCACCGCATGGCTAAAGAAGTGCAAATGTCGATTAAAATGGAACCCGCCTTACGCGACCGGTTCATGGCCGTGGCGGCTGATCGCCATCGCCCTGCTGCGCAGATCATCCGTGACCTGATGCGTCTCTATATTGCTGAGAGCGAAACGCCCAATGCTCTGACTGCCGAAACCCTACGCAAGAGCCGCGACGGGGACGACGTGTTTCACGCTTCCAGTGTGTCCGACCTGTTCAAACAGTTGGACATTTGATGCGTTCGCCAAGCTTCACCGGGCAGTTCAAACGCGACGTGAAACTGGCTGAAAAACGCGGCAAGGACTTGAGCAAACTGCGCGCCGTTATCGAATTGCTGTTGGCCGGATTATCTCTTCCCCGCGAGCTTGGTGACCACGCGCTGAAAGGGGAATGGAAGGCGAGCCGCGATCTTCACATCGAGCCGGATTGGGTGCTGATTTACCGCGTGGACGGCGACGCAATTCGTTTTGAGCGCACCGGTACACATTCTGACCTGTTCGGTAAATGACAGTTCTTATTCTGAACGAATTGACTTTCCTGAATGCTTGCTCCCCTCCAATATCCATACTGACTGCACAACTCTAGCCGGAGGAGATGGCGTCGAACCGGTGAAACCCATATTGTGTGAGTTCTGATCACCTAACAGCCGCGCTCCTTTCAATGCACGCCGGCAGGCTCGAAGCTGATATGCAAGCGCGTGCCGGTGGCAATAGCCAAGCGTTCAAGCGTCTGTGTCGATGGCCGCGAACGTCCGCTCTCCAGCCGGGCAATCACAGATTGCGTAGTGTCCATGCGCTGCGCCATCTGCTCCTGGGTCAGACCGGCCATCACCCGCGCATTGATGACCGCGCGGGCAACCGCGCATTCTGGCGCGAGATCTGTTGGAACCACATCCTCTCCTCAGACTCATCCTGGATTGGAAAAAACTCCGGTTTGCGTCGATTCCGAGCGGCTGTGATATATTGAGGGATGTTAATGTAGTGATTCTTTGCGAAGTATCTTCCTCTGCTGGCGCTATTCGTTAGGGCGGACCGGAGTACCAAATTCGAGCCGAGGTTGGGGTGGCTCGATGTTCCGGATCAGGGAGAAGAAGAGGGTCTGGATTCCGAACGAGATATCCGGATGATTGGTCGCCTTCAATAGGCGCCTCTTCGCGAGGGGAATTGGTTTATCTGGGCGCTCAAGGAATAGAGAGCGCGCGGTCACTATTTGACAAACAATCAAAAGAAAGCAATGGGTTTATTTATGAATCACTTACGATTCTCTTTTTCTATCAGCCTGGCACTGATGACAGCTGCCGGGGCGGCCGCGCAGGATCGGTCTTGTAAAACAGCTGAGCCGGCTGATGGCGAAGCATTTTTTTATACGAAACCGAATTACGGGGGCAAGTGCGTGAGCTTGGGCAAAGTTGGAACCAATATTCCTCACACCGAAGCCCTCGGAATTCATGATGACACGTCCTCGATCAAGGTGGGCAATGGTATCCGCGTGCTGCTATTCGAGCACATCAACTTCACCGGCAAGGCTCATTCGGAGATGAAGAGCGTGAAGGATCTTTCGGGTACGTGGGTCGGAGAAAAAACGATATCCTCCATCAAGATTCTCGCAATGCGCGCTCCTGTCGGGATGAATATCTCAAATAAGGGCGGTAAGGATGTAGATATTTTTGAAAAGGTGGGCGGCGTGGATAGCTACCTTGGCCGGGTAACTGCCAATGAACAAGCTCACCGGATCTACAGCGATGTGCTCACTACAATCGTCGGCAAGACGACGGATGGTAAACCGATCGCCGGCGGGTTTCAGCTCAAGGAAAACCCCAAAACAGTCGAAGTTTCGATCGCGCCCAACGATAAAGGCGTCGCCCAGTTGATGTTGAAGCAGTAGTCATCAAACCGAGCCAGAAGTCTCGGTTTGAAAGCAACCAGCCAGAGCACACCCTGGCTGGTTGTCTGACCGTCGCTGCGGACGGCCACAGGGTGCTGCTCGGATTCCCAACAGATTACAAGCGTCGGGATAGAGCGATTACGTCCGGGCACTACTGCTCTTTCTCTTTCCACATTACCGGATATGTGGGAGGCTGTCACGGAATTCAACGGTTACACGGTTTGTCTCTCCCTCTTGGAGACAGCCGTTCTCGCCAGGAATCCTCAAACCCCGCCAAGAGCCTGGATATGGTTCCTCTTCAGATTCTTGACGATTCATCCCAGTGATTATTGCGCCGTTCCCCGCTTCTCCGCAATCACTTCCCGATAACTCTCCGCCAGCTCACGCGTAATCGTCGCCATATCCCACTCCGCCATCACATGCACCCGCGCCTTCCGCGCCAACTCCGCCGCCCGCCCCGGATCCCCCAACAACTCCACCGTCTTCGCCGCAAACTCCGCCGGGTCATCGGCCAACGCGCAAGTATCCCCATCAAACGCCGAAAGCCCTTCCGCCCCAATCACCGTCGAAACCACCGGAATCCCCGCCGCATAAGCCTCCAACAATTTCACCCGCACGCCGCTGCCCGTCAAGATCGGACAGATGAAGACCGCATACCGCGCCAACGCATCGCGCACATCATCGACAAAACCCACCATCTCCACACGCCCCACATCCGGCAGCGAATGGCGCGGCGGCGGATCGCTGCCGATGATGATGAGCCGCGTCTCCGGCCGCGCCGCCACAATCAGCGGCCAGACGTTCTGCGTAAACCACTCCAACGCTTCCCGATTCGGAATGTGCCGGAAACTGCCCAAAAACAGCAGCGTATCCGGCTCCCGCCCATCTGGCTTGAACACATACCGCGAAGTGTCGATCCCCGCCCGCAGCCCCGTCTGCATCTTGTCCTTCAGCTCCGGCACAAACTCCAACAGGAAGTCCTCATTCGCCTGGCTGCACATCTGAATGCGATCCATCCTCGGGAGCAGTTTCAACTCGTACCGCAGCGCCCGCAAATACTCATAAGCGGCCGCCGGCCGGCGCATCCACGCGCCATCCTTCGCCAACGCCCGTCCAATCGATTGGAAATAGACATCGTGCTCAAACAGCACATTCGCAATTTGCCGGTACTCCTCCGCATACTGCCCCATATTGGTGTAGTCCAGTTGCACAACGTCCACCCTGTGTAGCAACAGCGTCCGATGGATCGCCCAACGCAAATCGTCGTTGGCAAACTCGCGTACCGCGAACGGCGTGAGCGAACCAAAACCCCTCGGCCTCCCCTCGAGCCGGACCAGATACTCCGCCGTCTTGCACTTCGCCGTCAACTCGTCATGCGCCTCGCGCTGCCATTCCTCATCCAGCAGAATCACCAGATGAACATCGCAATGCTTCACTAACTCCAACAACGTCTGATAGATAAACACCCCGCCGCCATGAATAGGCGGACACACCGGATACGGCGATAGGAATAAAACAGACGTTCGTACTTTTGTTTTGGGAAGCAAAACAAACCGATCAAGAAAGTATCCCGGCATCGGCCGCCGAAACGCCTCCGTGTCGCTAATCGCCGCCAACCGCTGCGCCCTGGCCCGGCTGCGCAGCGCCGCCGGCAATTGCAAAAAGGCTCGCCAAAGCGCCAATGGATTCGGCCGCTCAAACGAATCCCCAAACAACACACTCAGCCCAGCCCCCGCAAACGCAAAGAAGAAATGGGAACCCAGCCGCGGCCACTCATGAATGTTCTTCCAGCAAAACAGCAGGAAGTTCTTCTTCAGAATCGACTGAATATACTCCTGGGAGAACTTCTTCCCGATCGTTCCGCGATGCTCGTGCCACACCACGCTGCGCGGCTCATAAAATACCTTCCAGCCACGCTTCCAAGCCATATACCCCAGGTCGGTGTCTTCCAGGTAAAAAGGAGCCAGCAATTCATCGAAGCCGCCCAACTCCGCGAACTTCCTCCGGTCATACGCACAGGACCCGCCGCCACCGTAGAAACACGGGAACGCCCGCGTCACCCGCTCATCAATCCGGTGGCGAACCCGCAGTCCGCCGTTCTCCCACCACGCCTGCGTCAGTCCCGTTTCCTCGCGCAGCTTGTCCGGATCGGTGAAAAAGATCTGGCACGAAACGGCAAACACGTTCTCGTCGTCGAACCCCTCAAGCAATGGAGCTAGAAAATCCGGCGCGACCCTCATATCGCTGTTCAACAGCACGACAATGTCATTCTTCGCCGCCTCAAACCCCCGATTGGAGCCGCCGCCAAACCCATAGTTGCGGTCCAACTCCAGCACCCGCACCGCAGGAAACGCCTGCTTCAAATAAACTGCGCTGCCATCCTCGCTAGCGTTATCGACGACGATGATCTCATGCGCCGGATTCCCCTTCGTCGCTTCCAGAATCGATGGAATATACTTTTCCAGAAGATCCCGCCCATTCCAATTTGGGATCACGATGCTCGCCGCGCCAGTATTCGGCCGCGTGCTCGCCGGTAGCGTTTTTCGCGGTCCGAGCCGTCGGATCAGATCCGCGAACATCATCGCCATCGCCGGAATGCCCAAAAGGATTGGGGACAGTATCAGCAGGGGCAGGTTGCGCAAAATGCGCCATAGCAACGCCATCAGCTACTCTACCTTCGGACCAATTCCGATACTTCGCCCCAGCCGGAGCCACTTCGACGCACGAATCGACGCCAATTGCGCGGTCAAATTCCCTATCTCTGACTGCAGTGACTGCGCCCACACCGTCCGCTCCTCAATCGTCACTTCCGCCTGTTGGAACAACGCGAGGCACTTTGCATATTCCGCCCGGCTGGCGTCCAACTCACCCAGTAGTTCCGTTTCCTTCGCCTGGCCCCAAGCGATTGCTGCCGACCGCTCCCGGTCCAGCCGCTCGATTTCGGCCTCATAACCATCCACCGCCGCGCGTGCCGCGGCTTGCTGCGCGGTCAATTCTTGCTGCAACTCTTCAATCCGCAGACCCGCGTTCTTGACCTTTTCATTGAGGCCCAAGGCCCATTCATTGCGGCTTCTTAGTTCCGTCGTCTGTCGCTCGTGCAGGCCAACGAGTTCCTCATGCTTTTCCTGCGATTCCTTCAGCCAGCCGTCCTTGGTAGCCAGCTCTCCTTCCAATCGCTGTATGTGTTGCTCTCGTTCGCGCAGAACATTCGCCGCTGATGGAACGTACAGAAACGCCGGCGCCCCTGTCATCATTTGCCCGGCGCAGACTGCAATAAAGAAGTGGGCTTCATCGACGTTTACCGATTCACCATCCAGCCGAACATCGGCCGAAGGCGTTCCGCCATTCGCGATAGGGCGGAAAACAATGCTGTCGGCGTGGTTTTCCGTAAACAACAAAACGTGAGGGAAATGTTGTTCAAGCGCTTGTTTGAATTCCACGAACTCGAATTCGTGTTCGTGAAAGGGATTGGGGCCAGTCAACCGCCTGGACTCCGCGTAATATGCTTTGTTCGGTGTGGATACGACGAACTGTCCCCCAGGAGATAGCACGCGGCGCGCCTCGGTGATTAATTGTTCCCAATCGCTGAGGTGTTCAATCACTTCAAACGCCACGACAAGGTCAAAAGAGCCGTCAGTGAATGGAAGAGCCGCCGCCCCGCCCTCCTGAAAATGCAAGTTTGCCCGCGAATAGTTCTCCGTGGCATACGCGATCGCATCGGCGCCGATGTCGATGCCGGTCACACTGCCGGCAGTATTCGCCAACTCCGCCGATCCATACCCGGCGCCGCACCCGACATCCAGAACCCGCTTCCGCCGTGCCAATCGCGCCGCGAACGCGTACCTCGAAATATGTTCATTCCACAGATCGATATCGACTTGGCCGGGTATAACCCGTTCACCAGTAAACTCAGCGCTCATTCGCAGCCTCCGGTTCAGCGCGCCGGCGGCTGTTCACTTCTACCCGGCATGGAAGGCGAAGATATCCATAAACCTGCCCATCCCCATCCCCCATTCGCCACGGCAGAGCCCCTTCGTCAGGCGCGTAGACATGCACGCCCCCCCCGCCAAGCTCAGCACTCATGCGCAGCCTCCGGTTCAGCGTGCAGCCGGCTGTTCACTTCGACTCGGCATGGCAGGTGAAGATATCCATAAACCTGCCCGTCCCCATGCCCCATTTGCAACGTCAAGGCGTTGTCGATCCAATCGCACATCGTGTACTCGGTCAGATTCCCATCGGCAATCGCAGGCGAAAACGAGAAGGCCGCCGGATAAAGTTCCGGTAGAGCGATGTGGAAATCGACCGTCGTTGTATCGCCTGGCCACATTTCGGCCAATTGGTGCCCCTCACGCAGTGTATTGGTGCCCGCAAAGTCCACTCCCAGATGGTTCCGCATCATGAACCCAATGTTTGGATTCAGAATCGGTTTCTGCGCGCGGGCGCTAATCCGCAGAACAATCTTGCTCCCCGGTTCAAGCAAGTGGACGCCGCGCCCTTCCGCATCCGTAACCTGTATACCGATTATTTCCGCCCGCTCATCGCCGTACCGGTGATCGATGTTCGGAATTCCCGTCACTACCTCCGGCGCCTGCATCGCAGCTGCCGGCGGTGCCCCCCCCACTTCCTTCCTTCCCATTCCCAAGAACTGAGAGTCCTTCTCCACCATAAATGCCAAGTACTTTGCTACAACAAGCTCCGTGTCACCGATTTCGCGGATACGGCCGTTGTCGAGCCACATCGTCCGGTCACCAATGGCCTTAACATCTCCGATCGCGTGTGAAACGAACAAAATCGTCACGCCGCGTGAACGCAGTTCGTGCACTTTGCGCATGCACCGTTGACGGAAATAAATGTCCCCAACCGCCAAAGCCTCATCAACGAGAAGGACGTCCGGGTCCACATGGATCGCCACCGAAAAGGCCAACCGGACAGTCATCCCGCTCGAATAGGTCTTCACCGGCTGATTGATAAAATCACCTATTTCCGCAAACGCCTCAATCGCCGCATATCGGCTATCGATATCCGCAGTTGATAGCCCCAGGATTGCTGCATTCAGGTAGACGTTTTCCCGGCCGGTAAACTCCGGGTTGAACCCCGACCCCAGTTCCAACAGCGCCGCCACCCGCCCATTCGTCTGCGCGCTACCGGTCGTCGGCTGCAGGATTCCCGCGACGATCTGGAGCAGCGTACTCTTCCCCGACCCATTCTCTCCGATAATGCAAAAAGTCTCTCCCCGTTGAATATCGAAGGAGACTTCTTGAAGCGCCCAGAAGTCACGGTGGTACGATACGCGATTTAGCGTGACTAGTTCCTTCAGCCGATCGCTCGGAGCCGCATAGATCGGGTAGCTCTTCGAGACGTCGTTGAAATGAATAACCGAAGGTGATTTTGGAGTGCTCAAGGGAGTAGGAAGGACGTGCGATATAGCAGCTGACGTTGACAGGTTTGCAAGTTGTTGTTTATTATAGACTTTGTTGCCGGTGTAGCTCAGGTGGTTAGAGCGGCGGTCTCATAATCCGCAGGTCGTAGGTTCGAGTCCTACCGCCGGCACCACCTCTAGACATTAGGGCGCTTCGCCCACGATGACCGAGTAGACTCGATCAAGGTCATCATTGGAGTAGTAATCGATTTCTATGCGGCCCTTTCCGGGCGTGCGTTCGATGATCCGAACTTTCGTTCCAAGTGCATTTTCCAATTCCCGGATTGCGGCTTTGACATTGGGATCGACATCAGGCTCTTCCGCTTTCTTGGCGTCCCGCGACTGGGTCATCTTTTGAACCAATTGCTCAACTTGACGGACGCTCATCCCCTGCGACACGGCTTTCTCCGCAACATCTAATTGCAGGGCATCCTCAGGCAGTGCGAGGATCGCCTTGGCGTGTCCCATGGAGATCCGCTTCTCCGCCAACATCAGTTGAATCGCCCCCGGCAGCCTCAGCAGCCGTAGCATATTCGTGATGGTGGATCGCTCCTTTCCCGTCCGCTGGCCGATCTCTTCATGGCTCAAGCCGAGATCGACCGCTAATTTCTCGAACGCAATCGCAATCTCAATGGGGTTGAGGTCTTCGCGTTGGATGTTCTCGATCAGCGCGACTTCCAGAACTTTAGCGTCGGAATAGTCTTGCACAACGACCGGGACTTCTTCCAATCCCGCGAGTTTGGCTGCACGCCATCGGCGCTCTCCCGCAATCAAGTGGAATTGATCGCCGATCTTTCTGACGATCAGCGGCTGGATGATTCCATTTGCCCGTATCGATTGAGAAAGCTCCGCCAGCTTCGCCGCGTCGAACACGCTCCGCGGCTGCATCGGGTTCGGCTGAATGGCGTTGATCGGAAGCGAGTTAACCGGGGCACTAGTAATAGTGCTTGAAGTCGGCGATGCCACAACAGGCACGGCAGTGGCTGCCACCGCGCGCGCTGGCAGCAGCGACGAAAGCCCCTTACCCAGCGCTTTTCGCGGATTCTCTGGCGCGTTGCTCATTCCCAATAATCTCCTTGGCAAGCTGAAGGTAACATTCGGCGCCCTTCGACTTTACATCATAAAGCAGGACAGGCTTCCCGTGGCTCGGCGCCTCCGCCAGCCTCACGTTTCGCGGAATCACCGTCTTAAAGACTTCGTCCTGAAAGAACTCTTTCAAATCCTGCGCAACTTGACGAGTCAAGTTCGTTCGGTCGTCGAACATCGTCAGCAGAATCCCCTCGGTCTGAATGTTGTGCTGAAATGACTCTTTGATGCGCTCAATCGTATCCATTAACTGCGAAATGCCCTCGAGAGCGAAGAACTCGCATTGGATCGGGATCAGAACTGAATCGGCCGCCACCAGCGCATTCAGCGTCAACAAATCCAACGCCGGTGGACAATCGATAAGAATATACCCATAGTTGTCGCGAACGTCGGCCAACCGAGCCCTCAATGTTGTTTCCCGCTCTACTTTTTGAATCAACTCAACGTTGATGCCCACCAATGCCCGGTCTCCAGGCAGAAGATCCAATCCTTCGCACGCGGTGTGAACGATGGCATCGGCCGCAGACTTTTCGCCAGTCAAAACATCATACAAACTGATGTTTTCTGGATCCTTGCCAATTCC
>Ga0105048_10008911_pt1 | contig 16025 bp, 18 predicted proteins | sample MAT05_FD_78382 | JGI IMG/M metagenome (GOLD analysis project Ga0105048, IMG submission 78382) | Freshwater microbial communities from Lake Fryxell liftoff mats and glacier meltwater in Antarctica - MAT-05 | ecosystem: Environmental > Aquatic > Freshwater > Ice > Liftoff microbial mat | place...
ACCGCGACGGCATCCCTCGATGCGCCCACAATCGCGGCGCTGGACGCGGCGGCGGCGGCCTGCATCCATGCGCCGCCATGGCAGCCTGCCATGCTGACACCACTGCCGCTGGCTGGTTTGCCCGGCTGGGATATCGAGGCACTGGGGCCGCGGCTCTTTGATGATGTTTCGGTGTTCCGTCCGTCCGTGCTAGTGTGATATCCGGGTTTTCAGCACCGGGAAGGCGGATCGCACCATGAAGGGCAGCCGCATCGCCGCCATCGTCATCGCGCTCATCGGCGTGGCCATTGCCGCATACATCGAGTTTCTGTCGCCGCGCGCCGCCGACGTGGAGCGTTCCTTCGGCTGGTTCGCCTACGAGGCGGGACCGTGGGTGGTGCTGGCGGTGCTGGCGCTCCTCTCGCCGTTCGCGCGGGCAATGCTGGCGGTGGGCATCGTGATGCTGGCGTTGGAGCTCTTCGCCTATGCGCGGGTGTTCGTGGCGCCGGACGGCTTCGAGAATGCCATCATCTATTACTACAAGCCGTTCTATCACATGGCGGCGATCGCCGCTGGCGTGCTGGCCGGCTTCCTGCTGGGACGCGCGCGGCCAAAGCGGCGTTGAGCGGCGCGCTGCTGCGCGTTAATCGGGGCGGTTGACAAGCGCGAACAGCGCATCCGGCAGATCCCGCGGCCGTTCCACCACGGCATCCGCGCTGGCCAGTTCCTCCCGCGATCCGTAGCCCCAAAGCACGCCCACTGCGCGCGCGCCATTCATCCGCGCTGCCCGCAGGTCGTGGGAGCGGTCGCCGATCATGATGGCGTGGTCCGGGTCGAGGCCTTCGGTCGCGACAATGTGCGCGAAGAGTTTCACCTTGTCGTCGAAGCGGCCCGCGAGGTCGGCGCCATAGATCCCCTTCAACTGTGTTGCGAATCCGAACAACGTGACGATGCGCCGCGCGAACATTTCCGGTTTCGACGTGCAGAGATACATCGGGGTACCCGCCTCGGCCATCCGGGTCATGGCGTCGACGATACCATCGTAGACGACGTTCTCGCGCCACCCGACGTCGCCGAAGCGTTCGCGGTAGTGGGCGATAGCTGTTTCGATCGTGTCTGCATCACTCGTATCGAGCAGCCATCCGAAACTCTCGCGCAGCGGTGGGCCCACGCACCGCCGCAGCGTGGCTTCGTCGGGAGGCGCAACGTCCAGCCGGTCGAGCGCGAATACGATCGAACGCGAGATGCCGGGATAGTTGTCGGTGAGCGTGCCGTCGAGGTCCAGCAGCCAAGTTGAATTCGGTTTGCTCATCGCGGTGCCGACGCGGGCAGCAGGCGCACTTGGTAGTCGAGCCGTGCGCCCTGGGGGCCGGTTTGCCAGTGCGTGCAGTAGCGGCGAACGAGTGGCGACAGGAACACGCCGGCCGATTCGCGCACGTCGTCCCGCGATATCGTGCTGATCACGGCGCTGCCGTCGCGATACCGGATGTCGAAGTTCACCAGCGCGTTGGATTCGAAGCGATAGTCGAGCCGGTCACCCGTGTTCATCGTCATGCATTCCTCGTGGATATCGTAGGGGGCAATCACCTGGCCCTTCACCGTGCGCGCGTCGCCCGCTTTCATCGTGTCGGTGGCGCAGGCCGCCAGCGGCAGCGCCAGGCAGGCCATGATCGATCGCAGGCGGGTGGTCATGCGCGCGCTTTGCGCAACATGCGCCAATCCTCCGCCAGCATCGCGAAGCGCAGGTGGTCGCGCCAGCGTCCACCGATCTTGACATAGCGGCGCGAAAATCCTTCGCGGGTGAAACCGGAGCGTTCCGCCAGTGCGACCGAGCGCAGGTTGGACGGCTGAACATTGATTTCGACGCGATGCAGCTTCAACCGGGAGAACGCGACATCCAGCGCCAGACCCATGCCCTCGCTCATGTGACCCTTGCCGATATGCGGCGTGAAGCCGAAGTAGCCAAGGTAGGTGCTCAGGAATCCGCCCCGCACGATCTCTGAAAAGTTGAATGCGCCCGCCAGAGCATCGTCGGCGGAGGTGAACATCAGGAAGCCGGCATGCGTGACCGGGGCGGCGCTGCACGCATAGCGGTCGACATAGGCAATGAAGCGTTCGCGGGTATCGGGTGCGGATGCCCAGCGCCCATGTGCGCGCCGGCTGGCCTGCGCGGCCTCGATGAAGACCTCCGCATCGCGGCGCCGGGGCGGGCGAAGGTAGACGCGGGGTCCGGTGATGGTGGGGGCGGGCATGCGCGTAGGCATAATGCGAAGTTTACTTGACGACAACGACAGGCATCTCATGGTGGCTTGGGTGGAAGGGCACGTGGCGGGTTTGCGGCATTGGACCCGCACCCTCATATCGCTGCAGGTAAGCGCGCCGGAGGTCACCTTCGTGGCGGGCCAGTTCGGCCGGCTGGCGCTGCCAGCGCCGCCCGGCCATAACGAACCGATGATCGGACGGCCCTATTCATTCGTGAATCCGCCGGGCATACAGCCCCACGAGTTCTATTTCATCGTCGTGCCCGAGGGTCCGCTGACGCCGCGCCTTGCCATGCTGGAGGTCGGCGCGCCGATCTGGCTGGCGCCGCGTGCCAACGGATTCTTCAGCATCGGCGAGTTGCCGGACGCCGACGCGCTGTGGTGCATCGCCACCGGCACCGGCATCGGTCCCTTCCTGTCGATGCTGCGCACGGACGATGCGTGGTCGCGATTCTCGCGCATCGTGCTGGTCCATGGCGTGCGGTACGCGGAGGAGCTCTCATACCGGCAGGAAATTGCGGACATCGGTCAAGCGCATCCGGTAGCTTTCACCTACGTGCCGATGGTGAGTCGCGCAACCCATCCAGGGGCGATGGACGGGCGCATTACGGCGGCGATCGCCGATGGGCGGCTGGAGGCGCGGGCCGCATTGCCGCTGTCGCCGGAGAATTCGCATGTGATGCTGTGCGGCAATCCGGCCATGGTGGACGACGTGCAGGCGCTGCTGGCGGGGCGAGGGATGCGCCGGCACCGGCGCCGCGAGCCGGGACATGTGACGATCGAAACCTACTGGTAGTCAGGTCGCTACCAGATTGCAGCGTTCGCCGGGACCTGGCGCGATCTGAGCAAGCCCATTGCCGGAACCTCGATGTATCTGTACATCAGAGCCGAGAGCGCCGTGGCAAGAGACAGCACCAGTGCCCCCAGGACCAGGCCCATCGGCGGCGACAGCGCGCCGAACATATAGCGGTACATGTTGAACACCAACGTGATGACGAGGCTGTGCACAAGAAAGAATGAGAACGAAATCCGCCCGAACCACGCCAGCAAGGGCCATGAAAAAACCCGGGCGAGCAGCGCCGCGCCATACGCGACCCGCAATACAAGCAGGGTAAAGACCACGGACATCACCAACAGCCACAGGGCGGACAACGAGGGCCAGATCAATCCGGCCGGACCGCGCTGCGGCAGGGCAACGACCACGACCGAAAAGCTCGTCAATGCGATGTACAGAAGAATGGTCGTGCCATCGCTGGTCGTGGCGGCCACCCAGCGTTGCATGCGCACGGCGCTGACACTGGCCGCGATCACGCCCGCGCCGAACGGGATGAACAGAAACCATTCCTGGTATCCCGCGATTCCGAGCGAAACGATAAAGACAAGCCACAGCGCGGGTGCCGTGCCGGGGCCCCGGCCAGCCTGTCGCATCAATACATGCAAGGCTGAGTAGACCACGTAGAAAATAAACTCGAAAAACAGGGACCAGGAAACATTGTTGTACGCATGGACGTTCAATGCAAACCAGCCGTTCAGGAACAGCAGATTTCCTGCGATCGTGCGCCAGCCAAGAACGGTGCTGCCCTGGATCCAGACGGCAAGGGCGCAGGCAAGGACAAGTGAAACCAGAAACGCCGGATAGATACGCAGCAATCGTCGCGTCATGAACCTCCGCCACTGGGCCGTGGTCGAGACCCGGGAGAGTGCACGGGCAATCACGAAACCACTGATGCAAAAAAAGAGGAACACGCCATAGTGCGAGTAGAACAGCCAGTAGCCAATGGCCAGTGTCCCGGACAACTCGAAAATGCTGGCTACGTCATCGAAGTTGACCCCGAATGCCGCAGTCACGAAGGTGCTGAAGAAGTGCACGCAGAAGACCAGCAGCACGGCAAAGCCACGAAGTCCGTCGATTGCGGCGATTCGCTGGACGTCCAGGTTCAACTCCGGCTTCGCGCCGCGTCGCGCACTTGCTTCAATCCGCCAGGGTTCTCGTGACGACCTCGGTGACATCCGGCGACAGCCCGGGTGCGATGGCGATGCGCTGCAGCGCCGCCTGCATCATGCCGCGGCGCGGCTCCGGGAATCGTTTCCACAGGTTGAAGGCGCCGGCAATCGATGCCGCGATCTGCGGGTTGATGGCGTCCAGCGCCAGTACCTGGTCGGCCGCAAATGCGTAGCCACTGCCGTCGGCGGCATTGAACTGCGCGAAATTGCGCAATGTGAACGTACCGACCAGGGCGCGCACGCGATTGGGATTGCGCGCATTGAACCGCGGGTGTGCCAGCAGGTCACGAATGCGGTCAATGGTATCGGGTCGCCATGCGAGCGCCTGTTCCCTGAACCACTTGTCGAGGACCAGCGGTTCGTCGCGCCACTTGTCCTCGAAGCGCGCATAGACCTGCTCGCGTTCGATGGCGGCGGAGTCCCGCACGGCCGCCAGTGCGCCGACGGTGTCGGTCATGTTGTCGGCGGCATCGAAGTGCGCGACCGCCACGGCACGCGCCGCAGCATCGTCGATCGTGCCGAGATACGCGAGGCAAACGTTGGCGAGCTTGCGTGCGCCGGTCTGGTCGGGGGTGGGCGCATACGGCGCGAGCACTCGGCGCGCGTTGAACCGGTGCGTGAAGGCGTCGCGCAACTCCAGCGCCAGCTGCGCCCGCAGGAAACGGTGCGCCGCGACAATGCCGTCGACCTCGATCACGTCCGCCAGCGCCGCGACGTAGGCTGGATCGGGTGGCGTCAGAGCCTGCGCCAGCAACGCTGGATCGCTGGTAAGGTCGGCCAGCAGGGCGCTGACCACGTCCGCCAGTGCCGCCGGCAGTTGCAACGGCCGGTCGCGGGAAAAATCGGCGGCCAGCGCCAGCATCGCGGCCACGAAGCTGCGCTGCGCCGCATCCCATCGGTTCACCGGGTCGCTGTCGTGCGCGGCGAGAAACGCCAGTTGTTGGGCGTCGTAGTCGAAACGAATGGTCACCGGTGCCGAGAAGCCGCGCAGCAGCGAAGGCACCGGCGGAGCACCGATCCCGGCGAATGTGAACACCTGGCGCGCCTCCACGAAATCGAGCACGCGCGTGGTGCCCACCGGCGCGGCCTCGTCCGGGAAGCGCAGCGGGATGTCAAGGCCGTCGGCACCGATCAGGCCCACCGCAAACGGAATGTGGAACGGCAGCTTTTCCGGCTGGCCGGGCGTGGCGGGCGTGTGCTGCGCGAGTTCCAGCGTGTACGTGCGCGCGGCGGCGTCGTACGTCGCGCGTACATCGACGACCGGCGTGCCGGCCTGGCTGTACCAGCGCTTGAAGCGCGCAAGATCCACACCCGACGCATCCTGCATGGCATTGACGAAATCGTCGCAGGTGACGGCGGCGCCATCGTGCCGGTCGAAGTACAGGTCCATGCCGCGGCGGAAGCGGTCGCGGCCGAGCAGCGTGTACTGCATGCGGATGACTTCCGCGCCTTTTTCGTACACGGTGGACGTATAGAAATTGTTGATCTCAAGGTACTCGTCCGGTCGCACGTTGTGCGCCATCGGTCCGGCATCTTCGGGAAACTGGTCACGGCGCAGGAACTCGACGGCGCTGATCCGCTCCACGGCGCGCGAGTTGAGATCGCTCGAGAACTCCTGATCGCGAAAGACGGTGAGGCCTTCCTTCAGCGACAACTGGAACCAGTCGCGGCACGTCACGCGGTTGCCGGTCCAGTTGTGGAAGTATTCATGGCCCACGACACTTTCGATGGCGGCGTAGTCGTCATCGGTGGCGGTGGCCGGGTTGGCCAGCACCAGGCGGCTGTTGAAGATGTTGAGGCCCTTGTTCTCCATCGCGCCCATGTTGAAGTCGTCGGCGCAGAAGATCATGAAGGCATCGAGGTCGTACTCGCGGCCGAAGCGTTCCTCGTCCCAGCGCAGCGCGCGCTTCAGCGCATCCATCGCGTGGCGGCAGCGCGGCAGGTTGGCCGGTGTCGAGTAGATTTTCAGCACCACCACCCGCCCGGAAGCGGTCGTGAAGTCATCGTCGAGCGACACCAGTTTGCCGGCGACCAGTGCGAACAGATACGACGGCTTCGGGAACGGGTCATCCCACTTGGCGTAGTGCCGGCCGTCCTCCAGCACACCCTGGGCCACCAGGTTGCCGTTGGACAGCAGCACCGGGCACGCGGCGCGATTCGCGCGCAGCGTGACCGTGTAGCGCGCCAGCACATCCGGCCGATCCGGGAAGAACGTGATGCGGCGAAAGCCCTCGGGCTCGCACTGCGTGCAGAACACGCCGGAGGACACGAACAGGCCCTCGAGCGCAATGTTGCGGCCAGGGGCGATGCGCGAACGCACGGTGAGCCGGCCCGCGGCCGGAACATCGGTGACGGTGAGCGTGCCGGCGCCGAGGCGCCATTGCATGGCCGGCAATGCATACCCGTCCAGTTCGACGCGGACCTCGGTCTGCTGCTCGCCGTCGAGCACCAGCGGGGCGTTGCGATCTCCCGGATGGGCGTCGGGATTGCGCCTGAACGCAAGGTGCGCGACCACCTCCGTTGCCTCGGGATCGAGGTCGAACTCGAGGTCGAGCGTATCGACCAGCCAGGCAGGGGGCCGGTAGTCGAGGCGACGCTTCAACGGCGTCGCGCTGTCGCGGGGCAACACGGTGACGGCCTTAGGTCATTCGGCCTATTTCACGTCGATCAGTTCGACGTCGAAAATCAGCGTTGCATTGGGCGGGATCACGCCGCCGGCGCCACGTTCGCCGTAGCCGTAGGAGGGCGGAATGATCAGCGTGCGTTGCCCGCCCACCGTCATGCCCACCACGCCTTCGTCCCAGCCCTTGATGACCTTGCCTTCACCCAGGAAAAACCCGAAAGGCACCTGGCGGTCGCGGGAGCTGTCGAATTTGGCACCCTTGCCGTCGGGCTTCGAGGGGTCATACAGCCACCCGGTGTAGTGGACGATGATCGGTTTGCCCGACACCGCTTCTTTGCCAGATCCTTGTTTCACATCGATTTTTTTCAGTTCCTTCGGCGTGGCATCCAACTTGCTTATTCCTTGTGAAGTTGTAGGATTGGGTGTGGTTTGCGCATTGGCGGCGAGGGACGCGACCACCGCCAAGGTCGCGCAGGCCGCGGTGACAAGCATCCGTGTGTACAGCGGGATCGTAAAATTCATGGTGCTCGTGCGAGGAGTTGTTGTGCTGAACATCCTGATGTCTTTCAAAAAAATTGGCATCGTCAATCGTGGGAAAAACGAATTCTGCCACGGGAAGGATCAAGCCCCCGATACTAGCCGACCAGCGAGGCTTTTTTGCGCGGTCGATTCTTTTGCGTTATAAATGAAGGTTCCTCTTTCTGCAGTCCGCGCGGCGCGCCGTTCGCGCGACGACGTCGGTGCGGCTCACCGCCGCTTCTGCTGCAGGGGATAGACCGCGAGGCCCGATGTTCGGTTTCCTGACAACCGGTACGAAGGACGCCGCCGATCCGCTGGTGTCGGCGCGCGCCATTTCGGCATGGCTGCGCCAGTTGCCGGCCCAGGATGTCATCGGTCGCCAACAGCAGGTGATGCTTGCGTTCGACGGCATGCGTCAATCGCGGAAGCCCGTCGATCTCGCGCGGGTTCAGGCCATCGAGTTCCTCGACGCCGCATTGGGGGCCGACCGTCGCCAGCTCATCAAGCAATACGTCGAGAACCACGACAGTGCACCCAAGCTGGCCGAGCGTATCTGGCAGGCCATCTACGACCTCTCGCAAGGCTTCATCTTCGCGTACCAGACGGCCCTCGAAGAGGCGCTGCGCCAACGCGCCAACGCGCGCTGGAAGCCGCTCACGCCGCTGCTCTTCGCGCGGCTCGTCCACTACTACGGCACGGATGCCAAGCTGCGCGTGTTCCGCTACGAGCGCTGGATTCCCGGCAAGTGGATGGACCTTCATCGCACCTACCTGCGCGCCTCCGAACTGGGGGTCGAACGCCTGCCGGCGGTGATGCCCAGCGGCGGCCCCAACGCCACGCCCTGGACGGTCGAGCAGGAATATCTCTACGTGCTGCTGATGCACCAGCTCAACACCGGCAACATGTCGCCGCCGCAGCTCGATTGGGCGATGTCGCAGTTGCGCGCGTGGAGCCGTCGGTTGCAGATGGACAGCGTGCCGCGTTCGCCGGAAGGTTTCTTCGTCGACATCGCCGGCAAGACCGGCCTTGCGCGCCGCACCGGCAACGATTCCGGGTCGATGCTGCGCTACCTCGATACCACGCCGCTGGCCGACCAGCTCGAGCGCGCGACCGCTTCGCTGCGGCAGGCCGAACAAACGGACCAAGGCCCGGCCGGGCCCATCAATCAGTTGCGCATCGCCATCCTTGAAAAGGTCAGCCCGTCGGTCTCACCCAACCTCAACGCTGAATTGCGCCGCGATCCACGGATTGCCTGCGCGGTGGCGGCCAAGGTACGCATCGGGTTGTCGCGGATCTCGCACGAATTGATGCAGAAGGATAGCGACGTCCCTCCGGAAATGCCGGGTTCCGAGCAGATCGAGGTGTACGCCGTCGCCGAGGCTTCGCGAATGAAGCGCCGTGTGCCTGACGAACACGATTCGCTCGCCGCCAGCCTGTCGTCGTTCTCCGATCCGATGTGGCAGGTGAAGGACCGCAGCATCGCGGGCCTGCGCATCGCCGCGTCGGGCGGCATCGGGCAATCGCTGGCGCTGGGCGCGCTGGTGGCGGTGCGGCAGTCCGACCTCACCGATTGGGTGCTGGGTGTCGTGCGCCGGATGAACAAGGTCAGCAACGACGAGGTCGAGGCCGGCATGTCCATCATCGCTGATCGCATGGTGCCGGTCACGCTGCATGCCGTGCGCCAGCCCAAGGATGACATGGGCTTCGTCGTGGACGGCATCGATGTTTCCACGATGGGGGCGCGCTTTCATGGGCTGTACCTGCCGCCGCCGTCGCGGCCCGACAAGCCGCTGGCCGTCAAGACGCTGATCGTGCCGACGCAGGAGTACTCCGAGGGCCGCAGCGTCATCCTCACCACCGGGCGCTCCGTGTACACGGTGGCGCTGCGGCAGTTAGTCGAGCAACGCGCCGACTGGAGCTGGGCCACGATCCAGATCGTGGAAAAGAAAAGTCGGCTGTAGCCCGACACTGCTGTAGGCGAGGCGAAAGCCTCGCTCCGCGCGTGCCCCGACACCAATGTAGGCGAGGCCTCAGCCTCGCTGGTCAGGTTTCGCGTGTTGCCCGCGAGGCTGAAGCCTCGCCTACAGATTCACGACAAATCGTCAATCCGCCGGGCGGAACTTCAGCGCCAGCGTCCGCTGGAAAAGATCGGGCCGTTCGGGCCGCGGCAGCGGCGACGACTTGAGAATCGCACGCTGTACGGCATCGTCGTAGGCGCGCGATCCGCTCGACTTGCGCAGCGTAGCCTCGATGATCTCGCCGGTAGGCAGTTGCACCACGTCGAAGATCGCTTCCGGGTTGCCGGCAAGTTCGGTTGGCACGATCACATTGCCCTTCACCTTGGCCTGGATGCGACGGATCCAGTCGGCTTCGGCCTTGGCGCGCGCCGACGCCTCCGCGGCTGTCTGCGCATTCTTCTCGGCCTGTGCGCGCGACAGCGCTTCTCGATCGGCCTGCGCGCGGAGTGCTTCTGTCTCGCGTTGCTGGCGTTCGCGGACCTCGGCAATGCGCGTGTCGTCGGCCTTGCGGCGTTCGTCCAGATTGCGCTTGTCGTCGGCCTCCTTGGCGTCGCGCGCTTTCTTGTCGGCTTCCTTGCGCTCGGCCTCGGCCTTCTTGCGCCGTTCTTCTTCCTGCTTGGCCTTCAGCGCGATGTCGGCCGCCTTCGGATCGGGGCGTTCGACTTTCGGTACGGGCACGGCCTTGGGGGCCGGCACGGGTGGCGTGGGCGCGGGCGCTGGCGGCGGGACCACCGGCGGTGGCACGACGGGGGGCGGTTCAGGTGCCGGCCGCGCGGGCGTGGCGACAGGCGCCTTCGAGGGCAGTGCGTACAACTCGGCGGAAACGGCCTGCGGGGGCTTGTTCTGCCAGGTGACAGAAAACACGATCACGACAAGGAAGCCGAGCTGCACCGCGAGGGCCAGCGCCAGGGCCAACCATTTGCCCTTGATCTGGCGCGGCTGCCGTGGCCGTTCGGAGCGTGTGGGCACCTGGCGTCAGCTTGCCGGCGGTTTCGCCAGCAACCCCACCTTGCGCACGCCGTTTTTCTGCATGAGGTCGAGGAGTTCAAGCACGTCGTCGTAGCGCGCGCCCTTGTCGGCAGCGATGACCACAGGTTGCTCCTGCTTGCCCTGCTTGGCCAGGACACGCAACACCAGCTCCTCGCGGCCCACGCGTGCGGCGGGCGTATTGGTGGACTGGTCGCGCAGCCAAATGGACTTGTCGGTACGCAACGTCACTTCAAGCGGCTGCACCGGCGCCGTGAGCTTGCTGCCCACCGATGGAAGTTCGATCTCGCCGGGACTGACCAGCGGTGCGGTCACCATGAAGATGACGAGCAACACCAGCATCACGTCGATGTACGGAACGACGTTGATCTGGTTGATGGCTTTGCGGGGACGGCGCATGGCGGCTTCGCGGCGTCCTAGTTCTGCCGCTGCAGGATGTTGGAGAATTCCTCGATGAACGTCTCGTAGCGCGTGGCGAGGCGATCGACATCATGCGTGTAGCGGTTGTAACCGATCACCGCCGGAATGGCGGCGAAGAGGCCGATCGCGGTAGCGATCAGCGCTTCCGCGATGCCTGGGGCCACGTTGGCCAACGTGGCCGAGCTGACGTTGGCGAGGCCGCGGAATGCATTCATGATGCCCCACACGGTGCCGAAGAGACCGATGTACGGCGATACCGAGCCCACGGTGGCGAGGCCGGAAAGGCTCGATTCAAGTGCATCGATCTCGCGCTGGTACGCGGCACGCATCGCGCGACGCGCACTGTCGAGCGTTACTGCCGACGAGGTCCCTTGCTTGCGATGCTTGGCGTATTCGCGGAAGCCCGCGGTGAAGATATGTTCCATGCCGCTGCCGGTGCGCGCCTGCGCGGTGCGCGAATAGAGTTCGGCAAGATCGCCGCCCTTCCAGAAATCGTCCTCGAAGCGGTCGGTGTCGCGCGTGGCGCGCCGCAACTGGAACATCTTGAGGAAGATCTGCCACCACGACCACAGTGAGAGCAGCACCAGCAGCGCCATCACCGCCTGCACCACGACGGAGGCCTGCAGGATCAGCGAGACGAAGGACAGGTCGGCGTGCACGTTCAAGTAGTGCTCTCCAGGCGTTGCAGCAATGAGGCGGGAATGCGCACGGGCCGCCAGCGCACGGCGTCGAGGCAGGCCAGCGTGACGCGCGCGGCGGTGAGGACCTCGCCGCCGCGCTCGACCCGTTGCGCGGCGATGAAGCGGCTTCCGCCCACTTCCTCGACTTCGACCGTGACCTCGAGCAGATCGTTCAGCCGCGCGGGACGCCGATAATCGATTTCGCAGCGACGCACGACGAAGACCAGGCGGTGTTCGCGCTCGAACGCGGCCAGCGGGTGCCCGACAGCCTCCAGCCATTCGGTGCGCGCACGTTCCATGAACTTGAGATAGTTGGCGTAGTAGACGACCCCGGCGGCGTCGGTGTCCTCATAGTAAACGCGCACGAGGAAGCGAAAGGGTTGTGCGGGCATCACGCTACGGGAAAGAGATCCGCGCCGGCGCCCGAGGTGGGCGGCGTCAGCCCGAAATGACGCCAGGCGAGTGCGCTGGCCACGCGCCCGCGCGACGTCCGCTGCAGGAAGCCCTGCTGGATCAGGAAGGGTTCGAGCACATCCTCGATCGTGTCGCGTTCCTCGCCGATGGCGGCCGCCAGGTTGTCCACCCCCACCGGCCCACCGGCGAACTTGTGCAGCACCGTATGCAGCAGCTTGCGGTCCATCACGTCGAGGCCCGACGCATCGACATCGAGCATCTTCAACGCAGCGTCGGCAATGGTGCGGGTGACCTCGCCATTGCCCTTGACCTCGGCGAAGTCGCGCACGCGCCGCAGCAGCCGGTTGGCGATCCGCGGCGTGCCGCGCGAACGCCGCGCGATCTCCTGCGCGCCGTTCGGGTCCACCTTGATCTCGAGCAGCGCCGCCGAGCGGGTGACGATGCGCGTCAGCTCCTCTGTGTTGTAGAACTCGAGACGGGCGACGATGCCGAAGCGATCGCGCAGCGGATTGGTCAGCATGCCAGCGCGCGTGGTCGCGCCCACCAGCGTGAACGGTGGCAGGTCGAGCTTGACACTGCGCGCGGCGGGGCCTTCGCCGATCATGATGTCGATCTGGAAATCTTCCAGCGCGGGGTAGAGGATTTCCTCGACAATGGGCGACAGCCGATGGATCTCGTCGATGAACAGCACGTCGCGCGGCTCGAGGTTGGTCAGGAGGGCCGCCAGATCGCCGGCGCGCTCCAGCACCGGGCCGGAGGTCGAGCGCAGGTTCACGCCCAGTTCATGCGCGATGATGTGCGACAGCGTGGTCTTGCCCAACCCCGGCGGTCCGAACAGCAACACATGATCGAGCGCCTCGCCACGCCTCTTCGTGGCCTCGATGAAGATCGACAACTGCTCGCGAATCTTCTCCTGGCCCACGTACTCGGCGAGGCCGCGCGGGCGCAGCGCGCGCTCGACGACTTCCTCCTGCACGCCGGCCACCTTGGCGGCGACGACGCGATTGAGGTCGTCGTTCTCGATCAATTTGAATGGCTCATGGATAAACCTTCGCGCCTCGCGCTCCGGTATTCGCCCTTCGGGCGGCCGTGCGGGCTCATCACGCTTTGGCCAGTAGCTTCAATGCTTGGCGGATACCATCGCCCACCGCCAGGTTCTCGGGCAGCAGCTTGACAGTGGCCACGGCTTCCTTGTCGCTGTACCCAAGGGCCAGCAATGCATGCAGGATATCGCTGGACGCCGGTGGCACTCGAAGCGCGCCGACGGCGCTGGTGAGATCGACGCCAAGCTTGTCCTTCAATTCAAGCATGAGGCGCTCGGCCGTCTTCTTGCCGATGCCGGGAATGCGCGTGAGGCGGCTTGCCTCCTGCAGCGTAACCGCCTGCGCCAGTTCCGCCACCGACATGCCCGACAACACGGAGAGCGCCGTGCGCGCGCCGATGCCGCTGATCTTGACGAGTTGACGAAACGCGCGGCGCTCGTTGTCGGTGCCGAAACCGAAGAGCAGGTGCGCGTCCTCGCGGACCACGAGGTGCGTATAGAGGACGATGCGTTCACCGGTGGCGGGCAGGTTGTAGAACGTGCTCATCGGCACGTCGACCTCGTACGCCACGCCCCCGACATCGAGCAGAAGCTGCGGGGGGTTCTTCTCGAGCAGCGTGCCGGAAAGACGACCGATCATGATCGCCGATTATCGCATGGCACTACGCGGGAAGCGCCGCCAACCGCGACGGGACTTCCTCGAGCGAGGCCACGACCAGCGGCTGCATGGCCAGCAGCGCGGCGGAAGGCAGGTGCAGGTCGGGAACCATGATCGGCGTCATGCCCGCCGCCAGCGCCGCACGTACGCCGGGTTCCGAATCCTCGAGCACGATGCAGCCCGCGGCGGGTTGCTTCAACCGCAATGCCGCTTCGAGAAAGATGTCGGGTGCGGGCTTGCCGCGCGCGACCTCGTCGCCGCCCACCAGCGTGGCGAAGCGTGGCAGTAATGCGGTCTGCGCGAGTTTGACCTGCGCGCGATCGCGGCGCGTCGACGTGGCCACGGCCTTGGCAATGCCCTGCGCATCGAGCCAGTCGAGAAGGGCCACGAGTCCGGCCTTCACGATGATGCCCTCGCGCGCGACGATGGCGTCGTAGGCGACGTGCCATGCCTGCATCAGCGCGGCGGTCGGGTAGGCGGGCCCGTAGTGCGCGTCAACGATCGCCTGGCAATCGCGGAAGTTGCGCCCGATCATCGGCTTGGTGAGTGCCATGTCGAACTCGACGCGCATCGCAGCAGCGGCGTCCACCCACGCACGCGGCGCCAGGCGCTCGGTATCGAGCATCAGGCCGTCCATGTCGAAGATCACCGCCTGCGGGCGGCGCACGGGCACCTGCGCGCGGGTCATCGCAGCATGCGCCCGGCGCGGCGGCGGTTGCTGCTGGTCTGCAGTGCGCCGACACCGACGCTGCCGTGCGCATGGCAGATCGCGCAGGCCAGTGCATCGGCCGCATCCGGCGAGGGAATGCCGGAGAGTTGCAGCAGGCGCTGCACCATCGCCTGCACCTGCGGCTTCAACGCGCGGCCTTGACCCACGACCGCCTGCTTCACCTGGCCCGCCGTGTATTCGTGCACCGGCAGGCCGGCCAGCACGGCGGCGGCGATGGCGGCGCCGCGCGCCTGGCCCAGCAGCAGCGTCGAATTGGGATTGACGTTGACGAAGACTTTTTCCACGGCCACGACGTCGGGGCGTTCCTCGGCGATCACATGCGCGATGTCGCGCGCGATGATGCCGAGGCGGACGGGGAGGCTGTCGCCACTGGCGCGGATGCAGCCGCTGGTGACGTAGGTGAGGGTATTGCCCTGCTGCACGAGGATGCCGAAGCCGGTGACCCGCAGGCCCGGGTCAATGCCGAGGATGCGGCGGGATGCAATCGGTACCATTGGCGAATGGTCAGGCGGCAACGCGCGGTGCGCCGGCCCTCGGGATCACGCTGTTGCTTCGTCGAGCAGCGCGGACGTGTAGACCTCCTGCACGTCGTCCAGGACCTCCAGCGCGTCAATCAGCTTCTGCATGCGCAGCGCCTCATCGCCCGCTATCTCGACTTCCGTGGAGGCCTTCATCGTCACTTCGGCGAAGGCGGCAGTGAATCCGGCCTTGGCCAGCGCGTCCTTCACGCCCACGAAGTCGTAGGGGCCGGTGATGACCTCGAAGCTGCCGTCATCATGCGTGACGATGTCTTCGGCGCCCGCGTCGAGGGCCGCTTCCATCAGCTTGTCCTCGTTGGGGCCGGGCGCGAACAGGATCTGGCCGCAGTGCTTGAACAGGAACGCCACCGAGCCATCGGTGCCGAGATTGCCACCGTATTTCGAGAACGCATGGCGCACATCGGCCACGGTGCGCACGCGGTTGTCGGTCATGCAATCGACGATCACCGCGGCGCCGTTGATGCCGTAGCCCTCGTAGCGGATTTCTTCGTAGTTGACACCTTCGAGGTCGCCGGCGCCGCGCTTGGTGGCACGCTCGATCGTGTCCTTCGGCATGTTCTGGCTCATCGCCTTGTCGACGGCGAGGCGCAGGCGCGGATTCATCGACGTGTCGCCGCCGCCCAGCCGTGCGGCAACGGTGATTTCCTTGATCAGCCGCGTGAAGATCTTGCCGCGCTTCGCATCCGTCGCGGCCTTCTTGTGCTTGATGTTCGCCCACTTGCTGTGACCGGCCATGAGATTCCGCGGAAGGTTGGCGCCAAATGGAAATTATACGGGAAGGGGTCACCTCACGAGCACTCGAACCATGGGGGCGAGAGGGTGTTGGTGAGTGGCGACGTTCTAGCCGCCTGTGGGCGCCAGGCTGCGCACAACCAGATCACGCAGCCAGGTGAAGCCGGCATCGCGATGTGCGCGCTCGTGCCAGACCAGCCGATACTCGAAGCCAAGTTTGGCCTCGCGCAGAGGAACGATGGCGAATCGGGCGCCGGAGGCCCAGGTGCGCGCTGCACGCTCGGGAATGATGGCCACGAGGTCGCTGCTCAGAACGACGTGCGCGCCCGCATAGAAGTATGGGGCTTCCAGCACGAGCTTCGGGCCAGCAAGTCCGAGCGTTGTATACACATTGTCGGTCACCTCCCCGCGCCCCAGTG
>Ga0105048_10008912_pt1 | contig 16021 bp, 8 predicted proteins | sample MAT05_FD_78382 | JGI IMG/M metagenome (GOLD analysis project Ga0105048, IMG submission 78382) | Freshwater microbial communities from Lake Fryxell liftoff mats and glacier meltwater in Antarctica - MAT-05 | ecosystem: Environmental > Aquatic > Freshwater > Ice > Liftoff microbial mat | place...
ATGGTGGTTGAAAATCGTGAACTTCTTGTTTGTGTTTTGCTAAATCTACAGGGTCTTCATCAGTTACCCAGCCTGTGTCTATGGCGTTCATGAAAATACCATCTTCGGCAAAACTAGCGGCAGAAGTATGCGTCATCATATTCAACGCAGCTTTGGCCATGTTTGTGTGTGGATGACGATCTGATTTTTTGAAGCGATGAAATTTTCCTTCCATTGCGGAAACATTGACGATGTGTTTTTTACCAGTATAATCTTTGCGCATTAATTTTACAAGTCGATTAATAAGAACGAATGGCGCAACAGCATTCACCAATTGCACTTCAATCATTTCTGGAGTTTCAATTTCGCCTAATTTTAATCGCCAAGTATTTGTTTTTCGTAAATCTACTTGTTGTAAATCCACGTCTAATTTTCCTTCAGGAAAAACTTCTTTTGTGTCAATCGAGTTATCAAACTTGTACGGAATTTGTGAAAGTTGTGCCGATGCGCGAATTCCTATTCCGGGTTCAACGCCATGCCAGGTAACAGCCAGTGAATTATTTGAATCACTACTCGAAGCTGAAAAATTTGTGAGTGCTGTGATACAATTTTTATGTTCCGTTAAAAGTTGTCGAACATTTTTTGAATGTTTTTCGAACGGAAGATTTTCTTGTTCCATTAAATGCGTGTAGAAACCAGAAGGTCGTCTAACCGTCTGCGCTGCATTGTTGATGATGATATCAAGTCGTTCGTAATTTTGCTCAACATAGTTTGCAAAAAGTTCAACACTTGGAACATGTCTTAAATCCAATCCATGAATTTTTAAACGATATCCCCAATCTTTAAAATCTTCTTCTTTTGAAAAACGAATCGCCGAATCAGCTGGGAAACGTGTAGTTGCAATAACTGTAGCTCCAGAGCGAAGCATCATTAGCGTTGCGTGAAAACCAATTTTTAAACGTGATCCAGTTATCAATGCTACCTGTCCAGTTAAATCTGTTATTTGAAATCGCTTGGCATAATTTAAGTCACCACAAGTTGAGCACATGCTATCGTAGAAGTGATGCAGTTCTTGATATTCTGCTTTGCAAACGTAACAGTTGCGAGGTGATGAAAGTGTTTTTTTTTCTGTTTGTTCTTCTGACTTTTTGAAATCAATTTGCTTTGGCGCTTCAAAAACACTTGATTCACGAGCTGTTCGAATTGCCGCTTTTGCCCGTTCTTTTTTATCGTTAAGAATGTTGGCTTGCTTGCGTGTGAACTTTACTGCTTTGTTTCTTTTTTTGATTTCTTTTTTGTCGGGACGACTTAATTGACCAGCAGCTTTCATCAATGCTACACGTTGTTCTGAGCTTAGTTGTGTAATTTGATCTCCATTGTTTAATAAAAATTCCAAAACGGAAATACACGAATCAATTTCGTTCGAATTTAAATTAATTTTTTTTGTGTCAGACACGTTGCTTAATCTTCAGCCAAAACAATAATCAAATCTTCTGGAGAAAAAGTCACCATTTTTGATTTGTCTGGGTTCATGTAAACACCAAATGTTTTATCGGAATCTTGTGCTTGTGAAGAAATTCTAAAACCAAAAGCTGATTCGTTTTGTTGCGCCGCACTTTCCATCACAGTATAAAAATTCAGCGGGACTCCTGTTTTTACATATCTGCTAACGGGCTTCAAATAAATTTCAGAACCTTCCGCTTCAAATAAAACGTCATAGACTTTTTTCAAATCTTTGTTTTCGCTGAGTTGACTCAACATTAAACTAATCAAGTTATCGCTAACAATAAAATCATCTGCTTTTGCAACAACACCTAATTCTCTATTTTGAATGTCCAACATCTCAGAAACAATGCTGTAATCTTTGTTGGCTTGCTCACTCAAATTTCTTAAATGGAGTAAACAAATCAATGTTTTCGCATCACTTTCTTGAACACTAATATTTGTGTAACTCAACAAAATAATGTGATCGTAAATTTCTGTTTTCATGTTGACCAATGTGGTCTTGTCGTTGATATCACCTTCTTGGAAAACAAGTTTTTGTTTTTTTAGTCTTGGTTTTAATTCGTCCAGGATACCTTGAATGTCTATTCCTTCGCAAACTATTAATACCTCAGAGCCTGGAGCAACATAGTTGTCTAACTCTTCAATAATTCTTTTTCCTTTATCGTTCCAACCTAATATTAATGTTTTTTCAACAAGTTGATCTTTGTTTTGGTTATGATGAAAAGCCTCGACTGCTATTTTGAAATCTGTTTTACCACTTAATACAACGGTGTCATCATCCTCTGAAATTGCTATAATCTGATCGCCTTTTTCATATTTATAATCCATCGGCGGATTGATAAGCACTTTTTCATCAGCAGTAAAAACACCTAATACAGATGATTTTTCATAAGCAAACAAAGAGTCTTTATAAGTTTTTCCAATGAGTTTTGGTTCGTTCGAGAAATAAATTTCGTCTCCATCAAATTGTAACAAGTCGCTATAAACAACACTTAAACCTGATTGACGACAAGTCTGAGCTGTAATTCTTGAAATCAAGTCAGCCGACAAAACGAAAATAGTTTCACCATTGCCAACTAAGTCTGCTGCTTCCATCATCTTTGGATCTTTTAATTCCGCAACAATGTGATATGGATTTTCTTTTCTGTTTTTTCCGTTGGTTAATGCGAGGACAGATTTAATCACAAACGTATCAGAATTTTCTTCTTCACCTGCCAAAATAATAATTGAACGAGCATCATTAGGACTTACAACATTAATAGCTGCAGACTCTAAAGGGCTTCCACTTCTTACAATGATACGTGTGTTTTTTGTGTTTGGAATTTTTTGGCGGATTTCATCTTCCATTTCCACTTTATCGCGATTGGCTAAAATGACAATGCTTGGTTTTTTTTGATTTGAATTTGCATCTATAATTTCTGTGATGATTGAAAATATTTTTTCTGAATAACCAAAAATTAATGTGTGATTAGTTTCTAATACCCGAGATTTTCCTTTTTTTAATTCATTTAATTTTCCATCAATACCGGAAGAAATAGTACCAATTAAAATGGCAATCAAAAATAAACTTCCAAGTGTTGCAACAAAACGAACAGCTCTAAATGCCCATCCTATATCTCCTGCCATTGCTCCTTGATCGATGGTTGACATTAACATTTGCCAAGATCCTTCAATAAATCCTAAGGTCTCAGATGATTCTGGTGATGATTTAATTCCAACTATTACAATTATAATTCCTAAAATAACAATGACCACTAAAGAGGCAATAGCTAGCCATTTAATGACTCCCATTGGTCCAGAGGACATTGTGTTTTCAAAATAATACTGTAAACGCTGTTTGGTAGTTGCTTTTGCCATTTGTTTAAATAATAAAGTAGGGGTGTAAATTTGCGATTTTTAATTCAAAAAACCACCATTATATTACTTAAATGTTGATTATATCAACTAAAACTTTAAGGAGTACTGAAAGACAATTGAACGCATTTGTTCAATTTTTAGTGGTCGTAATGAATAAGTGGAGTTGGCCACGTTCTTACCTACAATAGAAAATTTGTGTACAATCGTTTTTCCAAAAGCGTAGGAAATACGTATGTCATGAATGTAATTTCCATTATTATTTTCAGCATAAAAATCATTGAAATAAATAGGTTGTAAAGTTCCGCCAGTACTTTTAGTGGCATTTTCAAAATCAGAAATTGCTTTGTCCAGATTTTCCATTTTGCTAAAATATTTTATCGTGTAACCAATAGAAATTCCTTTAAAATTAAATTCAATATCGGCTTTAAATGTGTGCTTAAAGCGATACTTTAAGACATTCGTTGTGGTGTCTTGACTTGTTTTACGGAAGCTATATTCTTGTGGGAAAATAAGATTATTGTTATCCGCATAAATTAAATCTGGTTCTAATGTAATTGGGTTTATATAATTGTATCCAAGAATATTTGTCATGGAAAAATTTTTCCCAATTTTTCCTGTTCCATTTAACGTAATATCAAATCCTGTTACTTGCGATTTTCCTGTATTTAAAAACTTAAAACCTGCTAAAGGATCTCCCGCTAAAAAATCAGGATTTGGATCCCAAAATCCAAAAAGATATTCAATTGTATTTTCGTATTGTTGAATAAAAGCAGCGATATCAATTTGAGCCAAATATTTACCAATTTTGAATCCTTGGTTCACCCCAACTTCAGCATTCCAACTTTTTTCTGGGTTTAAATCTGGATTTTCATATACACCAAACGACCCAACAGCAGTTCTTATATATCGTTCAGTAATTGTTGGAAAGCGATATCCTTGTCCGTAAGATGCTCGAATAAATGTGGCTTGTGATAATTTTAAATTGACACCACCTCTAAAAATAGGATTCCATGCAGTAATTGTATCGTTCAATTGAAAATATTCAGCCCGTGCACCAACAGAAAAATTTAAAAAATCAAGTACTTTTTTCTGTACTTCTGCATAACCGCTTAAATTAAAAAGAGTGTTGGTTGAATCACCTGTAGAACCTCCATACATCAGTGCTTCTGAATCATTAAATTGGGTTGAAACGCCGCCAATAAAGTCAAACGATTTTTCTTTTAAATAAGTAAATTCTCGTTTAAATTGATAGTCGGCAAAATACATATTTGTTTGATTGGATTGATTCATGGACATTTCATTATCCGTATACATGTATCGCATTCTCAAACTATGTTTAACACCTATTTTAGAATAGAAAGTAATGAAAGGGTCAACATTATAAATTGTTTGATTTTGTAATAAAACAGCACCCGGATAAGCTCTAAAAATTCCACTTGAATCGTCTAGCCAAGCAAGTACCATGTTTGTTTTTTGGTACATAAAATTTCCGTTAATGCCGTATTGAAGTCCTTTGAATCTAACTGAACGATGGCGTAAATTAAAGTTGATTCGGTATTTTGAACTGGCCATTTCTTTTTCCGTATATTCTTTGGAGATAGAATCTACAACTTCTGCTCCTTTAATTGGGCCGCCAATGTATCCATGATCAAAATTCATGTTTCCTCCAAAAACTAAATCGGTATTTTTTTTGATGATGCGACTATGCAAAAAATTGACACCATGTATGTATGGATATTCGCTCCACCAAGTAGCCGAATCACCATCGGGTTCAGAATAAAATCCGGAATAAATATTAATTTTTGTAAGCGGTTTATTTTTTGGATAAGCTGTACGAATATGAATAGAACCACTTAGCGCTGATGAACCAGATAACACTGATGATGCACCTTTTGTAATTTCTATTTGATCAATATTTTCTACAGGAACAAAACCCCATTCGGGCCGACCAGAATCACCAGAAAGCATCGGCATATCGTCAACAATCACTGCAACTTTACTTCCAACACCAAAAGTAAAACCACTTCCTCCTCTAATTTGTGGTTCGCCATCCATGATATTTAATCCGGGTGTTTGATCTAAAATGGTTTCAATGCTGCGTGTATTTTTGTTTTCGATGAGACTTGGTTTTATAACTTCCATTGAGAATGTTAGCTCTTCTTTTTTTTGATCAAATTTTCCAACAGTAACTTGTACTTCACCAAGCGATTTAGAAATCATTGCAACTTCTATTACTTTATTTTCTCCTTTTCCAAGTTCAACAAGAATGGTATCGTTTTCCATTCCAGAATATTTAAAAATAAGTTCGTGTGTTCCTTCTGGTAAATCTAAATCAAACGCGCCTTCAATATCTGAAACAGTGCCAACTGACGGATCTTTTTTAAGAAGGATGTATGCACCAATTATAGGTACTCTAGTTTCATTATCTATTACTTTACCGCTAATACGAGATTGCGAAAAAAGTAAATTTGAAAGAAATAAAAGCGGGAAAACAAAAACAAGTTTCATCATTGTTTTAAGAAAAAAAATAATCATAAAGTGACAATGTGTATTATCACTTTATGATTTATGAAATGCTTGATTTAAAGATTCGTTTTTCCAGTGATGATTTTATCACCAGAAACAACCGTGTAAATGAAAATTCCGCTTGCATTTATTTCATGAAGAGAATTTGCTTGGTTGATGGATGAAAGATAGATTAGTTTTCCATCAAGCGAATAAAGAGCAAGGCTCGTGTTATTTTGAAGATCACTTAAATTTACCACTAGATTTTGTCCATTAGAATAAATGTTGAATTGGAAGTTTTCTTCTTGAATTCCTGCTGCTGATGGCACAATGATTGTTACTTCGTTCGAAATTTGAACATCACCTGAAAAATCACTTTCACAAATTACATAGTACGTCCCTAATGTTGCGAAATTTGGTAAATAAGTCAACCCCGTTTCTGAAACACCAAAAGAAACATATCCTGAACCTGAAACTGTAGAAGATTTCCATTCGCGTGAACTAGCAGCAGAAGGATTTTCAGTTGCAGATAACAACGTACCATCTTCATTCAATAATATTGTTTGCGTTGGTGATGGAGAAATTGTAACTGAGTTAACAAGCGGATCGGTTACAACAATTTCAACTTCGTTAGATGTGATAACTTCAACTCCAGAATTGGTTGTAAAAGATGCTTCACAAACAACATAATAAATTCCAACCGCTGCAAAATTTGGCATATAAGTGGTTCCGGTTTCAGCCGTTCCAAAAGAAACATAACCTGAACCAGATGTCATTGAATATTTCCATTCTTGTGTGATAGGCGCAATAACTTCAGCATTTCCAGTAGATGCAACTGTAAGCATTGTGCCGTTTGTAGCAATATCAATATTTTGAGTAGCCGGAGGAGTAACAAGAACAGATTTAGTATTGTAAATTAATTCAATATCGTCCAACCACATTTCCGTATTTGCGACTGCAATTGTACTATCTCCAGCAACAAGCACTGCTAATAAGTAATCAGGCGATGAAGTATTGTAATAATTAAACGGAACAGACATTCGTGTCCAAGTACTAATGGTTCCGGTAACATCCACTCTTGCTTTCCCAACCCAGTTGGTTATTACACCATCATGAGGCAATTCACCATCGCTTGAATTATCATGTAATAATATTTCAACTTTCGATTTATCAGAACCAGATGGCGTATGTTTTACCCAAATAACAAGGCTATCTGGTCGAACAGTAAACGCAAAATTCCATTGTGTAGCAGCAAAATCCGTATAAACATTGCCATTAGCAGGTGTAAAATCAGCATGCACACGCCCGTTTGTCATTATTCCGTTGGCGTTTACACCAAGTGTGTTTACAACTTTTAAACGGATACTGTATGCACCCGAATGATAAGTAGTACTTTCTTTGAAAGCGACAACCGGAGCCAAGGTTGTAAGCGCATCGGCTGTTTTTAGGGAGCTCCATTGTATTGGTTCATCTTCGGCTCCAAGTACATCTTCCCAAGTCAATTCAAATCCAGGATTTTCTATTTGCGTTTGTGCGTAAATTGCAGCATTAGCAAGTAATGTTAAACAAATAAGTAAGATTTTTTTCATAACGTTTTTTTTTGGCTGACCAAAAATACAAAAAATTTGAATTGAAGGAAACTATCTTAAAAACAACCAGCTCGTTGCAATGAATTATTTTCTTCCAAAGTCAGCAGGGATTTCGCCCCAGACTTTAGTTTCCCATTTAAGAATTGGGTTTTTGTATGAATTAATTTTAAGCCAGTTTTCAGCTCGTTTAATCAAATTCACAACATCTGGTGGTGGTGATTTTTTTGTGAAACACATTTTTCGTTTTACCCAACCCATAGCAATTCGTGAGTCAGAGTAAATAGGAAACGATTTCATTTTTTCATCACGGTGTTTATTTAAAAAGGCAAGCGCATGGACCAATGCTAAAAATTCACCGATATTATTCGACCCTTTTTTATAAGGGCCAACAGCAAATACCTCTTCTTTGTTATAAGTCCAGACACCTTTGTACTCAAAATCACCTTTGCCATTACAGGCTGCATCTACGGCTAAACTTAGTTCTAAAGGCTTTCCGATTATTTTTAAATCTTCTGCAGATAAATCTTTTGTCTTTTTAAAATCACCTTCTTTATATAAATCAGGATGCTCTGTAAAAGCTTTTTCTGCTAATTGTTTACTTCCAAAAGTTTTATAGATGGGTTTTTGAAATCCATTAATTTGTTTTTGTACTTCGGACCAATCAGTATAAATACCAGGTTTAAAGCCTGCCCAAACAACGTAATAATAATTTTTCTTTGGTGTTTGCGCTACAGATTTTGGATCCTTAAATGCTTTTCTCGCTTCGTCTAAAGATTCGAAAGATTTGAATTTAGCATCTCGATACCCTTTTATTTCGCGCTGACAATGTTCCCACGAATCATAAATGCCAGGTTGATTTCCTTCCCAAACAACGTAATATTTTTTTTGTTTTGACATTTTTAGTAAAGGTAAAAATTTGATAGGAACTTGGAAGTTTAGTCAAAATTATATAAATAAGAACTAATCAATGAATAAAAAATTTAGCTCCTTTTAAACTTTTCTGTCAGCTGAAGCACACGGCAATTTAACAACAGCAATTTGCTAAAGGAGACGGCAATTTAGCAAGAGCAATTTGTTGAGGCCAACGGCAATTTATTCTAACAATTTAAATCAATAAAAGTACATACAAAAACTACCGTCTGCTTCAGTTGACGGTAATTTAAGAACAGCAATTAGCCAAAGCAGACGGCAATTTAACAAAACCAATGGCTGGAGCAGACGGCAATTTAGAAAATCGAATTACTGAAGCGGACGGCAATTTTAAAAAGCGAAGCGCTGAGACCAACGGAAATTACTCTAACAACTTGCCTCAAATACAAGTGCGCTCAAAAATTACCGTCTGCTTCAGCTGACGGTAATTGAAGAGACTAAGAGTTGGCTTTAGCCAAATGCATTTTTTTTAGTATTTCGTTTTTTTTAATATTTTTTTCACACTCTAAACTCCACAAATACAACTAATTAATCGTTCATAAATAAACAAAATAAACAAAAAACACAAAAAATGTTTCCGATATTAAAAATGTGTTTTATCTTTGCGCCATGAATAAGAAAAAAAATCTTCAACGTTCAGAGCAGGAGACCAAAATCTTAGTGCAGGCAACAGCCATTTATATGAAGTATGGCGTTAAAAGCGTTACGATGGATGAGATGGCAAGGCAGTTAGGGATTTCAAAAAAAACGCTTTATGTTTATGTAGCTGATAAAAACGATTTGGTTGAGAAATGTGTTTTGATGGTGCACGAAGGTGAAATTTGTCAGATTGGAATAATCAATGAAAAAAGTAAAAATGCCATTGATGAAATTTTAGAAATTAGCCGTTTTGTTTCTGGCGAATTGAAAAAAATTCATCCATCAATCTTTTTTGATTTAGCGAAGTATCATCCTGAAGCGTTAAAAATAATGACGAATCACAAGCAAGAATTTGTGCGTGGTTGTGTCATCAATAATTTGCAAAAAGGAATTGAACAAGGTGTGTATCGCAAAAACCTTAATGTAGAAGTACTGTCTACAATTTATCAGGCAACGATAGATCACATAATTCTTGGCGATATTTTTCCAACATCAGAAGTAAGTATGGAAATTATTTACAAGGAATTTTTTCGCTATCACATAAATGGAATTGCGAGTGCAAAAGGACTTAACTATTTAAATGAACTAATAAAAAATGATGAAAACTTTTAATCGGAGCGTAGTGCTCATCGCATTTACTGTACTGACAACGGCGGTTTCAGCACAAGAACAAACTGCTTTTTCAATTATTGAAGCTGAGGCTTATGGAGTGCAAAACAATGAAAAAGTCCTCAATGTTTTACTCGATGTAGAGGCTGCTCAAAAGAAAATTTGGGAAACAACGGCAATTGGTTTGCCACAGGTGAGCGCTGTAGGTTCGTTTCAAAATCTAGTGTATATTCCAACACAAGTTGTAGATGCATCACTCTTTAATCCAAATGCGGCTGAAGGTGAAGTAATGACTTTACAATTGGGTCAAAAATATAGTACATCATTAACGTTTAATGTCAACCAATTAATTTTTGACGGATCTTACATTGTTGGTTTGCAATTTGCTAAATTCTACAGTAAGATGGCGCAAACGGCAGTTACAAATACAGAGAATGAAGTTCGTGCCATGGTGCGTGAGGCCTATTACAATGTGCTTGTTGCAGATAAAAATTTAGAGTTGATAGATTCTGCTTTAGTCAATACCGAACAACTTTGGATTGAAATAAAAATTCTTCAAAAAAATGGTTTCATGAGACCAGATGAAGTGTTGCAATTAGAACTTGCTTATAATCGAATTGTTGCCACACGTCAAAATGCATTTCGTCAAACTGAGATTTCACGTAATCTTTTAAAATTACAAATGGGACTTGATTTTGAAAAAGACATTCAATTAACAGAAACGTTTGAAGGAGTTTTGTCTGCGATAGAACAAGCGAATCCGGTTTTACAAGAATTTGATTTTGCTTCTAATTCAACTTATATCATGCTTGATCAACAAAAACAATTGGATGGTTTTGCATTACAAAATGAGAAATCTAAATATTTACCATCTGCTGGTGCATTCTTTACAACATCTGCAAATGCTTTTAGAAATGAATTTAACTTTTTCCAAAATCAACCTTGGTATCCAACTACAATTTGGGGCATTCAAGTTCAAATTCCGATTACAAGTAGTGGACAAAAAGTGATGCGTGTTCAACAAGCAGAAATAAAAATAGAACAAGACATCAATAATTTAGAATATGTTGAACGCACACTAACGTATCAAGACATGCAATTAAAAGCTGGATTTGATAACGCGATGCAACTTATGAAAATAGAAAAAATGAATGTTGATTTGGCAACAACGCTTTACAACAACGAAGTAAAAAGAAGAGACATTGGAGTGGGTTCAGGAATGAAAGTTACTCAGCTTCAAACCCAATTATTAACTGCACAAGGTGGATACATTGGTGCCGTCATGCAAATGCTTGCCTTTAAAATCCAACTTGATAAATTATTCAACCAATAGTCAACTTATTTCTAATTAAAATTACAATGAAAACTAAACAACTTTTTTCTTTTTTTATAGCCGGAATTCTCCTCACAGCCTGCGGAGGCGGCAGCGAGCAAACATCAACAAAAAATGTTGATGAATTGGTCGCAAAACGTGATTCGCTTAAAGCTTTAATCACAGAATTGAATTTGCAAATTGCTGAGTTGGATACGACAAAAGCAGACTTAACTCCAATTGTTACAACAACGATTGTTGAACAAAAAGATTTTGTACACAAAGTGGAAGTGCAAGGTGCTGTTGAAACTGATCAAAATGCATTGGTAAATCCTGAATCAAGTGGTACAATACGCGTAATTCATGTGAAAGAAGGACAAAAAGTTTCCAAAGGTCAAGCGCTTGTTACTATTGATGCTGAGATATTGCAGTCTTCAATTTCTGAAATTGAAACGCAATTAGAAATGGCGACTTACATGTTTGAGAAACAACAAAAATTAATGGAAGAAGGAGTAGGTGTAGAGATAGAATACGAGCAGGCAAAAAATCAAAAAAAGTCGCTGGAAAAAAGAATACAAACGATGCGATCTCAAAAAGGTAAATCAATTGTTCGTGCTCCTTTTGCTGGAACGATTGATGATATCATGATTAATATTGGTGAAATGGCTTCACCGGCTTTTCCACTTTTAAGATTGGTGAACAATAAATACGTAACAATTTCTGCGAGCCTTTCCGAAAATTTATTGGGTAATATTCGTGTTGGTTCAAGTGTTGATTTAGTTATCCCTTCAATGAATGATACTTTGATAAAAGCAGTAATTACTTACAAAGGAAATTTTATTGATCCAGTGAACAGAACATTCAGAATTCAAGTCGATATTAAAAATAATACCTTGCTTTTACCGAATCAATTAGCCAAAGTAAACGTGATTGACTTTTCAAGAAAGGACGCACTGGTAGTGGATACTGAGGCTGTTTTGCAAGACACAAAAAACAACAATTATGTTTACAAAACCATAAAAGATGGCGATGGATTTTTGTTGAAAAAAGTGTTCGTTAAAATCGAAAAATCATACAAAGGTCAAAGCTGTATCATTCCATTAACAGCTGGAGAATTAAATGCGAATGACGTTATCGTATTGGCAGGTGCCAAGGGTGTAACAGAAGCTGATAGAGTTAAATTACAATAAGAAGAGCCATGCAAAGTAATATTGAAAATCAAAAAGAATTTGGCTTTACCACTTGGGCGGTAAATAATCGTAAGACGATTTATTTGTTGTCTTTTATCATATTTTTTGGTGGCCTTTCTGCTTACAAATCTATGCCAAACGAAAACTTTCCAGAGCTTCAAATTCCGGAGATTTATGTTGGTATCGCTGATCCGGGAAATTCGCCCGAAATCATTTCGAAAAAAATTACAGATCCAATTGAAAAGGAATTAAATAAAATCAAAAATGTTGATGAAATTCTTTCAAGTTCAATTGATGGATACGCATCGATTCGTGTAAAATTTGATTTTAAAGTAACGCCCGAAGAAGGGCTGCAAGATGTGAAAGACGCAGTAGATAATGCTCGTGCAACAAAGGGCTTTCCAACGCTTGTTGTTGAACCTAACATTTTTAAAATGGACATTTCTGAAATGCCCAACATGAACATTAACTTGTCATCTTCAAATCATTCCATTAATCAATTAAATGAATATGCCGAATTGTTAGAAGATCGAATTGAAGATTTGGAAGAGATAAGTGGAGTTGATATTCGTGGAACACAAGAACGCGAAATGGTGATTGAAGTTGATTCTAAAAAAGCCGAAGCGGTTGATGTTTCTTTTGATGATATTCAAAACGCGATTCGGCAGGAAAATATGACCATGTCTGGAGGTGAGTATCTCGATGGAAGTACAAAACGAACTGTAAAAATTGAAGGTGAATTTAAAAATGCAGAGGAGCTTGGTAACGTTATTGTTAAACAAGAAGAATACAAGCCTGTTTATTTGTATGAAATTGCCGAAGTAAAATTCGCTGATTCTGATACAACTTCTTACGCGCGTGATCGTGGAAAAACGGTTGTAATGCTTGACATCAAAAAAAGAAGTGGACAAAATTTACTTTCTGCATCAGCCAAAATTCATGAATTACTTGCTGAAGTAAAAGGGAAAAACCTTATTCCGTCCTCAGTAAATATTGCGGTAACAAATGATCAATCGGATAAAACTATTGAGATGGTTTCTAGCTTAGAAAACTCCATCATTTTTGGTATTATTTTGGTGGTTGGAATTTTACTTTTCTTTTTAGGTGTTAGAAATTCTTTATTTGTTGGTATAGCCATTCCAATGTCAATGTTGATGTCGTTCATGATACTTTCAGCAATGGGAGTTACCCTAAATACAATGGTTTTATTCTCGCTTGTTTTGGCATTGGGGATGTTGGTTGATAATGGAATTGTTGTTGTTGAAAATGTACAGCGGTTAATGGAAGAAGGATATGATTCTTTTTCGGCTGCGCGAAAAGGAGTAGGTGAGATTGCTTGGCCCATTATTGCATCAACTGCAACCACTATTGCTGCATTTTTACCGTTGGCTTTTTGGCCTGGTATGATGGGTGAATTTATGAAATATCTTCCTCTCACGTTAATCATTGTTTTAGGCTCATCATTATTTGTAGCGCTGGCCGTCAATCCTGTAATGACAGCCATGTGGATGCGGATTGGTAAGCCTTCAGTAAACAAAAAAAGAACAATTATTATTTCCGGAATTGCGATTGTTTTAGGCTTATTAATTATTGGTGTAAGTACAGTTTGGAGTAATGTTTTTATTGCAATAGGTCTTCTACTTCTACTTACAACGTTTGTATTAAATCCTGGAGCAGATAAATTCCAAAATGGTTTTTTACCTAAGTTAGAAAATTTTTACGGACGTGTAATTAGTTATGTGCTTCAAGGAAGACGACCTTTGTGGGCATTCTTAGGTACAATTGGATTATTGTTTTTATCGGTTATTGTTCTTGTTTTATTCACTCCAAAGGTTTTATTCTTTCCAGAGAATCAACCGAATTATGTAAACGTTTTTATTCAGCATCCAATTGGTACTGATATTAAAGTAACAAACAAAACTACGTTAGAAGTTGAACGAATTTTAGAAGAAGAAATTCTGACAACGTATTTGGCCGATACAGTTGACAAACCTTTTAAAGAGTGGATTATTCAGTCTATGGTTGCGCAGGTTGGAGAAGGAACAAGTGACCCAACTCAAGGGCCAGTAATGGGAAATACACCTCACAAAGGAAGGGTTACAATCAACATGGCCGAATTTAAATACCGCGGAGATTATAGCACTGCGCAAATCAAAGAAGAAATTTCAGAAGGTTTAAAAAATAGATTTCCTGCCGACATTCAAATTTCGGTTGATAAAAATAATGACGGACCACCAACTGCACCGCCAATTAACATAGAAGTGAAAGGTGAAGTTGAATATGATGTTCTTATTGCCGAAGCTGAAAAAATAAGATTGTATTTGGATAGAAAAAATATTCCAGGTGTAGAAAAATTAAAACTCAATGTAGAAACCGGCAAGCCAGAATTGAAAATTGTTATTGACAGAGAAAAAGCGAGATTGTTCAATACATCAACAGGACAAATAGGTACAGCGATTCGTACTGCTTTATTTGGTAATGATATTTCAACGTATAAACTAGATGATGAAACCTACGACATTGCTGTGCGTTTTGGAAATGAAGAAAGAAATAACATTGATGCGCTTTTAGATCAACGTTTGATTTTTAGAAATAATCAAGGAAAAATGTTACGAATTCCAATTCGATCATTGGTGCTAGAGCCTGTGCCAACAAATACATACAGTACTGTTGTGCACAAAGATTTGATTCCGGTTGTTACCATTTATTCGAATGTCAATGAAGGGGCAAATGGTAACCTTATTGTTGACGATTTGAAAGAAATCATGAAAGAATATAAAGCGGAAAAATTGTTGAGTGATGATGTTAGATATTCGTTCACAGGTCAACAAGATGAACAAGCAAAAGAGATGGCGTTTTTATCAAAAGCATTGTTGATTGCCATGTTCTTGGTTTTATTAATTATTGTGATGCAGTTCAATGCTTTTACATCTACTGTGGTTATTATGTTTGCAGTGATCTTCAGTTTCATTGGTGTTTTGTTAGGTGAGGTTATTTTCCAAATGGATTTTGTGATTATGATGACCATGATTGGAATTATTTCGTTGGCCGGTGTGGTTGTAAATAATGCAATTGTATTGTTGGATTATACCATTGTTCTTCGTCAAAGAAAACGCAAAGAATTAGGGTTAACAGAGTTTGAACAATTACCTATGGAAGAAGTGATTAAAGCAATTGCCATGGCAGGTAAAACAAGGTTAAGGCCAGTGCTACTCACAGCCATTACAACTGTGTTAGGGTTAATTCCGCTTGCAATGGGAATTAACATTGACTTCTTTACATTGTTTACGGAGTACAATCCAAATATCTACATAGGTGGAGATAATACAATTTTCTTCGGGCCCATGTCTTGGACCATTATTTTTGGATTAACGTTTGCAACTTTCTTGACACTTGTCATAATTCCTGCTATGTATCTCATCTTTTATAGATTCAAATTGTGGCTTTTTAAAATCACCAATACACGAATACGAACCGACAATTAAAATCCACATTTTTTAACAGGGAAAGACCATCGCGCTATTTGAGTGAGGTGGTTTTTTTTTGAGTAGGCGGTTGTTAGTACCAGTATTAACCTTGTCTTCGACTCAACTAGGACCGCGGTTAAAAAAATTAAAACGTTATAACGCAACAAAAAAATAAACCCTGTCTGCTTGGTGCAGCCAGACAGGCTTTCAACTTTCAACTCTCAACTCTCAACTTTTCAACTAAAAACCTTTCCAACCGCCACTGCCAACCCTTCACCCTTTCAACCATGGACGGGGCGCATTTCGACAGGCTCAATAACCGCCCGTCCACTAAATTATACCGATACGGTATCTGTATTAGTCCAATATCAAAATAGATATTGAACTCAAACAGCTACTATATCGGCATTTACATTACTAAGCCCAAATTATCCTTTG
>Ga0105048_10008913_pt1 | contig 16018 bp, 10 predicted proteins | sample MAT05_FD_78382 | JGI IMG/M metagenome (GOLD analysis project Ga0105048, IMG submission 78382) | Freshwater microbial communities from Lake Fryxell liftoff mats and glacier meltwater in Antarctica - MAT-05 | ecosystem: Environmental > Aquatic > Freshwater > Ice > Liftoff microbial mat | place...
CTTCCCCTCACCCGCGCGCCGCGCCATTGTTTCGCGGTGCGATGAAGGCCGCACGCGTGCACAACTCCCGCTTCATCCAGTGCTATCGCTGGACGCGCACGTGCGTGCACGTGCTGGAAGGCGTGGTGACGACGGTATTCGTGTTCCCGCTGACCAGCGCCACGCGGCGGCGTTCGCTGATCAAGCGCTGGAGCGCGCGACTGCTGCGCATCCTGGCCGTCGAGTCGCGCGTGGATGGGGTGCTGGTCAGCCAGTCGGGCAACGTACTGCTGGTGGCCAACCATATCTCGTGGCTCGACATCTTCGTTCTCAACGCCGAGCACCCGGTGCGCTTCGTCGCCAAGTCCGAGTTGACGCAATGGCCGGTGCTCGCGCAGATGATCCGCGGCGCCGGCACGGTCTTCATCGAGCGCACCCGGCGGCACGACACGCACCGCGTGAATGCGCAAATGGCCGCAGTGCTGGCCGGCGGCGACGTGGTAGCCATCTTTCCCGAAGGCACCACCACCGACGGCCGCGACCTGCTGCCGTTCAAGAGTTCGCTGCTGCAGCCCATTGTCGAGGCGAAGGGCCATGTGCAGCCGGTCGCGATCCGGTACTGCACGCGCGACGGCACACCGTCGATGGCGACGGCATGGGTCGGCGACACGACTTTTGCGGGGTCATTTTGGAGCATCTGCGGCGCGCGCGCGCTGGTGGTGACGCTGTCAGCGTGTCCGCCGTTGCCGGCGCATGCAACGCATCGCCGCGATCTCGCCCGTGCGGCGGAGGCATCTATCCGGTCGGCTTTGGCTTCACAGGATGGCGCGAAGGCACCTGGAACACCCGGTGATCCTCAAGGCGCAATGCGGTAAGCGCGCCGCCCCACAGGCAGCCCGAGTCGAGCATCTGCACGTTCTGCGCCAGCATCAGGTCGAGCGTGGACCAGTGGCCGCAGAGGACATCGACATGCGCGGTGCGGCGCGTCGGTTGCGCGAACCATGCGCTGAATCCTGCGGGCGTGTGTGCCGGCCCGCGCTTTTCCTCGAACTCCATCGCATCGTCGGCCGTACAGTAACGCAGGCGCGTGCACGCGTTGACGACCACGCGCAGCCGGTCGTAGCCGGTCAAGTCGTCGCGCCACTGGCGCGGATCGTCGCCGTAGAGCACGCCCAGGAATTCATGCGCCTGCGGGCCGGCCAGCATCGCTTCGACTTCGTGCGACAGCATCAATGCCGTCGCGGGCGTCCATGTGGGCAGCAAGCCGGCGTGCACCATCATGTGCTCGCCCTCGACGACGACAAGAGGCCGGTGCTGCAACCAATGCAGAAGTTGGTCGCGGTCCGGGGCGGCGAGGATGGCATCGAGCGTGTCGCCGCGATGCGGGCGCCGATGCCCTGCCGCCACCGTCAGCAGGTGGAAATCGTGATTGCCGAGCACAGCAGTGGCGGCGTCACCCAGTGCCATCACGTCACGCAGTACTTCGAGCGAGGCGGGACCCCGATTGACAAGGTCGCCGACCAGCCACAGGCGATCGGTGTCCACGGAGAAGCCGACCAGCGACAGCAGTTCGCAGAGCTCCGCGTGGCAACCCTGGATGTCGCCGATTGCGTAGTGCGCCATCGTCAGTGTTGTTTCCGGGAGATGAACACGATATGCAGGATCGACATCGCGACCGCGGCGTCGAAGCGAAGTAGAATGATGCTGCATTCTATCCGACCCGCACGAGTGTCCTTTCCCCTGAATCCTGCCCAGCGCGAGGCCGTGCGCCATTGCGCCGGCCCGTTGCTGGTGCTGGCCGGTGCCGGCAGCGGCAAGACACGGGTGATCACCGCGAAGATCGCACACCTGATCGCGCAGGGCGTCGCGCCCGAGCGGATCATCGCCATCACATTTACGAACAAGGCGGCGCGCGAGATGCGCGACCGCGCGCAGGCGCTGCTGGCCGCGGACGGCAAGGCCGGCCTCGCGCGCAAGGTGATCATCGCCACGTTCCATGCCTTCGGGTTGCGCATCCTGCGCGCCGAAGCCCACGCACTTCGAATGAAGCCGGGCTTTTCCATCTTCGCTCCCCAGGACCTCGAGACCATCGTGGGCGAACTGGTCGCCACGTCCGATCGCGGTCGCGCGCGGGCCGCGCAATGGAAGATCAGCGCGTGGAAGAATGCGCTGGTCACGCCGGCCCAAGCGCTGGAGCAAGCTGAGGAGGAGGAGGACCGCATTGCCGCCAAGGCCTACGCGAACTACGACGAGACGCTGGCCGCGTACCAGGCCGTCGACTTCGACGACCTGATCGTGCGCCCGTTGCGGCTCCTCGAATCTGATGCCGCCGCGGCGTTGCGCTGGCAGGCACGCTGCGAGCATCTACTCGTCGACGAATACCAGGACACCAATCCCGCGCAATACCGGTTGTTGCGGGCGCTCGTCGGGGACGCTACGCCCTTCACTGCCGTGGGCGACGACGACCAGGCCATCTACGGCTGGCGCGGCGCGACGCTCGACAATCTGGCGGCATTGCCGCGCGACTACCCGGAATTGAAGGTGATCAAGCTGGAGCAGAACTATCGCTCCACCGTGCGGGTGTTGCGATGTGCCAATGCGTTGATCGCCAACAACCCGAAGCTTTTCGAGAAGCGGCTGTGGAGCGACCTTGGCACCGGCGAGACGATTCGCGTGGCGCCTGCTGCCGACGATGACGCCGAGGCCGAGCTGGTGATCCACCGCATTTCCGCGATGAAGTTCGAGCGGCGGTTGCGCTTTGCCGATTTCGCGATTCTTTATCGCGGGAATCATCAGGCTCGCGTGTTCGAGACGGCGTTGCGCGCGCAGGGCATTCCCTACGATATCTCGGGTGGGCAGTCGCTCTTCGACAAGTCCGAGATCCGCGACATCGTCGCCTATCTGCGGTTGATCGCCAACGACGACGACGATCCCGCGTTCGTGCGCGCGGTCACCACACCGCGGCGCGGCATCGGCGAGGCGACGCTGTCGCGGTTGTCGCAGATTGCGGGCGCCGGATCGATGAGCCTATTCGCCGCCGCATTCGAGCCTGAGCTCCGCGACATGATTCCGGCGCGTCAACACGATGCGCTGCTCCTGTTCTGCAACCAGATCAACGGACTGCGCGGCCGCGCCGAGCGCGAGCCGGCGGGTCGCCTGCTCGACGAGCTGCTGGCCTTCACGCGCTACGAGGCGTGGCTGGTCGACAACCTCGACAAGCGCGAAGCCGAGGCCAAGTGCAAGAGCGTCCGCGATTTCACGGGCTGGCTGGCGCGCAAGGGCGAGGCGGATGACCGCAACCTGCTCGAGCTCACGCAGATGGTGGCGCTGATCACCATGCTGGAAGGCCGCGACGGTGAGGCGCCCGACGTGGTGCAGTTGTCCACGTTGCATGCAGCCAAGGGTCTCGAGTTTCCGCATGTATTCATCGTCGGCCTGGAGGAGGGCGTCCTGCCGCATCGCGAGACCATCGAGAAGGGCGATGTCGACGAGGAGCGGCGCCTCATGTACGTGGGCATCACGCGTGCCCAGCAGTCGTTGCATCTTTCGTGGTGCCGGCGCCGCAAGCGCGCCGGCGACATGGCCACCTGCCAGCCGTCGCGGTTCATCGCCGAATTGGCGCAGGACGACCTGCGCTATGCCGACATGCCATTGCCGGAAGGCGAGGCGGCGAAGGAAAAGGCGGCGGGCAGCGAGCGGTTGAAATCGCTGAAGGCGATGCTGGCGCGGCCGTAATTACTTTGCTGCGGCCACCATGAAGTCGACGGCGGCCTTCACGTCGGCATCGGACAGGGATGGGTTGCCACCCTTCGCCGGCATCACGCCCTTGCCCTTGATGGTCGACACGTACAGCGCATCGATGCCGGTCTTGATCCGCGGCGCCCATGCGGCCTTGTCGCCGAACTTTGGCGCGCCGGCAACTCCCGCACCATGGCAGGCCACGCAGCCCGTTTCGTAGATTTTCTTGCCGTCTGGCTTGGCCGCCGCAGCTGCCGGTGCCGCCGCCACCACCGCCGCAGCAGGTGCTGCTGCCGCCGGAGCCGCGGCCACCGCCACCGCAGCAGGTGCTGCCACCGCCGCCGCCGCCGCAACAACGGGCGCTGCCGCCACGGCGGGCGACGTCCACGTGGTGCCAACCTTGCCCATCATGAAGCTGACCGCGCGTTTCATTTCGTCGTCGGTGAGGTCGCTGTTGCCGCCGCGTGCAGGCATCGCGCGGATGCCGTTGATCGCATGCTCGAACGAAAGTTTTTCGCCCTGTGCCACCACGTTGGCCCACGCCGCCTTGTCGCCCAACTTGTGGGCGCCGGCAAGACCGGCCTCGTGGCAGGTCTTGCACACCTGGCCATAGACCTGTTCGCCCGTCAGCATCCCTTTGGGGCCACTGGCTTCTGCCAGCACGACCCTGCCCACCGGCGCGATGCGCGCGAGCACCAGGTTGTCATCGTGGGTGCCGTGCTCGCCGCTGGTGACGAGCTGCGAAATCAGCACCGAGAGCGCGATCGGCACGGCAAAGGCCAGCAGCACCACGACGATGAGTTGTTTCGGGGTTTTGATCAGGGACGATTGCTCTTCGGTCATGGTCGTATCGCGTAGTTGGCGTGGCGTCCGTGCACGCAGGCGCGGGCGCGGGGGCAGGGCGGGCCGGGATCCGGAAACGCGCCGGTACCGGCGAAAAGCCCCTCATTATAACGTGGAGACGCGCCGCGACGAAGGCGGCATGGACGCGTCGAAGCGCGGGCGGCTACAATGCCGGGTTCACGCGCCCGTAGCTCAGTTGGATAGAGTATTGGTTTCCGAAGCCAAGGGTCACAGGTTCGAATCCTGTCGGGCGCGCCACTTGAGGCACTATGCGGACATGCCGGCCGCTTCCCGCACGGTCCCGGTGCGAGTCCGCACTGCCGCCGCCCCCCGCTCGACCAGCCAGCAGCAGCCCTCCCCAGGGGTGTCCGCGTTTGCGTTGTTGGCCGGGATCGCGCTGCTCGGCAACGGGCTCAAATCGATCGTCAGCAGTTCCGTGCTGGTCAGCGAGGCGCAGTTCGCGGCCCTTCTTGGCATCAGCACGGTACACGTCGCGTTGCTGCTCGAATCGATCATCGCGGGGATGGTGGTGGCACTGGCGACATGTCCGCTGCTGCTGCAGCGGTTGACCGCACGGGCGCTCGGCATCGTCGCCTGCGTCGCGGCAACGGTGGCATTCGCCACGTTTGCATTCGTCGACCTCTCGGATTCGGCAGCGTGGGTACGGGAATTGTCCGCCTTCGGCTGTTTTGCCATCGGTGCCGGTGCGCTCGCGCTCCTGGCACCGGCGGCGCAGGTGCTGGTGGCGCTGGCACCGACACCTGCGATGCGCACAACGCTCACGTCGATGTGGACCGGTGCCGCGCCCGCCGGATTCCTGGTGGCACCGCAACTGGTCAAAGTCATGTTGCCGGTAATGGGTATCGGTTTCTATTTCCTCGGGTTCTCGGCGTTGCCGCTCGTGATGATGGCGTTGCTTGGCCTGCTCGGGTTCGCGTTGCCCGCGGTCCGCCATGCTGGGGTTGCGGTGTCCGCGTTGCCGCGACGGATGTTGCTGGCATTCGTCGCCACGGTGATTGCATTCGAGGTCTGGACGACCTCCGGGTCGGTAGGAAGCTATGTCGCGCCGGCGACGCTGCTGGGTCTGGCCGCCTTCGCCGCAACGGGCCTCGACCTTGCGCGTGAAGTCAAGCGCTATACGTTCCCGCCGGAATTGACCGGTGTCACCGGGGGACTGCTGCTGGCGTTATTCGTGTTGCAGTTTCCGACCACTGGCTTTTTCGACACGGCCTTCCTGGCGCAACATCAGTTCGCGCAGGCGTTCATCGCCGACCGGGCGACGCTTGCGGCCGCGGCACAGATCCTCGGCACACTCGCCGCCGGTGTTCTCGTGCATCGACGGCCTGCCGCGCAGCACGCGCTGCTGCTCGGCTTCGCCGTCATTGCGCTGGCGGGTCTCGGCGCCATCGCGGCATACCCGTGGATCACGCATCCGCTGTATTACCTGTGGACGCCCGCGGTGGAAGGCTTTGGTGCTGCCGGCGTGACGGTATTGGTGTGCCTGGCAGTCGTGCGCGACGCAAGTCGCTACCCGTTGCTGGCGGCGCTGCCGTCGATCGCGATCATGCTGGGCACCGAGTTCGGCCTGGAGTTGCTGCAGCTCGTGTTCGCGCTGACGGGCACCGCGGGCGTTGGCGCCGATGGAGCTTACGGCGCGGTCTTCTTCGCGCAGGTTGCTTTCGCGCTGGCGGTGCCAGTGTTGATCGTTCTCGCCAACCGGCGTGGCGTCCGACAATGACAACGCCCGGGCCGGGTAGCCCCGGGCCGGGCGTTGTGAACAGCGTGCTGCGGTGGTCAGCGCATCAACGGCCGGGAAGGCGGCAGCAGAATGCGTCGCAAGAGACGTTGACGGGTGCGCCGGTCGTGTTGGAGATGCGGCAGCTGCTCGCGAAGAGCGTCCCGGTGTAGACACCGAAGACGCCGGTCCCCGGTCGCGCCGTCATCGCCGTGTAGCCGGTCGGGCAGCTTGGTGCGAAGATCAACTGCGATGTGCCTGAGGCCAATACTGCGTTGGTGCCGTTGATTACCTGGCATTGCAGGGCGGTGGCTTCATTCCGGATGAAATAGCCCACCACGTCCGCGACCACGTTGATGGTCCCTCCGGAATTGTTGTACACCGCGAAGTCGCGCTTGTAGGGCCCGCTGCCCGGATACTGCGCCGCTCCCCGGTCCATCGGTACCACCGTGGTGTTGGCCATGCGATCGCCGGCATTCCACGCCAGAACGCTGCCTACCGTCAACGCAGGGCTGCCGTCCCACGCGCGCAAGGCGCCGGTCGCCCCCGTGTCGACGACGGTCAGTGTAATCACGACACTGACCGGGTCGGTGCCTCCGCCCAGAAACTCCGTACCGGCGCAATTCCCGGAGCCCGCAATACCGGTGCCACCCTGAAAACCGCTGTAGTCGTATCCGTTGGAGGTAGCGAATCCCCAGATCTGCCGGGCGCCAAACGCAGCGATGGGGCCGGGCCAGACGCTGTTAATGCCGAAGCGCGTATCGGCGACGCGGCAAGGACCGACTGTTGGCACGAACACCAGGTCGCTGCCGGAGAGTCCGAGCTTGGTGCGGCTGCCGGAGTTCTGATCGCCGGTCGGGGCGGCTACGCGGGAGCTGGCCAGTGCGGCCTCGGCATCCGCACGAACTGCGGCGGTAAGCGCTCCGGTCACGCGTTGTATGGATTCTTCGCCGGTCATGTTATTCGTTGCGGCAATGATCTGTCGTTGCTTGTCGGCGGGCAATGCACGAAACTGGATCTGCATTTGCTCCCGCGCGACCAGGCGTTCCCTCGTCGTCAGGTTGCCCGTTGCGGCCCGCTGGCAGACCGCGAGATCGATCACCCAGTCGATGGGCGTGCTATCGCGCATCAACGTTGCAGTGGTATCCGCAGCGATGGCCGCGGCGTGCACATTCAGGATGGCATGGGGCAGCACGGCCGCCATGGCGCAGATCAGCAGGTACCGTTTGGTTTTGGGCATGGTCGCTCCTCGTCTTGTAGGATAGTCAGGTCAGCAGGCGTCCAGCGGCCACCTCGCCGATGGTCGGAAGCCTAGTCCAATCTGCAATCGAAGGGAAGCGGCAGTCCGCCTGCGTCATTGGTAGACCCGCCGGAAAAAGATGCCCACGCTGCTGATCGTCCCTGCTTCCGCGCGCAGCGTCAGCGTCTGCGACAGCGCGTATTCGATACGCAACGCATTGGTGGCCACCGTGAGACCCTGCTCATAGACGATCGTCAGGCGATCGGAGATGCGCTTGCCCAGCGCCACCACCTGACCGGAGGTGCCGCCGGTGGCGGATGCGCCGGACTCGCGGAACGAAATGTCATCGAGACCGAGGCGATTGGCAATCTGCGCGGTCAGCGGACGTTGTCCGCCCGTCAGCAGCGATGCCGATGCCGCGGATAGCGCGGCAAGATCCGCGCCCGACGCGCGAGCGAGTCCTTGTCCGGTGATCAGCCACGACAGCTTTTCGCCATCGGGCACCGGCGGATTGGAGACAAGGCGCACGCGCGGGACACGCACGGTGCCCTGCACTTCCACGCCGGCCTCCACCGCGAGGTTCTTCCGCAGCGCGACGACATCGAGGCCCGGATTGTCGGCGCGCCCGTTGAAGATGAGGTTGCCGCGGTCGATGACGAGGCGTTGCCCGAACACGTAGTAGGTGCCTTCCACCGCGCGGATCGTGCCGTTGGCGAACAGCACGCCGGCAGCATTGTTGGTCACCTGCACGCGGCCTTCGAGGCGCGTTTCGAGGCCGTCGCCCCTGAAGCGGAAGTTGGAACCGAACCCGACGTCGAGATTGAGCGAGAGCGGTACGTCGCCCATCCCGCCGCTGTCCGGCGTCGCGCGCGGGCGCCCGACGATGACCACGTCGCTCGACAGCCGGCCGGCGACCGTGGGTGCATACACCACCGCGCCTTCGACGATGTCGAGCTTTCCCGTCAACGCCAACCGGTGGTCCTTCAGCGCCAGCGTGCCGTTGCCGTCGGAGACAATGCGGAGGTCAGGGCGGTTCACGACGGTGAACTTCTCGGCGCGCCAGCGCACTTCGACATTGGCGCGATTGGCGACGGGCTCGGCAGCTTCGTTGCGTGCGTGCGCCACGGTGCCTTCGGCGACGAATCGGCCTTCACCGCCCTGTAAAGAGAGTTCGTCGAGCACGATGGAACGATCGGCGAGGCGCGCGCGCAACCGCCCGTCCTTAAGCGCCACGCCGTACTGCGGAACGGCCACGCTCAGCGCATCGCCAGTCAGCGTACCGGTGAAGATCGGCTTCGCCAACGTGCCGCGCGCATCGATGTCGGCGTGCGCGCGGCCATCGAGGACTGCGGATGTGCCCAGCCACGGCTGCAGCGGCCGCAGCGTGGCCATGTCAGCCTGCAACGTGCCCTGCATCGCTGCAGTAGACGAAAATTGCCCCGGTGCCGCACCAGCGGCGATCTTGAGCGTGGCGTCGGCGGTACCGGCACGCGACGAGCGAAAGCGCGCGCTGGCGTCGAGCGCGTCGTCGACGAATCGCGCGGCCACGTCGAATGCCGAAATTCCGAGCGCCAGCTCGGCCGCATCGAGCGTCGTGCTTTCAGCCGCGTACCAGTCGCCGCTCTCGCGCTTGACGTTGAGCCTGCCGTTCAACTTGGGCGCCGCGGTTAGTGCCCAATCGCCGCCGATTACCAGGGTCGAAACGAGCGGGAACGTGGTGCCGGCAAGTCGCGCCAGTGCCGTGACCGGAACGCCCGTGAACGAACCCATGGTGTCGATGCGGCCGGTATCGATGACGAAGCGCTCGATATCGGCGCGGCCGTCGGCGATGGCGATGCGCGCCGTGCCGATGGCCACGCGGTCGCGCGAGATTGAGAGCGTGGCGGGTGCGGCCAGCGTCAGCGGCACGCTGCCGGTATTGGTGAGGCGCGACACGGTGCCCGACCACGCAAGATCGCGTGTGCTACCCGCAGCCTTGCGGTCCTCGAGTCCGCCGGCGAACCCGGCGCCGATCGCGAAGCCGTCGCCGGTTGCGGCGATCGAGCCTTCGTGTCGCGCCAGCGTGCCGATCACCCTGATCTGCGTGGATCTCAATTCGCCCTGCGGCACGCCGAGGCCGGTGCCGGTCACCGCAATCTGCAGCGCACGGCTGTCGAATGCCGCCGTGGTTTCCGATCCCGGGGCGACACTGCCGATGATCTCGAGCGTGGCCGCGCGGATGGCCGTGCCCCATTGCAACGCCTTGCCCTGCGCATTGACGGTCAATCCGGGATTGCGTGGCGTCCCGGCCAGCACGCCGGACATCTTCAATGATCCAGCCAATCCTTCGGGCCAATCCGGCGTGACGCGCACCAGCATGGGCCGCAGGTCCGCCACGCGCGGCGCATCCAGCGAGAAATTGAGCTTGTCGCCTGCGGTACCGAAGGCGCCCTTCAGCACGATGGTCGCGCTGGACGCCTGCACGTTGGCATCGACATCCACGGCGCGCTGCGCGGTGAAGCGCCCGCGCGCGGTGCCGGACAGTTTGGTATCCGCGATCTGGCTGCCAGCGTCGAGCGCCACCTTGGCCATCACATCCCAGGTCGGCGCCAGTGTGCCGCTGGCCTCGATCGTGCCCTTCAGGACGCTGCCGGGAACATCCGCGAAGCGCGATGGATCGAAATTGCGCGCGCGGGCATTGACGCTGAACGCCCGCGCGCCGTCGAGCGACACGGTGCCCTGGCCGGCAAGCTCGCCGCCGGCGGCCGAGGCGCGGAAGCTGTCGATGCGCACGCGCTTCCCCTCGACCACGGCGGCAAACGCGAGCGCGCGCGCGTCTTCGCGCAGATCGCCGCGCACGCTTTGGCGGGCGCCCGTGACGTCCGCGTTGAGCGTCCCCGAAAGCCGGGTGACCAGCAACGTGGACTGGATCCGCGCCAGGTCGACGTTACGTAGCTGCAACGCGAAGGTGCTGGCGCCGCCGCGAGTGGGAATCGTGATGTTTCCCGAGGCGACGCCACCCCCGGCGATGTTGACGACCGCGTCCGTCAGCGTGAGCGTGTTGTCGAGCCAGGCGAATTGCGCGGTCAGGCTTTGTGCGGGAATGCGCGACCGGTCGAGCGGCCCGGCGTCGGCGTTACGCGCATCGATCGTGCCCGCGAAGCCCGCACCCGCCGGACGCGCGACCAGTTTCAGCGACAGGTTCGTCGCCGGCCACGACGCATCCCACTGCGATACATCCACCGCGCTGGCGTCGATGTCCGCCGCTACGATCGGCACTGCGGCAAAGGGCGTGGCGACGAGCCGCGCCGCGATCTTCGCCTCGCGGAATGTGCCGGTGGCGTCGAGGTCCAGCCGCTCGAGTGGGCCCGCCGCCTTGGCGGCCGCGCGCAATCCCTGCCACTCGCCCTCGCCGGCGAACTCGATCTCGCCGCGCAACGCGAACGGCGCATTCGCGCCGATCGTCACCCCGCCAGTGAGCGTGCCATCCGGCGTGACGAAGCGCATGTTCGTCAACGCATGGGCCGTGGCGCCCCCTGCGTAGCCGAACGTGATGCCGGTGAGGGCGCCGCTGCCTTTCGGTGTGGCCCACGTCAGCGACTGCACGCCGACGTTGCGGATCGCGACCTCGAGCGGCAGCGCCAGGGTGGCCGGGAGCCCGGTCTTCGTGTCCGCCGATTCGCGGATCGTGATCGCGAGGTGCTTGGCACCCAGTCCACTGACGCTGAAGCGCCGCGAAATGAGATCGAAGGGGCTCCACGCCATCGCCAACTCGCGTGCCTCGACATCGACGTCGTCGCCGTTCCACGCCAGGCGTTCGACGCGCACGAGCGACAGCAGCGAACCCTGCGCGCCCTCGATCGTCAGGCGGCCTTCGCTGGCGGCCACCACGCGGTCGAGCACGGTGCGCAAAGCGGTCTCGGTTCCAAGCCACGCGTAGAACGCGCCGCCCAGCAGCAACACGCCCAGGACCAAACCCGCGATGACGCGCGGCCAGCGACGCTGCCGCCGCACCGGCGGTGCCGGCGCAGGCGTGGAGATCTCGGTGTCGGTCATTGCGAGGGACCCGGCATCAGAACGAGAGGCCGACGGAGAAATGCAAGCGCACGCCTTTCGATTCCTGCCCGTAAGCAAGATCGAGCCGGAACGGGCCGATCGGCGTGCGCAGGCGCGCGCCGAGGCCGTAGCCCAGTGCCGGTAGAAGCGCTGCCGAAGGCGTATCGGCGGCGTTGCCTGCATCGACAAAGGCGGCAATGCCCCATGCGGGCGTGACCCAGTGCACGGCCTCGACGCTGGCCACCGCCAGGTAGCGTCCGCCGACGATCGCAGCACCCTGCGCTACGCCCAGGCTTTCGAAGGCATAGCCGCGGACCGTGGTATCGCCGCCGGTGCGGAACAGGAAGTTCGACGGAATGCCCTCGCGCGTGTCGGCGATCACCGCGCCTACTTCGACGCGCGCCGACAGACTGTTGGACTTCGACAGCGGGTACCACGCCACCGCGCGCGCGATCACGCGCCCGAACTGCTCGGTGGAGGCGCCCGGGATGCCGGCGCCCACCTTGACGTTGGCCATCCAGCCGCGCGTGGGTTCGAGCAGGCTGTCGACGTTGCGCCACGTGTATTCCCCATCGACATACAGCGCGTGCGAACGGATCGTGTCGAAGCCGAAGGGTGTCTGCTCGTCGATGTAGAAACCGAGGCCGAAGGCAGGGGTGCGACGTTCGTCAAGGCCGCGGCGGCGGCCCGAGATCGACGCCGTCGTCGTCTGCAGGTTTTCGATGTCGGTGCCGGTCAGCTGCATGCCATAGGTGTCGATCCATCCGCCCGCGGTGGGCGGCCGCACCAAGCGCACGCTGGCTTGCTGGATCTTCGTCTCAATGCGAGCATCCGCGTAGAACTGCAGCGCGGAGCCGAAGGTGTCGAGGTTGACGTAGTTGGCGCTGATCCGGTACTGCGTGTCCGTTGAATAGCCGAGGCCCGCCTCCAGCCGACGGGTGGGCGCCTCGATGAACGCGAACGTCACCGGGGCAGCCTTCGCATTGGCAGGATCGGCATCGATCGTCGCCTGCACGCTGGCGAAGTAGCCTGAGCCCAGCAGACGGCGGACGAAGTCATCGAGCACTTGTTCGTTGTAGCGGCTGCCCGGCTGGATCGACGAGAAGTTGTTCACCATCTCCGGCGTGTAACGGTTCAACCCGTTGAAGTCGAACCTGCCGAAGTGAAACGCCGGGCCGCTGTCGAGCGTCACCGACAGGTCGGCGCTGCGAGCCTCGGGGTCCACCTTGGCTTCGCTTTCGGTCATTCGGGCGGCCGCATAAGAATTGGCCGCCATCGTCCTGACGGTGGCATCCTTGGCGGCGGTCCACGTGCGCTGGTTGAAGGCGTCGCCGCGCGGCAGCAGCCAGTCCTCGCGCATGCGCGCGATCACGGCGTGCCCCTCCACCGTGGCCGTGGCCGCGCCAGTGACGTTGATGCGGACATCGGAAATCGCGGTCTGCAGGCCGGGCGACACGGTGATCGTGACTTCCACCGGCTGCTTGCCGCGATCGACGGCCACGTCGACCTCGGCCGAAAAATAGCCCTGAGTCGCTGCGGCCTCGGCGGCTTGCGGTACCGCCTGTGCGGCCAATCGATCGAAGAGGCCTTCCGTCATCTCCGCGAAATCCTGCCAGCGGATGAGGTCGACCCCGCTCGTCACCGCAGCGGCAACCTCGCTGGGCGCGACGACACGGACAAGGAAACGGACGATATCGTCGGCGCGCGGGCGCGCCACGACCGCCCCCGCGGTGGCGGGGATTTGGGCGTCAGCGGATGACGGACTGGCGGCCAGTGTCGCGAACGTCAGCGCGAGCCACCAGGCGCAAGCCGTTCGCGTTCGAGGCGCAGGAGGCAGCAGCACAGTCCACATTATCGCCGACCCGTGCGATCACCGTGTCGGGCAACGGATTCTGCAACTGCGAAAAGCGCGACAGGTCGTTGAATTCGTAGGGGCTGGGGATGGTCCACAGCGGTTCCACCGGTCGCCCGCGGGGCAGGATGGGAAGGCGGGGATTCGAATAGTCGACCGCGTTGTCCCATTGCTGGCCGAATTGCAACAAGTAGACCGGATTGCCGTTGGAGTCAAACTTGGTGGCGCAACCGGCCAGCAAGACAAGCACACCCACCGCCATGGTGGTACGCCAAGTCAGACGACGGAGGACGGGATGCATGGGCCACTCCCCTGAAAGGGTCAAAAGCGATGCCGCAACGACAGCGCCAACGCTGGTGCGGTCTTGTAATCCTCGGAAACGATATCGTCCCCACCTGGCGACTTCAACGTGAGTTTACCGTTGACCAGTGCGAGCGCATAGAAATCGAGGCGCGTTTTCGGGGTGATGTCCTTACTGATGCGCAGGAACAACGGGATGGAAGTGGCCTCGCCGATGCCGCCTGGTACCGGGCCGTCGTTGTTCAGGCGAAATGCCGTCGAGCGATAAGCCCCACCCCCGCCGAACTCCCATCCCTCGACTGGCGTATAGGTCAGTTCGAGGCCGGCACCCCCGGCCGGACCCGCCGGCAGGGGATTGGAGAGCCGCCATTGGTCATTGATCTTCCAATTGACGGCGATGAAGGGAAATACCTTGGTCTCGGAGAGCTCCCGATACGCCGCTGCACCGATGCCCAGTGTCAGGGTCGGTGAAAACACCTTGGTGGCGATGGCCACCGCGCCGTAGATCTGCGCGTCGCTTGCGCTTGCGCCGTCCTCATACGACCACTGGATCGACGGGGCGATCACGATGCGCCAATCCGCAGCAGGGGCGTAGATGAGCGAGGCGCCCAGTTGCGGGGCCTGGACATCCCCCCACGGCGCCCGGCCGCCAAACGCCTTGGGCTGGTCGAAATTCCATTGATCGAACTGATAGCGAACAGTCAGTCCCGCGGCGAGCTGCGGGGTCCACTGCCGCAGGATTTCACCACTGGCGGCCAGCTCGGCGCGGCGAAAATTGCCGCCGCTGTCGAAGTCGGTGTCGAACTGCGCACCCCCGGCCAGCGAGGCCGAGCCCACGGTGGTACCCGGGGGCAGCGATTGCGCGTGGACAGCGGTGAATACCAGGGCAGGCAAAGCGGAGTACAGCAGGCGAACTCGCATGGGAGCACCAAAGAAAGGATAGACCCGAAGAGTATTGGCTTGTTGCATCGCCGTCGATAGAACAAGCCCGACGCTCCCCTGGCATTCGCGCATTGACTCATGCCGCCGGCATCAACCTGCCCGAAGCCCGCTTGCCGTCGCCGTCGCCAGCGCACCCTCGAAATGCACTTTAATTCGCGTCCTGGCCGGATGCCGTCGAACGTTCGTTCCGGGTGGGAAATTGGTGCAGGCACACTTCTTAAACTACTTCTGCTTTGAGTGCTAAGTGTCTATTTATGCTGAAAAAAGAGTTTTGTTGCGAATTCGACGCTAAGTCATTGTTCAGAAACCGGAAAACGATTGACCCGTCGCAATCTACCTGCGTATAGTTCGGTCAGGTGGTAAAAAGTGGGTGAAAGTGGGGCGTCGGAGGTTGCGGTGGGTGATCCGCGACCTTTGCCGACCTTGCTTTAAATGCCACGCGAATGAGGAGAGCGGGTAGTGGCGGAAATGGGCATTGCCGGGGCAACGCCGGGAGACAACGGCAGCGCGGGACCCGCGCCGGCGGTGTTTCGTGGCGTCACGCAACTCGTCCTCGATGCCAAAGGGCGGCTTGTGGTGCCTGCGCGGCATCGGGACGGCTTGTCCCCCCGCGGCGAGGGTCGGCTGGTGCTGACCGCTGATCCGTCGCGCTGCCTGCTCCTATATCCGCTCGCAGCATGGGAACCGATTCAGGCCCGGCTGATGGCGCTGTCTTCGTTCAACGAACAGATTCGCGGCCTGCAACGACTGCTGGTCGGCCATGCCGACGACGTCGAGATCGATGCGGCCGGCCGCATTCTCGTGCCGCCGGCATTGCGCCGCTACGCGTCGCTCGACAAGCACGTCGTGCTGGTGGGACAGGGCCAGAAATTCGAACTGTGGGACGAGGCGCGCTGGCAGGCGCAAACGGCCCAGGCCATCGCCTTCCCGGCCAACGGGCTGCCGCCCGAGCTCGACGGCTTTTCCCTCTGATGGACGCCGGCCACCATATCCCCGTCCTGCTCGAAGAAGCCGTGGCGGCGCTGGCGGTCAAGCCGGATGGTGTCTATGTCGATGCCACCTTCGGTCGCGGCGGCCACACCCGCGCGATTCTCGCCAAACTAGCAGCATCGGGACGGCTGATTGCCATCGACCGCGACCCGGCGGCCGAAGCGGCCGCGCGCGAACTTGCCGCGCTCGACACTCGATTCTCTTTTCACCGCGCCTGGTTTTCGGAGCTGCCGGAAGTCCTGCAGTCGCTCACGCCTGCGGTGTTGCAGGCCGTAGCGCCTGCACAGGTCGACGGCGTGCTCCTCGACCTCGGGATCTCCTCCCCGCAGATCGACGACGCCGAGCGCGGCTTCTCCTTTCGCCA
>Ga0105048_10008916_pt1 | contig 16017 bp, 13 predicted proteins | sample MAT05_FD_78382 | JGI IMG/M metagenome (GOLD analysis project Ga0105048, IMG submission 78382) | Freshwater microbial communities from Lake Fryxell liftoff mats and glacier meltwater in Antarctica - MAT-05 | ecosystem: Environmental > Aquatic > Freshwater > Ice > Liftoff microbial mat | place...
CAGATGATATTTAAGCGTTCGGGCTTTAGCACTAATACTATTACTTGTATGAATGGCAGAGAAGCATTACAATTTTTTGAAAAAAAAGCAACAGAAGCGGATATAGAAGTTAATACTCCCGCACTTATTTTTTTAGATTTAAATATGCCCATAATGAATGGATGGGAGTTTTTAGAAACTTTTACACAGCAATTTGCAACAGTTTTTCCATCTGTTAAAGTAGTTGTATTATCATCTACTATTAATCCATTAGAAAAAGAAAAAGCTTTAAAAAACAAACATGTTATCGATTTTTTATGCAAGCCGCTAACATTAGAAATGGTAGCGGCTCTTAAAAATGCATCATCAATTAACCATTATTTTAAAAAGAATAATTAAATTTAATTATTCTTAACAAACGAATTTGTATACCATAATATCTCACTAAAATGACTATATCTACAGATTTAAAATTACTATTAGTAGAAGATAATTTAGGAGATTTTGTATTAGTAAGCGAATACTTGAAAATGGTATTGCCAGGCAGTAAACTGCTTCATAATAAAAGTTTGGCAAGTGCTATACATTCTTTAAATAAAGATACTTTCGATATTATTTTACTCGACCTTACACTACCCGATAGCAATGGCGTAGATTCTATTAGAGAAGTAGTGGCACTCTCCAACAACTCGCCTGTAATAGTACTTACCGGCTTTAGCGATAAGCAATTTGGTATTGATAGTTTAAAATTAGGTGTAGAAGATTACCTAATAAAAGATGAAGTAACACCAGCTATATTGCAAAAGAGTATCAGCTACAGCATTGAGCGAAAAAAAAATCAGTTTCAGTTGGAGCAAAATGAAAAAAGATTTCGTGCCCTTATAGAAAATAGTACAGATGGAATGCTGGTACTTAATAAAGAGGGAAATGTAATGGAAATTAGCTCGATGGGTAGAAAAATACTGGGAATACCTGCAAATGAATCAGTAGAACACATCAGCCCGCAATTATTTTATCCCGAAGACCTGGACGATGTAGTAAACTATTTTAAAGAAGTAAGTAAATATCCGGGGCGTATAAACTTTTTTGAAATGCGGCTTCATTTACCTGATGGAGAAGATAAATGGATTGAAATTACTTTTCATAATTTATTAAATGAACCAGCCGTAGAGGGTATTGTAGCAAATTTTAAAGATATTACCGAAAGAAAAATGGGGGCTGAAAACCTCAGATTATCGGAAGAAAAATACCGTTATCTTTTTAATAAAAATCCGGAAACTATTTTTATATGGGATCCGGCAAATTTACATTTTTTAGATTTTAACGAAACGGCGTTTCAACTATATGGCTACACAAAAGAAGAGATGAAGCAGTTGTCTTTACTTGATTTACGGAGGGAAGATGAATATGATAACCTTAAATTGCTTGCAAAAAAAATGCTTTCTAAAGAGCTCGATATTTTTTCAAAAGTATGGAAGCACAAGAAAAAAAATGGAGAGATTATTCACATGAACATTACCAGTCACCGAATAATTTTTAATAACCAGTTGGCTATACTTGCCATAGGAAGCAATGTTACAGAAAAAGTAATGTTGGAAAAACAATTAGAATCTGAAAGAATAAAAAAACAAAAAGAAATAACCGAGGCAGTAATAACTGCACAGGAAAAAGAACGGGACGAAATTGGCTCTGAGTTGCATGATAATGTGTGCCAGATACTTGCAAGCTCAAAACTATATTTAGGTATGGTAAAAAAGCAAATGGATAATCAAGAGGAAATGATATCCGAAACAGACAACCTGATTACTTCTGCAATTGATGAATTAAGAACATTGTCTCATTCGTTAATAGCCCCTACACTCGATCAGTTAGAACTGCAACAGGCTTTGGGTAAAATAATTGACATTACAGCCAAAACAACTCAAATAAAAATACACAGTAATATTGCTAATCTTGATGAATTCGTAATGTCTGATAAAATGAGATTGGCTATTTACAGAATTGTGCAGGAGCAGTTTAATAATATCTTAAAATACGCACATGCCAGCAATATTTATATTTCATTACTGTATAAAAATAAAGAGCTGCTGCTTGCAATAAGCGATGATGGTATTGGGTTCGATACAACAATATCATCTGAGGGAGTAGGGCTTTTAAATATTAAAACAAGGGCCTCTTTATTCAATGGAGAAGTACGTATTACATCTTCAACTGGCAAGGGTACAGAGTTGAGTATTGTGTTTAGTTGATTGGTTTCCCATTTTTAATACTTCATCGTGTAAAAAATAGTTTTTGCTAATGAAAAAAAATTATGCAGAAGAAAATTTTTAACAACTTTTTAAAAGTATTCATAGCAATTGTAAATTGTTGTATAGTTCATTTTTCGGGTGCATCCCAAATTGTCGCAACAACAAGCGGTCGATGAGGACACCGACCACGGCTGGGCCTCGGTCGGTGTCCTCACCGACCGAAATCAGGAGCGACAATTTGGGATGCACCCCAATTTTCGCATAGTTTTATTGAACTGCGTATGTTTGTACCATTACTCCTCCGGTCGCCCAATCATCTTACCTCCATTTTTCCAGCCATCGTTAAGGTTTTCAAATTCTCTGGCATCGGTTTCAGAAAACTTTTGATTGGTAAGGCTTTTTAAATCTGGCTGACCAGCATTAACCCATGCTGTGTACCAAAAAGAGGCAATAGAGTAAATAGAAAGTCTCATTCTTCTCTCAATCATACCATCTAGTTGCTTATTAAATGCAATGGTAAATGCAGCGGAATATTGTTTAATAATTACACCGTTTCTTGTTTCAAAACTATATTTTTTATCGGGTAAAAACTTTTTGGTAAGCTCTCTTTCAAACAGTAAAACAGAGTCTGATGCAGCGGCACTTTCCAATACCCTTGCCCAGGCATATTCTCCTGGGTTTTTTATGTATTGAGCATTGCCAATAAAAAAATTAAATTCCTTATCAGCCAATAATTCCGGCACCCGGCTTTCCCAAAACCCATGTATGCCTTTTTGGTTGGTGTACTGCCCGTTGTGGTTACTGTTAGCATGTAAAGGCACATGAGAATCGGCAATATAATGACCAATTTCAGCACTGTTCTTCATTATTTTACTAAAGTTTTTCTCTTTAAACGCAAAAGTAAGCCTGCTAAGCATTACCTGAATATGCCATGGAACTATGCCGTAAGCCATTAAGGAGTCTTCGCCAAATTTAGCTACTGCATCCTCCCATTTCCTTGGTAAATCAGGGTAAGGATATTTACCATAATGATCAATGTCAAGGTAATGTCTTGGGCCTTCTTCGGGCACCGCATAGCGCCGCTTATCAGGGTCAACGGCATGCTCTTCTAAAAATGATATGTTGGGTTTGTACAAAACCACCATTGCTGGCGGTAGTAAAAAAACTGCATAATAATTAATTTTTTTATGGGCAAAAAAACCCCAGCAGTAGCTTGGCAAATATGCCAGTAACAAAAGCAAGAGCAGTATAAATGAAGAAACCTTTTTTTTCATAATAAATATTTTTTTTAGCTACTATATAAAACAAAAAAATAAAGAGAGTAAAGCAAAAAACTATAATAAAGCTTTAAACAATGAAATTAAAATTCAAAATGCTTTTGCCCCTATTATTTGCTTTAAAACCATTTTGTACTTTTTGCTTTACTTCTTCCACCTAACCCAAGTGAGCCAAGTAATGAACGTATTATCGTGTTACCTGCCGTACGAAGCATGCTTTTTACAATGGTATTATCTACCAATTTTTCTATAGCGGTGGGCTCTTGTTTTTGTGGTTTTCCTGTAGTGGTAGTGGCAGATTTTTCGGCGGCTTCTTCCAGCTTGGCTGTAAGTATTTCGTAAGCACTTTCGCTATCGGTTACCTTGTTGTATTTGGCTACTAGTTTAGATTTGCCAACAATGGTTTCTATTTCTGCCGCTGTAAGTACATCCATCCGGCTGCGGGGTGCACATAGCATGCATTGTACCAAAGGTGTTGGTATGCCCTTTTCATTTAGCATAGTTATTAATGCTTCACCTATACCCAATTGTGTTATCAAGTCTTCTGTTTTATAAAAAGTAGTTTCCGGATAATTTTCTGCTGTTTGTTTTATTACTTTTCTATCGGCTGCTGTAAATGCCCGTAGTGCATGTTGTACTTTAAGCCCAAGTTGTGCCAATACACTTGGCGGTACATCCATTGGGTTTTGTGTGCAAAAGAAAATACCAATGCCTTTAGAGCGAATAAGTTTAATAATAGTTTCTATCTGCTGTAACAAAGAGCTACTTGCTTCCTGAAAAATAAGATGAGCCTCATCTATAAATAAAATAAGTTTTGGTTTATCAAGGTCACCTTCCTCAGGACAACTGGCATATAATTCTGCCAATAATTGCAGCATAAAGGTGGAAAATAGTTTAGGTCTATCCTGCAAATCGGTAACCCTTAAAATATTAATCATACCATTTCCTTTGTCATCTATCCGCATCAGGTCATCTACTTCAAAGCTTTTTTCACCAAAAAAAGTATCGGCGCCCTGTTGCTGTAGTTCAATTACTTTTCGTAAAATAGTTCCGGTGCTTGTAGTAGATATCTTACCATAAGTTTTTTCAATTTCCTCCTTACCTTCATCGCCAATAAACTGCAGTACTTTAATAAAATCTTTTAAATCCAGCAGGGGTAATTTAGTATCGTCGCAGTACTTAAATATCATAGATACTACGCCGCCCTGGGTATCGTTAAGCGTTAAAATTTTACTGAGCAATACAGGGCCAAACTCACTTACGGTGGCTCTTAATTTTACACCCTCACCGCCACTAATGGTAAGCAATTCTGCCGGAAATAACGCAGGAGTATATGGCATTTGCAATACTTGATACCGGGTGTCTATTTTATCGTTAGTTGCTCCTATGGCGGCTATACCACTCAAATCTCCTTTAATATCCATTAATAATACCGGTACACTTGCATCACTCAAAAATTCACTAATCATTTGCAGGGTTTTGGTTTTGCCGGTACCGGTTGCCCCTGCAATTAGCCCGTGCCGGTTGAGCGTTTTTAATGGAAGGTAAATACCTGCATCTGCTATTACTTCTCCATCTAAAATACCTGCCCCAATTTTTACAGATTCGCCTTTAAAAGTATAACCTGATTTTACGGCTTGTATAAATGCTTCGTTGTTTTTCATATTTTATTTGTTTAAAGGAAAGATACTACTGCTTTTGAAATTTGAAATAAATTTTTTAAAGCGCTATTTTTTTATGCATGCACCTATACCTATCAGCGACGTGGCATACAATTTTTTAAAATTACCTACAGTAAAACAGTCCATGTTTAGCCCAACATGTACCATTCAGATTAATCAGTAAATGGAACAAAAAACACAATAATTAAATGAGAAATATTAAATAGTAAATTATCAATTGCAACTGCAATACCTTTAGCATAGATTTTGCAACTGAAATCGTAATGATTTTTGCAACTGCAAAAGTTGGGTTTAACAAAATATTAGTTGCTATAATAGCTATATCAACCGTATATTAATTTTATTTGCTAATAAACTTAAAAATTATGGAATCAACACAACCTTCAATCCTTTTATGCGAAGATGATACTAACCTTGGGATGGTTTTAAAAAACTACCTGGAGCTGAATGATTATGAAGTAACCCTCGAAAGAGATGGTAAGCTTGGTTTAGCGGCTTTTCAGCGAGAGAAATTTGATATTTGCTTGCTTGATGTAATGATGCCCAATATGGATGGCTTTACTTTGGCGGAAGAAATTAGGGATATAAACCCGGATGTGCCATTGTTTTTCTTATCTGCAAAAACTATGAAAGAAGATATTATCCAGGGGTACAAACTTGGGGCAGATGACTATATTACAAAACCTTTTGATAGTGAAGTGCTTTTAATGAAGATAAAAGCCATATTAAAACGCAATGAAGAAATGCACAGAGAGGAGGTAAATGCAGAATTTGATATGGGCAAATACCATTTTAACCCAAGGTTAAGAGAGTTGACGATTGACGGTAAAATACAAGTACTTTCTCCAAAAGAAAATGAATTGCTTAAAATGATGTGTGAATATAAAAATGATTTATTGCCACGGGAAATAGCCTTGAAAAAAATATGGGGCAGCGATACTTATTTTAATGGCCGCAGTATGGATGTTTATATTGCCAAATTACGCAAGTATTTAAAGGAAGATAGTAGCATAGAAATTGTAAATATCCACGGTAACGGCTTTAGGTTGGTAGCTGAATAAGTAAAAAAACGCAACAAATATTTAAAATGAAATAAGGCAGACTATTTTTAAAAGTCTGCCTTATTTCACTTAAAATATCCCTTGAACAAAGCTCGCAGCTCAAAGCTCGTAGCTAGTAGCTAGTAGCTCGCAGCTCAAACCTCATAACTCAAAGCTCGCAGCTCGTAGCTCAAAGCTCGTAGCTCGTAGCTCGTAGCTCAAAGTTCGCAGCTCATAACTCACAGCTCAAACCTCAAACTCAAACCTAAAACCTCTTAGCTCAAAGCTCGCAGCTCAAAGCTCAAAGCTCGCAGCTCAAGGTTCACAGCTTTCCCTAACTAAACAAAGTTCCCTCACCTCCAATAGTTTTTATTCTTCCTAAATGAGTATAAGCCTTAGCAGTAGCCTCTCTACCCCTTGCAGTGCGTTGTAAAAAACCTTCCTGTATTAAAAACGGTTCATATACTTCTTCTAAAGTGCCGGGCTCTTCACCTACTGCCGTAGCAATAGTTGTAATACCAACTGGACCACCTTTAAATTTATCAATAATGGCACTTAATATCCTATTGTCCATGTCATCTAATCCATGTTCATCTACATTAAGTGCTTTAAGTGAGTGTTGCGTAATGCCGATATCTATACTACCATCATTAAGTACCTGGGCAAAATCTCTAACCCTGCGCAATAAGCCATTGGCAATACGAGGTGTACCTCTGCTGCGCCTTGAAATTTCGCCAGCCGCTTCGTCGCTTATTGGTGTGCCAAAAATACCGGCACTACGTAAAATAATTTTTTGTAAGGTGGCCGCATTATAATATTCTAATCTTGATTTTATACCAAAGCGGGAAAGTAGTGGTGCCGTTAACAAGCCACTTCTTGTGGTAGCACCAATTAGTGTAAAAGGGTTCAGGTTTATTTGCACACTTCTTGCATTGGGGCCGCTATCTATCATAATATCTATACGATAATCTTCCATGGCAGCATACAAATATTCTTCCACCACATTACTTAGGCGGTGTATTTCATCAATAAATAAAACATCATTGGTTTCAAGATTGGTAAGCAGGCCTGCAAGGTCTCCTGGCTTTTCTATTACCGGGCCACTTGTTTCTTTAATGGTTACGCCTAGTTCGTTGGCTACAATGCGGCTTAAGGTGGTTTTGCCCAAGCCCGGTGGGCCATGAAATAAAATATGATCTAATGCCTCACCTCTAATTTTTGCTGCTTTTATAAAAATGCGCAGGTTTTCAATAGTTTGCGGCTGCCCTGTAAAATCAGCCATCTCGCTTGGCCGTATGTTGTTCTCAAATTCCTGGTCAGCTTTGCTCAAAGAGTCACCTTCTTTATTAAGATTGGGGTTTGCCATACTGTAAAAGTAAAAAATTAAACTGATGCGCTAATTGCTAATTGATTTTACAAACCACCTGGTAGTAAAAAAAATCAATTACAATAACCTATTGCTCTTAAACTTTCTTTTTGCTGCTCAATTTCTCGTACAGCACAATTATCATCAGTACCAGCAGCATACCATAAAATGTATCTTCAAAAGGAATAGTGTAAATGCGTATGCCGAGGTTTTCAGCATCATTGTACAGTACTACTGGTATGGCAGTTAAAAAACCATTTACAAGTAAAAAAGGCAGCAATATTACAGCATAAGAAATTAAAAATAAAGTAGCATCAAAGGAAGCAAAAAACTTTCTGCACACATATAGAAGTGAAATAAAAACGCCGTTAAAAATAAACGTCCAGCTAGTATAAAAGCGATCGTAGAAAATAACACCTGTAATAAAAAGTATGCCGGCCAATGATTGTAGCACAGTATCGGCATATTTTCTATTGCGCAGGGTTGGAAAATAGCACTTAATACACTCATAAATAAAAAGGCAGCAGTAAGGCACTATTACAAAAAAAAGCACTTCTTCTACCGGCAAGTTATTAATTTTAACGCCGGTAATAAAATTGGCATTAAAACTCCACACACCCAGGTGCGTAAAGTACATATCCCAGCAGATATACAATAAACAGGGTATTAGCATAGCAGGAAATATAAACTTCCACTTTTTATAAAATGCTACCTTTTTATCAAAACTAAGCGCAAACGGACCAGCAACTGAAGCTGCCAAAATAATAAAATATGTGTATTGGGAATTCAAATTATATCGATTTTTATGGTGTAAAGAAACGAATTGATTTGATAGATTGGTGTATTTTGTTGAAACATTGAGAACAAATAGTACACTATTAACCAGCAGCTCAATTTTTTATAATTATCCATTAAACAACAGCTTAAAAAAAACAACCCATACGGTAGTAAATAAATAAATGTGCTATTTGCAAAACAACAGCCATCGAAAACAGTAGTGTTTTTAATAGCATCAGTTTACCTGTTTTAAAATTTAGGTTACAATTTAAAAGCAGCTTCACTAAAGGGGTGCATTTTAAGTTGTCGCTCCCATTTTAGGTTGGCATGGAGATCTACCGGGTTTAGACAGTGTTTGGCGACCTCACCAACCACTCGGCGCTGCGTCATTTTGAAATGCATCCCACTAAACACTAAAGTTGCTACTCTATTATTTCTTCTATATTTGTTATATTCTACCATAAAGCATTTATAGTATGACCCCCAAATATTTGATAGTAGGTACAGGTTTTTCAGGATGTGTGTTGGCGAATCAATTGGCACAGCAAATTGATTGTACCATAGAAATGTGGGATGAAAGAGAACATATTGGCGGCAATTGCCATACCGAAAGGGATACTGAAACCAATGTGATGGTGCATCAATATGGGCCACACATATTTAATACAGATAAAAAAGAAATTTGGGATTACGTAAACAGTTTTGGCGAATTTAAACCTTACGTACACCGGGTAAAGGCAATGGTTGGCAATAAAATTTTTTCTTTGCCAGTTAACCTTCAAACTATAAATCAATTTTTTGATAAAAGCCTTAGCCCGGCCGAAGCTGAAATATTTTTGGCAGGTTTAGCTGATACTACCATTACAGAACCAGCCAATTTTGAAGAGCAGGCATTGCATTTTATTGGCCGGCAGCTATATGAGGCCTTTTTTTATGGATACACAAAAAAGCAATGGGGTTGTGAGCCTTCTGCCTTGCCTGCGGCTGTATTAAAGCGCATTCCGGTTAGGTTTAATTACGATGATAATTACCATGGACACCAATTTACCGGCATACCTGTAGATGGTTATACTGCAGTAATGTTGAAAATGATAACCCATCCAGCAATAACAATAAAGCTTAATAAAAAATTTAACCCTGCTGCTGATGCAGCCAATTTTGACCATGTATTTTACACAGGCCCGTTAGATGCGTTTTTTAATTATCAATTTGGACGGCTAGGCTACAGAACAGTAAGTTTTGAAAAAACTTATGCAAACGGTGATCACCAGGGAACTGTTCAAATAAATTATTGCGACGAAACCGTGCCTTATACAAGAATAACCGAGCACAAACATTTTACTCCCTGGGAAAAGCATTCTAAAACTGTTTACTTTACGGAGTACAGTAAAGAAACAACTGCTGATGATGTACCTTATTATCCTAAAAGATTGAATGAGGATATTAGTTTATTGATGCAATACAGAAAATTAGCGGAAGAGCAACAGCAAGTGTCTTTTTTGGGCAGGCTAGCTACTTACCGCTATATGGATATGCACCACGTAATAGGTGAGGCATTAAACTATGCAAAGCAATTTGTAAACAGTAAAAATAACAAACAAAAAGTACCGGTATTTGCCAATAGTGAAAACCATGCTGCATAAAAAACCGCAGTTACTTCCCGTTACTCAACTTATGTAGTTGAATTTGTAATAAAGTTTACAAATACAATACAGATAAATTCCTCAGCTTATTTTTTGTAAAGAAAGTTAGAGAATTATTTAAAGCTAAAAAAATGTTGGAAAATGCTACACTTTATAGCAGTTGGCAGTGCTTATAGATCTTCAACAGACAAATTTGAGGTAAAAAACTATTTTTTAAAAGCAATAAAAGAGCAATTGTAAACAGGTTAATTAAAAAAGCAACTTTCAAAAACTGCCAGGCAATTTCAAAAAGTTGCTTTTAATCTTGTTACGAAGGTTTAATACTGTAATAATTTGGTTCTTATTCCAGCTTAGTACTTTTAAAATCAATTACTGATTTTAATGGGCAAACAAATAATTGTAAAATTTAATTTGCCTTTTTTTGTAAAATAACCTACTAAAAAATTTTGGTTTTCTCATACATTGTTCTAAAGCGGGATATTCATCAAAATAACGAATATTTTATTTTTATTACAATAGAATAAATAATTAAAGTCAAGTAGAATATTAGCCACATTTTTGTAGTTGTTTGAACTACTTATTAATAAAAATTAAAATGATTTTGAGATTATTTTAGTTGATTTTGTTATAGCAAGTTGTTTTCAATTGCATATAAAGTAAGATTAGCATTGGTTTTCATATTCATTTTGGCCATTATTCTGGCACGGTAGGTACTTACTGTGGTTGCACTTAAAAAAAGAGAATCTGCTACCTCCGTTACTGATTTGCCTGAGGCTATCATTTTAAATACATTTAACTCTCTGTCGCTCAGTGTTTCATGCACTTTTTTATTGAAATCCTTATCGAGACTGTCTGCTATTTTTTCTGCAATAGAAAGTGTAATATATTTTTTACCAAGCAAAACCCTGTTTACTGCATTAACTAATTCTTCTGGTGCAGTGTCTTTACTAAGATAACCAGCAGCACCAGCTTTTAACACCCTAATGGCATATTGCTCTTCGGGGTGTATGCTCAGGATTAAAACAGGTAGTGTTGGAAAAAGATGTTTTATATGCTGCAAGGCTTCCAACCCACTTTTGCCAGGCATTGTAAGGTCAGATATTATCAAATCCCATTGATTTAAAATAACTTTTTTTATTAATTCATTTGCATCTGCCACTTCTTCAATAACTGCATCAATAAATTCTTCAGCCAATATTTGCCTTATTCCTTTTCTTACAATGGTGTGGTCGTCTGCTATAAGTATCCTTATCATAGTTAATTATCTATTGGTGATGTTTGCACTTGCCTGTTAATTACAGTAAAGGTATTGTGATAAATACAGTAGTTCCAATGCCAGGTTCACTTTTAATTTCATAATTACCCCCCATTTCCATTGTGCGTTCTCTCATACCAAACAGACCGAGTGTTTTTTTACTACCTATATCATTTACTACAAACCCCTTACCATTGTCGGTAATGGTTAATTGTAATTGCTTATCATCAAAAATAAGTGAGCTTATAACTTTTTTTGCATCGGCATGGCGGGCTACATTCGTCAGCGACTCTTGAAATATTCTAAAAAGACTTGTAGTAAATTTTGTTTCAATGGGCTTATTGCCGGTTAAATCAATGAAAGTAGTTGCAATGCCATATCTTTTTTCAAATTCATTACTTTGCCACTCCAATGCCGCCAACAGGCCAAGGTCATCCAACATACTTGGGCGCAACTCGGTTGATATTTTTCTTACAGATTTGATTGTATCTTCTATTAGATCCATTGTATTTTGAAATTTTTCTTTTATTTCAGATTCATGCGGTATTATTTTTTTGTTTAACCAGGATACATACATTTTTAGCCCGGTAAGCTGTTGCCCAAGTTCATCATGAATTTCTCTTGAAATTTTTGTACGTTCATCTTCCCTTATATTTTGCAGATGGGTAGCAAGTTGCCTTATTTGCTGGTAAGATTCCTGCAGGCGTTCTTCTGCTTTTACTTTTTCATCTATGTCATTAGCCAAAATCAATCTTACATTTTTGCCTTCATAAAAAATATCATGTGCAATAATTTCTACTTTAATAATTTCGCCATTTTTCTTTTTATGTCTCCAAATACCTTTGTAGCTCGCATTTACGGGTACGGCAGCTTTCATTTTATTAAGTAGTATGGTATCTTCTAAAGGCCTTATATTATTTATATTCATTTTTAAAAACTCATCCCGGGAGTAGCCATAGTGAGCAAGAGCAGATTCATTTACGTCCACAAAATCTCTTTCAGGATAAGAGAGCATCCACATAGGCATGGGATTATTATAAAAGAGTAGCTTATATTTTTGGTTAGAGGCTATTAGTGCTAACTCATATCTTTTTTCATTAATAGCAAAAGCTACCGTTCTGGCAATGGTTTCTATTAATTGAACTTCCTGGCTGGTAAGGGTACGGGGGTTTTTAAAAAATAAGTTAAAAAGTCCAATTGGCTGTTGCTGATAAATAAGGGGGAAATAGGCAGCAGCCTTCAATTCTTCTGCAAAAAATGCTACTGAATCTTCTGTTGATTTTCGTTCTGCATCAATATCACCTATGGTAAAACAGTAGGTTTTGTCATAAAGTTTTAGCACATTACTATTTTTTTGCAAATAGGCTTTAAATAAATCCGAAAGTCCATTATCTGCCACAATTTCCAATTGATTTTTTTCATCAAAAATGCCTATAGATACATTATCGGCACCTATGTTTTGTATCAATGCAGTAAGGCTTATTTCATATAACTGATTTACCTGTTTAGCCTGGCCTATTGCCTCACTTAATTTTGCCAGTAACTGAATTTTATCAAAGTTTCTTTTTGCCTGTGCTTCAGCTTTTTTTCTTTCAGAAATATCTAAACCGTTACCAATTAAAAATGGGGTTCCCTCTATGTCTATTACCATTGCTGTAAAGTAAAATGGTATCTTCTTGCCTTCTTTTGTTATTATATTGGTTTCCAATTCTGCTTGTCCGTATATAAATCCCTCTTCCAGTTTTTTTATTACTATATCAAAATCAGCTTCATCTAAAAACTCGTTAATACTTTTAGTAGCAATTTCCCCGGGTGTATAACCAGAAATTATTTCCAGTTTCTTATTCCATCTAAATAATCCTTTAGCTAATTTTTGATACATAAAGAAAATACCTGGCAAGCTATCAATAATTTTTTCTGAAAGCTCGCTAGCCTTTATTGCTTTTGCTTCTGCTTCTTTCTTTTGGGTTACATCTCTATAATATACAGATATGCCAGTGGGAGAAGGATAGATATGGTTTTCCAGCCAAGTATTTAATGGTGAATAATACAATTCTAAAAAATAATACCGTTGCTCCACTAATGCCTTATTATAATATTCGTAAAAAAAAGCCTGGTTGTTTAAATCCGGAAATTCTTCCCAAATGTTTTTTCCAATTAAATCTTCTTGCTTAAACCCAAGTAACTGGCAAATTCTTTTGTTTACATAAGTATAACTCCAGTTTTTGTCTAGTGCTATAAAACCATCGGTGATGCGCTCGAAAATATCAGATAATTCTGCCGTCTTAACATTTACCTGCCTTTCCAAATCCTGATTAAATACTTTAAGTTGATCTTCCAATTTTTTTCTTTCTGATATATCTTTATGCACAGCAACATAGCCGGTTATGTTTCCCTGCTTATTTAATAAACAGCTAATACTTGCCAATACAAATATTTTTTTTCCCTCTAGCGTAGTAACCAAATATTCAGATAAAAAACTGCCTTTCGTATTAAGTTCAGCTAAGCTTTTTAAAACTTCTGCTTCGGATAAATGTACGTTGAGCAAAGATGGCAGGGGCTTTCCAACAGCATCCTCACTAGAAATACCATATTGTGCTGTTGCATATTTATTCCAGCTTTGTATAATAAAATTTTGGTCTGTGGAGAAAATCGCATCCGATATTGTGTCTATTAAGGAGGCATTGTAAGCTAATTTTTCCGAAGCAATCTGCCGGTTTTTTAAATTGTAATTAATTATGACAAAAAATAGCAATAACAATAAAATAAAAAATGATGAAAGATAAAAAAATCTCAAAGTGGTTCTTTCTGCTACAACCTGCAAATAAGAATTTGCATCGGTGAGTAAAGTGTTATCTGTATTCATTATGGCAGATGTGACAGATCTTATACTATCACTTAACACTCTTCCTGTGCCAAGCTTTACAACTGTAACTACAGGCTCAATACCCTCCATTTCATATAACAAGACCGTTTGTTTTGAATACGCTATTTTCTTTTGTAATAGCGCAATCAGCAATTTTAAATCTAAAGCCCTCTCCGGTTTATATTCTACTATTCGAGCTAAAGTAATGGTATCATTTATAAAATTATTTAGCGCTTTTTTATAGGGCAAGGCAAACTGCTCTTTGTTTGTAAAAGTATAACCCCGCTGTTGCGTTTCAAGCTGCTCCAGGTGAATTAAAATTTTTTCCATAGCAAGCAACATCTCTAACGAGCTTTTAACTTTTGCATTTTGCTTTTGGGTTTCCTTCATGTTTTTATACGTAGCAAAAACAAAAAATGTGATGCATAAAATAACCAGCACAAACAGCACAATGATGATATTTTTAATAGAATTTACTTTCATGAATGCCACTATTTTTATTATATAAATTAAAAAAATACCTTTTTTATCTTAAGAAATACGTTAAATCCAGCTTTGTAGTTGCAATAGCTGCAATGGTTTTAACCACAATATAAGCATGTGCGTAAAGCCTGGTATGCTGTTGAAAATCTACTATGGCTTTTAGCTGCATTAGCAGGGTTAACGCCGTATAGTTTTAAATGAAGTTAAAACTTATTACCCTTATTTAAATACGCAGGTAAGGATAACTGCACAAGGATTACTGCACAAGGATTACTGCACAAGGATTACTGCACAAGGATTACTGCAAAAGGATTACTGCAAAAGGATTACTGCAAAAGGATAACTGCAAAAGGATAACTGCAAAAGGCGTTCTTTGCAGATAAGTAACTATAAACCCAGTCAATTAATGATTAACAGAAAAAAACTTATTTACAAAATACCAAACGGAAAATAAAAAAGCGGTTAGCTGTTGGTATAATTGATATTTTCGCAATCATTTTATGGGTTGTTAGCTCAGTTGGTTTAGAGCATCACGTCGACAACGTGAGGGTCGCTGGTTCGAGCCCGGCACAGCCCACTAATTTTTATATTATATATTTTGAGTTGTAAGACGGTATAAAAATGGCTTTAGATGCCTGCTATAAAGGTTTAATGCAAGTAAAATTAGTAACGATTATTGTTTCATCACCCTGGTTAACAGCTAATTTTACTATTCAACAGTAACAGTAACCCTACTGTCAATTTGTTAAGAATCCATTTCAATTAGCAAAAAAATATTTCATAGTTTGTTACTGCTTACTTATTTCTTCCAATATTTTTAAAATAGTTTCCATCTGTTTGTTTGCGGCTGATGGCTTGCGGTTGGTGGCAACTGGTTTTAAAACAACAGGTAAGGCTAAAGCTGTATTTGCAAAATTTGTAGCCTCTTCTTTTTTTTGAAGAATATGGCAAATACGGGCAGCCGATGCAGCATAATAAAATTTTTGTGTGGTTGTTTTTAGCAATGCAACAGGATATTTAATTACTAATAGATAGGCCTGCTCCAAATTTATGGACTCATTGGTTTTAAAAAGTGCTTCTGCCAGTTTTAAGTCTGAAATAGTAGTGGTACCACCTCTTGAATTTTGTTCAATGCAGTAATTGGTAACTAGTGTAAAAAAATGAATTGCCTGTTGATGGTTATTTTGTTGCAGGTAATAATCTCCCAACTTTTCCTGGGCAAGAATAACGCTGCTATGCTCTTGTGGAAAATCTTCTAAAAGGCGTGAAAGCAACGCTACACCTACCGCTTGTATGTTTGGCTGGGCATTATCCAGCAATAAAGATCCCTGTATTTGCAAATATTCAGCTTTGTTATAATTGCCACGGGCACGCTTTAAAGCGTCTTCAAATTTACTGTC
>Ga0105048_10008917_pt1 | contig 16016 bp, 10 predicted proteins | sample MAT05_FD_78382 | JGI IMG/M metagenome (GOLD analysis project Ga0105048, IMG submission 78382) | Freshwater microbial communities from Lake Fryxell liftoff mats and glacier meltwater in Antarctica - MAT-05 | ecosystem: Environmental > Aquatic > Freshwater > Ice > Liftoff microbial mat | place...
AGCGCTAGACCATCCGTTCGGGGCTTGCCCACGACGGATGCGTTTTGGCGTACTACGATTGGGCGTCCCAACTCCCGTTCCCCTCGGCTTTGCCCGCCTCCGGCGGGCAAAGCCGAGGGGAACGGGTCGATTTGTGAGTGCCAGCAGTTAGTACGCCAAAACAAGGTTGGTGGGGGACAAGCCTCCGACCAACCTGAACGGCCAGATCGCAGAATGGAACAAAACTCGCTTCAACGCATTTTTCGCAAACTGATATTTGTCGCAAAGTCCAGGCATCGACTAAGCAAATAAGCTGAACCCCCAAGCTGCCGAATTAGCCAAGTTGGCCATCGCCGGTTTGCTTCTGTCGCCGCAAAATAGTCAGGAAATTTGACGAAACCCAACTTCCGAGGTAGGCTCGTAGTTCAACTTGCTACGTGAATGGGAATGTCTCATCGATTGAGGCTTTGCATAACTCGACTACAAACGGCACGAGCCTTTGGCGGATGCCTGCCATCAATTGATGGCCCTTGTCTGCCGAAGCGCTGCGAGGATCGCCGCAACCGGAATTGGTGGTGAGCAAATGCCAAGGACGAGTGATCGATACCCAGCCCTTCTCGAGAGCTTCGAATCGCATCGGGCGAGCGGCTCCTTGGTCCGCATTCAGTCCGCCGTCATTTGACTTTGATACCAGCTCGGGGCGATAAGCGAGGATCATCGAGGTTTCCATTTCGCCGGCATGATCGTCTGGCTTATCGAAAATGTGTTGACTTAGGTCTCGCACCATTTGAAACCAATTGCAGAGGAAAAGTTGGACGTCGGTTTTTCCGTGCAGTTCGCGCAGGAGCGGCTTCAATTCGTTTCCGCCATGGCTGTTCAGCAGGAACAGTTTTCGAATGCCGCTTGCAGAGACGGATTGAATCAGGTCCTCGATCACACGGAAAAGAGTCGACGGCATCATGTTCATAGCCAGAGGAAACCGTTGCATATTGGTTTCCGTGCCGTAGGGAATCGTGGGAAGAACGACCGGCCTTGCGCCTTGTTCCCAAGCACCTTGGGCGATCTCCGAAGCAATCCAATCCGCTTCGTAGATGTCGGTCGCATAGGGCAAATGTAGATTGTGCGGTTCCGTGGCGCCCAAGGGCAAAATCGCCATCTGGTACTCGGATTTCCTCACGGACTCAAGTGTGCTCTCCGCTAGCATCCAGGGACGGGGGCAAGTGCGGTGTTGGATTGGACTGGACAAATGGATTCTTCCGAAAAAAATAAACGACAACTGCTTGGACTGGCATCGAAACTGGACAAGACTCAGTCTATCGGCGATCTATTTCAGTTCGCCGCAGTCTCGAATGGTAACAATGGCTTGAGTGTCGCCGGACGCATTTCCCAATCGTTCAATTTTTTTGACGACATCCATGCCTTCCAATACGCGTCCGAACACGACATGCTTTTCATCGAGGTACTCGGTTGGAACCGTGGTGATGAAAAACTGAGAGCCGTTGGTGTTCCGGCCTGAATTCGCCATGCTGAGTAACCCGGGTTCTTCATGTGAGAATTTAAAGGCTTCGTCGTCGAACTTCTCGCCATAAATGCTCTCGCCACCCGTTCCGTTGCCCTGAGTAAAATCTCCCCCTTGCAGCATAAATCTTGGGATGATGCGGTGAAATGTGCTCCCCTTGTAATGCAGCGGTTTCCCCAATTTCCCCATGCCCTTTTCACCGGTGCACAATGCACGGAAGTTTTCGGCAGTTTTCGGTAGATCTTCGCCGTACAGCCCCATCACAATGCGGCCTGCGTCTTCGTCTCCAATTGAAAGGTCAAAAAAAACTTTGGAGGTGATCTTTCCCGACGGCGTGGTTTCCGAGCAACCCACGACACAAATCAAGCCTACGAGCAAAAGGAAGGGGATAATCGCCTTGAATCGCGACATTGCTAACTCCAAATTCGTGTTAAAAAGCCAATGGTTGATTCCAATAACGAACCTTAATGGCTTCTATTGTACTCCGACAATGCGCCAGTGTCGTGGCCGACGCTGCTAGCGTCGTATCTGCTTCAACCGAAGCACAACGGATGCTGGCAGCATCCGCCACGTGCCACTATGGTTGTTCCGCGATTTTTAAAATGCGATTGTTGTAGCTGTCGGTGATGTAAAGTTCACCCGATTTCGGATGAACCGTAACGCCATGCGGTCTCGAAAGTTGGCAATCCAACGGACGCCCTCCAACTCCGTCCCGACCCGAAGTTCCCGTTCCAGCAATGCGACAAAGGGTTCCATCGCTTGGATCGTAACGGCGGACCAGATGATTCTCGGCATCTGCAATAAGGACTCTGTTCATGGAGTCGATGCAAAGATGCTTTGGACCATTCATCATTGCGTTGAGTGCTGGTTCGAGTACCGAGGTCTCGGTTCCCTTCTTGCCGGTTGCATTCACGACAGTCGTAATGGTGCCATCCGATCGGACCACGCGCAATGCATTTCCACCTCGCTCAAGTAGGTAGACATTACCAAGTCGATCGGCAGCCACGGCCCGAGGATCGACCAATGGCGCATTCACCGCCATCTCCCCATCTTTCGGAATTCCCTTTTCGCCATTCCCTGCCAACACCGTCGACTTGCCGGTTTCTAGATCCAGCCGATGGATGCGATGCAAGTCAGCTATGTAAAGTCGCGTGCCTGTGAAATCCGTTGAAATGCAGTACGGACCGAATCCCTTGGCCTTGTCGATCGGTACCTCGAAACCTAACAACGAACTAACCAGTTTGGTCTTAGGATCTACTTGGCGGATACGCCCGTTCCAAGTATCCGCAATGAGCACACGACCATCGTTACGAATTGCCAAATTGTGTGGGCCATTGAATTGCGCATCCAGGCCCAGTCCACCGTCGCCGCTAAATCCAAGCTCTTTCCGCCCAGCCACATGCGAAAGGACGCCCGCTTTATCCACTTTTAACAGTCGATTGCCCGATGCCATTTCTACAATCCAAAGCTGATGGTTTGCATCAAACGCAGTGCCGAACGGTTCCATCAGCAAAGCTTCCGTCGCAGGTATATCGACGGCATTCTTGTGACCACCCGCAACCAAAAGGATCTTGTCCGTGCCGAGCGACGGTCTGCGCGACGGTCTGCGCAAAACGCGAACTTTGTGGGCTTCGCTATCGCCGATCAAAATCGAACCATCCGAATCGACAAAAATACCGTGGAGTCTTGCAAGGTTGCACTTTAGCGGATCGCCGTCCGGTCCATCGCCGAGGGTGCCGGTCCCAGCCACCAATTCAAGGTTGCCCGTTTTTGCATCGATCATCCGGACGCTGTGACTCTCAGTGTCCGCGAGCCAAACGTTGTCGTCATTATCGATGGCGATTCCCTTGGGACCTTTCAGCATTGCTTCTTTGGCTGGTCCTCCGTTTCCTTGGAAGCCGCTCTTGCCAGTACCCGCCATGTGGTGAATCCGGCCAGCCTTCAAGTCCATTTTGAAAACTTGATTTCCCTCACGAGTCGCTAACCAAAGATTGCCTTGCCGATCAAAATCGATCGAGCGTGGGCCATTGATTGGTGTTCCTGCGATCGCAGCCCCATCGATGGTCACGCCAGGTTTTCCCGTTCCGGCAAAGGTGGTTATTACGCCTGTCTGCATGTCGATGCGGCGTATAACATGGTTGCCGATGTCACATACATAAAGTTGGCCATCGGGACCAAACTGGATGCTATGCGGCTGTTTGAATTCCGCTTTCGAAGCCGGCCCGCCGTCTCCAGAATAACCCATCCGCCCGGTCCCCGCCAAGGTTGAGATGATGCCTGTTTTCGCATCGATTTTTCGCACCGCATGATTCATCATGTCCACCACGTAAAGATTCCCGGCTTTGTCGAACCGAATCTCATGCGGAAGATTAAAGCTAGCTTTTGACGCTGGTCCACCGTCACCTTCGTATCCTTTCGAGCCGTTGCCCGCCATGGTTTCTATGATGCCATCTTGACGGATTCTTCGAATGCGTTGCCCCGAATATTCGCAAAACCAGATGCAACCATCCGGCCCGCGTATCACTCCAAAGGGATTGTCCAGTTTAGCCTCCGTTGCCTGTCCGCCATCCCCGTTGAAACCTTTTTTGCCATTGCCAGCAATTGTCTGAATGGTCCAATCCGCCTCAGAAATCGAGAAACTGGAGAGGGCGACCAAGCAGCCCAGAAAGAAAAGAATGGAGGATCGGGACATTTGGATTTAGTTTCGGAGGGAATATGTTAAGGGGGGGTAGTTACGCTGATTACTCTAGCCAAAATCTAATCTGGACTACGCATTTACTTCATTTCGGTCCCTATTTTACCAGGATTAACGTTGAAAGGGTCGGTGAAATGCCCCCGAGTTTTACTCGGGGGATATTTACCATCCCTCTAGAATCGATGGTCATAACCCCTGGCGTGAAGCGTGAAGCCAGGGGCATGCAGAAAGCACCAAATGGCAAACCATTCGTGCGTGACGTAACAATTCCAGGTTAGAGCACTAGGTCTCACAAGAAATTCCATTGGCCTAAAGTCTAAAAAATGGCCTTGAGCTCACTGGGGGCTTTCGTGGAAACTCCCAGCTTGGACTTTTCCCATTTGAGTTAGGCACCAATCCGTTGGCTGATACGTCCAGATCGGAGAACCGTCCACGGAAATCGAGGCTTATGAAAACACATTCCAGCGATCAGATAGCGATGGATCGACCGGTGCGTTGGGACCACCCGTTGGATCCCGAAATGCTGACGCGCGCTGTTGGTTGGATATTGGACCAGCCGCCGTTTTCCGATATGAATTCAGACGTCTTTCCATCCCATAGCTCTCTTGAGGACATCCTACGCCATGATTGCCGAATTCTTCGATACGAACCGGGTGACATCATCGTTCGCGAAGGAGACTATGGCGGTAGTGCCTATCTTGTCCTAAGAGGGTCCGTTCGAGCGTTTTTGGAAGCCCTATGGCAACCGCGTGGCAAGCCTACGGACAGTTCTCAGTCATCAACATGGCTGAATTGGCTCAAACAACAATTCAAACAAAGCCCGCAGCAAAGCCCGCGTCAGAGCCAGGCAACAAGCAATGGAAATCGTCGCGAAGGAAGCCGTAGCGGCAAAGAAACTGCAAGTGCCGACAAGAATCGACCGACGCCGCTCCAGCAAGTTGAAACGGTGGAAGGAAAGAACAGAATATTCTTGCAGGATATTAGCGCAGTTATCAACGGCTTCCAGTCAGAGCCTCTGGGAATTGGTGAGATCTTTGGTGAAATGGCTGCCATCACGCGGAGCCAGCATCGGTACACCGTCGTAGCGAATAGTCCAACTGTCGTCCTAGAAATCCGTTGGCAAGGTCTTCGCATGATGCGGCGGGATAAAACCTTTCGGGATTATCTCGATGCTCGATTTCGTGAAACGAGCCTACAAACGCATCTTAGAGAAACTCCATTGTTGCGATTCTTAGACGATGCCGCTATGGAAAAAGTCATCGCCCAGACGAACATCCAGTCCATTGGCGAACGCGAATGGTTCTCTGAGTATCGCGATACGCAAAAATTAGACGTTCAAACACAGATTGCGCGTGAGCCGTTGATCGCCGCCGAAGGGCATGTAGTCAAGGACCTGATCCTCATTCGCGCAGGATTTGCGAGGCTTAGTTTTGAACAAGGCCGCGGTCATCAGACGGTAGCCTATCTTGGACGAGGGCACGTCTTTGGCCTCGCGGAGCTGGCGCATCGTTTCAGGTATCCCGCGAACAACCCGTTGCCATACCAAGAATCTTTGCGAGCACTTGGATTCGTTGACATTCTGCGCATACCGAGCGAAATCGTCTTAACGCATATACTGCCGAAAATTCGAAACTCGGAGTTGCCAAAACCCATTGCTAATCCCCGTTACGACTCAGGCGGACTTGTGGTTTCGGAGGTATTACCATCATCCCGTGAAGGAAATACTTATCCAACTGAAAAATCCCTATCCAACTTGGAAACGTCGTTGGTCGAGTTTCTGGTGGATGAACGACTCATCAATGGCAAGCAGACCATGCTGATCGACCTTGATCGCTGCACGGGCTGCGATGAGTGCGTGAAGGCGTGCGCGTCGACCCACGAGGGGACGCCCCGCTTTGTTCGTAACGGTCCTCAGTTTGGCCCACTTCTCTTTGCACATGCCTGTATGCATTGCACAGACCCTGTGTGCATGATCGGTTGCCCAACCGGAGCGATTGCTAGGGACCAAGACTCGGGTGTGATATCGATCGACTCGCAAACTTGCATCGGCTGCAAGACCTGTGCAGAAAGCTGCCCCTACGACAATATCGTGATGATTCAAGTTCGCGATGAGAATGGTCGGGCAGCCGTGGATCGAACGACGCAGCTTCCCATCCTGCAAGCCTCCAAATGCGATTTATGCCAAGAATTGAAGACGGGTCCAGCGTGCCAAAACGCCTGCCCACACCAAGCGCTGTTTCGAATCGATACGAGTGAAACGCATGCGCTCGAACGTTGGCTGACCAAGAGGGCTGGGTAATGGCTTCCAAGACACAAACTCAAGCCAGTTCCGCGACGACCTCAGTCCATGCCTGGGCATCCCAGCATGGCCGCATCGGACGCCGACTGATTCCGAGTGCCACCGTCTTTGTCGTTTGGCTCGTACTGCGAAGCCTTCGAAACCAGTCGGCTGCGAGGCTACAAAACGAAGCCTTTGTGACTGGATATTCTTTGGCCGCGATCTGTGTCTTCCTGATGCTGCTGGGTGTGAGGAAGCGAGTCTTGTCCGTTCAAATCGGACGCTTGGCATTCTGGCAGCAAACCCATCATTACCTTGGACTGCTAAGCGTAGGTGCCTATGCACTTCATGCTGGAATGGTGACCACTGGCTGGCTCGAGTCCTTGCTGGCACTTAGTTTTTGGTCCATCGCACTCAGTGGATTAATTGGTTGGTACGTGAATCGTAGGTCGCCGCGCATGTTGAGGGCCGCCGGACCACAAATCCTGCGACAAGATATCCCGGAACGAAACAGGCTCATCGCGAAGCAAGCCCTCGAATTGGCATCGGCATCCGCCGGCAAGAATGACACGGCTGCCTTGGCGGACCACTATCTGGCCCGCTTAAGTCCCTTTTTCGCAACCAGAAGAAGTTTGATTTACCGGTTGAGCCCCACTGGAAACACACGCCGCCGACTGCTCGCGGGTCTCGAAAACATCGATCGCTACCTCAGCGAAGACGGACGCAACCAACGTCGAGAAATGAGTTTGCTCGTTCATGCCAAGGACGACCTTGATTTTCAATCAGCCATCCAAAACCGCATTCGCTTTTGGGCTTCCGCTCATACTTGGGTGTTAGGTGGATTTCTCGTTCTGACGACAGCTCATGTGATCGTCGCCCATCGATTCGCGAGTAGTTGGTAGCGATCAAAATGAACCACTATCGACTCCCTCGCCAGCCATTCAAATGCGGGAATTCTCCGACAGGTGCCCCCTGTCCACTCGGTCCAATACGGGGCCGATGCTCGCAAAGCCACTCCGATCCAACCTTGGTTTGTAAACCGCTTAGGACGCTCGATTGGTGGAGCCGATCCATTCAAGTCTCCGTGACCCTCGTCGCCTTGATCGGGGTCAGTCTTGCGTGGAGCAACCTTGGGAGCAAGCAAACGCTTGCCCCTGGCCCTCTATCGCGATCCCACGCGCAGCTCCTCATTTCGGTCCAATCGGGCCTCGACGGTGCACATGGAATCGATTCGGCAAGCCGATGCGACTCCTGTCACCCAGGCAACGACACGGCATCTTCCGCGACCAAGCAGTCCGATCTTTGCTTGAAATGCCATGTCCAGGAAATGCCCGACGCTGTCCTTGGCTCACCGCACGATCTGCATGGCAGTTCGCTCGCCGAGTTGGTCGCAAATGGCGATCGACGTGGAACTAAATCAAACGGGTCTCAATGGCTTGGCCGATTGCCGATCGAATGGAAAGAAAACGCGACCGAATGCAGCCAATGTCATCGCGAGCATCAAGGCTCGGCGCACGATCTAAAAGAGATGACTTCCACAAGATGCCAAGCATGTCACCGTGAGCAGTTTCATTCGTTTTCCACCGACCATCCCGAATTCAAGAACTATCCATACGGTCGGACGAAGAGCATTGCATTCGATCATGGGAAGCATCGCGATTTGCACTTTTCGAAAAAAGCCGCCAACTTCGACTGCAAAGTCTGCCACGTTCAGGTGGATCAGATTGGGGTGGTGGGCCAAGTCTTTCGCAGCGTCCCGTTCGAACAAGCGTGCGCCTCGTGCCACACAGAACCTATCAAGTCTGCCATTCAAGAAGGCTTGATCGTACTTCAAATTCCGAGTCTCAATCGCAAGGAGTTGACGAGCAATGGGACGGACATCGGCAATTGGCCGACACAAGCGAGTCAACTGACCGACGGCACTATCCCCCCGATTATGCGAATGCTAATCGAGTCCGAACCCGGCGGCCAAGCTCTCTTAGACGAATTGCCTGCCTCAGGCCGATTGGTCGAGTTGGATACGAACGACGAACAGGCTCGAGCCACGTTAGTGAAACTGACGATCATGACGAAGCAACTCATGCAGAAGTTGGCCAACGAGGGGCAGAGGGGCTTTCGCTCGTCCGTTGAACGGCTGGTTTCGACGTCCGGACCACTCTTAGCCAACGATCGCAGTACGCAACAGAACCCATGGCTTGACCGATTCGCCAATGGAGTACCACCGGACCTATTTCGAGCCGCTTGGAATGAATGGTTTGAAAACGGAAGCATGGTGCCATTGGTAAGCCAAAACCCGCTACAAAGCCTTTCGCCTGTACGTCTCTCCACTAGCCTTCAACGCGACGATGACGACTTGCTTGGCACGAGTTCCAATTGGAATTCCGGCGATGATCGTCTACTGGGGAACGATTCAAGTAACCTTTTGGATTCGCAAGGGCAAATGGATCCGCCCTCGGAACGATTTAAGGACTCGCGAGCTTGGGATCAACTTGCCTTTGGCGGATGGATGATCGATCGACAGCGAATGGCTATCGTCTACGTCCCGAGCGGGCATGCTGATGGTTGGCTATCGAGATGGATCGAGCTTGAGGAAATGAGACCAAGCGAGAACTTGCTACCCAATGAGGGAGAGCAGAATAAAATCGCGATGGCGAAGCAGTGTCGACAGTGTCACTCTCTGCAAGCTGCACTCAAACACGACGAACCATCGCGCCATGACAACTGGACCAGTTCCTTTCGCCAAGCCAACCAAAGTCTATTGAGTCAAGTGATGTTTGCATCTGCGGAAGGATCGAACGCATGCTGGAAATCGAAAAGTCGAGCAGCCAACCTTAAACAAATCACCAAGTTCGACCATACACCTCACCTGACGCTGCCCAAGATTAACGATTGCCGTTCTTGCCATCAATTAGAGTCATCGACTAGCGCTGGTGTTTCCTCGGTTCCGGTTGCGACAGATGTGACATCGTCCGACGCGCCCCACGGAGAATTTGTCCCAATGGAAAAAGCCCAATGCGCTGGCTGCCATCAACCCAGCGCAGCAGGTGAGTCCTGTACGCAGTGCCACAATTATCATGTCGGAATCCAAGGATGGCTTGAGGGACGAAAGTAGCTCAGACGTTTGTGCAGTTCGTGCTTCTATCCCGATAGGGATTACAGAAAGTAGCCGGGGGTCGCCGCGAAGCGGCGCACCCCCGGAAAACGAAAGGAATTGCGAAAGATTAACCCCAGAGAGCACAGAAACCGATTTCAAAATGGTCTATCCTCCGTGAACCTCTGTGCCCTCTGTGGTAGACATAGAAATGGATTTAGAAAATGACGGCTTCTAGCCTGTCATTTGTCAATTTGAAAGGCTGGAAGCCTACCCCACTAATTGGTCGAGCGATCCTAATTTGGACCCTTCGGTAATTCTATTTGCACTTGATTCACTGAATCTAATAGCGCGCGAACTCGTTTCCCTTCTTCACCCCCGATTACTTTTTCGGCTTAGGTGTTCATGTCAACAATCTTCCAACCGACTGGTGGATTCAATGAGAACTTTTTGATTTCGGTTTTAGCAGAGGGAGTAGTTAAACTGGTTACGACCCACGATCTCGATTCCGAATTCTCCGTGAACTTATGCGGAAATCTCATATTCCCCCCGCGCCTCAATCCGCTCACTATTCACAACATTAACCGATTTGCATTCAACTGTCGCATCGTACGATTCCAAGGTGGCCCTGAGATGATCGTAGGCATCAAGTACTTTTTGCAATTCAGCTCTGTCGCCAATAACCTCACCTTCCTGTGCTTGGAGCCCACGTGTAAAAAATAAGATCACTGCAACCTGGTTCGTGAAATGGAACGCATAGCCTTTTCTTAAAAAAATCGATTCTATTTTGGGGGCTGATCCGTTTTCTAAATTGAGTTGCGTCGCACAAAGGTTGCCGACTTGGCCTGCTTTTATCCCGGGTAAAACGACATTGTCTCATTCGCGATCCGTAGGTGACTTCACACGCGGGAGGACTTTCCACTGGCTGTCAAAAAAATCGGCGGCAATGACTTTGCCTGCCGACTCCACACTGGGTGGTTGCGTGATATCCAGAATCGCCCAGTCGGGGAGCTTAGGGTTCTGAAGCGAGTTGGTTTTGTCATGCACCTCTCGAAAGGTGAGACCTGAATTCAAAATGATGTAGCGACTCGGATTCAGCGGGTTCGGATAGCAAAAGACTGGAACGCTATTTCCAACCGGCCCTTCTTGACCACCGATCTTCAACGCTTTTTCGTTCCAAGTAACTATCTCGCTGAGACTCTTGCTTGTAAGGAGTTTTCGCATGAGCGAGTTCGTATTTGGTGTCCCCCAAACGACAAGATGGCAATTTTCGATGTCTTCGTCGCTAACTTCGCTGGCTTTGCGAACGATGGCGTCTCCTCGCATGAGCGATCGCCAGCGAACCAGAAAATGTTCGGCTTCCACTCGTGCCCACTTGTCGGTTGCGGTGCCATCGGGCGATCCATCTGGCAATATCACGATAAATCGCGATTTAAACCCGTCATCGATCGGGCCTTGAAGCATGGGTTTTTTCGTAAGGCCATTGCTTGCTGAGGTGTCTTGACTCTTCCAAATCCAGGTCTCGCCGTTGTCTGCCGACTTGTTGTGAGAAACTTCCTGGCCATCGACCAAAACCTTGGGTGATTTTGCTAACTTTGGCAATTGGATAGTAAGGCTCGAAACGTTTTTCGTAGCAACGTGGATTTCGTTCTTTCCTTCGTCCCAGTTTGCTTCGACTCGAGCGTCTTCCCATTGCTCTCGCATGCCGGTGATTTGCAACCAATGCATACGACTGTAGGCAAGTGTACGAGTCTGTAAAACGACTCTCTTTGGCAGCGTGTCAACTCCGGTCGCTACCGCCTTTTCGATTTGCGATTGCACTTCCTTGATCACTTCAGGGTGATACTTGTGTCCCATGCCTAGTCCGATGAGATGCGGAGGATGCAAGCCTTCTTTGTCGAGGACCTCCGCCATGTATTCGGCGGAATCGCGTTGGGGATCGATCTCACCGGAGTAACAGATCAAAGGAACATTTAGAAAGTTGCGAGCATAGTTGGGCACATCGTAAACACCCCATAGTTTTTGCTCGTACCAAGGCGGCATCTTGTTCGGGATAAGCTTTTGATATCGCTTGACGTCAACAAATCCAGCACCGGTGTGAACGCATGCCCATTGGTCCGCAAAGTGAGCTCCAATGTGCCAGGCGCCAGCGCCACCCATGCTGAAGCCAGCCAGTGCAATGCGATGGTTATCGATATTGAATCGTACGACCGCGTCATCCCTGGCTTCGAATACGTCGGTTTCTCCAGCGCTCTTCCAACCATTGCAATAGCGGCCGAACGGATGAATAACAATGGTCCCTTTGGGCTGGAACTGACCGGGCTTCTTGGCATTGAGTCGACCGAACACAAAATGCATATCGGTATCTGTATCGCCCCGGCCATGCAGCCAGATCCACATCGGAACGCTTGGCTTGTCCTTGCCGTAGACTAGCCCCTCGGGGATTTCGACTCCATAGGGCTGCGGCGAGTCATCGATCTTGGAGTAGAACCCGAGGATCTTTTGGCCACTCCCGTTCAGCCAAGGGGTTTCGTTCTGTTTCAACGAACGGATGCGATTTGCGGCTTCCTCTAGCAACGCCGTGGCTTTCTTCAGATCGTCGTCTGGTTTCTTGCCATACCATTCCTGGAACTCGATCGCGTACCGCACCGCCTTGAGAAAAATGTCGGCGTCTGCAGCCCGCGGATGTTTTTTCACTGCGGCGAAGTCACGTGTCAGTTCCACGAGTCTGCCTTGAAGCGTTTTGATCTGGTCGGAGCTGAGCTCACCCGTTGCCTTGGGAGGCAGCGAACCTCGAAAAGATGCGGTCGCCCCATCCGGTTGAAGCTGGGCCTGTGCGATGGCGGAGAGTACGACGAAGAGTAATAGAGTTCTCATGGATTGCGAATGGGTTAGGTGGGGATTTGCAGCGGATCTCGTGGCGGATGCTGCCAGCATCCGAACCGACGCTAGCAGCGTCGGCCACGCTAGCAGCGTCGGCCACGATGCAGCGTCGGCCACGAAGTCCCTTAAGAAAACAGTTCCTGGACCACGCGTCCGTGAACATCGGTCAGTCGGAAATCACGCCCGGAATATCGGTAAGTCAATCGCTGATGGTCTAAGCCCATTAAATGCAAAATCGTCGCGTGCAAATCATGCACATGCACTCGGTCTTCAACGGCATTCATTCCAAACTCATCCGTCGCTCCATAGGTGAGTCCGCCCCGAATTCCGCCCCCCGCCAAGGCCATCGAGAAGCCTGTGTGATGGTGATCCCGCCCCGGCTTGGCTTTGTCGTTTTTCTTGTTGATTTCCGAATAAGGTGTACGACCAAACTCACCACCCCAGATCACCAAAGTATCGTCCAACATCCCGCGCTGCTTCAGATCCGTCAACAATGCGGCGGTCGCTCGATCGCTGTCAGCGCATAGCTTGCGATGTTGATTATCGTTGTCGCTATGCGTATCCCAAGGCTGCTTGTTCTTATTGGTAACGTAATACACTTGAACCATGCGAACACCACTTTCCAACAACCGTCGAGCAATCAAACAACTGTTTGAAAACGGTGTCTCACCATACATTTGGCGAGTCTCTTTGGACTCGCGTGTCACATCAAACGCCTCTCGAACTTCGCTTTGCATTTGAAAGGCCAACTCCATCGCTCGAATCTGCTCGTCGAAGATTGCATCGTTCTCTCGGGCCTGCATGTGCTTGCGATTCAAGGCTTGGAGCAAGTCCAGTTGCTGCCGCTGTTCTACCTTGCCCAACAACGGATGTTTGATGTTGGATACCATTCGGTCGACGTCCAAATCGTTTGTGTCCACCGACGTCCCTTGATACTGCCCTGGAAGGAACGAATTCGACCAGAGCTGAGGGCCAACGACTGGTCGGCCCGGACTCAAGACTACGAACGATGGCAAGTTTTGGTTTTCACTCCCCAATCCATACGACATCCATGAACCCAAGCTAGGACGCACGGGCTGCAAGTGACCACAGTTCATCATGAGCAATCCAGGTTCATGATTCGGGACATCCGTATGCATCGATCGAATGACGCACAAATCATCCGCGTGACGCGACATGTTAGGCAAGAGCTCGCTCATGACCATGCCCGACTCTCCATATTGTTGGAAACGAAACGGCGAAGCCATGTAGCCCGAACCTTTCGATTCCCTGTACAGTTTTCCAGAGGGTTGCTCCCCTTCGTGCTTTGCGAGCATCGGCTTCGGATCAAACGTGTCGACGTGCGACGGAGCACCGTTCATGAACAAAAAAACCACTCGTTTCGCGCGTGCCGGGAAATGCGGAATGCCAATCGGTGACGAACTTTCAGATGAACCGTTGGCGAAACTCGAATTGGCCATGGCTCCCATCCATCCCAACGCACCAAAGCCTGCTCCACAGCTATGCAGCATCTGTCGACGAGAAAAGTTAGTTGGATCCATATTTTTTCAGTCCACTATCAGGAGTTCGTTCGATGCCAGTAAGGCCTGCAAGTATTTCGTCCACTGACGCTTTCCGTCGCTACTTTCCTTCAGGAAATCCAGTCCTAAATGGAGCTCCTCGCGGTCTGGGTTTCGCGAATAAATGGATGCATATGCGCTGCGTATGCGATCCTCGTTCGTTGAAACATCCAGATGGATCAGCCGGTCCGCAAGCTGTTCGGCTTGTTTCAGCATGAAGTCACTGTTCATAGCAAAGAGTTTTTGGAGAGGAGTCGTCGTCAACGACCTGCGCTCACTGTGCGTATTTGGATCCGGAAAGTCGAATAGTACTAGTAAGGGGTCCAACTGGAAGCGACTGATCGAGCTATATAAGGTACGACGCACATCGGTCGCTTTGCTTGCTTGAATCGATCCTTTGGCAAACGAATAGTCGATGGCACCAGAAGCCACCAATAGGCTGTCCCGCCAAGCCTCCACGCTTAGACGCCGACGGTTGGCTCGCCAAAGCCACTGATTTGCTACATCGCTTTCTTGCTTTTCATAGTCGATCGCACTCGATTGCTGATAGGTGGCTGACAACACAATCTCGCGGTGCAACCACTTGAGCGACCAACCATTTTGCATAAAACGTACCGAAAGATCGTCCAACAATTCAGGATGGCTAGGTCGATCGCCCAACTTGCCGAAGTTGCTTGGGGTGCCGACGAGAGGCTTTCCAAAGTACTGTCCCCAAACGCGATTGACGATCACGCGGGCCGTCAGCGGGTTGTTGGGCGAACCGATCGCATCGGCTAGCTCCAATCGCCCACTTCCCTTTTTGAAGACAACTTTCTCGCCACCGGTTAGGACACGAGGGAAGCCGCGTTCTACCAACGCCCCTTCGTTTTCGACATTTCCGCGGATCATCACCTTGATGTCTCGCGGTTTTTGATCGCGGATGACGTGCATGGATTGTTCAGGGTCCTTGGCATGACCATCTTTGGCTTCCACCGAATCGTCGAGAGGCATATTGAGCATCTCTGTCCCGGCAAAAACGCCAGCCAATGCGTAATAGTCCTCGGTTGGAAACGGATCGTATTTGTGGTCATGGCATCGAGCACACGCGATGGTGACACCGAGCAAGCCACGTGTGACTGTGTCCACTCGATCTTCCCATTCCTCTGCCATCACATCCGGTGCGTTGCGGCGATAGTACTTTGGACCGAGCCCGATAAACCCCAACGCGACCCAATTCTCACGATCCTCCGGAGACATCAAATCCGCAGCCAATTGCAGACGAACAAACTGATCGTACGGGGTGTCGAGGTTGAACGCGCGAACGACCCAGTTGCGATAGAGGTACGCGTTCGGAAAAAAGAGGGATTTGTCGTCACCAACAATGTGAGCTTGGTCTTCGGCATATCGAGCTACATCCAACCACACGCGAGCCCATCGTTCTCCGAATCGAACGGATGCTAGGAGTTGATCCACTCGATCTTGAAAGGCGGTTGGCGATTCGTCTTGGACGAAGGATTGCACTTCCTGTTCGGATGGCGGTAGGCCGATCAAATCAAGATAAGCTCGCCGAAGCAGAGTACGCCGGTCCGCGGCTTCGTTTGGAAAGAGCCCTTCGGATTCGAGTTTCGCCAAAATGAACGCGTCGACAGGACGTTGGATCCATTGAGTCGATTCGACGTTCGGCAAGGCAACCCGTTTTGGTGGTTGAAAGGACCAAAAGGCAGAGGCCGTTTTCCAATCGATCTCCGACTTGGCTGCCAGTGCTGGAACGGACTCTGCATTGCGTGGATCGATGGCTCCGTCGGCGACCCACTTTTCAAAGTCCGCAATAACATTTTCGCCGAGTTTTCCCTTGGGCGGCATCTCAACCGACTCGTACTTCATGGCCGAGACGACGGAACCTAATTCAAGATCACCCGGAACGACTCCAGGCCCGCTTTCGCCGCCACTGCGTAAGGCTTCTCGCGTATCGAGACGCAGCCCACCCTTGATAGCCTTGGCCGACGCGGAATGGCATTCGTAGCAATGCTCGA
>Ga0105048_10008920_pt1 | contig 16010 bp, 8 predicted proteins | sample MAT05_FD_78382 | JGI IMG/M metagenome (GOLD analysis project Ga0105048, IMG submission 78382) | Freshwater microbial communities from Lake Fryxell liftoff mats and glacier meltwater in Antarctica - MAT-05 | ecosystem: Environmental > Aquatic > Freshwater > Ice > Liftoff microbial mat | place...
CCGAGTCAAGCACAGTATTCCAGTCTGAGAGGCTAGAAGACTGAAACCAATCGAAGGCAAGGTAAGTGACCTTTCCTGCGGCATAAGATATGCTCGCAACACCTGTACTGGAGCCATTATCATAAATGCTCGATCCAATAGGCACTGATGATGTTGCTATCCCATAAGTACCATTACTGGCTGACAACGATGTTGGGTCAGTCGCAAACTGAGTCCCAACCGCATTTGCTGTTCTCGTCGAGAAAACGCTAGAAGTACCATCACCAACAAGACTAAAACCGAATACTGTATTGAGCAGGTTGGTGTCGTTGGCGGAGAAGTCCCCAGCAATAATCAGTGAGCCTCCTGAGGCAACAAAGTTACGGAGAACGGTTGCAGCCCCCGAACTGTTGAGAGGAGATGATAATGATGCTAGTTCTAGTTCTGGAATGACTAAAACCGAAGCACCTGAGACGGCAGCAGTCCACGAAGCAGCGTCTGTGCCAGTGAAAGTAGTCACTGTGTGCCCAAGAGATACCAGAGACGCTCGCATATTGGCTGATTCGCTAGATGTATCTACATATGCTCCGTCATTAAACATGCGAACGTTTACAAGAACAGCGCTGTAACTCTGTAAAGTTGAGGGTTGAAATGCCAGAGCAGAATTAATTTTACCCGTCTTTACTTCTAAGTCCCAGTCACCACCCAGTGCTGTAGATCCAGTTTTGGTCGCTGAAGCCGATACGTAGGCTCCGGTTAAATTGCTTAACTGATTTATAAACTGACAGCCCCGATCGCCCTTTGCCACTTCACAGCCATAGAGTAGAAGTGAAGGAGAGAAGGAGGACGCAAACCAGGATTGCAGATCCCAGGAGTGGCGATCGAGTGTTTCCAGGTTGAGTTGCGTGTTGCCCAGGTAGAGACAACCAGGGGAACCGTGGGAAACGATGTGTAGGCTGGTGGTGTGGGGGTGTGCCTGCAACGCTTTGGTGATTTGGGCAACGCCGTCTTGGTGAGGGTCAAGAATGACGGTTTTGATGTTGGGCAACACACCTGCTGCCAAAACCGAGTAGTCTTCAACGCCAGAGTCAATGATGACCAATGTGGTTTGAGCATTTACCTCACCCCCGAAAGATGCGGAGGTTTCAAGGATAGAAGGCAGCGATTGTTTCACGGAAGTGCCCTTAGATGCAAGCGTAATGGTCATATGTTTTCTTTAGTTGAAGACTTAGGGAACAGAATGCGAGTGGCCGTGTGGCCAGAGCTTGGCTACAGATTTTGTATGGAAATAACGAAGTAGCTGTATACGCAAGCGTTCCCCCCAAAAAACACGTACTAACATGAAATTGAATAATTATTGGGAACTTAAAAGAGAACCCCTTAGGTCAGTAATCTCTATGAGATGAAGGGTTATAAAGTACCAAGGGCATTATCCTTGCCCGTAATTCTACTGATCGCAATAGATTTTATTTATAGATGCCAATAGACGTTGCTTTATAGTTCGTGGCATTTGGATGTGGTATCCGTAGGGGAAGAGTTTGGAGGGGGAAAACCTACGGACGTATCTTTAAAACTACTTCAGCAGTTCTTCGGAGTTACGACTTGCAGTCTCTGGAGATCAACATGGATTGCTAAGACATCACGGTTGCTCGGAAAATTCAACGGGGTAGTTCTAAATGGGTAAGGATTTTTTGATGGCGGGCGCAGCCCGCCATCAAAAAATCCTTACATCAATACCCCTACCGAAAAATCGTTATCGAGCAGCACAAATTAAGCTACTTTATCTGGTAGCCTCTTTAAGATTTTGACTTACACTAAACTTACGCTAAATTAGCCTTGCTTGCTTACACTAGACCTCCTACATGAATGCTTTTTTGGGAGCGTGAATCGTTATCCCAGCGAAGCCGGGATAACGATTCACGCAGGAGGTCTACTTTATTCCAGCTTTGTCCTTTTAATAGCGAGGCGAGGGTCAACAAAAGTAGGGCAGTATCCCTTGTTTATCACCATTGGTGGCGATCGCCCATCATATACAAGCGCTCACTGTGACAGTTACGAGGAGATACTTGCGGACAGGTAGAGTACGCCTACAAATGCCTCCTAACTCATTTGGCGATCGCCCATCATGGAGCTGCTAAGTAGGTGGGCTTAATTAAATATAAGATTCTAAAACCCTGCGCCGCCCGCGCAGGGTTTTAGAATTTGGTTTTTATTTAGAATGATAAAGTTCCATAGCAAAAACCCCTGCTGTTGCAGAGGTTTCCTTGGGATTAAAGCATTGAGAACACATCAAGATATGTCAGACTGCTGCACTAAACAGACAGCACTTTAAACACCACTAACTAGATAGCCCGACGATTAGACAGAGAATAGTATACAAACAGGGCAATGATAGCACCGAGAACAGCAACTACTACTCCACCAATGCTTAGGCTTGTTGCACCTAATGCAATAGTGCCAGTCGCTAGCAAATTGTACAGGCTTCCTCCAACAAATGCACCAATCACTCCTAAGAGCAGTGTGCCTAATATACTTCCACCTTGTTGTCCTGGATAAATCGCTTTGGCGATCGCACCTGCAAGTAGACCTAACACAATCCAAGCTAAAATATTCATGGTCGTTTCTCCTATGAAAACACAAGTATCGAAGAGCGTTTCGAGTGATTTACTCTGTTAATTTCAGAATACCAAATAGGGATAAGTTGACCGACTATCGGAAGAGAGAATAACACTCTTCCGATAGAAATAGAACCACGAAATCGGTTGCGATCCGATAGACATAGAGCTGATTGCCTGACAAAACTTGTTAGTCAGATCCCCGAAAGCCCTCACCCTAGCCCTCTCCCAAGGGGAGAGGGAACCGGAAGGGTAGATCAACTCCCCTTGGGAGAGGGGTTGGGGGTGAGGGCTATAGACTTTTGTCAGTCAACCAGAATATAGAGTCTATAAGTAGTTCAACTTAAATAAAAACCATATCCTAAAACCCTACACCGCCCGCACTGCGGGCGGTGTAGGGTTTTAAGGTTTTATATTTAATTACGCCCATCTACTTAACAATAGATAGAGGATAGAGTCACTCCCGGTGCGGTTTTCTCCTTGCAGATGCAGTGTGATTGTCAATCGTGGACAACCCTGTGATACTAGTTCAAACGCTGTTGGAGGTGAGGAAGGCGCGCCGTCAACTTGAAGGTCTGCTCTACAGTCCAGGCTTAGTTAGCCTCATGGGCAAATCAGGGTTCCTTCTGTCTGACGGTTCTCTCAGTAGTCTTGCTGATTCCTGCGCTTACTTACAAGGGGCGGTGCATTCAGTCGTGATGTTTTGCAATACACCAAGAGCTGATCTGTCGGCTGATCTGCCGAATGTTTCGCCCCCACAGCGGCAATGTCTCAAATCAAAACGATCCTCTACTTGTTAATTCTATGTGTGGAATTGTTGGACTCCTGATTAAAAAACCAGAACTGCGAGACTCCCTCGGAGAACTGATGGTGCCGATCTTGCTCGGCATGGCGCAACGGGGCCCCGATTCTGCCGGCCTAGCCGTGTTCACCGACACCTTAGACGATTCGCATCGTAAGTACAGTCTATATTCTGGTGAACAAGTCTTTAACTGGAACGCGTTGGTTCAATCATTCCAAATGCAGTTTGAATCGACACCAGAGATGCAAGTGAACGGGAATCATGCAGTGCTTAGTTCGATACTTGCACCGAGCACCGTTAAATCCTGGCTAAAACAGCAGTATCCCCAGTTGCACATTCTCTCTACTGGGCGCACAATCGACCTCTATAAAGAAATTGGTCAGCCCAGGGCGGTTGCCGATCGCTACAACTTCAAATCGTTCAAAGGGTCTCACGTAGTCGCCCATACCCGCATGGCTACAGAATCTGCGGTGACTCCAGCGCACGCCCATCCCTTTACGGCTGGCGAAGATTTTTGTCTGGTGCATAACGGTTCGTTGTCTAATCCCAACGAACTGCGTCGTAAACTTGAACCGCACGGCATTTGCTTTGAAACGGATAACGATACCGAAGCAGCCTGCCGCTTTTTGGAATGGCGAATGCGTGAAGGCGATGACCTAGAGACCTCTCTGCATAAGGGCTTTGAAGAACTAGATGGGTTTTACACGTTTTTGATGGGCACCGCCAATAAGTTAGCGCTCGTGCGCGATGCCTTTGCTTGCAAGCCTGCGGTGGTGGCTGAAACCGATGAGTATGTGGCGATCGCCTCCGAATTCCACGCCCTGGCGCATCTGCCTCAGATCAACCAGGCTCAAATTTACGAACCTGCCCCAGAGGAACTATACGTATGGACGGTGTGATGAGTGTAACTAGTGTAACGAGCCTCAGTTTTGACCTGCGCCAGACACCGCTGCGCGAGGTAAATCAGTTTTTGCATGATGTGCCCGGTTTACAGAATTTGGAAGGTTTAGAGAGTTTAGAGAGTTTAGAGGGCGATCGCAGCACTCAAACTGTGCGGATTCTCAACCCCGATGGGGCACACAACATTGCTGTTGGGCTAGATGCGCCATTGCACGTTGAGATTTTAGAGCATACAGGCTACTACGCAGCAGGGATGAACCAGCTCGCCACTGTCACAATTGTGGGTAACGCGGGTCCCGGTGTAGCGGAAAATATGATGTCGGGGCAGGTATATGTAAAAGGGTTTGCCTCTGTCTCGGCAGGTGCATCGGCGCAGGGTGGCCTGTTGGTGATTGACGGTGATGCGAGTCTGCGCTGCGGCATTTCTCTCAAGGGTGCAGACATTGTAGTGGGGGGAAGCGTCGGCAGTTTCTCAGCCTTTATGGCACAGGCTGGACGGTTAGTTATTTGTGGCGATGCTGGAGATGCCTTGGGCGACTCACTTTATGAAGCAGTGATTTATGTGCGCGGTCAGATTAAATCGCTGGGTGCTGATGCTCAACTGGAACCTATGACGAATGAGGATTACACCACTGTTGGCGATCTGTTAGCCCAGGCAGGCTTGGCTCACGATCCCCAAGAATTTAAGCGTGTCGCCTCAGCTCGACAGCTCTATCACTGGAATACCGACGCTAATCAGGAGTATTAATTATGGATATGCATCCTCCCTCGCAGCCCCATCTTGAAGAGTCAGCCGGATACGATCGCCACATCCTCAACTACATCCAAAATGCTGCTGCCCACGGGCTGTATGAGATTCGAGGACTGGGTGCCAAGCGCCGCCTGCCTCACTTTGATGACTTGGTATTTCTGGGGGCATCCCTCACCCGCTATCCGCTAGAAGGCTATCGCGAGAAATGCCTTACGAAGACGGTGCTCGGCACCCGCTTTGCCAAGCAACCAATCGAGTTAGATATTCCAATTACGATTGCAGGAATGAGTTTTGGGTCGCTGTCTGCCAATGTTAAAGAAGCGCTAGGACTGGCGGCAACTGAAATGGGCACCTCTACCACCACAGGCGATGGGGGCATGACCTCCGAAGAGCGGCTTTCGTCTAAGACACTTGTGTATCAATGTCTGCCCTCACGCTACGGCTTTAACCCTAACGATGTCCGTAAAGCCGACGCGATCGAAATTGTGATTGGTCAAGGGGCAAAACCGGGCGGTGGTGGCATGTTATTGGGGCAAAAGATCAACCCTCGCGTTGCTGCCATGCGGACTCTTCCTCAAGGGGTTGATCAACGCTCGGCTTGCCGCCACCCTGACTGGACAGGTCCCGATGATCTAACGATCAAGATTCAAGAACTGCGCGAATTAACCGATTGGGAAAAACCGATCTATGTGAAAGTCGGCGCATCGCGCACTTTCAATGATGTCAAGCTGGCCGTTCATGCTGGAGCCGATGTCATTGTTGTAGACGGGATGCAGGGTGGTACGGCAGCAACCCAAACGGTGTTTATTGAACATGTTGGCATCCCTACGATCGCCGCCGTGCGCCAAGCTGTCGATGCCCTAGAAGACATGAACATGAAAGATACCGTGCAGCTTATCGTATCGGGTGGTATTCGTACCGGAGCTGACGTGGCTAAGGCGATCGCCATGGGAGCCGATGCCGTATCAATTGGGCAAGGAATCTTGATGGCGTTGGGCTGCAACAGTGAATCTTACATTCAGGACGGCAGCCACCACTCCGCCATGGCAGATTACCTCAACCTGAATACAGCTCCCGGCTATTGCCACCACTGCCACACGGGTCAATGTCCAGTTGGGGTCACCACTCAAGATCCAATCTTAGAAAAACGCCTAGAGCCAGCCGTGGGAGCCAAACGGGTCAAGAATTACTTAAAAACTTTGAATATGGAACTGACCACGATCGCCCGCGCCTGTGGTAAGCAAAACGTCCACCATCTAGAACGAGAAGATTTGGTTGCACTGACCTTAGAAGCGGCAGCTATGGCGCACCTTCCCCTAGCCGGAACCACCTGGATTCCGGGCAAATCAGGCTAGTGATATCGACTTAAACCGCCGTTGGGGCAGGTGTGAGCGATCGCCAATTGAGTTAAAAAATAGCTGTGGGCGCGTAAAACGCGTCACAGCTATGCTTTTATCCAGCTTGACAACGGCTGTAATCCTTGGGCGGACTGAACGCTAGTTTCAATTGCTGTTCGATCGGGGTGCGAGGGGCGATGAATGTGGCAGGCGAAGGGGTTCGCTCTCGATTGGGAGCAGGCAATGCTTGGCGATCGACTTTGCCGTTAGGGGTAAGCGGCAGGGGATCGTAAATCGTAAAACCACAAATGCCGAAGGAATCATATAGTCAGGCAACGAGCCTCGCAGCGCGCTTGTAGCTCTGGAATCAGAGAAATTGGGCTGGTTTCCTTGAAAAGGGGTGTTGGCGTAGGTCTGCCACGGCTGCAAATTGAGTTGCAGTTGAGAGATAGACGCAGACTGCAACTCAAGGACGCGATCGCAAGATCGATGAAATTTTACCTTCTGAAATTCTACTTTCTGAAACGTTGCAACAATCTGTGTTGCTGCCCGTGACTAGGCGGATGCTCAAAACTATCTGCCACATTTATTTCCTTTGTCAAGTTAAGGAAAACCAAGCTGACGACTGGTAACCTTTGTTCTATAGCGGTAGCCATGATCAATAGGACGCCTCCCTGTCATTCCCGCGCAGGCGAGAATCCATCTGCTCGATCGGTGCGGGGGTGGATTCCCGCCTGCGCGGGAATGACGCTGGCATATCCTAAGCTTTATGACTATGGCTATACATAAGGCTATACAAGGCTATTAGTCACCATTTGTTCTATTAGACCTCCTGCGTGAATTGTTTCCCGGCTTCGCCAGGAAACAATTCACGCCCTTAAAAAAGCATTCATGCAGGAAGTCTATTGTTTTATGTTAGGTTTCAGCTAGCAAAATAATTGCATCGTGAGGCTTAAACTCAATGAGTTGGTCTTTGGACGGGTTAATCACAACGCCGTAAGACCTTGCTGCATTACTGGCATCGTCTTTGCGACGATAGCCGATCGCCGACTCCCCGCGCTGTCTGGCAGCCTCAACAACCGTGTAAAAGTTGGTAGGGCGATCGATAGCAACGTAGCTATTGACAGGTTTGAGGTAAATTTCTGAGCCGTCTGGATTGAACAAGTCGGTCAGCACTGCATTGATATTTTTCTGCTCAGCCACCTGAGCCAGCATCAAACTAATAATTTGCTCACTAATGACAAAATCATCAGGACGAGCCACCTGAGCCAGTGCTTGGTTTCGCACATCCAAGATTTCGGTGACGATCTGAAAGTTGTGGTGGTAGCGGTTAGAGATATCTCGCAAGTGCAGCAACGTCACCAGCGTTTGGGCATCTGCTTGCTCGGCATCTAGAATTGGATTGGACAAGACAACAGCATGATTATATTCAGTCAGATTGAGGTTTTCTAACACCTCTCGATCCGTTGGGTCGCCTTGTTGGTAACGTACCGTTTGTCTCTGTAACTTAAGCGTCTGTTCTGACAAATCAACCTCTGCGGCTGGAAACTCAGCTACGACTGTTACTGTAGAGCCAGGTGTAACGTACTGATCGAGCAATTGAATAATAGAGCAGACGCGATCGTTCCAACCTAAAATCAGAGTATGTTCGGCCTTGTTTGAAATTGGTTCTGCACTTCGAATCGCTTGACGATCAATCAGCGTATCTACACCATTGCCAAGATGAATCGTATCGTCATCTTCACTAATAAAGATGAGCTGTTCACCAACCTGCAAAAGGGTATCATTAGGTGGATTAAGCTGGATGGCACCGTTAGTCTGTTGAATACCAATAACGGTAGAGTTATTGTAGGACAGGAGCGCCTGACCGTAGGATTTTCCTCTCAGCGCCGGCTCTTCTCTGAAGTAAATTTCATCTCCACTAAAATTAAGCAACTCCATATAGACAATAGATAGTCCTGATTGCCGACAGGTCTGTACCACAATGCGCGAAATCAAGTCGTTGGTTAGCAGTGGTTCTATGTCGTCCTGTCCAACCAGTCTAATAACATCCAAGGTTTTAGGCGTTTGAACCTGAGCAACGATGTGATAAGGCTGAGGTAGCGATCGCGGAATATTAGTAATGGCAAGCAGTGTCTTAACCAATTGGGCATCGGTGCGATCGCTAGCAGGATTCAAAATAATGATTGAGCGTGCTGCTTGAATGCTTACAATTCCTAGGTCAGCCATGTTACTGGGACTACCCGTGCGACAGACCAACCGAATTCGCGGCAGTTTTCCCAACATGTCGTAAAGTGCTGTTTCCATTTCCACTTTGCCCTCCTCACTCAGGATGACAATGCAGGTATTGGGTTGGTTGGCATTTGCCAGAGCTAACTCAGAAATTAGGGTAAAGACTTGCAGTGACCAACCCAAAATCACAATATGATTGGTTTCGATTACCCGCGATCGCCCTTTGCGAAGGCTTTCTAATTTTGCATCAATGCCGCTGCCCAGCAGACCAATCAGCGTACTAACAACAAAGATGCCCCCAAAGGTCACAAATAGCATTGTCAGACGAAATACCCAACCTGTATCACCGCCGACAGTACCAGAGTCGAGCGTCCGCATTAGGACACCCCAAAGGGCTTCGGGCAAACTGAGGCGATCGCTACCTTCTGGTGTCACCCCAGACAGGTTGACCAAAATTCCCATCAGCAGAATAAACGCCAAAGAAATTAACGCCAATCCACTGACCAAGGCAACAGTGCCTTTAGACATGAAATTGTCAAACCTGTAGTGCAACTGGTCGGCAAGGGTGCTTTGACGATTTCTGCGGCGCGCTTTTATACGGCTATGAATCAAATTTTGCATGGGGGGAATTTAGGAAACAACTTGCCGCCAGATGTTTTAAGACACCAGAGGTATCAAGTAGTATTCCCTGTTCAGTCAGGATTTCTACGCAAGAGAAGGAATTACTAAGTAGGTGGGCGTGTCAGTAACACAAATCAGAAAAGAATCATCCTTCCGGTAGTGTTTCATTGAAATAGAAGAAAGTATGGTTGAAGACGTAAATTTAGGCTGGTCTGAAATTTATGGCGAAAGTGGGTGCTTTCTACCTCGGAAGTTCCTGCTGTGAGTTCACGGTTTGGGCACCGTTGCAAACGCAGGTATCTGTAAGAATTAAGTCTCCAACTCAGCGCTTAGTGCCCATGAAGTCCCTCGAAGATGGCTATTGGTGGGCGATCGCCGATGATGTTGTACCCGGTACTCGTTACGTTTACCAGTTCGACGAAGCGGAGAGCTATCCTGACCCAGCATCGCGATCGCAGCCTGATGGGGTGCATCAACCCTCACAGGTGATTGATCACCAATCGTTCAACTGGACAGACGACAATTGGTCAAATATTCCCCTGAGTGACTTCATTATTTACGAGCTGCACATTGGGACCTTTACACCAGAGGGCACGTTTGCAGCAGCTATTTCCCGACTGCCTCGCCTGAAAGAACTAGGAATTACAGTCGTTGAAATTATGCCCATTGCCCAGTTTCCGGGCGATCGCAACTGGGGCTATGACGGCGTTTATCCCTACGCGGTGCAAAATTCCTACGGTGGTGTAGATGGATTAAAAGCATTTGTGAATGCCTGCCATCAGCAGGGGCTTGCCGTTATGCTAGACGTGGTCTACAACCATTTAGGCCCCGAAGGAAATTACCTCGCCAGCGTAGCACCTTATTTCACCTTTAAATATCGACCCGTTTGGGGAACTGCTCTAAACTTTGATGACGCGCATTGCGACGGTGTCCGTAACTATTTTTTAGAAAATGCTCTGTACTGGTTTCAAGATTTTCATATTGATGCACTTCGACTAGATGCCATTCATGGGATTTATGACTTAAGCGCCAAGCATTTTCTGGCAGAGCTAGCGGAGCACGTTGAACAGCTTGCTAACCAACAGAAAAAGCCCTTACATCTAATCGCCGAAAGTGACTTGAACGATGTCCGCTTAATTCAGCCTCAATCGCTGGGCGGGTATGGGATTCATGCTCAGTGGTGCGATGATTTTCACCATGCTCTCCATACGTTGGTTACAGGAGAGCGACAGGGGTATTATCAGGATTTTGGTCGATGTGAAGACTTAGCCAAGTCTCTGCGAGAAGGGTTTGTTTATTCGGGTCAGTATTCTCCCGATCGCCGTCGTCGTTACGGCAATTCTTCAGTCACAGAACCTGCTCATAAGTTTGTAGTTTTCGCTCAAAACCACGACCAAACAGGGAATAGATTATTAGGAGAACGCTTAAGTAAACTGACTACATTTGAAGGTTTAAAGTTAGCGGCGGGCGCTGTGTTGTTGTCTCCTTTTATTCCCCTATTGTTTATGGGTGAAGAATACGGAGAAGATGCTGACTTTGTTTACTTTACTAGCCACTCAGATCAAGAATTAGTCGATGCAATTCGTCAGTCTAGAGATAAAGAATTGAAGCTGATTGGCTTTGAAGGCTCGTCTTACGATCCACAGTCAGTTGAAATATTTCAACAATGCACTTTGGACTGGGAAAAGCAGGAGAAAAAACCTCACAGCGTTTTGTGGACGTTTTACCAACGGTTGATTCATTTACGGCGATCGCACCCTGCATTGAAACATCTGGATAAACAAAGCTTAAAGGTAACAGCTTGCGAGACTGATCAGCTATTACTCATACACCGCTGGAGTGATACAAGCCAGGTTTTTTATATTATGAACTTTGGCGATCGCGATGCAGTCTTGGAACCCGATTTGCCAACGGGTAACTGGCAGAAATTATTTGACTCTGCGACTATAGAATGGGCTGGTTCTGGCTCCAAGTTGCCAGAAAAGCTGCCTGCTTTACAGCCAATTGAAATTAGCGCCAAGAGCTTTGTTCTCTATGAGATGCAACCATGAGAATTCCTACCGCGACCTATCGAATTCAGTTCCATCAAGACTTCACCTTTATATCCGCTCAGGCAATTGTTGACTATCTCGCAGAACTCGGAATCTCTGATCTGTACGCATCTCCCATCTTTAAAGCCAGAGCAGGCAGCACTCATGGGTATGATGTAGTCAATCCAACTCAGATCAATCCAGAAATCGGAACAACAGAGCAGTTTGATTGTTTAGTAAGCGCTCTTCAGCAGCGGCAAATGGGCTGGTTGCAAGATATTGTGCCAAATCATATGGCCTACGACAGCGAAAATCAATTTTTGATGGACGTGTTGGAGAATGGCTCAGATTCAGACGCATTCAATTTTTTTGATATTGAATGGAATCATCCCCATCCAGCATTTAAAGGGAGAGTGCTTGCTCCGTTTCTAGGTAGTTTTTACGGAGAATGTTTAGAAAAAGGGGAAATTCAACTAGCGTATAGCGAAGCTGGATTGAGCATTCATTATCACAGTTTAATTTTACCTGTGCGAATTGAATCTTATGCCTCTTTCATTACTCACAATTTGGGACAGTTAACCAAAACGTTAGGCCGTAGGCATCCAGATTTTATTAAACTGCTTGGTACTCTGTATTTAATTAAAAGCGTTCCATTAGAAACAAAAGGGCGCGAGCGGCATGACCAGACTGCCTTCGTTAAAGGATTGCTGTGGGAACTCTACACTCAAAATGCCGCTGTTCAAGCTTTTTTTAATGCCAATACAAGTTTTTTTAATGGTGAAATCGGCAAGCCCGAAACATTTAACTTGTTAGATACTCTGCTGTCAGGACAGTTCTATCGTCTTGCTTTTTGGAAGGTTGGGGCAGAAGAAATCAACTACAGACGATTCTTTACAGTTAACGAACTAATTTCTGTAAGGGTGGAAGAATTAAAAGTATTCAACCAAACCCATACGTTAATCGAACAATGGATTAAGGCAGGTAGCGTTACGGGTTTGAGGGTAGATCATATTGATGGGCTTTATCATCCGACTCAATACTTACAACGACTGCGCGATCAGATGGGAGACACATACACTACGGTTGAAAAAATTTTAGAACTGCATGAGGATATGCCCCATCACTGGCAAACAGAAGGAACCAGTGGGTATGAAGTTTTGAATTATATTAATGGTCTGTTTTGCCAACCTAATAACGAACGTCAATTAAGACAGATTTACACTCATTTTACAGATTTGGAAGATGGATACGATGAATTAGTGGTAGAAAAAAAGCGACTGATCATTGAGAAAAATTTAGCTGGAGATGTGGATAATCTGGCTCAATTGCTACAACGGATTGCTGCCCAAACCCGACAGGGAAACGACTTTACAGCTTACGGCCTGAAGCGATCGCTCTCTGAAATTCTTGCCCTATTTCCGATTTATCGCACCTATATTGATTCATCTAGCGTAAGCGAAACGGATCAGAGGACAATTCAACAGGCTCTTGACCAAGCAGAAGCATCTGTTCCATTACTGCTAAACGAGCTGCACTACATCAAAAAATTGCTGCTGCGTCAGGATGAAGAACATTTAACAGATGAGCAAAAGCAGGAACGGCTGCATTTTGTGATGAAGTTTCAACAGCTAACAGGACCGTTGATGGCAAAGGGCGCAGAAGATACAACGCTGTATGTTTACAATCCGCTATTGTCTTTGAATGAAGTGGGTGGAAATCCTGGCCATTTTGGGATTACAGTCGAGCAATTTCATGCGTTTCATCAGCGTCGGTGCGATCGCTGGCTGCATTCTATGAACACCACTGCGACCCACGATACCAAGCGTGGCGAAGACGCACGAGCACGGTTAAATGTGTTATCTGAAATTCCATCTGACTGGTATACACATTTACATCAGTGGAGTGAACTAAATCTGGATAAAAAACAGTATGTGAAGGGCAAGGTAATTCCTGACCCCAATGACGAATATTTTCTGTATCAAACTCTATTGGGTTCATTTCCCACTTCAGATGATGATTTTCCAGAGTATGTAGAGCGGATCAAAGCCTATGTGATTAAGGCCGTTAGAGAAGCCAAAGTTCACACTGCCTGGTTGCGTCCCGATAGTACTTACGAGCAGGGCTATATTACGTTTGTAGAGCGGATATTGGCAACCTCTGACGACAATGAATTTCTGCGGGCGTTTCGTCCCGTTCAAGCCAGAATTGCTAAGTATGGTGTGTTCAACTCACTATCCCAGGTGCTGCTGAAAAATACTGTGCCGGGAGTTCCAGATTTATATCAAGGGAATGAGCTGTGGGATTTAAGTTTAGTCGATCCTGACAATCGGCGTCCTGTTAATTATGAGCAGCGTCTCTCTTGGTTGCAAGAAATCAAAAACAGAGCAAGTACAGATCTATTGCAACTAATTCAAGAGTTATTGACAACTCCAGAAGATGGCAAAGTGAAACTGTTTTTGACAATGCAAGTATTGCAGGCACGTAAGCAATATTTACAGCTTTTTCAGCATGGCAAGTATCAACCCATGTCGGTATCTGGTAAGTTTGCAGAACATGTTATTGCATTTGCCAGAGTCTATGCGGGGCAAGTGGCGATCGCCCTTGTTCCTCGCTTTTTAACCCAGATGATCCAACCCGATGCACTGCCTTTGGGAAAAGAATGGCAAGACACTACACTGCATCTGTCGCCCACTATGCCCACCACTTGGGTCAGCGCGATCACGACTCAACCGCTGCACGCTGACTCACGGCCTGCTGAAGTTGTGATATCAGTAGCAGAGACATTCCAGCATTTTCCCGTCGCTTTACTCATCGGCCACACCTCAGAGGATTAAACTTTGCCCCCTAAATCACAGGATATCTCGTTTGACTCGATTGAAAATTTCCCGTCTGAGGCGCAAATTCAACGGGTTTTAGACTACATTCAACAAACCTGGAAAACGCTTTATCGGTCGAACCAACACATCTTGGAATCCGCCCGCGATTCTAAGATAGATCATGCACCAGGTACGCCTTGGTTGATCTATGTGTCGCCCCAAGAAAACAAAGCCAAAATTGAGTATTCACTCAGGCAATTTGTTGAAACAGACGAGTGGAATCAAATTGAACTGCGCGTGTTGCCAGACGAAGTAGAACAAATTAAAGAACACGGATTGCTTTATCTGCCTCATCCCTACGTTGTGCCAGGTGGGCGGTTTAATGAAATGTATGGTTGGGATAGCTACTTTATTCAAATGGGCTTGCTGCGAGATGGCGAAGTCTCACTGGCCAAATGCATGGTGGAGCAGTTGCTCTATGAAGTTGAGCACTACGGCACGATCTTGAACGCGAACCGTACCTACATGCTGTCGCGATCGCAACCGCCTGTTCTAACGCTGATGGTTTTGGCGCAGTTTGAGCATACTCAAGATCGAGACTGGCTACGCACTATTTTGCCAGTAGTAGAACGCTATTACTACTACTGGACGGTTCCGCCCCACCTGAATCAGGCGACTAGGTTGTCTCGATATTATGCCTTGGGAGAAGGGCCATCACCAGAAGTGTTAGCCTCTGAACAAGACGATGCAGGCAGAACCCATTACGATCGCGTGCGAGACTACTACCGTCATCATGCCGTGCCCGATTATGATGTCACGCTTTACTATGACCAAGAGCAGGACACGTTGACCAATCTGTTCTACAAGGGCGATCGCTCCATGCGCGAGTCTGGGTTTGATATTACCAACCGATTTGGGCCATTTAGTGTAGATATTATTCACTATGCGCCCGTGTGTTTAAACGTATTGCTCTATCGAATGGAGCAAGATATGGCACAGGCTTACGAAATTTTAGGCCATGCTGAACTTGCCCAAACTTGGCGCGATCGCGCCAGTGAGCGACATCAACGCACCGACCAATTTCTTTGGGATGATGAGCGGGGACTTTACTTTGACTACAACTTTCAAACTGGCAATCGCCGCCCCTATGAGTTTGCAACTACGTTTTATCCGCTGTGGGCAGGTATGGCTTCGAGTGCTCAAGCAGAACAGGTGGTGCGATCGCTAGAACGGTTTGAAAGGGCAGGCGGCTTGCTAACTAGCACACAGGTTAGCGGCAATCAATGGGACGCACCCTTTGGCTGGGCACCGTTAAACTTAATGGCGGTTCAAGGGTTGCTCCGGTACGGCTATACAGAAGATGCCAAGCGGATTGCCCAAAAATTTGTGTCGATGGTTGTGAAAGAATTTGACCGCTACGGCACAATCGTTGAAAAATACGACGTTTGTGCTTGCTCTTCCAATGTTTCTGGTGAGATTTTGTTTGGCTACAGTTCTAACGAAATTGGGTTTGGCTGGACAAATGGCGTGTTTTTGGAGCTTTTGGCTTTGCTAAGTAGTTCAACCTAAATAAAAACCAAATTCTAAAACCCTGCGCCGCCCGCACAGCGGGCGGCGCAGGGTTTTAGAATCTTATATTTAATTAAGCCCACCTACTTATAGCGATCGCACTGTTCGTCATAGGGGCAAAACGGCTGAGAGTGATGTTAAATTCATGTCCCAATTAGCTAAAGCTCAATCTGCAAGGGTGTTATGTAATAGACCTGTTGGGAAATAGGGGATAATAGCAAGCAGTTGGATGGGGCAATGGCAATGTTGAATTTTGAGCGCATACTCCAGCAAGATCGACCGATACGAGCGATGACGGGACTCAATCGCAAAGCCTTTGAGGCGCTCTTGCCCAGTTTTACAGAAGCCTATGAGCGCA
>Ga0105048_10008921_pt1 | contig 16010 bp, 12 predicted proteins | sample MAT05_FD_78382 | JGI IMG/M metagenome (GOLD analysis project Ga0105048, IMG submission 78382) | Freshwater microbial communities from Lake Fryxell liftoff mats and glacier meltwater in Antarctica - MAT-05 | ecosystem: Environmental > Aquatic > Freshwater > Ice > Liftoff microbial mat | place...
CGGCCGCCCCGGTCTCAAATGGCGCTGTAGCGGCGGCTCCATCCGTTCCTGAGGCGCCGGTTATCCCAACGTTGCTCTCGGCACCGGTGGCCGTGCCTGCGCCGGATTTCACCTTCCAGGCGTCGGCCGAGGAAGCTGTTCCATTTGATATCAGCGAACTCAATGAGTCGATGCAGGAACAGCAGGAATTGCTTGCTGTGGCCGAGGAGAAACTCGATGTTCTCGAGGATTCGATCGACTTGAGCGCAATGGCCGAGGCTGAAGTCGCCGCTGCAGACCCTGGGGAGCCGCTTCAGTTCGGACAGGAGTCGGTCGGTGCAGCAGATGGTGGGCTCTCTGGCGAGCCACGAGCCCGACCGCACTGGCTATCGGTGACCCGGGCCGGATCCCGAACCTAAACGCTTTTGCATACACAACAGAAACGGCGGGCACGAAGTTTCGTGCCCGCCGTTTCTGTTGTGGTTGGAGTTGAGTTTACGCGAGGCGAATCACTGGCTGTCGCAAAGACCCGATTTTGTCGATGATGATTTCGACATCGTCGCCTTGTTCGAGCGTGAATTCCGATGGTGGGATGATCCCTGTTCCGGTCATCAGGAAGACACCTTGCGGGAAGTCATTGTGCGTCCGAAGGTATTTCACCAGATCATCAAAGGTGCGATGGATTTGTGAGGTAGAGGTTGCATCGTCGAATAAAATCTCTCCATTTCGCCGGATGATGAGACGGATGGCTTTTCCGCGAATATCGCCCATCTCCCAGGCGAGCGTGATCGACGGTCCGAGACCAGCGCACTTCGCATACATCTTCGCCTGCGGCAAATAGAGAGGATTTTCGCCCTCGATACTGCGGGAAGACATGTCGTTTCCGACGGTGTAGCCGATGATTTCGCCGTCCCGATTGATCGCGAGGGCAAGTTCCGGTTCGGGCACATCCCAGGTCGAATCGCCCCGAATCGCGATCTCTTCTCCGGGGCCTGTCACGCGGTTTGGTGTCGCCTTGAAGAAAATCTCAGGTCGATCAGCTTCATAGACGAGGTCATACGCGCTCTTTGCTGAAACCGATTCTTCCATCCGGGCGTCGCGACTGCGGAGATAGGTGACTCCTGCCGCCCACACTTCCTGCCGATCGATTGGCGCGCAGAGGGTAACAGCTGAGAGGGGAATTCCCTCGCCACCGCTTTGAGCGACCGCGTCGAGTCGGGTCCGAAGGTCATCCGAAGACATGGTCATCGCGTCAGCCAGCGACTGCGGTCCACCCGCTGCGGCTACGCCGATGACACGGTCATCGACGATCAATCCAAGGCGCGGTCCCGCCGCATCAGATGTTTTGTACAGGCATAAGGGCACGGTTTAACTCCTTTGGTGAACTCGGCGGCGAGAATTGAGCTGAACTCATCCGTAAGGTCAGCCCAAAACATTACAACGATCAATGAGTCATTTTGCAACGGTAGACCAGGAAGTCGATTTTTGTTTCGGAGCAACAAGCTACTCCCCTGTTGCGATCAGGTCCTTTGCCTGGAATTAATTCGGACCACAAATGTCATGGGGATTGCGATTCGGCCCTACTCCACAGCATCGTTTGGTCGAGTCCCTTCAGGACAACTTCAAGCTGAACATGGTCAGTGTTCAAGCTGTTCAATGACGAGTCCCAGAGTACCTGAACCATCGCAGTTTTCCCTTTGTCCTAAGTGAGCGGTTCTTCAAACTGGCGCGAGATCAATTGTTTCGACAACACGGGATCGCAGTGCTTTCGCGTCTGCCGAATCTGTGTTCGGTACTGCTGCTTCAGTACCTCGAAAGTCTATGACTCTGGGCGATTCGGTTTCACGCTGGTGATCCGCTCCGCCACCAGTTCCGCAATGTGCTTCACCTGCATATTGCGTTTGCTGGCGTCGCATCCGCCTCGCAGGTGCATGATGCACCCCTGGTTGTCCGTGACAACCACGCGCGCACCTGTCTTTTGCGCGTTGTCGAGTTTGCGATTCATCAGGCGTTCAGCGACTTCAGGGTAATCGAACGAGAACGATCCGCCGAAACCACAACACAACGTGTTCTCTTCGAGTTCTTTCAGTTCGATCCCCATGACATCCTGCAGTAGTCGACGCGGTTCGGACTTGAGACCGAGGGCATTCGATCCCTGACAGGAGTCGTGGTAGGTGACTGACGTATCGGCCATGGTTTTCAGACTGCCTTCCGGAAGAGCCGCGACACTCTCCATGAACGACGTGAAATCCATCACCTTTGAGGCGATCGCATCGGCCCGCTCACGCCATTTCGGATCGTTCCGGAAGAGGTGAACATAATCCTGTACGATCATCGCGACGCAACTCGCGCTGCCTGACACGATGTAGTCGACATTCGAGCGTTCAAGAGCAGAAATCGTCTGCTTCGCCATCACCTTCGCGGTGGCGTCGTCACCCATGTTATTTGCGGGCAGTCCACAGCAGTTGAGTCCTTCCGGGATCACCACGCGAACTCCGAGGTGACGAAGTGTGGTTGAAACGGCTTCACCCTGTTCCGGGAAGAGGCGATCGGTGATGCAACCAGGGAAGAGTGCGACCGATTTGCCCTCGGCGCCGTTCCGAACGGCAGGAGGAAACGATGCGAGTGACGAGCCGCCAGGCAGCCGATCTCGGAGAGGGTGTCGTGCCAGCGCCGGCATACTCCGCCATCGTGTCTGCTTCCTGAGAATTGGCAGAGACCGTCCCCGGATATAGCTGTTTCCCCGGGTCAATGGATACTGCGCTCGGCTACCGATTCGACTGGCGAGATCGAACACACGAGGCTGTGATAACCCGGCGAGGACGACTCGCTTGACGGTCGGCAATCCCTTCTTGGCCACAACCATCTTGCGGGTATCGATGATCTGCCGCGGAAGCGGAATGCCGACCGGGCAGACGGTTTCACACGCGTTGCAAGAGAGGCACAAACTCTGGGGCTTCGCGATCGAATCGAGTCCATGGTGAAACTGAGATACAACCAGGCCGATCGCGCCGGTGTAGATGTGCCCGAAGACGTGACCGCCAACTTCCCGGTATGGTGGGCAGACGTTCGCGCAAGCGCCGCAGCGGATACAGTGCAGCGCCTCGGCGAACTCCGGCATCGATCTCATTTTCCGCCGACCATTATCGACCAGGATAATGTGCATCTCATGCCCCGGCGTTGGACCAGTCATGAAGGTCGTGTACACCGTGATTCGTTGACCGGTACCACTGCGTCCCAGCAGACGCAGTTGGGTGACTGCATCGTCCCAGGTCGGGATGAGTTTTTCGATTCCAACAAGCGCGATGTGAACCGGCGGCACCGAGGAGACGAGCCGACCGTTGCCTTCGTTCGTGCAGATCATGACCGTACCGGTTTCGGCGATCAGTGCGTTTCCGCCTGTCATGCCGACGACAGAATCGAGAATTTCCGGTCGGATGAGATCACGAATGGTGTGAACTTGCTCGGGTATATCCTCGAGCGAGACTTTGTTCGGAAGCATTTTGTTCAGGAGTTCGCCGACATCCTGACGTCCCAAGTGCAGGGCGGGACCAACAATGTGACTTGGTCGCTGCCCGGCCTTTTGCACGATCCACTCGCCCAGATCGGTTTCGATACATGCAATTCCACGAGCTTCAAGATAGTGGTTGAGCTCGACCTCTTCACTGACCATGGATTTTGATTTCGAGATTTTGGTGGCGTTATGGCGCTGGCAAATCTCATGCACGATCCGGTTTGCTGCCGCCGCATCGGGCGCCATATGTACGGTCGCACCGGCCTTTTCAGCAGCCGCTTTGAATTGACCGATGTAGTCATCGATCCTGCGAACGACATCGGTTTTCGCAGTCTTGAGTTTGGCGCGAAGTTCCTCGAATTCGACCTCTTCCATCGAGAGATTGCGGCTCACTCGCCAGTTTTGTTGGTAACGGGTCACATTCTTTGCGAGCCGGGGATTGCGTAACGCTCTTGCGTAGCGCTCACCAAATGGCTCTTCGGGGTGACCCTGTGCGCCATGCGTACTGGTTGCATCGGTTATCGCGGTTGTCGCTGTCACAATGGTTCCTCGAAGGCGTTTTAATGGAGGGCAATGGTCAGGAAAGTTTGTCGACGAAGATGACAAAGAGCCTTGCCGGGCCCTGCACTCCGACGGTAAGAGACATTTCGATGTCGGCAGTTCGACTCGGTCCAGTCACGAACGAACCGTACCGGCTGCCATTTGATCGCAACGAAACGTCGCGCATGGCGCTTGCCGCTTCGACGAGTGACGGCACCATATCACTGGAGCGCACGACGACGACATTGGCAATCGTGAGGAGCCCAACGGACCGATCCGCGAGCGTGACCTCGGCCAGCATGACTGACCCGGTTTCCGCTACCGCAAGCGTCGCGAAACTCAGACCGAGAGATTTGTCCTGGGCATCATCCACTGACTTCGGAACGCAACAGGTCACGCCCAGCTCCGCAAGGGCGGCGATCAGCCCGGGGGCGGGGACGATCAATTCACTTGACGTGACCGCATCGGCAACGCCGATTTCACGGGCAATTTCGGCGATCACCACCGCCGCTTCCGCGCTTCCGCTGGTTCGGTTGACGTTCACACCCAGAGGTCGCACGAATGCCGTGAATTGAGCAAGTCTCGATTCGAAATCTGTCGGTATCGAAAGTATTGGCATTAGCAGTTTCTCCGGCTTCAAGGAACAAGCGTCAAGCACCTGAGCGAAATTGCCGCCGACTGGCTTGCTCCTTGTGACTTGTGCCTCATCTAGAGAATCGCGCCCAGAATCCAGGGGTTGAACTCTTCCTGTCCCACACCCGCCTGTTCGCTCTTGGTGCGCTTTCCGGAAGCAACCGCAAGAATCTCCTCGAAGATCTCCTCACCGAGTTGCTCAAGTGTCAATCCGTCCAGTGCGCGGCCGGCATTGATGTCCATATCAGGTTCCTGGTTCGCGTAGAGAATGCTGTTCGTGGCGATTTTGATCGATGGGGCCGGTTTGAATCCAAACGCCGATCCACGACCGGTTGTGAACGTGACGATATTGCAACCGCCCGCGACCTGACCCGTTACCGACACGGGATCATATCCCGGCGAATCCATGTGCACGAAACCGCGCTCGGTCACACGTTCGCCATATCCGACTACCTGGTTGAGTGGAGTCGATCCCGCTTTCGCCGCGGCGCCGAGAGACTTTTCATAAATCGTGGTGAGACCGCCGAGTTTGTTGCCCGGTGACGGATTGTTGTCGATGGTGCCGCCGAAATAGCTGGTGTAATCCTCCCACCACTTGATCATGTCAAGCAGCTTCTGGGCAACTTCCGGCGACTTCGATCGACGTGTCAGCAGGTGCTCCGCTCCGTAAACCTCGGTCGTTTCGCCCAGCACCACGGTACCGCCCTGCTTTACGATAATGTCGCAGGCTTTGCCGAGACCCGGATTCGCGGTTACGCCGGACCAGCCGTCCGATCCACCGCACTGAAGCGCGATCATCAATTCGGACGCAGGAACTGATTCGCGGGTCGCCATGTTCGCAGCAGGCAGAACCTCCTTGACCGCTTCGATTCCTTTTTCGACAGTCTTCCTGAACCCTCCATCGGTCTGGATGGTCAGCACCGAAGGATGATCCGCGTCCATGCCGGTGTATTCCATCAAGTCTGCCGGCTGGTTCACTTCGCACCCGAGACTCAGGATGACGTAGGCGGCAACATTCGGGTGTTGCACTGTGCCGGCAAGGGTGCGCTGGAAAAGATGCAGGTCATTCGAGCCGATGTGTGCGCCGCAACCCCCCTTGTGGGGTAGTGCGATAACGCCATCGACATTCGGGAAGTCATCGAGTGCACCCGGCTCGTTGAAATACTCGGCAATCGCGACCGTCGCGGACGAGGAGCAGTTCACTGACGCCAGCACTGCCACGAAGTTGCGGGTGCCAACCCGGCCATCTGCTCGCTTGAAGCCCATGAAGGTCCGTCGCTCAGATTCCGGAACGAGTTCGACTGGTTCGTAATCAGCGCAGAAATCGTAGTCGAGCTTCAGACTACCCATGCCCTGAATGCTCAGATTCTGGACATGGACGTGCTGACCAGGTTTGATTTCCTGAGTCGCGAATCCGATGTTCTGACCGTAGCGGATCACCGGTTCACCAGAAGCGACCGGTTTTAGCGCGAATTTGTGCCCGGTCGGAACCATCTGATTGATTCGCAATTCCGACCCGTCGTCAAAAATGAGAACCGTCCCGGGCCGAAGCGATTGCTTGGCAACGGCCACGTGATCCTTCGCCCCGAGTAGAACGGCAACCTCGCCGAACTTCACCGGTCCGGCTGGTCTGCTACTGAGAAGATTCATCGATTCAGATGTTGACATCGTTCCTCCAGGAGAGTGCGAGAACTCAAAAATGGACTGTTCGACCGTCAGTTGTTCGCTAAAGCACCTTGTATTTCCGCCAGACATCCCCGAGGAACGCACCCTCGCGCAAGTCATCACGGGCGCGATCTTCGGTTGCGATTTTCTCAAAGGCTTTGGCGACGGTCTCTTCGGCGGCCTCTTTTGGAATCACCGCGATGCCGTCAATCTCCGCGAAAATGATGTCCCCGGGTCGGACGGCAACTCCACCGCACACGACAGGAACACCGTAATCGATCGCCTGAGCGCGACCGGCAATATCGAGTGGACGGGCACCCGTCGAATAAAGAGGGAAACCGAGATCGAGAATTTTGCGGGTGTCGCGGTGATGTCCATCAATCACCAGACCGCGTGCGCCACGTGCCAGGGCTGCATTGGAGAAGAGTTCCCCCCAATAGGTCGCATTGATCCCGGCGGTCGCGAGCACCCCGACATCGCCCGGTTTCAGAGAGTCAATTGCCGCAATCGCGACTGTATATGGTTCCTTGGGAACCTCATAAATGGGTCCGAACATGACGGTGGCCGCCCGGCCGACCAGAACATGTTTGGTGAAGGCATCGACCGGGCGAATGTTCGCCTGCATCACCTGATTCCGGAATCCGAGACCATCCAGGATGTCGGACACCACCGCGACATAAAGCTCGCGGGACATGCGGTCGAACAACTCAATATCGTTCTCTGCCATCGCCTCGTTCTGCTCCCTCGTTCCGATACGCATCGTGTCGCGATGGTACCGCATTTCTTTGTTGCCAATTCATTGCAGATTGAATGCGCCGGGCAAGACTTCCCGGCTGGCGATCTAGATGTGGAACTCGAAGTGCCCAAGTTCCTCATTCATCGTCATTGCTCCGGCGGCGACTGATTTGATCTTCGCCAGAATCTCCTCCCCGACTTCCGCGATCGATTTTTCTCCGGTGACAATCGCACCGGCATTGATGTCCATGTTTTCACTCATTCGTGCGTACGTTTCTGGATTGCCGCAGACTTTGATTACCGGAACAATTCCCGAACCAGTCACCGTGCCGCGACCCGTGGTAAAGACCACGATGTGCGCCCCACAAGCCGCCAGTTCCGTGACACCATTCGGGTCACTGATTGTTCCGCCTCCGGTCCAACCTTCTCTTTGCACGTAGTACGGTGCGAGCAGATGAAGTCCTGGCGCTGCGGGACGTTCCCATTCCCCGCCATGAAGCACACTCGCGATCGGTGAACTTCCCGCTTTGCAAACCGCCCCGAGCGATTTCTCCTCGATCGTGGTCAATCCGCCTTCAATATTTCCCGCGCTGATCGCACGCGCGTTCCAACGCACGCCCCAATCCCGGGCCGCTCGGATCGCTGCGAGAATCTCTTCGGCCACGGCAGGTGTCGATGCCTGTTGGACCAGCATACCTTCACATCCGAGCAGTTCATTGGTCTCTTCGAAGATGATCGAACCACCCGCTTGGACGACACGATCCGAGGCGTAACCGACCGCCGGATTCGCCGCAATTCCCGAAGTTGTGTCGGAACCGCCGCACTCGACGCCAACAATGAGATCAGAGAGTTTCAATTCCTGTCGCGGTGCGGTGGCCGTGATCGACTGGAGCATCCGACCCTTTTCGACACCGAGGGCGATCGCCGAACGCGTGCCTCCCGCGGCCTGGACGGAAACGAAGTCGACCGGTTTTCCAATTGCCTCGATCTCGTGCACGATCGCCGGAGCGTCGGTCGACTCACAACCGAGTGCAAGTACCAGCACGGCCCCAACGTTCGGGTTACTGGCGAGCCGGAGCATCTTCTGCTTTGCACCGCGGTCGGCGTTGCAATCGCGCCATCCCGCGACGACTGCATCTTCAAGTTGGTACGAAATCCGGCGCGACACTTCTTCTGCACACACCACGGTGAAAAGAATGAGGAGCCGGTTGCGAATACCAACCTGTCCATCGGCACGCGCGTATCCGAGTATCGTTGCCGGGGCCTGAATCGGTGTTGAGAGCGATGCAACCATTTCAGACTCCCTCCGCGAGCGGTTCGATATCGGTTTCCAGGCTCAGACTGATCACATTGTGGACGTGAACATGATCGCCTGGTTCGATGTCGGATGTTGCCCGTCCAATCGGATGACCGTGTTTGATCACCAGGTCACCGGCAGCAATCGGCGCCAACGCCACCTTGTGCCCAAGCCGGATTTCGACCAAAGGCGTCAGCAATTGGGTCTCTCCCCGCGCATTCGCAATCCGCGCCATGACTCCGGGCTGCACATTCCTGAGCGCCGTCGCCACATTGTCTGAGTCATTCACAATAATGAGATCTTGTGTGGTCATTGTTGGAGGCATCTCACGGACGGTAGGGCGAATCGCACGGGGCTGAAGACCCCGTGCTGACCCCACGAACCCGGCTGAAGCCGGCTGACGATGAAGGTGGAATTGTCGCTTTTCACTCGGTTGCTCCCTCAGCTCTTGCAGAAGAGATGGATGCGTCGTCGTCTGAATTCGGAGTCACCGTTATGAGTTTTTCGGAGCAGATTTCCATTGAACTCCAAAGTCGGTTTGAAGCGTGACGCTCCATTTGACTGGTGACGTACGCGACGACGTCAGGCAGAGCTTTATCCCCAAATAAAAGAATGCCGTATTCTGCCTGCCACCGAAATGAACGTCCCGTGAACGCTTGATTGACCGCGTGCGAAGAGGCATCTTTCATGCGGGCGACAAGGTCTGAAATCAATACACTCGGTGGAATTGAAACCGCAACATGAACATGATCGTCGGCGCATTCAATCGCATGCGGAATCGATTTCATCGCGTTGATCGTTGTGCGAATTGAACGAGCAATTATCTTCCCAGTTTCTGAATCGATGAGGATCTCGCGATTCTTCGTTGACCAAACGACGTGATAGTTCAATCTCCAGTAAGGCACTGAACTCCTCCTTACCTGTCCAAGTTCAAGGCGACTTGTTTTTGGTTCGAGCGCAATTGAGTGTTCACTCAACGAACTTTTTAGAGTTGAATCGCCTGTTTTCTGTCAGCTGGCTTAAGCCAGGTTATCTGAGTAAGCACGGGGTCTTCAGCCCCGTGCGCGAGGAGACTCCGCCGATGAATGGATGGCCTGTTCTCACGTGTTCCGTTCACCCCGACACCACGATGATATTGGCGTACGGAACCGTATCCCCCGTCCGGATGGTTGCTTTGCCAGTGGCGGACAACCTCTTAAGTTCCAGATGCGGAATCGATTCGAGAGGGATCTCCCCGAGTAGTGCCCGCAATGCGGCCACCCGATCAGGACTTACCTCGGCCATTTCATCCGTGATCAGTACCCTGTCGATGTGGTATTCGGCATTGATTGCCCGAAGGACATCGAGGACGGACGGGATGCCTTCGATCAGCGCGAGATCGATTCGGGTCGGTCCGTCCGGCACCGGGAATCCCCTGTCACAAATCGTGAAATAGTCGGTGTGTCCGGTGCTGGAGAGCAGAAGATTGATTCCTGGATGGAGAATGCCGCTCTTCTTCACGATGTCTCTCCTCCTTCAGTGCCCTGCCTACGCCGTGCGTAATACTGAGTTCGCTGTTCCAGCGTCACCTGTTCGCGGAAGCTAAGGGAGGGTCGCTTGAAAAAATAGGTGCCAGCCTCGACTGTGATCAACTCCCAGCCCAATTTGCCGAGCTTCTCGAGTTCCTCGAATGCCAATTCCACTTCGACGCGATATTCCCAGGTGACAGGTTCAGCGCTCATCAGTTGCTCCTCTCGATCACATCTCCGACACCCTGCGGCTGCGTCGGCGCGAAGGCGCGTCACTCGCGGGTTCAGAAACCACGGGGTCATCAAACGTGAGATCGTCCAGCACGAGCTCTTTCACTTCGAGGATGTGCTCCTTGAGTCGCTGCATCGCTCGATCGATTTCGCACGTCAAGAGATGCCCGATCACGGCGCGATGATGCGTGATCGCGAGATCGGTCCACGGATCGCGAAACGATCCCGCGTTCTGAAAGACGGCGATCTGTGCCCACAATCCTTCGAGAATGCTCTGCAACCGGGAGTTTCCCGCCAAATCGACTATGCGGCGATGAAACCCGCGATCGACTTCCAAAAATGCGCGCGCGGCCGCGATTCGCTGTGCTTCAGTGCTTGCGTCCCGGAAGCTCTGTTCCACCTTCGCAAGATCGTTCAGCGCGTCTTGCAGCATGGCGGGGGTGAATCGTGAGGCTGCGATTTCAAGCGCCATGACTTCGAGCGTCGCCCGCAAATCGTAGATTTCTCCTATGTCGCGCGCGGAAAAGGATTCGACAAAAAATCCGCGATTCGGTTCGACCCGGACGATTCCGTCGCTGACAAGCCGATGAAGTGCCTCCCTGACCGGGGTCCGGCTTACGCCGAGTTCATCGCTCAAGTGGAGATCCGAGAGTTTTTCACCCGGACGAAGTCGACGATCCAGGATGCGTTCCCACAACAGGCGATAGACGCTTTCGCCGAGATTGTTCCGGGGAATTGCGGAATTGATTGCGGAGCTGGAGAGCATTCAGGGAATCCTTAAACATTGCTGGCATGGCGTATTGGAGCGGACAAAGCGTTTTCGTTCCGTTTAACGAAACCCGATTTACAGACGTCTACCCGGTGACGGAAGCGAGGAATTTGCGTACCTCTATCGGCCAGGCGACGTGCGATTGGTGAGCAACCAGGTGGCCGCAAGGTCGTAATCGCTGAACTCGTGCAGTGCCCAGCGCTCCCGGAAATCGAAGAGCGAGTAGCCGTGACTCCAGGTGTGGTTGAAGAGGGCAATCGGCGCGTTGGGATCAAGTTGTTTGATGAGTGAGGCCAGCGCAAGCGACTGACGGGTCGCCTGATTAGGAACAATATCGTCGAGATGGGACCAGTAGATCATGAGCGGAGTGGTCGTCAGTCGTGCGGCGTAAGAAATCGGACTTCGTTCCGCGCAGGCGGTTTGGTAATCATCGGCTGGTCCGCCGAACTCCGCTTCGATAAGTGCGTCCAATGCAAGTGACGGGTCGTCACCCGCAAGGTCATCGTAGGAGGGGCTGGCAATGAAGTCGTTGTACCAGGCACGAATATCGATGACCGGATTGAACGCGAACCCGGCTGCGAACAGACCCGGGTTCTGTGCGATCAAGAGCAGCGTTTCCTGACCACCCATGCTGAGACCACAGGCGTAGATCCGGTCAGCGTCAATCCGGATGCCAAGCGCCCGTACGGCGTCGATTGCCCCGACAGAATCCTTGAGACTTGGTTTATATCCGAGGGAGAGCAGAGGCACTCGCTCGCCATAAGTTTCAGGGGAAACGACTACGACGCCATGTTTTTGGGCCAGGCCATACCAGCCGGGATGAGGAGCGACGGTATCGAGCGCACCGCCGTGGAAATCTTCGGCATTGGTCCAGCCGGCCGGATGCGGGGCAAGAATCAGTGGAATCGGATCATGAAGAGCGCGTGCGGGAACATCGATGATCGCCCGGCGCTCGGCGCCGCTGGAACCCTTATAGGTGATCTCCCGCCTGCCTGGGACGAAACTGGTCATCGGAACCCTGCCTAAGTTCGCGCTCAAATTGTATACAGTATGCACATTAGGGATCCGCGAGCTCATTGTCAATAGGTGTGATCGGCTTCTGTTCGACATCGAACAGAAGGCACGACACACCGTCTGGCTGACCAGCGAGACCAGCAGGGAGGAGGGCTGACAATGCATCCGAGCGGACAGCATCTTTATCAAAAAAGAGCCGGCTGCGAACCAACTGCAGCCGGCTCTTTTAGATGAATGTCACGAACGCCGGGTTCTTCGCCTCAGGCTTTCGATGACGGTCAGTCCAACCACTCCGCAGAGCAGAATCAGCATCATCCACCCGTCGTTCGATTTGGAATGTCCGGACTGCGTGCCGGTGTTCGGAAGAGAGGTGACCGTTTCACCTTCGGTCGGCGTTGCTGAAGGACTCGGATGCGGTTCCGGCGTCTTCGTTGGTGTCGGCTCCGCTCCTCCAACGAGGGAGGCGTTCAATTGAATAAAGATGACCTGGGCAGTCGTTTCCTGCGAGATCGGGTAGAGATCTCCAAGCTCGGCGGTGACCACACATCCCGCCGGAAGATCGGCGTTGTTCACCCAGCGGTAGATATCTGCCGAATAGCTCTCACTTGATTCCTCACCGGAATCGGGTAGATCGATCTCGTACCCCTGCTCCGCGAATTCAGCACGTAACGCGGCCTCGACATCGACATCCGCCGGTGTGGTGAATGGCCAGTCGCCGGCATCGAGATCGGGATCGACCCAGTCGTCGATCAGGGCCTTCACGATCTCAGGCGCATCACCCCGTTTGATCGCGGCCGCGATCTCCGCTGGAATCCGATCTGAGAGTTGCAGTGCCTGGAAAACCGCCGCGCCGGTTTCCGGGTCGGTGATTTCGCCGTAGGCGATAGAGAGACCGCGGAAGGCGGCGGTGTTGCAGATCGCTTCCGGTGATGGCCAGGGAGTCGGCTCAGTATCGAGCGCGCTCGTCGCGTCCAATTGATAGATGTTCACGGTTGCGTAGTAGACGGTGGTGAGGAAGAGCACATCCGCGTTCGGGTCGCAGCTTGGATACTGCTCCAATAGCGGATCATTGTTGGAGAGGACGTAAAAGTCCACGCTAACGCCAGCACTGAAGTGTTTGCTTGTCAGCAATTGTCGCGTACCAATGACGGCATTTGGATCAATCGCTCGATAGCCATTGCTCAGCGCGTATCCAGCATTACCATCCCAATCCGGCTGCATCCCCCATTCCTTGATGGTGTTGTAGCCCTGGACCCAGGGTTCGAGCGTCGTCGCATTTATTCGATTGGTGTCGAAGCCGCTCTGACTGAGGAGTTGTTCGGCTGCGAGCGAAGAAATTGACTCGGATATCTGGAGAGGCAGCGCCGTCACGTCATTCGAGCGCAAATCGGTGTAATTCCCGTAATAGATGTCGACGCTGCGTGCAGTGGTTGTGGGGTCATTGATCAATACGAAGCAGTTGCGGCCGGATGGTGGCTCCGGGCAGGTCGCGACGATCGGGACGGTTACCGTTGTGCCCAGGTCGTCAGCGGTGACTATGAAGGTCGGCTGGTTCGTCAGGCTGATTGAGCAGTATCGATTGTTGTTGAAGAACGTGGTCGAAGAGAGGAAAGGGCGGTAGGTTCCAGTCGGAACATTTCGGAAGAGCACCTCGTAACCGGGGCGGCTCGGGCATACCTCTCGATTATTGGGTACCCCTGAATTTGGCGACAGGGAGACGCAGACCTGATACGCCTCGTTCCAGTCCTTGCCGAATTGATCTTTGAAGACGAATCTGACGATTGCCTTGTCCGCCGCTTCAGAACCGTAGGAACGGACGATGAACGTGACCGTCTGACGCGGGTTCGATCCAATCGTGATGATCTGGTCGGTGAGGTCGGGGAGGTACCCGGCAGCCTGGTATCTCGGTTCGACGTGGACCTGATCGCCCGGTTTGCGCTGGGCAAAGACGGTCAACCCATCGTTCGAACCGTCGTCGACGTCATAGCTTCCAGATGCGAACCCGTCACCGGTTTTGTACATGGCATAGCCGAATCCGGGCACGAGATTGCCGTCCTGATCGACTGTTCGCACGGTAACGACGACATCGTCGAACAGAACGGTCGAGATCCACTGACCTGGAGTATCGACTGAAGTAGTGCCGTAGCCATACCCGATGTTCGGACCAGGAAATTCCTGGCCGGGGGGTGCGACGGTCATGATCGCGCGGTAGGTGGAGAATCCAGCATCCAGGGAGACCGGCAATGTGCCGACCGTGACATCGCCGTCATTGTCCGTATCACACGCTTCCGGTAGCACCTCTTCGCCATCACTATTCACGATCTTGTAACAGGCCCCGGCGACGATTGCCCCCCGGTTGTAGTACGAGTTCAGGCGGGTTTTGACGGTCATCGTCCATTCGGCGATCGCCGGATCTGACATGAAGGTGTAGGGTTCTTGTGCCCCATAACGATTTCGCCCCGATTCTCCCGGACCCGGAGCAAATCCGCTGTTTCCCTCCACGTAGGTCAGTTGATAGATAGCGCGCCTGGGCAATTCGACGGTAAGGGTGCCACTGGCATTTGTCGTCGCAGTGGCGACCTGCACTCCGCCTTGAATAACAGCAAACTTCACACCGGAGGGGGCGGCAGAGCAGTAGGTGTAGAGCTGGGTCAAACCATCCAGTTTGGTGAACTGGCAATTGCGAACCGTGACATTGCTCTTTGGTTCGTTCGGAACCGGGGTCGATGTCGGTAGTGGGGTAGGTGTCGCGGTCGGGGACCCGGTGGGCGTCGGAGTGGGCGTGGTTGGGACCGGGATGAACGAGACGCTCCAGCTGCCGCCGATTCCGAACGTGTCCGCGCAGGCGAAATAGTCATTGTTCGGCCGGTAATATCCCGCTGGAGGTTCAGCCACGAGGCAGAACGAGCCGTACGGCGTGTCTTCGAGAATCACCTTGCCATCGCCATCGGTATCACACACCGGACCAACCACCGTGGTCTCCCCCGGTTGACCACTTTCGTTGGTTTTGAGGCGCCAGCATGCGCCGCCGAGCAGGTCCGGACCACGCCCGAGCTTCGCGGTCAGATCGAACGACCCAAACTGGACGGAATCGACCACGATCACGAGGCTGGTTCCTGCCGGAGCGAGAATCGTGGCCGTGGTCGTAAAGATGCCGAAATGCAGCGGTACTTGCGACCCGGCGACGGTGTAGTCGCCATCAGCAAGGTTTGAAAACGAGACGGTGCCGTTGGCCGCTGTGCAGCCGTTCGCGACTTCGACCGGAGTGCCGCCCTGGGTCTCCTGGAGGAGCGTGATGCAGACCTCGGCAAGGGGAGTTCCCCAGGAGGTATTCGTGGTGATGCTGAGGACGCCACTGCCGGGATCCCCGCCTTCGGCGATTGGCAGGAAGGCGCGGGTGACCTCAGCAACAGCGGTATTGGTCACGCTGCAGATGTCAGCCTGCCCGGTCAGAACAAAACCCGTCGGCGCGACCACCCGGTAACAATATGGACCCGAGGGAACATCGTTAGCGAGGACGGCACCGTCATTGTCGTCATCACAGAGCGGACCAAGGAGCAAGTCTCCCTGCACTGACCCTCGGGAGGAATAGATCGACCAGCATGCGCCGGATACGGGATCGTCGGTCGAGCGGTTGATCGCATGGAAGGTCATGTCGGTTGGCGGTACGGCTTGCGCCGTCACGATGTATTCCGTGGTCACGCCGGAAACGATGGAGACGGGAATCTGTTGTTCATCGAGGTGATAGCCGGGGGGATCGCTCGCCCAGAGCGTGGACGCACCAGTGATCGGTCCAAACGGCTCCAGTAACACGACGCCGTTTGCGTCGGTGCAACCACTTGCGGCCCACATTTTGAGCGGGCCGGCGAGGAGCGTGAAACAGGCGTCCTTGATGGGTGGGCCGGAGCTGTCGCCCAGTTTGACCGTGACTTTGACGAACGTTCCCTCAACTGCCGAGGTGTTGACGGACGGAGATGGAGTCCGCGTCGGCGCGAGGGTGGGTGTTGGAACCGGAGTCGACGTTTCGAGCACCGGCTCACTATCGACCACCACCGACTCGTCTTCGGCCGGGTCGGCCGGTGGCGCGGAGTCCGGCGTCTGGGTTGGTGCCAGAGTCGGTTCGTC
>Ga0105048_10008922_pt1 | contig 16008 bp, 13 predicted proteins | sample MAT05_FD_78382 | JGI IMG/M metagenome (GOLD analysis project Ga0105048, IMG submission 78382) | Freshwater microbial communities from Lake Fryxell liftoff mats and glacier meltwater in Antarctica - MAT-05 | ecosystem: Environmental > Aquatic > Freshwater > Ice > Liftoff microbial mat | place...
CCAGAAAGGCCCGGTTTCGCGGCAGAAAAAGCGCCCGCGCCTCTACCCAGAAGGCTGCGGCAGCCCAGTAGCGCTTGCGCAGGTCGCCCTGGAAGTAGTTGTTGCGGATGATGCGAAGCATCGTGCCTGGTTTCACGCTGCGCCCCTTATTGTTCTAAAACATCACCTGGCCACCAGTCACCGACAGATTGACACCGGTCAGAAATGAGGCCCCGTCTCCCGCCAGATACGCCACGGCACCCGCCACATCATCGGCCGTGGCAATGCGCTTGAGCGGCGTACGCGCCGCCTCCATCTTGAACACGCGCTCCTGATGGTGCTCGGTAAGGTCAGTTCGGGTAAGGCCTGGCGAGACCATGTTGACGCGAATCATGTCGTTCGCCCATTCGGCCGCCATGGCCTTGGACAGGCCCATCAGCGCATGCTTGGCGCTGACATAGTCGGCCATGCCCGCCGGCGGCACCCCGGCAGTCACCTGCGACAGGATGTTGACAATGGCGCCCCCGCCCCGTGCCTTCATGTGGGGGTAGACGGCCTGGCAGGTTTGCAACACGGCCTTCACCTGGTACTCAAGATGGTCCGCAAAATCGCCCCATCGCAAATCGACGAGTGGGCGGTTGACCAGTTCCCCGACCGCCGCGTTGACCAGCACCGCGGGCGCGCCCAGTTCCTGGACCACCTGTGCCATCAGGGTGGCCACCGAGCCGGCATCACGTACGTCGGCCTGCGCGGCCATGGCTGTGCCGCCGGACTGCTGGATCTCACGTACCACCGCGTGCGCCCGGTCCGCACTACGCAAGAAATTGACCGCCACGGCGTAACCCCTGGAGGCCAGTGCCTTCGCAATCTGGGCGCCCATGCCTCTGGACGCACCGGTCACGATCGCCACGCGGCGGCTGTCGTCCCGCAAGGGCGTGCTGGCCGCTACTACTGCGGTGCCAGCCTCTGGGGCATCGTCTCGCACCTTGACCTTGGCGGTGCCCATGACGACCACTTTGTCGTCCAGGCTGCGAATCTCGGTGTTGAGCACCAGCGTGCGGGTTGAGTCGCTTTTGCCGGTAACCTTAGCCACCACCCGAATGGTTTCCCCGACCAGCACCGGGCGGCGAAAGGTGAGGTCTTGCCCCAGATACAGCGCGTGTTTGCCCGGAACGCGCATACCCACCAATTGCGAAAACAACGACGCCAGCAACACCCCATGCACCACCTGCGCGCCAAACTCGGTGCTGCCCGCGTAAACAGGGTCCACATGCAGGGGGCTGTAATCGCCACTGAGCGCGGCAAACGCCAGTACGTCCTGCGCGCTGAATGCACGCGTCAGCTCGAACGATTGGCCGAGCGCGATATCGTCAAACCGCAAATCCGACGCAATCGGAAAACCGTCACCCATGCGAAGCCTTGCTTTCTGTCTCTGGCATGTTCTAGATCTTCGCAGTCACAGTTTGTACGACGTCGAAGTACGACGTCATCATTTCAAACTCTGACACCTCAAAAGAAATGGAGAATTCCTCCTCTAGCGCCAGCACCAAATTGATATGGTTGGCAGAATCCCAACCCGGCGTGTTGTCCATCGAGGTGCCGTCATCGATTTTTGCGGCATCCGTGTTGAGCACGATCGCCATCAGGTCCCTGATGGTTTGTTCCACGTTCTTTGACATTCATTGGCTCCGAGGGTCAGCTGCGATCTTGAACCAGGTTGGCCGTTCCACCCTGCCGCGTTCCAAGTCCAGCCCCCAGATGGTAGTGCCTGCCGGGTCTTCGCTCTGTTTGCTGAAGTTGTGCCTTTCGAACAAATCACGCACAGGGATGTTCTTGGCCGTTGGTATAAGGCGGCCGGTGAGCTTGCCAAGGCCACGCGCCAGCGCCGCATCGCAGAGGTGGGCCAGCATGGCGGTCTCGACCGTGCGGCCAATCACCCGGCAACTAAGCAGCAGCGTGTCGATGTCGAGCCGGTCGTCGCGCGCCTGCGCCATGACGACGCCAACGATTCCGTTGTCGCCAAACCGGTCCCGCACACCCACGGTGATGGCCAGCCAGTTCGGGTCTGCCAGCCGGGCGGCTACTTCGGCTTCTGAGTAGCGGACGGTGGTCAGGTTGAACTGGCTCGTCTTCTGGGTCAGTTGGGCCGCCCGCGCCAGCGACGAAGCATCCACCGGGGCGATATGCAGTTCCATGTCCAGATCGCGGTAATAGTCTTCGATGTTGCCGCTGCCGACGCGCATGGATTCCGACTGGGCCCGCTGCTGGTATAGCTGGCCGCGACGGCGGTCCTCAGCGGACAAAGTGATGGTGTCAAAAAGTCCCTCGGCACACAACGCGTCTACATATAGCTCGGGGCGCCGGGGCAACTGGATGACAGTGACCACCGGCAACTCGCGCCGCACTTGCGCGCATTCAGCCGGGTTGTCGTCTGCAAACACGATATGTTCCAGGCCGATGTTGAGCCGCTGGGCGATGCGCTTGAGCGAGTCGCTCTTGCGCTCCCAATGGATTTCTGTTTCGGCGAAATGCTCTTTGCGCAACAGCATGAATTGGTGGTCTGTGAACACGGCGTCAGCATCGGCCGCGTTGTTCTTGCTGGCAATGGCCAGAATGACACCGCGTCGATACAGGTCCAGTACCGCCCGCTGGAACTCCACAAACGCGCTACCGGGGTAGTTGGGACCTAGCTGAATGCCGTCGATGCCGTCCTCGCCAATTACACCCCCCCAGAGCGTGTTGTCCAGGTCCACCACAAGGCACTTCTTGCTTAGGCCCCGCAGTGCCCTGAAGTACCGCATGTACTCCTGCGCCAGTTGCCCCAACATGGCGTTGGCAATCGGGGCCTTGGCGTACAGGCGCATTCTGGTGTCGTACCAATTGCTGGAACCCGCTGCGTTGACCAAACCTGCATAGTCCACCACCCGCGCCTCCACCACGTCGGCCAGCGCCTGCGTCAGCGTGTGGTTCAACTCCACCACCATGTTCACCTGCCCTTGGGGCAAGCGCAGATCGGCAATGCCGGCGCGTCGTCTACACGCAAGGGCCAGGTTGTGCACCAGCAACGGCGCAGCACAAGTGACCCTGAACGCGCGTGCCAAGGACCCCATCTGCTCACCAAATCGAGTTACCACTGCGCCAAGGCCAACACCAGAGGCCTCGACATCCATGAAGTCGGTATAGACCTCGGGCAACCAGTCTTCGCCTTCGATGGCCAGGATGGCAACGTCTGGTGCAAAGGCATAGAGGCCGCTGCCTGGGTCCAGCATCTCCTGGTTGATCTGGCCAAAACCAGGTTGGTAAATATGTATGCGCAGCCCGTTGACGAAGCCAAAGGCAATCAATGCATCGTGGATGAACTCGATGGAGAACGACGCGAGCAAGGCAACCCGGTAGGGCTTGAGCTCAGCCACATCGTGGGGCAAAGCATCCACCAACTGACGCAGGAACCTGTAGTTCAGCGCACTGGGCTGTTCTCGCAACAGCAGACGTGCATCCTGCATCGCCATCGGCACCGCGCCTGCTTCCAGGCTGGCGCGGATGCCTGCACGACGGTCGGGCTCGGCAGCGGCCTTGCCCGGCGTTTCTTTGCCGGCATTTGATTCAGTCATAACAATAAACACCCTGTTGCACCATGCCACGCACCGCGGCGTCGACATCGGTCGTACCGAGCACGACGATCTTCAGCCCGCCGACCTTGGCTTCACGCCACGCGCCCATTTGCTTCAGGTGCGGAACCAGTTTATATAGGTTGCGGCGTCTGGAACTGGCCGGCTCGAAGAGCCGACAGTGGGTGTCAAGCACCTGACCATCTCGCATTCTGGATTGCATGTGGAATAGCTCGGTCGTAAACGGAGCGAGTGGCAACGCCGCCTCGAGTGTCTCCTCCAGAAAATGGTAGAAGGTCAGCACGCTGATGTCCGTGCCGAGCAATACGATTTTGCCCTGGCGCTGGAGCAAGGCTTCAAACGGGGTGCCCACGCCGCAGGGCGTGCCAGCCAAATGATGGCCGCGTGCGACAGCATCCGCATCGTGCCCCCACATCGCAACCGGATGCGTTGGATGCACGCTGCGGACAACACCGGGCGAGCGACGAAACAATTCGGTCAGCAGCCCCATGCGCGAGGGCGTGCGTACCACGTCGAATATCGCCTTCGAGCGTGCAAATTCGACCGCTGTGCCAGAAAATGTCATGGTCGGCATCATCAGAAGGCCCTCTGCCCCAACCAACCCCTGCAAAACGGCGATGACGTCGCTGGGCTTGCCTTGGAAGCCTTCGAATGCGTCGAAGGAGCTATGGATTAGCAGGGTGTCACCTTTGCAAACACCTGCCAGCGCCATGCCGCGGGTCAGTGCGTCGGGCGAAAAGGATCGAAAGGTCTTGGAAACCCAACACCTGAAGGACTTCAGCTGCTTCTTTGCGTGGCCCGTCAAGTTGTTCGTCCAGATCATGGCCTGAACTATAACGATAGCGCAGTGGCTAAAGGCCCGGTCCTGATGCGGATTCGTGTGCTCGGTCGCAGCTGCAACGTCACGCCGCACGGCTATAGGCAGCTAGCTCGGCATCCAGGAGCTGCGCGATGCCAACCGCCAAGGTCGTCCGCCTTGACGAAGCACGATCTGGCATTCTGATCGATCTGAACTGCACGCGACGGGCGTACAACGTGCTGAGCCGATTTGCGCTGGTAACAATCCTGGGTGCGCGGCGTGCAAGTCGCTTGTAAATCGACACTATCTCGGCGATTGTGGTGGGCACCTCGGACGCAATGATCTTGGTAAGGATGCGATGTTGACCAGCACCCGCTCGGAGTGCTGTGACTATCGCAGAGGCGGCATCGTCCACACAGATGTAGTCCCGAATCGTATCAAACGGCACGAAGATCTGCACCGGCTTGTTCCTGACCACGCACCTTGCCATATGAGCAAGCAACCCTTGTTGCTTCCCAGCGGATTGGCCCGGGCCGTAAATGGTCGAAATGCGCGCCAGCAGCGCCGAAGCATTGGCATTGCGCTCCGCAAATGCCTGGACAAGAGCCTCCTGAGCCAGCTTAGCGCGGGCATAGGCTGTGGTCGGCCCAGCAGGCGTCGATTCGTCAATGATCTCCGCCTGTGCGCCCGCGTAAATGGCACCTGCCGTACTTGCGAACGCAACGGCACCAGGCAAGGAGGCAAGCGTCGGGTTCGACTCGACCAATTGAAGCAACACAGCAAGCGCCTGGGTCTCTGGCTCGAGGTCACTGGCCGCACTGCCCATCGTCCCGACGCCGGCTGCCCAATAGATCTCCCAGGGCGGATCACTGGCGGCGACCTTGGCATAAGAGCACACCGACGCTGCCAACTGCTGCTCCAGTTCGGCCGCATGGCTCCACGACAGGCGCTGCGGTGCGCTGAACAGCGGCGTCCCCCAGCGACACAGCTCCCGGCGCAGGGCTGAACCCAGCAGCCCGGTACTGCCCACGACCCAGGCGACGGTCACGCTCGCCCGATCATGCGGGTGGGCTTGGTAGACACCACATACAGGGGCTTGCCCATGACGATGCCCATGGTGACCACGAGATACTCCGCAATGACACCCAAGGCGGTCAGGATGCAACCGGAAAAGAACGCGACGATGATCAAGAGGGATGCCCATCCTTGCACTGGCACATCGCCATGGAGTTTTCCATATAGGGCGTAGGCGGAAATCGCAACGGCCATCAGGACGGAGATAAAGCCCATCAGTGTGATCAGCCGCAAGGGCCGCGTACCTGTGGTGAATATCAGGTTCCAGAAGTGGCCGAACAACTTCCAATAGGAGTAGGCGGATGGCCTGTCCATCTCGAGCCTGAGATGGACAGGGCAGTGCCCGATGCGACTTGTGATCCAGAACAATCCCATGTCCAGATAAATGCCGTTGCCACAGTACGCCGCGAGGGTACGTGCGATTTCCCCATCGACAAGGCGGAAGCTGTTGAACTGGCCGATCTTGTTGTTGCCTAACAATTTGCTGACAATGGCCTTGGCACCACGACTAAGTGCATTGCGCAGCCATCCATGTGGCGGTCGATTGATCGGTTGCGCGAAGACAAGCTGAAGCGATTGCGACACTGCTATGTCGAGCAACTTGCCTATGTCCATAGGATTCTGTTGACCATCCTCGTCGATGGTCACGACCCATTCACCCGTGGCGCTTGCCATTCCCGCCATTGTTGCCGCATGTTGGCCATAGTTGCGGGACAACCACACGGGACGCACAAACGGGAATCTGGAAGCGAGGTCCTCGATGATCAGGTCCGAGCGATCAGGCCCGCAATCGTGGACCAGCAACACTTCAGCAATGATGTAACGGTTTCCGTCGTCAGATTGGCGTTCGGTTGCGAACGGGGCGATCTCGGATATCAGCGTTGGAAGCGTCGTTTCTCCCCGATACACTGGAATGACCACTGAGACCCGATGCAATGTAGCGTCTGTCATCAAACTCTTCGATCCCAAGCAGGGTGCGTAAAGGCATTGCAGCGAGCTGCGGGCGTGTTAGGGAAATTCATCTACCAGCGCCAACGATCTTTTTCCGCCCGGAGGGCGCAAAGGCGATGTACCTGGATCCAAGATACGAAACAATAGTGTAAGGCGGCACACCCAACGCCTGTGCCAAGTAAGTATCCACACCAAGCCGGATCAATCCCATGACACAAAAAAGATTCAACAAATAAGCGCTCCCCTGAACGACCAGAAAAAGCAAAAAGGACCGGCCTGCAGACCCGCGATGAGCGAATGTCCAAGAGCGGTTCAGCGCATAACTGACAAGCATGCCCACTGAATATCCAAAGGCATTGGCCTGTACGTCGCCCACGCCGAAAAAACCTTTTGCAATAAAAATCAACCCCAATCCGGTGAGCGTATTGAGGCCACCGACAAGCAGAAATCGAACCAGCGGTTGCGACGGTTGTTTCGTCATTGTCTTGCAGCTAAATAGTACTGCGCCCCAGCGGGTAGCCACGCTAGCCCAGCCTCCAGCCTCCTGAGGTGTCGCAAAAATCTCGGGAAGAATACTCGGTAGCGCAGTTCACATTCACTGAATCCGGCGCGCAGCAAGCGCGCCTTCAATTGATCGGCGCGGATAAGCACCGCATTTTCATCAAATGGGCACTGGTTCATGACTCGAACCGTGAGCGGATTAAGTGGGTTGTGTTCGAAGATGAAGAAAATCCCGTCGGGCTTCATGACCCTCCTGATTTCGGTCAACAGTGCGACATGCTCCCCCGCTGGTATGTGATGAAACACACATGCAGTGAACACAAGATCGAACGTGTTGCCTCCGAATGGCAAAGACGCTCCGTCAAATTGGAGGTACTGCGCAGCGCCCGGGAATCTGCCACGTGCGATGTCAAGACTTCTCTCTGAAACATCAACACAGCTAAGCTGGAAGTTTGGCAGGTACTTCTTGATGTAAGGCACGCTTCCTCCGATCCCGCTTCCAAAATCCAGCATGCTGCCAGCTGACAGCCCAATGCCGCTAATGTATCCGGCCACATCGCGCACCTTGTACTCTGCAAAAAACTCCGGCCCCTCACCAGATGCTCGAATACTCTTGCCGTGCATTGCTGCATATTCATCGGCAAACTTGTCGAATTCGGCACGGTCCATGGTGTTTGCTCTGGGTTCAATCGTTAATCGGATGACTCGCTACACCACATGCCGCTGGCCTACTGATGAATCTGGCTCCAACAATTGCCTTGTCGTAAGCAGTGCAGACGGGAGCAATAGGACCAGGACCATCATCTGGGCACGAACCTCCTCCAGCCTGGTAAACAAGCCGAACACTCCCAGCAGCATCACAGCCAGTACCACTGACACCCTAGCGAACCGGGCTTGCGACCCGAAAGTCAGAAGCGCAAGGCAAAATGGCAAGGCGTGAACCAGCAAAGGCGGAAACTTGAAGTTAAGCGCAATCATTGTCTGAAGATTTAAAACCAGGGTATCCCAAGCGACCACTGGAGTGAATCGTGCTTGATCCAAAGGCGCAGGGAACAGTTGCCCCATTGCGTAATTGCTTGCGATGACCAAGCCAAACATTCCAAGCGACTCTATGCCGGTCTGTCTCCATCTTGCCCAGGATGCATGCGCAAGGAAATAGAGCAACGGCAGCAAGATTGCGTCAAATTTGACGACAACGCTGATTACCAAGCCAACTGCCAGCGGCACAACCTGATGCTTTGCTGTCAAGTAAAGTAAACCGATCCATATGGCAAGTTGCAGTCGATCCCAAGGATGAAAGAGTTGAAAGAAATAGGTGTACGGCAAAACAGCGCAAACATACAAGGTGCCAATAATGCAGTAATGGTCTGGCACCCACTGTCGTAGATAGAAAAACAAGGCGAGAAGCGAAATGAACAGAAACAGTGTGTCAAGCAGCTTGTAGATCTTGCCCACCGCGAGGCCGGTGTACTGTCTGATTACCTCCGCAAGATAAATTACCCCGACGCGTTTTTGAATCGAGAGGGCTCCAACTGCACCCCAACTGCCTCCACCGGGAGCCTGATTGGACAGGATCGCGAAATGCAACTCCTCCCGCCGTTGCTCGATCGAGTTGGCATAGATGGTCTTGTCGCCAATCCACGACTGCATGCCAATGCTGACAGTTGCCAGCAGCCAAATCAGCGACAGTAGTCCCAACCATCTACTGCCTCTCATGCATGCACCTAGATGACGTCGAAGAACTGCAATTTAGCGCGTTTATAGTGTGACCTCACTTAACACATCGCGAAGGTATTGTCCGTAGTCGCTCTTCCCCAAGGCAGCGGCCAACTTGCAGAGTTGGTCTGCATCAATATAGCCAAGACGGAACGAAATCTCCTCTGGACAAGAAATCTTCAAGCCCTGCCTTTGCTCAAGCGTCTCCACGAAGTTGGAGGCCTGCAGCAACGCCCCGTGCGTCCCAGTATCCAACCAAGCGGCGTCTTGGCCCCACGTCTCGACCGATAATTTGCGTCGATCCAGGTAAGCTCGATTTACATCTGTAATCTCCAATTCGCCGCGGGCAGACGGTTTGATTGCCCGAGCGATGTCGATCACCTGGTTGTCATAGAAGTAAAGCCCTGTCACCGCAAATCGCGACTTCGGCTTGACTGGCTTTTCTTCGATACTTACGGCCTTCGCATTCGTATCCAACTCGACGACTCCGAAGCGCTCTGGGTCTTTGACGCGGTAGGCGAACACGGTGGCGCCATGCTGTCGTGCATTCGCTCGCGTCAACTTCGCAGCCAGGTCAGAGCCGTGGAAGACGTTGTCACCCAGGATTAGCGCGCATGGGTTGGCGCCGATGAAGTCAGCGCCTATCAAGAATGCCTGTGCCAAGCCACCGGGTGAGGGCTGCACTGCATAAGAAATATTCAAGCCCCAGTTGCTGCCGTCACCCAACAGTTGTTCAAAACGTGGCGTGTCCTGGGGCGTGGAGATCAGCAGGATGTCGCGGATACCGGCGAGCATCAGGGTGCTCAGCGGGTAGTAGATCATGGGCTTGTCGTAGACCGGCAGCATCTGCTTGGAGATGGCGGCCGTGGCGGGGTGCAGGCGGGTGCCGGCGCCGCCGGCGAGGATGATTCCTTTGCGATAGGTTCGGTGATCGTTCATTCGCCCACTCCTTCGGGCGAGTTTACGTCACGCCGGTAACGTGCTGCCGGGCGAGCCATGCGTAACGTAAGCCGCCTGCTCCAGCAACGCCAACAAACCCGCCGATCGCCCACGCCGCGAAGCCTTTTCAACCGCCAATGCCTGGGGCAATTCCCCCTTGCCCGCACGCCAGTCATGCACCAGCACTGGCAACAATGCCGCAATCTCATCCGCCGAATCAAGACGCGCCATGTCTTTCAACCCGGCTTGGCGCAAGACACCGGCCGTGTCACCGGCCGGGTCTGTCAAACCAAGTATGGGTTTGCCAGCCCGAAGGTATTCATAAATCTTCGCGGGAATCTGTTCGTTGCAGTTGCTGGCCTGCATGACCAGCAAGGCATCCACCGCCATCATCTCGGCCAACGCATTCTTGTATGAAATGGCCGGTGCCAACTCGATGAAGTCCAGTGCGCCGTGCGTTGCGGCCAGGTTGCGCAATAGATCATCGTGCACCGATGCCCGAAATCGTATTTGCAGGTCGGATGGGCGCAGCGCGCCAGCAATCTCCAAGCGGCCAAGCGCCACAAACAGCTGGGTCGGGTCCCGCTCCCACGGATAGACGATGCCACTGTGCAACATAACCAACGGCCTACCCGCAGTAGCTGGCGCGGCACTGGGTGGAGCAAGGCCGGAGAAACTCTCTTCGTCATAGCCGTTCTCCAGCACCACCATGCGCTCGGCCGCCGACGGATAGCGCTGGCGGTAGACACGCGCCGCGCCCGGAGTGGTGAACACACAAAAACGCGCATGGCGCGCAGCGTCAGCCTCGATCTCTCGGTACATCTGTCTTGTTCGTGGGTCAGCCGGGTACTCATCCTGCGCCATCGGGTCGCGAAAATCTGCCACCCATGGCAGGCCTGTTTTGCGATGCAAGATGGACGCGATGACGTGCGCCGTAGCGATTGGATAGGTCGACCAGATTACGCCAGGCTTGAATTCCCCAATCATCTTGAGACCCTGGCGCACTCCATCGAAACGCCAACTGATCCAGCGGTCGGGTCGAGCCATCCACCCCGGGTAGCGGCCACCCAGTTGCAAATGCCGTGCGGTGTCCAGGGCAAAGGCCCTGCGGACCACGGTACCCGCCGGTACCTCGGCCATCAGGTCATCGCTGGTATTGACAAATGCACGAGCGTTCGCACCCAACACCAGAGGCTGCCAACCCAAGGCCGGCAAATGCTGCACGAACCGCAAGGTACGCTGTATCCCGCTGCTGCCAGACAGTGGCGGAAAGTGATAGGCAATCATCAGGACTCGCTTCACGCAGTCTCCGGCTTGTTGTTCATGTGGTATGCAAGTGCGCCCATGGTTAAACTGACCCACATTGTTCGCAAACGCTCACTGAAGGAAAGTAAAAAGAAGTTCCATGCAGGAGTATGCCCAATTCAAGACCCGTTTCGATCAGTCGAGATCGGTCGGCGCCATATTCTGGTTATTGATTCTGTTGTCTACGGTGGTGGCCTGTGTCGGCATGACGCTGGCGTGGCACTACCCGTTGTCGGGGCTGGCTGCGGCCGTTGCATTTTTGGTAGCCAGTGCTGCCTTTTTTACTTGGCCCGTTGCCTGGATATGTGTGTTGCCCGCGCTGTTGCCGGTCGTCGGGTTTGCTCCGTGGACCGGCTGGATCACGTTTGAAGAGCTTGACATGCTTGTGCTCGCTGTGGCCACGGGCGGCTACCTGCGCATCGCATGGAACCTTGCTCGCGCGCCGTCAGCAGCACCTGCGAAGCGCCGTGGCAACGGAATCGTGGTTTTGGCATGGCTGTTGGCCGCGCTGTTCAGCGTTTCCATTGGGATCGCCTTGTGGCGCGGGCTTGCTGATGCCGGCGGATTCAAATTTGGGTGGTTTCAGGGCTACCACGAGCCAATGAACAGTGTCCGGTTGGCCAAAGGTTTTTTCCTTGCGCTGCTGGTGCTTCCGTTGTGGCAACACGCGTCGGCACAAAACGACGGCCGGAGCGCCCAATTGCTGCGTTGGGGGCTCATGGCGGGGCTGGCAGCCGCGGCACTCACAACGGTGTGGGAGCGGCTGGCTTTTACCGATTTACTCAATTTCTCAACTGACTATCGCACCACTGGCATGTTCTGGGAGATGCATGTGGGTGGTGCAGCACTGGATGGATTTCTGGCGCTGGCGCTGCCATTTGCACTACACGAGATTGTGCGGGCGCGAAGACCGGCACATTTCGGTTCGGCCGCTTTGGTTCTGGCACTGGCCGCATACGCCTGCTTGACAACATTTTCTCGCGGCGTGTACCTCGCGGTACCCGTTGGAATAGCGGTTTTCGCCGTGTTGTACGGTTTGCAGATCAGGCAGCGCCAAAGGGTTGGCGCGTCGCCCAATTTGACACAAGCCCGTTTGGGAACGGCGCTGCTGCTGGTTGCGGGATTCTGCATGCTCGCTGCGTGGATGTTCCAGAGCAGCGGCTATCGGGGCGCCGGGGCGCTGCTGGCGGCGATTGCGCTCCTGTTGCCACTGGCCGCACTGCTGCGGTCGATGAACACCAGCGAATGGCTTGGAGGTACGGTCGCGGGGGTTCTGTTCATACCCATCCTTGCAGTCGTAGACCTGCTGGCACCCAAAGGAGCGTACCTTGCCTTTGGCATTGCGTTCACGTTCTGCGCAACCATGGTCTGGGCGCAACGCAGCACGGTCATTTCTGCCAGAGTGGCCGCGCCATTGGCGTTTGGCGGTTTTCTGGGCACGGTCAGCGGCCTTGTACTGGTAGCGAACCATTGGGGAGAAACACGCGCCGTTTTGCCAGCCGTTGTGTCTGCCGTGGCATGTGTCGCAGCAGCGGTATGGGCAGGGCTGGCGCGTCGGCCGGCATGGCCGGATGGGATACGCTGGCAGGCGGGCGTGCTGTTCGTGATGGGTGTAGTTTTGGCCACCATTGCAGTGTTTACAGGTGGTGCTTACATGGGTGAACGCTTTTCGACTGGTAGCCGCGACCTCGACGGCCGCCTGGTGCACTGGAAGCAGGGGACAAACATGCTGACCACCCCCGCAGATTGGTGGCTGGGCAAAGGCCTCGGGCGGTTCCCCGCCAACCACTTTCTGGTGGGAGACCCGCAGAGCCATCCGGGAGACTACCGGCTCCAGCGCGAGGCTGATAACGACTTTTTGCGGCTTACTGGTGGCCTGCATACCAACGGCTGGGGAGAGCTATTCCGCGTCACGCAACGCGTGGTTGATCCTGGACCCACAGCAAGGGTGCAAGCCAGGGTGCGAACCGCGACGGACGTTGCACTGCACTTTGAAATCTGCGAAAAGCACCTGCTGTACAACGCTGGCTGCCTGATCGGCAATATTGGTGTGAAGGCGGCGCCACGGCAATGGCAAACCGTTGACCTTGTTTTGAAGGGGCAAGGTGTAACGAGAGGGGCATGGTACGCACCCACATTGCTGGCATTCTCCATCGCAATGGACACCCGCGGCGCAGCGGCCGATCTTGACAACGTGCAGCTGTTTGGTTCGGCTGGTCAAAATCTCCTTGCGAACGGTGACTTTGCCAGTGAGACGGCGCACTGGTTCTTCTCCAGTGACAAGTTTCACCTGCCCTGGCACATGAAGAATATCTTTTTGCATGTACTTTTCGACCAGGGAATAGTCGGCCTGTTTTTGTGGACCGCCCTGGTCGCTGTGGCACTGGTGCGCCTGACTGTCGGTGCAGCCAAAACCCACCCAATAGCGCCGGCATTGGCGGCAAGCCTGTGCAGTTTTCTGACCGTGGGAATGTTCGATAGTCTGCTTGACGCACCCCGGCTTGCAGTCGCCTTCTATTTCCTGACACTTGTTGGAGTGACCATGGCCGCCGCGCCATCGAACAGGCGCCATTCGCATCGGTCAGGTTCAACGGCCAGACGCATTGGACCTGGTACCCGGTCAAGTCCGGATCTGCGCGCCACCTACTGAGCCGCCCGCACCGTGCGCAAGACTATCCGTGCGACCATTCACGGAATCGCCTTCCTGATCATCGTGTCCCTGGCCGCGATGTGGTGCGTTTACGTTCTGAGTGGGCGAACTGCGACCGAGTGGATCAACAAGATCGAGTCGACCGCCAATGAAGACCCTCTGTCGCACCGCGTACTCTCGCCAGTACTGGAACAGCTGCGTGACTGGCTTCACGAGCCACCGCATGGCATCGACACGACTCCGTTCAATATTCCTGCACTGCATCGGAGCAAGGTCGACCCTGGCCCTGGCCCCAATGCAACTTCTGGAGAGCCGCGCAACGGAGCTGCTGTGCACACAGCTGACGGCGTGCACAGCCGTCTGCAGGTGGGGCCTGGACGGGCGTTTCGCACAGTTGCTATGGCCGTTCGAGCGGCAAAAGATGGCGATGTGATCGAGATCGATGCCGGGGACTATTACGCCGATGTGACTGCCGTCGACAGGGCCACACTCGTGATTCGAGGCGTGGGCGGGCGCGCGCGCATGTACGCGGCGGGTGCACACGCCGAGGGGAAGGCCATTTGGGTTATGCGTGGCGGGAACATCACCGTCGAGAACATTGAGTTCATTGGCGCCAAGGTGCCGGACCAAAACGGCGCAGGCATACGGCTTGAGCGCGGCAACCTGACAGTCCGGAATTGCGTCTTCTACGGTAACCAATCCGGACTGCTGACTGCGTCCGGCAACTCCGAGTTGGTGATTGAACAAAGTGAGTTCGCCTACAACGGCCATGGTGACGGGCAGACGCACCAACTTTATGCCGGCGCAATCCGGTCCCTGAAGGTTACCGGAAGTTATTTTCACCATGCCAATGACGGTCATCTCATCAAGAGTCGGGCGGCAAATAATTTCATTGCTTATAACCGCCTGACGGACGAGAGTGGGGGCCGCGCCAGCTACGAACTGGAGTTTCCGAATGGCGGAGTTGCGCACGTGGTCGGCAATATCATCCAGCAGGGGGCGCAATCCCGAAACTCAACGATGGTGTCCTTTGGCGCCGAGGGGTACACGAAGCAGCGCAGTGAGTTGCTGCTGGTTCACAACACGCTGGTCAACGATATGCCCTCGGGCGGCGCCTTTCTGCGGGTGGCCGACGGAGCACAGCTGGTTGGGACCCGCAACAACATCATGGTCGGTCGCGGGCGACTGCACGTGTCGGGCCCGCTGAACACCGATGGAGACATTCACGCGGGGTGGGAAATTTTTCGGCAAGCCTCCCGCCAAGACTACCGACTGAACCGAGCCGGGCAGATGCACCGGGCGCGTCCAAGTCACATTGCCAATGCTGCTGACCTGTCGCCAGAATATGAATACCACCACCCACTTAGAATGACCAAGCTTCTTGCGCGACCAGCGCGGCCGGGTGCGCTGCAGTCGGACAGTGGCCCGAATAAACCCCACACCGCGACCCGCTGAAAAATGTATTCTCAAAGTAATCTGCGCCACAGATTCGCAAGGATTTGGAGGGCGAATACGCCAAGCGGTGCGTCGCATCGCGAGCGACTTATGCGCCCAAGTACTTTTTGGATCGCGTGTCTGGTCGTTTTGTCGTGGTGGCTACCACTGCATGCTGACACCATCCGCGTGGGACCGGCACACGAGCTCAAGAGCCCTGCGGCGGCTGCGAGTGTCGTGCCGTCTGGCAGCACCCTTGAGATTGACGCTGGCACTTACGAGGCCGACGTCGCGGTGTGGACACAAGACCGACTGACACTGCGGGCAGTCGGTGGTCGGGTCTTGCTCAAGGCCAAGGGAGCGAGTGCGGAAGGCAAGGCGATCTGGGTGATGCGGGGTGGCCAGATTACGGTGGAGGGCTTCGATTTTTCGGGCACTGAGGTGCCCGACCGCAACGGTGCAGGTATTCGGCTCGAGACCGGTCGCTTGCTGGTGCGCAACTGCCGCTTCATAGACAACGAGAACGGGATTTTGACCAGCAACCGGCCAGATGTGGAGCTCGACATTGTGGACAGCGAGTTCGCGCACAATGGGTATGGGGATGGTCTATCCCACAACCTTTACGTTGGCGCCATAGCGAGACTCTCGGTCACTGGCAGCTATTTTCACCATGCCATCGTCGGGCACTTGCTCAAGAGCCGGGCAGCCGTGAACGACATCCGCTATAACCGGCTGGTGGATGAGCCAGGCGGTCGCGCCAGCTACGAGCTCGAGTTCCCCAGTGGCGGTGTCGCCTACGTCATCGGCAACATCATCGGACAAGGGGCAAGGACGGAAAACCCGCATGTGGTTTCCTTTGGCGCCGAAGGTTACCGGTGGCCCAAGAATGCCCTGTACCTCGTCCACAACACACTCATTAACGGCAAATCGCAAGGCGGAGTTTTCTTGCGCGTCAAACCGGGAGATGTCACTGTCAAGGCGGTCAACAACCTGCTGATCGGCCCTGGCACGCTGGAATCTGCTGGTCCCGG
>Ga0105048_10008924_pt1 | contig 16007 bp, 13 predicted proteins | sample MAT05_FD_78382 | JGI IMG/M metagenome (GOLD analysis project Ga0105048, IMG submission 78382) | Freshwater microbial communities from Lake Fryxell liftoff mats and glacier meltwater in Antarctica - MAT-05 | ecosystem: Environmental > Aquatic > Freshwater > Ice > Liftoff microbial mat | place...
CTGCTAGTAAACCATCCGTTTCTGAACCGCACCCTGATCTGGGATAAGAAAACAGCTAAATACCAGGGGCTTTGGGTGCTGTTGGGCCAAATTCGCCGGAGCCGATACGACGCGGTACTAAATTTACAACGTTTTGGCGCTACGGGTTTGCTGACGGCTCTGTCGGGAGCGCGGCAAACAGTTGGTTTTGAAAAAAATCCGTTCAGCCGTTCTTTTTCGCACCGGGTGCCGCACCGTATCGAACCAGGCATTCACGAAGTAGATCGTAACGCCCAGTTACTAATTCCATTACAACTAAAAAACACCGCCCGGACCCGCCCCAGGGTTTACCCCTCAGCTACCGATTACGAAACAGTAAAGCAGTTTCAAAAGCACCCTTATTATTGCGTTGCCCCAACATCGGTCTGGTTTACCAAGCAGTTTCCAGCCCACAAGTGGGTTGAGTTTATTCAAAAAGTTTCTTCCGAGTTTGTGATCTATCTGCTCGGCGCGCCCTCCGACGTAACGGCCTGCGAACAAATTCGGCAACGGGCAGAGGGGGATACTGTCATCAACTTAGCGGGCCAGCTATCCTTGTTGCAATCGGCAGCGCTGATGCAGGGAGCCGCTATGAATTACGTAAATGATTCGGCCCCTTTGCATTTGTGTTCGGCAATGAATGCACCCACTACAGCTATTTTTTGCTCTACGGTGTCGGCCTTTGGTTTTGGGCCACTTGCCGACAACGCCTGCATTGTCGAAACCCCCGAAAGTCTCGACTGCCGCCCTTGCGGTTTGCACGGCCACCGCGCCTGCCCATTAGGTCATTTTCGTTGCGCCACAACGATTAATTTGTAGCGGATAGGGATTTTTCAGGTCCGGCGTTCCGGTCCACTATACGAACTAACCAACACAAAATAGTATTCATCTAACAAGTTTTGGCCTTACACAAGCTTGATAACCAGTTGTGTTAGAAAATTTTCTACTTTAGATTCCTTAATCAGCCAAACTTAAAAACGCGGTTACCCCCCATGACAAAACTATCTTCTATAAATCGGCGCGATTGGTTACGTGCCAGTGGCTTGTTGGCCACCGGATTGGCGGGCTTGACCCGTTGGAATCCGACTTTAGGGTCGACGAACTCATCGTCGTCTGCCACAAATCAATCCTTTACACGGGAGTTTTATCTGACCTCGCCCCCCGAAACCATGCCCAAACTACGGGCGCGGCTGATGGCAAACGAAAACCCGTATGGCATTTCACCCAAGACCCGCGAGGCTCTGATAAAGGCGATCGACGTCAGCAACCGGTATGCCTGGATGGAGTTTGGTCAACTGGCCAAGTTGATTGGCAGTAAGGAAGGCGTAGAGCGGAAATACATCATGTTCAGCCCCGGCTCCTCAGACATTCTGATGGCTGCTGCCACTCATTATGCTAAAGGAGGGGGTACTATTCTTACCTGCCGCCCAACATACGATGACCTCCTGGAACGGTCTGAAAAATTTGGCGCTAAAATTGAAGCCCTTCCCCTCAACGCCAACTACGAGTATGACCTCGACGCCATGAAGGCCAAAATCGGCCCGGATACGAAGATGGTTTATTTGGTGAACCCCAACAACCCAACGGGCACCATTGTAAATCCGCAAAAACTGGAAGCATTTATTCGCGAGGTAGCACCGAAAGTACCAGTGTTCTTAGACGAGGCTTATATTGATTTTCTGGCTCCTAACGAGCGCCCCAACACCGGCAAGCTCGTGGCCGAAGGCCTGAATGTGATTGTTGCCCGCACGTTCTCGAAAATTCATGCGTTTGCCGGGCTTCGGTTGGGGTATGGCATGGGTCAGCCCGAAACACTGAAAGCGCTCCGGCAATATACCAACAACGATTTTGGCGTGAGTATCACGACGCTGATGGCCGGCATTGCAAGTTACCAGGACGAAGAATGGCAAAACTACTGCCGCGTTGAAAACGCGAAAGCCCGCGATTACACGGCAAAGGCCTTGAAAGACCTGGGCTACGATGTTATTCCGTCGTTTGCCAACTTCATGATCTTCCCGCTCAAGATGAAGACAAAAACCTTCGAAGGCCAGATGTGGGCCAGCGGTATCGCCATTCAGACCCGCGATTTTGGCGGACAACCCTGGTGCAGAGTCAGTATCGGCACTCAGGCCGAGATGGAAATATTTATTGATGGCTTTAAAAAAGTAGTTGGATAATGCCCATTGAAAAGTGGGTAGTGAGTAGTGTAGGCTGGCCGCAATTGTGCATTACTCACCATCCATTATACATTCCGATATGACTCGACGCGACTTTATCAACCACACAAGTGCGGCTTATGCTGGCCTAACGGCCTGGGGACTGCTACAACCCGCCCCGGCGCAGGCGTTCGATCTGCCTAATCATGTTAATGCCGACGATGCCAAAGGCCGCAAAGTTGTCATTCTGGGAGCCGGGTTAGCAGGTATGACAACCGCTTATGAACTCGGTAAACTTGGGTACGACTGTACGGTTCTGGAAGCTCGCGGTCGCTCTGGGGGCCGGGTCTGGACGGTGCGGGGTGGCACATCCGAAACCGAAATTGGGAGTTCGGCGCAGACCAGCAAATTTGAAAACGGCCTGTATTTCAACGGTGGTGCCGCCCGAATTCCACACCACCACCAACTTACTTTACAGTATTGCCGGGAGTTGGGCGTGCCGCTCGAAATTTTTAACGGAGCCAATGAAGCCGCTTATCTCTACAACGATAAAGCCGAAGGGCCGTTGAGCAGTAAGCGAATGCGCATAAAGGAATATCACAACGATATGCGCGGCTACTCGTCGGAGTTGCTGACCAAAGCTCTCGATCAGTCGGCTCTGGACCAGCAGCTTACCAAACAGGACGTGGAAAAGCTGGTTGATTTTCTGAAAAACGAGGGCGATCTGAACACGGCGCATCTTTATAAAGGCACTAATCGGCGCGGCTACAAAGTTGACCCCAGTCGGCCTGTTTATGCTGATGGAGGCCCTGGTGCTGGTGCAAACCCCGGCGATATGACTGATCCCTATGGCTTGACGGATTTGTTGCGTTCTGGATTCATGCAACCCGTTTTCTATAATGTCGGCGACTACGTGTACGAGCAGCAAACCACGCTGATGCAGCCTGTGGGCGGGATGGACGCCATTCCCAAAGCACTGGAAAAGCGCCTGGCGGGTAAAATTCTGTTCAATTCCCCCGTGAAGGAACTTCGCAAAACCGAAACGGGTGTGCGCGTTGTGTACGAACGTGAGGGTAAACCACAGGAACTGACAGCCGAGTTTTGCGTTTGCACACTGCCGTTACCCGTTCTGAAAAACATTGACTCCGACATCTCAGGTACAGCGAAGCGAGCAGCTGACTTTGTGCCGTACATCAAAACCGGTAAAATCGGGCTGCAATTCAAACGGCGATTCTGGGAAGAAGACGATGGCATTTACGGTGGTATTTCGCGGACCAACATGGACATTAACCAGATCTGGTATCCGTCGTTTGGCTTTCAGGGGAGCAAAGGCGTGCTGATTGGCTACTACAACTTCTACAGCCGGGCCGAAGCGGTGGGCAACCTTTCCCTATCCGAACGGCAAAAGATGGCTCTGGAACAGGGAGCTAAAATTCACCCACAATATTCCAGCGAATTCGACAACGCCTTCTCTCTGGCCTGGCATCGTATTCCTTACAGCGAAGGCGGTTGGGCTACGTATGACGACAACACCCGTCGGAAGTTTTACCCCTCCCTGCTCGAACCCGACGGCAATATTTACTTTGCCGGTGAACATACAACGTACTTAACCGCCTGGATGGCCGGGGCTTTCACGTCGGCCCGCCGATCTGTCGAAGCCATTCACGCCCGCATTGGGCAATACACAAAGAAATAGGCATTAATCTCCCAATACAACCATGAAACGTCACATTTTCCCTTTTGTATTCGTGCTGGCTTCGGCCTTATTGACCAATTTTTTTGCCCAGCGAGTGTGGGCACAGGCCTCCGCTCCGGGTTCAGCCGCCGTTGCGGTTTTGACCGCTGAAGATGCTAAAGCCGTTAAGGCGATTAAAATTGCCAATCTGGATAAAGATACCTACTTCAAATCGGGCGGGTTTATCCTGGATCGGTACGAAGAGCGTCCCGCTTATGTGTTCAACTACAGCGATGGTATTCAGCGTAAAATATACCTGTACCGGGTGTTCACTGCTGCCGACACCAAAGAGTTAGGCTTGTTGGCTATTTATCAAAATGGCAAAACCAACGAAATAAAATCGTTTGTAATTCCGGGTGCCAATGCCGACCGGAAGGCGTGGGATCTGTACATCGACGACCTTAAATACGTGGGAGAAAAAGAGCAGGGCCTGATGTCAGCGCTCGGGTTTGTGATTTCACGTGAAATGTCGGTGCTGCTGGGTGGTGGTGCCAAAACCGACGACGAGGGCAAGCCGGACGCGGCCCGGAAAAAAGAAGAATACAATTTCTGTTTCGCGCCCGATGCACCCGTGAGCCTACCCGATGGCACGACCAAACCCATTGCCGATGTGAAAGCTGGTGATGTGGTGTTAGGGTACGATGCCACAACGCACACTCTTATACCAACCCGCGTTACGGGTGTTCAGGCGCACGCACCCGTGGCTCCTGCCACAAGCATTGCCCTTGTGGGTGTCTGGATGACACCTTCAGAAGGATTAACCGCCGGACGGACAGTAACCGCTCCTACCCTTCTGGAAGCCACGGCCAACCATCCCGTTTTGACGGCAACAGGCCGCAAACCGCTGGGTGAGGTTCAAACTGGAGAGACGCTCTACCGATACGAAGCGGGTCAACTAACGGCCTATCAGGTTGTCCGTCGGCAAGAGAACAGCCGGACTACTAAAACGGTGTATACCCTCACCACTGAGCGGGGTGCATTTGTAGTTGACGGCGCTGTGGTGCTGGATAAATAAATTACAGACCCACCTGCTTTTGTCGCTGGTTTTTTCAGAGCTGTCATCTTGTTTGAAAAGATGACAGCTCTTTTTTATAATGTATGCCCGGTCAAGAGCTATTTTTGCTTTTCAACCCGCCAATATGACGATGAACGCTGATTATTGGAACGACCGCTACCAAACCAAACAGACCGGCTGGGATTTGGGGCAATTATCGCCCCCACTCAAGGCAATTATTGACAGAATAGCCGATAAAAGTACGGCTATACTGATTCCGGGCGCTGGCTCAGGCTACGAAGTTGACTATCTACTTCAACAGGGGTTTCAGGATGTAACAGTTATCGACCTGGCTCCGCTCGCCATAAATCGACTACACGAGCGTGTTGCCAGTCACCCCGCTCTGACGACTATTACGGGCGATTTTTTTGAGCATCAGGGCCAGTATGACCTCATTCTGGAACAAACGTTCTTTTGCGCCCTCAATCCGACGCTGCGCCCGGCCTATATCCAGCATATGCTCAACCTGCTCAAACCCAGCGGGCGGCTGGCAGGTGTACTGTTCGGTATCACATTTCCTTTTGTGGGGCCACCCTTTGGCGGATCTGTCGACGACTATCGAGCCTTATTCACGCTGGGGTTTGCGCATGTACGCCTTGAACCCTGCGAACTATCGGTAAAGCCGCGTTTGGGCAGCGAATGGTGGGTTGAGTTATCGAATTAGCTGGAGGCTAGTTTTTGTCTTTATCCGCTGATAGCGCCAGATACACGCCGTTTGTCCAGCCGAAGCCATCCTGATTGGGATATTCACCCCCGCCAGTAGTCAAGGCCGCATCCACAACATTGTACTTTTCCATCATCTTGCCGGTAGCTTTAAACACTTTGTCGTTGAGAGCCAGCCAGCGGTCTCGGCCTTCACGGGCGGTTTCGGTGAAGCCGTAGTTCAGTAGGCCTTCATAAACTATCCACTGCAACGGTGCCCAGCCGTTGGGCCAATCCCATTGTTGGCCAGTTTGGTTAAGGGTTGTAACCCAGCCACCCGCTTGCAGAAAATCGGCTTTCAGACGATCATGGACATACTCGGCCTGTTGGGGAGTAGCCAGCTTGAAAAATAGAGGAAAGACCCCGGCAAGAGTCAAAATTGACGTAGTCTGCCCCGTATTGAGGTCGAAATCCGTGAAAAAGCTGGTTTGCTCATTCCAGAATGTCTGACCGATCAACTGCGCCCTATCGACGGCTAATTGCTCAAAAAGTGCCGCCCGAGCGTGATTGCCAGTTAGGGCGTAAGCCTCAGAAAGGGTGGCCTCCAACGCGTACAACAGGCAATTAAGGTCCACAGAAAGCATATCAGCCGCTTGAATTGTTGCCAGCGATTGCCCACTGGCAAACCAGCGGCTGCTGAAGTCCCATCCCGACTCGCAAGCCGCCCGAATGTGGTTGTAGAGCGTTGTCGGCACAATGCCCAACGGCTCGGTTTCTTCGTTTAACTCAACCTCCTGCCGATACGCTTCGGGACGGGGGGTTGGCGTATCGTCCCAATAACGGTTTAGGGGCAAACCATCAGGTAATTGAGCCACGCGCCGGATGCGGGGGTGGGCATCCGATAAATCATCTTCGCCTGTCATCCAGAAAAAATATTCCTTTTCTAATTGTGGCAAGTAGTTCGCCAATATGGCTTCCCCATCAATTTCCGCCAGCAATTGCACCATCAACGAGAAAAACGGTGGCTGCGAACGGCTCAGGAAATAAGTCCGGTTGCCGTTGGGAATAAACCCGACGGTATCAATGAGGTAGGCAAAATTGTCGATCATGCCCCGGATCAGGTCAACGCGACCGGACTCCTGAAGCCCTAACATAGTGAAGTAGCTGTCCCAGTAAAAAATCTCGCGAAAGCGTCCGCCCGGCACCACATACGGATGCGGCAACGGTACCCGCGAACTATACAGCACCTCCACATCTGCCGGACGGGTGAGCCGGTCCCAAAGCCGGTTGATGTGTTCGGCGGTCGAGACGGTGGTATCGCTAACGTAGTCAGAAGCCACCTGACCTGGCAGCTCAAAATGGGAATGAACGAAAGTGCTTAAGTCGAAGGCTGCTTCGTTTTTTTGAGCTTCGTACTTAGCCAGAATAGCTTCTGGCTCCATTTTCGGCGTGCAATCCACAAAAGTTTTGGAGTCGGGGAATACACGACCCAATTGCACATCAATGAACAGTTGACCGAAAAGTATGTCAGGAGAAGCAAATGAGGTCATTAGATTGTCATTAAGTAGTCATTATTTGTCAGGTATAGCCAGTAGATTGCAGTTTCCTAAAGTCTATTTGACCAGCATACAAAAGACGACAAATGACCACGGAATGACAACTTATGACCACCAATGACGATGAGAATCAAAATCTCCTTACTCCTTAACTACTTCGTTTTTGCTATTCTGCTCAACACTGTTGGCGCTGTAATTTTGCAGGTTCAGAACAACTACGGCATTTCGGCAACTTCGGCCAGCATACTCGAAGCCTTCAAAGATCTTACCATTGCCTTAGTTTCGTTTTTAGTGGCTTCGTATGCCACCCGAATTGGCTACAAACGGGCTATGCTCATTGCCCTCGGCATTGTTATAGGGGCCTGTTTGCTGATGCCTGTTGTGCCCGCTTTCTGGACTACCAAACTACTATTTGCCGCCGTGGGAGCCGGTTTTGCCTTAACCAAGGTATCCGTGTTCGCCACTATTGGCCTTGTTAGCCCCACCACCGACGAGCATGCTAGCTTCATGAACTTTCTGGAGTCGTTTTTCATGATCGGTGTATTGTCGGGCAACGTACTGTTTAGTGCGTTTGTCGACGACCAGAACCCACAATCAACGGCCTGGCTAACGGTCTACTATGTACTGGCGGGTCTGGCCGCGCTGGCGTTCGTATTGCTATCGAGTACGCCATTAGATGAATCGAAAGTATCGCACGATGCCACTAAATCGTTCGCTGATGATCTTGGCGATATGATCCGGCTAGTGGGTCGGCCGGTGGTATTGATATTTGTGATTAGTGCTTTTGTGTATGTCCTGCTCGAACAGGGCATTATGAGCTGGCTTCCAACATTCAACAACAAAATTCTGAAGCTACCTACCTCATTGAGCCTTCAAATGGCCAGCATTTTAGCCGTTTCTACGGCATTGGGCCGTTTTCTGGCGGGGTTTCTGCTTCGGAAAATCTCGTGGTATTGGTTGCTGATGGGCTGTCTGGTGCTAGCAGCTGGTTTGGTGTTAATTGCCCTTCCATTAGCCAGTTCGGTAAATAGCGAAGCCGCGACGGGTTGGGGCAATGCACCGCTGGCAGCGTTCATTTTCCCCTTAATCGGCTTATTTATCGCACCGATTTACCCAGCCATCAACTCAGCTATCCTGAGTAGTTTACCACTCCGCCAACATGGACCAATGGCGGGTCTTATTGTGATTTTTTCGGCCTTGGGCGGCACTACCGGTTCACTCATTACAGGGCGTGTTTTTGATGCGTATGGCGGTCAAACAGCCTTCTATTTCTCACTCATCCCCATTGTGCTTTTGTTGGTATTGCTGACAATTTTCCAACGGTTGGTGGTAACGCGATGAGATAGCATCTCCCAAAGGCTCAGTAAATGAATTCCCGTTCATTTACAACAGAATAACATGGGCGGACGTTTGTCGCATCGTTATCGAGCGAAAAAGTCGGAGCAATATCAGGAGAAGATAACCGTGCATTCATGCTCCAAAAAGGAGTGGAACGAGGCTATTATTTTGGCAGATTAGCAGACGGGAATTTTCACAAATTCCGGACAACCTGCTGGTTCACTTTACGGTCGAAAATCGCGGCTACGGGAAAGGCAAGGCCCGTCATCTGGTGGCAATGAATCGTGCCTTCGGTCGATTTAAACACCAATTCATAAAATTCCCCTTCCAGCACATATTGCTCTACGGTTTGCCGATTCGGATCAACAATCCAGTATTCCAGGATGCCGTGGGCAGCATAATCGACTAATTTGGTTTCGCGGTCGTGCTTTTCAGTTGAAGGCGACAGCACCTCCACCACAAAATCGGGGGCCGGAAACTGCATTTGATCTTCGGCAAACTGACTGGCAACCTCCTCCCTGAAGAAGCAGATATCGGGTTCATAGTCATTCCGCGTCAGCGAAATCATGATTTTCTCCACGCCCACATAGCCGAGGTCATGACTGAACGCATACGTCTCAAAAATCATGGCTAAGTACAACGTCGCGCTGTTATGGCGTTTCTTCACAGGCGAGTGAAAAACAATTTCGCCGTTAATGAATTCCATCTTCCGGTTTTCTTCGACAACCTCATAAAAATGCTCCCGTAAAGCCTCCTCTTGTTCTAAAGCGGTTTGCATTTTCTCCATAAGCCGGTAGGCATCTGGGCGTTCGAGCATTTTTTCCAGCAACATTGTTTCCATTCGGAGCTTCATTGGCGTGTAACAAAGATAACAAAAAGCCGCTGGTTCCGATTGGAGCCAGCGGCTTTTGCTGCTGAGGTGTCAACGCCCAGAATTACCAGAACCGGATGTACAACATCGAGAACAGCATCAGGATAATCACGATCATTGTGAGGCTAGTTGGCGACAGGCGGAACATAGCCGCGTCGATTTCAAGTCCTTTTGGATTAATCTTCGGACCAACCAGGCTGATGGCTACCATCAGGGCCATCGTAAGGAAAAACGAAATACCCATTGCTACTAAGAATGGGATAACATAGTTGCCATTACCGTCGGGGAAAGCCGAGTACAGGAACGTTTCAGGGCCGAAAATACCCGTAGCAAAGTGATTGAAGAAAACGACGAAGGCGAAGCCCCCCAAAACACCAGCAATGGCTGCTGCGCCGGTAGTACGTTTCCAGAAGAAGCCAAGAATAAACACCGCGAAAATACCGGGGCTGATATAACCAGTGTATTTCTGTATGTATGTGAAACCGCCCTCACCGCCAATACCCAGCGCATCACTCCAGGCGAAAGCAATAGAAACCAGCATCGCTACTAAAATTGTGATGCGGCCAATCCAAAGCATTCTGGCCTCCGAAGCTGTTTTATTGATGTACTTGTGATAAATATCGAGCGTAAAAATCGTTGAGATCGAGTTGGCTTTACCTGCCAGCGAGGCTACGATTGCCGCCGTCAGTGCCGCCACCGACATTCCTTTCAGGCCATTTGGCAAAAACGTGAGCACCGCCGAGTAAGCATTGTCGCCAACTACAACTCCATCGCGCATCATTTCGGTTTGCAGACCACCGTTTTTGTGAATCACGTAAGCAGCAATACCCGGCAGCATAACAATAACCGGCATGAAGATTTTCAGGATGGCTGCGAAAAGAATACCTGTCCGGGCTGTTTGCAGATCAGCTCCTAGCGCCCGTTGAGTGATGTACTGGTTGCAACCCCAGTAGTTAAGGTTCACCACCCACTGTCCACCTAGATACATGGCAATACCAGGCAGGGTAAGATACCGGTTCACATCGGCAATGGAAGCCCCAGGACCCGGCTTTTCAAAAATCATGTGGAAGTGGTCGTCGGCATCTTTCATCATGGCACCAAAACCAGCAATGGCGCTACTGCCCAAGCCAAACGTCTCGCTCACTTTGGTCAAGGCCAGATAAGTCGTAACCAGACCGCCAATGATCAGTACCAATACCTGAACCACGTCGGTAAAGCCAATAACTTTCATGCCCCCCAGCGTGATAAAAATAGCAAACAGACTCAGCCCTATTACGATAACGTGGAAGCTGTCGCCCCCCACCAGGTTACTGATTGCCAGCGCCCCCAAAAACAAAATCGAGGTAAGATTCACAAAAACGTACAGAAACAACCAGAAGACAGCCATGATAAGGCTCACCGTTTCATTGTATCGTGTGCTTAGAAACTGCGGCATGGTGTAGATCTTATTCTTTAGATAAATCGGAATAAACCACACTGCTACGATAATCAGACTGATAGCGGCTAACCATTCGTATACGGCAATAGCAATACCAAACCGAAAACCATCGCCCGACATGCCAATGAACTGTTCGGCAGAGATGTTGGAGGCAATGAGCGAGGCACCAATGGCCCACCAGGTCAGGGAACCCTCGGCCAGAAAGAAATCTTTGGTGCCGGTTTCATTTTTCTTTTTCCGTTTGTAAATCCAGTAACCGTAGGCCGAAACGCCAATAAAATAAATCAGGAAAATAACATAGTCGAGCGTAATCAGTTGGCTCATGTGTAGTAAGAGTTCAGGGGAGTTTAACTAGAAAGCAAAATCACGCCCATATTACGCATAATTGGTGGATTGGAGCACAGATTGAACGGGTCTGCCTTGATTTTTTCGACGGGATTACAGGATTTTTAGGATTTTACTCTCACCATTTTTGATGAGAGTAAAGTAATTCTCAACCCATCCTGATAATACTGTAATCTTGTCGAAAAATCAGTTTTCGGGCATGAATGTCAGGTAGCTCATCTGAGCGGGGTCGAACATCTCCTGAGCCAGCGTTTGTAATTGCTCGGCCGAAACGGCCCGGATTTCACCAAAAATATCGGGTAATGATTCCACGCGGTCAATGTCCAGAACACTCTTCGCCATCATCAACATAAAACTCTGATTGCTCTCTTCGGCCATGGCTAATTGGCCCATCAACTGCTCTTTTGTCTGGTGCAACTGCAAAGTAGTCAGTGGCTTGTCGCGAAGAAGCTGCATCTCTTTGAGAATGAGCGACTGAGCGCGATCCACTTTTTTGGGATCGGTGCCAAAGTAAATACCCAGAAAACCGGTGTCTAAATACGGCGTAAAGCCAGCGTCGATGCTATACACCAGGCCAAATTTCTCGCGCAAGTTCATGTTCAGCCGCGAGTTCATGCCTTGGCCGCCAAGCAGATTTACGAGCATAAAAAAGGGTAGCCGCTTCGGATCTGTCAACGAAAAGGCTGGCCGACCAAGCGCACATTGAGCCTGCGTAATAGGCCGCTCAACAGTCTGGCGTTGCGGTACGTAATGGGTGGGAGCTGTCCGCTGACGGGTAGTTGTGCGTGGAGGAATGTCAGTCAGATATTTGCTGACCATTTTCACAACCTTAGCGAACGGGTCGTTGCTGACGGATGCAAACACAATGCGCCCAGTATCCAGGTTGTCGGCAATGAACTGTTGCAGGTATTCCCTCGTGAACGTATTTACGGTTTCGGGCGTACCCAGAATATTGCTACCGAGGGCGTGGTTCTGAAACACCAGCAGGTCGAAATCATCTTGCAGAGCATCTTCGGGCGAGTCGTAATACATTGCCATTTCTTCCAGAATAACACCTCGCTCCCGCTCAATCTGCTTCTCGGGAAACACGGAGTGAAAAGCAATGTCGGCCAGCAGTTCAGTGGCTTTCTCGAAGTGCAAGCCCAGCACTGATGCGTGAAAACAGACTTTTTCTTTGGTTGTATAAGCGTTCAACTCGCCACCTACGTTTTCGAGCCGGTTTATGATGTGGTGCGACCGGCGTTTCTCGGTGCCTTTGAACGCCATGTGTTCCCAAAAATGCGCCAAACCGAGCTGTTCAGGTGTTTCGTCGCGGCTACCAATATCGAGCATGATGCCACAATGAGCAATCTGGGTATGCAGAATCTGTTTATGGACAATACGGATGCCGTTGGGCAGCGTATGTAGTTCGTAGTCTTCCATTCAACTCGTAACCCTAAATACCGGGTAAAAATTTCAGGACAAAACTACGACGAAATAGAGGTTGTCCCGGTTTTCATAGTGATGTTTAGACCAATTTACCCTTTGTCTTACATGACTGATATGTTTGTGATTCTGTATCTCAATATTTTGCTTTAGCCAATCAACCATTATCGTGACTCAAACAGCTATTGGCATCGACCTTGGCGGCACCTGGATAAAAGGTGTTCTGATGGACATTTACACTGGCGAAATCGTCAAACAACTTTATCACCCCACTAACTGCGAAGCAGACCGGGCTGATACTCAGCAGGGTGCCACCCATTGGAAACAGGCCGTTAAAGAGGCTGTTCATGACCTGCATCGGCATGCCGATGCGCTTCCGGGTGGTAGCACGGTACAGGCAGTAGGACTTTCGGCACCGGGCTTACCCAATGCGACCAATCAATGCATCGCGTTTATGCCCGGTCGCTTGCCGGGTTTGGAGAACTTCTCTTGGGGCCATTTCCTAAATGAACCCGTCCACGTTGTCAACGATGCCCACGCGGCCTTGGTGGCCGAAAGTCGCTTCGGCGTTGCAAAAGGCTATAAAAATGTAATTATGCTCACGCTTGGCACGGGCGTAGGAGGAGGTATTTTGATTGATGGCAAATTGTACCAGGGAAACGCTCAAAAAGCGGGGCATCTCGGTCATATCACGGTTAACACAGAGAGCGACCTGAGCATCACCGGGCAACCGGGCAGTCTGGAAAACGCAATGGGCAATGCAACCATCGAAAAACGATCACAGGGCCGCTTCACATCCACCTATCAACTTTTGGAAGCGTATAAACAGGGAGATTATTTTGCGCAATGGGTCTGGCTAACGTCGGTACGGCACTTGGCTATTGGCATCTGCGCCTTAGCGAATGCTTTTTCGCCCGATTTAGTGGTACTAGGTGGAGGAATCACTCAGGCTGAAGATGATTTACTACTACCTTTAGCCGAATTTATGAACCTCCACGAATGGCGGCCCGGCGGACAATCAACGCCTATCAAACTGGCTTATTTCGGCGACATGGCCGGCGCTATCGGAGCGGCAAGTTTCGCTATACAGTCTTCGGTGGATAGAGTAGCCGATTGACTAAAAGAGCAGGTATACGATTTTTATAATTCAAGTTTTGCTACGCATGAAATTTTTACTCTTCTATCTGCTCCTGTTTGGAGCCGCTCGTAACGCACAGTCGCAACAGGAAGCCCCTGAAAAGTTGGTACAACGCCAGCTAGAAGCCTATAATGCTCAGAACCTGTCGGCTTTTGTGGCCACGTACTCGGATAGTATCGAAATTTACCGGTTCCCAAATCGACTGAACCTGAAGGGGAAAGCCAATCTGGAGAAATCGTACGGTGAACTGTTTAAAAAATACCCTCAAAACTACGCGACTATATTAGGTCGTATTGTGCAGGGCAATACCGTGATTGATCAGGAAAAAGTAAGCGGCCGGGGTGATAGTGAGACGCGGGCAACTGCGATTTATGAAGTACAAAATGGCCTGATTCGTCGGGTTTGGTTTGTTTACTGATCATGATTGAAACGCCCCGCCTGACACTCATACCCCTTTCGCTCGACCAACTCCGGCTACACCTCGAAAACGGTACTCAATTGGAGACCTCACTCGGGTTACAACCTGGCCACCGCGAAGTTGTAGAGCCTTTGTTATCAATTGTTAACTATTTCACGGTACCGCGCCTGAAAGACCCTGACCTTGATCCGCTATACCATACGGTCTGGATTGCCATTGACCGGCATACGCGTCAAATTGTAGCCGATGCCAAATTCAAAGGGGAGCCCGACGAAACCGGCACCGTCGAGATCGGTTACGGTACTTATCCGGCCTTTCAGCACCGGGGCTATATGAGCGAGATAGTAGGCGGGCTAGTCAGTTGGGTTAGTCGCCAACCAGATGTCCGGCGCGTAATGGCCGACACAGACGTTGAAAACCTGGCTTCGCAACGGGTTTTACAGAAGAACGGGTTTTTGTTCGTAGAAGAAACGGAGGGCTTGATTTGGTGGGAGCTTGACTTTAAACGTTTGTTACACTTCAACGAGCTTGGCAATTTAACACCCCCTGGCCCCATCAAAACAAGTGATCAGATAGCTTTCCGGTATTTCGGCGGTACAAACAGTCACCGGAATTCGATTTGGCAACAGTATTTGTCAATGAAACAGCTTCTTATCTCCTCGAATATCCCTGTTCTTTATTGCTGGATAGATGGTAGCTTCGTTACTGGAAAGCCCTATCCAAACGACCTGGACATTGTCTTTTTTGTCCCTGAACAATACAAAAATCAGCATTTCAGTAAATTAGTGCTTCTAAGCCAATCCTTCCGAGATTTAGATGTATTCTGGATTGGTTTACGTGAACAGGTCGATTCTCTTGCCTCAGCAATAAATGAATTAGAACTATTTAGGTGGCGTGATCAATTTGGTAGTGACCGCAGTGATAATGGTAAAGGTTTTCTTGAAATTCGTTAATCGCATTATGGAAATCACTAATGATCTTGAAGTCAGGCTTATCGTTACCGCACGGAAGATTAAGATGTGTAACGAACATATTGCTCAATTGAAGCAGTACAACGCTTTATCAAACATACCAGAAACCGAGCGTGTTCGTGCCGAATTAGAGCGGGAGTTTCAATGGCTCAGTGAACAAGTTCGAGCAGTCGAAACGATTTCTGCTTAATTCCTATTCCTCGCAGACGGCCAATCTGAGCATCAATCAATGCAATGGCGTAAACTGGGATATAGTGAGAATGAAATTTTTGAGTTAAACCTAAATTCCGGCGGGGAACCGCACCAACTAACTTGCAACCTATTCCTATCAAAACAACCGTGGTCGGCTCAATGCCTTTTCCCGGCTGGCTGGAGTTTTCGAGCCAGAATCTACCTCAGTTTGGCCCCGCCGACATCAATGAAATGATCGAAGATGCCGTTGTGGCTTCTATCCACGATCAGGTAACAGCGGGTCTGGATGTCATTACCGACGGAGAACAAACCCGTTTCGACTTTAATCTGTCGTTCTACGGATACATTCGGGGCATTGAAAACAACGATACCGAGTTACGTCGGTTTGGCCCCCCCGCCCACGATCAGCGCGGAAAACATACCATTCTGGAGCCGCTTACGGCTCCGCGTGGCCTTGGTGTTGTAGAAGAGTATCAGCGCCTGAAGCGGCTCGCTCCCGAAGGTCAGGGGTTGAAAGTATCTATTCCGGGGCCGTATACCCTTAGTGGGCGGTTATTGCCTGGGCATCACTATAAAGATCGGTGGGATGTGACAGAGGCTCTACTTCCCCTTGTGCGCAAAGAGATTGCAGATTTGGTGGCTCTGGGAGTACCCGAAATCTGCGTGGATGAGCCGTCGATGTCATGCTATGCCTACCGGGAAGACACCAA
>Ga0105048_10008925_pt1 | contig 16006 bp, 11 predicted proteins | sample MAT05_FD_78382 | JGI IMG/M metagenome (GOLD analysis project Ga0105048, IMG submission 78382) | Freshwater microbial communities from Lake Fryxell liftoff mats and glacier meltwater in Antarctica - MAT-05 | ecosystem: Environmental > Aquatic > Freshwater > Ice > Liftoff microbial mat | place...
ACCGGGCGGGGGGGCGGCTCGGAACCAGGCAGATCCGCGGAGAATTTGAGATGTGCGCAATCATGAGGTTTTAACCCCGGGCGTGCGGGCTGAACGGCATTCACGGGAGACGTTGCCATTCTCGTTAACGCCGGCGGGAGTGTGCGGTTCGGGGTCACGCGGAAGCTTGCCCGCCCTCGGTCCCCCGGGCGATTGGGGGGACTCCCGGGTGGTTCGCCGACGGGACTCCCCTGCAAACTGAGATTTGCACCGGTCTCTCTTCGGGTAGTTTTGAGACAGCCCCCCTCCCTGGAGGTGCCGCGGAGCTCGCACGAGGCCTTGCCAGCGATCCCAGACCCTTCCCGTGGCCTTCCGATCGCCTTGCCGCCCGCTCCAAGCGCCTGCTGCTGCACTCATAAGCCCCACCGCCTCGCGCTCGGCGCCCTGCTGCGCGCCCTGATCGCCCTGACTGTCGCCCCAAACCCCGCCGTTCCTGCTCCGACAAGCTCCACCTCGGCCCACCTCGACCTCCAAGACCATCCGACAAGCCTCCAGAGCGCCCGACAAGCCTTCCCGATCCTCCGACAAGCCCCTCGAGACCTCACGGCAAGCCGAAAAAATCCGCCGTCTTCTCCCTTTCCCCGCCACCGCACCCTCCCTTCGTATCCCGAGAGCCCCTGCGAGCTCGGACCGAAGGAGTAGGGCCGCGATCAAGGCCTCTCGTTGCCAGGGGCCGTTCCTCCCGGCCCCTGCGCGCTGCGGCACACAAACCGCGGAGGATTGACACGCCTCTGGAGACGCCGGACGCTGAGCGACTTTATGAATCGACTCAGGACCCTCTCCCTCGGTGCCCTCGTCACCGTAGTTCTTACAGCCGGGTTCGGCTGCGAGCTCCTCTCCACCGTCGACAGAAGCCAGATCCCTGACGGGAAGGGCGGCGGCGGTGGTGCTCAACCGACCACGACCGCGAGCGCGTCGACCACCGGGGCGAGCAGCAGCAGCGGCGGAACGGGCGGCAGCGGCGGAACGGGCGGCAGCGGCGGAGCCGGGGGCAGCGGCGGTGGCAGCAGCGCCTCGAGCAGCAGCGCCTCGAGCAGCGGCGCTTCGTCGAGCAGCGGCGCCTCGAGCAGCAGCGCTTCGGGCAGCAGCTCCTCGACCGGCGGCGGCATGCCGTGCACGACGGCGACGGAGTGCCCCGATCCGGGCAACGAGTGCCTCGCCCGGACCTGCGATCTGGGCCAGTGCGGGACGCAGGCCAAGGCCGCGGGGACGGCGACGGCCGCGCAGACGCCCGGCGATTGCCATCAGAAGCAGTGCGACGGCGCGGGCGCGATCGTCGACGCGGTCGCCGACACCGATCTGCCCGTCGATGCCAATGAGTGCACCCACGATCTCTGTACGGCCGGCGCGCCCTCGCACCCGCTCAAGCCGGTCAACACCGCGTGCGGCGCGGGTGGCGCCCTCAAGTGCGACATCCTCGGCCAGTGCGTCGGCTGCATCGTGGTGGCGGACTGCGCTGGGCAGGACACCGACTGCCAAACGCGCACGTGTACGCTCGGCGCCTGCAGCATGCTCAATGCGCCGCAGGGCAAGCTCACCACCGCGCAGACCGCGGGCGATTGTCAGTCGAGCCAGTGCGACGGCAACGGCGCCGTCGAGAAGGTCGCCGACAACGCCGACGTGCCCGCTGACGCCAAGGCGTGCACCAAGGATCTTTGCCTGAGCGGCACCCCGTCGAACCCGCCGCAGCCCGCGGGTACGGTCTGCGCCGAGGGCACGGGCACGCAGTGCGATGGAGCCGGCAAGTGCGTCGCGTGCATCGCGGCGACGGACTGCCCCGGCATGAACACCGAGTGCCAGCAGCGCTCCTGCACGGCCGGCGTGTGCGGTACGGCGTTCGCCGTGCTCGGCACGCCGCTCGCGACGCAGACGCCCAGCGACTGCAAGAAGCTCGTCTGCAACGGGAGCGGCGGGACGACGTCGCAGAACGACGACGCCGATCTGCCCGGTGACAACAACGCTTGCACCACCGACGTCTGCACGGGCGGCGTCCCCTCGCACGGCAACGCCGCCAACGGCACCTCGTGCGGCGCGGGCGTGGTCTGCCTCAACGGCTCCTGCAGCGGCTGCTCGATGCCGAGCGACTGCCCCGGCGTCGATGACGAGTGCAAGACGCGCACGTGCGGCGGGGGCACCTGCGGCTTCACCTTCACGGCCGGCGGCACCGCGGTGGCGGCGCAGACCGCGGGCGACTGCGCGAAGAAGCAGTGCGACGGCACCGGCAACACGGTCAGCGTCGCCGACAACGCCGACGTGCCGGCCGACGACGGCAACCAGTGCACGAGCGAGGTCTGCACGGCCGGCGTGCCTTCGCACCCGGCGAACCCGATCAACACCGCCTGCACCCAGAACGGGGGCGCGTTCTGCAGCGCGACCGGGGCCTGCGTGGCCTGCAACGCGGCGACGCAGTGCGCGGGCACCGACACCGAGTGCCACGCGCGCACCTGCACCGGCAACACCTGCGGCACCAACAACACCGCGGCGGGCACGCCAACGACCGCGCAGACGATCGGCGATTGCCAGAAGAGCCAGTGCGACGGCGCCGGCAGCACGGTGAGCGCAACCGACAACAGCGACCTGCCGGCCGACGACGGCAGCCAGTGCACGAGCGAGGTCTGCACGGCCGGCGTGCCCTCGCACCCGGCGAGCCCGATCGACACGGCGTGCATCCAGAACGGGGGCTCGGTCTGCAGCGCGGTCGGCACCTGCGTGGAGTGCAACGCCGCGGCGCAGTGCCCCGGCATGGACACCGAGTGCCAGGTGCGCGCCTGCACCGGCAACACGTGCGGCACCAACTTCGCCGCGGCGGGCACGCCGACGACCACGCAGACAGCGGGTGATTGCCAGCGCAACCAGTGCGACGGCGCCGGCAGTACGGCGAGCGCGGCCGACAACACCGACCTGCCCAACGATGGCAACCAGTGCACGAGCGACCTCTGCGTGGCCGGCGTGCCCTCGCTCCCGAGCTCGCCCCAGGGCACGGCGTGCAACCAGGCCGGCGGCACCGTGTGCAACGCCACCGGGGCATGCATCGCGGTGCCGCAGGTCGCGAGCACCACGCCCTCCGAGGCCACGCTCCCGATCGCGGCCCCGGCCGTCGCGGTGACGTTCACGATCGCGATGAACCCGGCCACGCTCACCGGCCAGACCACGGCGGGCGCGTGCTCCGGATCGATCCAGGTCTCGCTCGACAACTTCGCGAGCTGCGTCGCCTTCTCGACCGCGGCGGCGACGATGTCGGGCGGCAACACCACGGCGACGTTCACGGCCGCGCCGGGGCTGCTCGTGAACCGGATCTACAAGATCCGCGTCACCACCGCCGCGACGAGCGCCCTCGGCGCCGCGCTCGCGTCGCAGTTCACGCTCGCGACCGGCTTCACGACCACGAGCCCGAACCTCTGCCAGGGATCGCTCGTCATCAGCCAGGTGTACGGCGCCGGTGGCAACACGGGCGCGACATACAAGAACGACTTCATCGAGCTGCACAACCGCGGCACGACGACGGTGAGCCTCACCGGCATGTCACTCCAGTACGCGGCCGCCACCAACTCCAACTGGTCCAGCGTCGTGCCGCTCTCCGGGAGCGTCGCGCCGGGCGGCTATTTCCTCGTGCAGCTCGCTGGAGGCACGGTCGGAGCTTCCCTGCCTACCCCGGACCTGTCGAGCACCACGATCAACATGGCCGCTGGGGCTGGCAAGATCGCGCTCATCAACAGCGTGACCCAGGTCCCCACCGGGGCCTGCCCGCCGGCGGCGACGACGATCGACTTCGTCGGCTTTGGTTCGACAGCCACCTGCTCCGAGGGCTCCACGACGGGCACCACCTACGCGCCGGCGCCCTCGGCGACGACCGCCGACATCCGCATCCAGAACGGCTGCGCGGACATCAACGTCAACGGTCCTGGAGCGGGCACGACCAGCCAGGACTTCATCGCGGGTACGCCGGTTCCGCGCAACACCGCGAGCGCGGTCGTGGCTTGCGCCTGCTTCGTGGAGAACGAGTCCGGCGCCGCGCTCGAGGCCGACTACGTCACCGTGCAGTTCCCGCCCTCGCTCTCCACGCAGACGGGCACCGCGACGGCGCTCGTCTACGGGCGAATCTACGACATGGGCACGACGGAGGCCGCGGGCGCCAACGGCAACGTGCGCGCCCAGCTCGGCTACGGCCCGGCGACGGCGAACCCGGAGTACGAAGCCGGGTGGACCTGGACCAACGCCACGTACAACGCGAGCTTTGTCGATCCCTCCAACGACGAGTACCAGGCGTCGTTCACGGCGCCCGCGGTCGGCGCGTACCGCTACGTCTACCGCTTCAGCCTCGATCAGGGCGTGAGCTGGACCTACGCCGATCAGAACGCGGGCGACGGCGGCGCCGGCTCGAACACGGGGCTGCTCTTCGAGTTCGCCTCGGAGCCCGTCCTCACCGTGACCCCCTGAGCCCAGCTCGCCAGGTGGCTGGGGCCTTCACGCCTCAGCCACCTTCGTCGAGCCGCTGCGGCGCGCCGGTTATCGCGCGCCGCTCTCTCTTCCTCTCCCTCAGTGATGCGTCGGCATCGAGAACTGCGCCCCGGTGGCGAGGCCGCTCGGCCACCGCTGCGTCACCGCCTTCTGGCGCGTGTAGAAGCGCATCCCCTCCGGGCCGTGCGCGTGATGATCCCCCATCAAGCTCCGCTTCCAGCCGCCGAAGCTGTGGAAGGCCGTCGGCACCGGGATCGGCACGTTGACGCCGACCATGCCCGCCTGGACGCGGTGGGTGAACTCGCGCGCGGCGTTGCCGTCGCGGGTGAAGATGGCGACGCCGTTGCCGTACTCGTGGGCGTCGACCAGCGCGAGCGCTGACTCGAAGTCCGGTACGCGGACGATGCACAGCACCGGCCCGAAGATCTCTTCGCGGTAGATCTTCATCTCCGAGGTGACGCGATCGAAGAGCGAGCCCCCGAGGAAGAAGCCCTCTTCGCAGCCGGGGACCTTGAGCCCGCGCCCGTCGACGACCAGGGTCGCGCCGCTCTTGACGCCGTCGTCGATGTAGCCGGCGATCTTCGACCGGTGCTCGCCGGTGACGACGGGGCCCATCTCCACGTTCGGGGTGGTGCCGTCGCCGACGCGCAGCGCGCGGATGCGGGTCGCGAGGCGATCGACGAGCGCGTCGGCGAGGGCATCACCGACACAGACGGCCACCGAGATCGCCATGCAGCGCTCGCCGGCCGAGCCGAAGCCCGCGCCCATCAGCGCGTCGGTGGCCTTGTCGAGATCGGCGTCGGGCATGACCACCATGTGGTTCTTGGCCCCGCCGAGCGCCTGCACGCGCTTGCCGTTGGCGGCGCCGCGCGCGTAGATGTACTCGGCGATCGCCGTCGATCCGACGAAGCTCACCGCGCGGACCTCGGGGTGATCGAGGAGCGCGTCGACGGCGACCTTGTTGCCCTGGACGACGTTGAAGACGCCGTCGGGGAGGCCCGCTTCCTTGAGCATCGCGGCGAGCTGGAGCGTGACCGAAGGGTCGCGCTCGGAGGGCTTGAGGACGAAGGTGTTGCCGCAGGCGAGGGCCATCGGGAACATCCACATCGGCACCATCGCCGGGAAGTTGAACGGGGTGATCCCGGCGCAGACGCCGACCGCCTGGCGCATCGTCCAGGCGTCGATGCCCTCGGCGATCTCCTCGGTGTACTGGCCCTTGAGCAGCTCGGGGATCCCGCAGGCGTACTCGACCGCTTCGATCCCGCGCAGCACCTCGCCGCGGGCGTCGGAGAGCACCTTGCCGTGCTCGCGGGTGAGCGTGGCGGCGAGCGCGTCGACGTTGCGATCGAGGATCTCCTTGAAGCGGAACATGATCCGCGCGCGCTTGAGCGGCGGCGTCGCCGACCAGGCCGGGAAGGCCGCCTTGGCGGCCTGGACCGCCGCGTCGACGTCAGCCACCGAGGCGAGGGCGACCTCGGCGACCGCGACGCCCTGGGCCGGGTTGAAGACCGGCGCTGTGGAGGCGCCGTCGCCCGCGTAGGCGCGGCCACCGACGAAGTGCGCGATGCGCGGGAGGGTCGTTGGGCTTTGGGTTTGTACAGACATGGCAGGGAGGTCCGGGGCTGAAGGTTGAGGCGCGCGAGCCTACGCGCGGGGGGGATCGTTTTGGAAGCGTCACTCCCGCGGCGCGCGGATGATTTCACCGACATGGGTGACGCGACGAGTCGTAGCGCATTCGGAGCCCCGCCGCGTTACGTTCCCCGTGTACCGACGCTGACGCCGCGCGAGAGAATCCCCTGCGGTGCGTTTGGTGTTAGCGTCGCCGAGGCCAGGCCAGGCACGGTCTTGTTCCGCGCGCTCGGCTCGGCTCTCGAGGAGGCCCGCCCGATGGTCTACGTACCGCCCAATCAAGAAGGCTCGAAGATCCGTTTCAAGTCGCGCTATCAGAACTACATCGGCGGTGAGTGGGTCGCCCCGGTGAAGGGGCAGTATTTCGAGAACGTGAGCCCCGTCAACGGCAAACCCTTCTGCGAGATCCCGCGCTCCACGGCCGAGGACATCGAGAAGGCCCTCGACGCCGCCCACGCCGCCCGCGCCGCCTGGGGAAAGACCTCGCTCACCGAGCGATCGATCATCCTCAACAAGATCGCCGATCGGATGGAGCAGAACCTCGAGAGGCTCGCCCTGGTCGAGACCTGGGACAACGGCAAGCCCATCCGCGAGACGATGGCCGCCGATCTGCCCCTCGCCATCGATCACTTCCGCTACTTCGCCGGCGTCATCCGCGCTCAGGAGGGCTCCGCCGCGGAGATCGACGCCAACACGATGGCCTATCACATCTACGAGCCGCTCGGCGTCGTCGCCCAGATCATCCCCTGGAACTTCCCGATCCTGATGGCGACGTGGAAGCTCGCGCCCGCGCTCGCGGCCGGCAACTGCGTGGTCTTGAAGCCGGCCGAGCAGACGCCCGCGAGCATCCTCGTCTGGGCCGAGCTCGTCGGCGATCTCCTCCCGCCCGGCGTCATCAACATCGTCAACGGCTTCGGCGTCGAGGCCGGCAAGCCCTTGGCCAGCAGCAACCGCGTCGCCAAGGTGGCCTTCACCGGCGAGACGACGACTGGCCGCCTGATCATGCAATACGCCTCCGAGAACCTGATCCCGGTGACGCTGGAGCTCGGCGGCAAATCCCCCAACATCTTCTTCGAGGACGTCTTCGCCCAGGACGACGACTACGCACAGAAGGTGATGGAGGGCTTCGCGATGTTCGCCCTCAACCAGGGTGAGGTCTGCACCTGTCCTTCCCGCGCCCTGGTCAGCGAGAAGATCTACGCGCAGTTCACCGAGCGCGCCGTCGAGCGAACCGGCCGCGTCAAGCCCGGTAACCCGCTCGATCCGGCGACCAACCTCGGCGCCCAGGCGTCCCACGATCAGCTCGAGAAGATCCTCAGCTACATCGATATCGGCAAGAAAGAGGGCGCAAAGGTCCTCACCGGCGGGGCGCGGGCGATCCTCGAGGGCGATCTCGCCGAAGGGTTCTATGTCGAGCCGACGATCTTCACTGGCCACAACAAGATGCGGATCTTCCAGGAAGAGATCTTCGGCCCGGTGGTGAGCATGACCTCGTTCAAGGACGAGGCCGACGCCGTCGCTCAGGCCAATGACTCGCTCTATGGCCTCGGCGCCGGCGTGTGGACGCGCGATGGATCGACCGCCTACCGCGTGGGCCGCGCCATCCAGGCCGGGCGCGTGTGGACCAACTGCTACCACCTCTATCCGGCCCACGCGGCCTTCGGCGGCTACAAGCACTCCGGGATCGGCCGAGAGAACCACAAGATGATGCTCTCGCACTACCAGAACGTGAAGAACCTGCTCGTGAGCTACGATCCCAAGCCGATGGGCTTCTTCTGATGGCTACTCTGCCGCCGCGCGTGCTCGCCACCCCGGCGGCAGCCGCGCTGATCCAGAAGCTGGTCGCGCAGCACGGCCCTTTGATGTTCCACCAATCGGGGGGCTGCTGCGATGGCAGCTCCCCGATGTGTTACCTCGAAGGCGAGTTTCGCCTTGGCCAGCGCGATGTTTTGCTTGGAGCGATCGAGGGGGCCTCTCTGTATATTGGAGGGGCCCAGTTCGAGCTGTGGAAGCACACCCAGCTCGTGATTGATGCCGTCGTTGGGCGCGGTGGGGGGTTCTCGCTCGAGGCGCCGGAAGGGATGCGGTTCTTGACGCGATCGCGCGTCTTCACGGAAGAAGAGCAGGCGGCTCTGGACGCGGGGGAGCCGCCGCGCCGAGGGGATGGGACTTCGTAGGGGATGAGCGGGGGGTAGGTCTCGCTGTCGACCTTCCCTCTTTTGGTTGCGGAATCGGCCTTGGTCGCCTTACGCTCCCAGAGAATGTTCGTCATGAGGAAGTCGCAGCACGCCGCGTTCGCCCGCGTTGCTGTCGACGAGTTCGAGGACCGCATGGTCCTCCACCTCCGCCGTGTCTTCCCCGACGACGCGCGCATGCTGCGCGATGAGACGCTGCGCCCGCTGATCCGCCGGGGGATGGAGCGCGCGGCAGGGTGGGGGATCGAGCTGGAGTTCGGCATCTGCCTCTACCTGCACGTGGTGCTCCAGCTGGGTGAGGCGTTCGACGAGGATCCCTCGCTGCCGTGGGCGCGCGCGATGCTCGAGGACGAGAGATGGGATCCCGAGCGTCGGGTGAGCGAGCTGCACGATCGGGTCTTCGGCGTCGATGATCCGGTGGATGGCGTGGGCGCCGTGAACAGCGTGGGTAAGGAGCACTGAGGATGGCCACCAAGAAGAGCGCAGAAGAGGCCACCAAGCCTGCTGCAAAGCCGGCTGAGGTCAAGCAAGAGTGCAAGGAGGGCCCGATCGTGATCGTCATCGATCCGGGCCATGGCGACATCTACAGTAAATGGCTCGACGGCGGCTCGACCTGGCCCGATCCACTGCCCAAGACCGGCGGCTGGCAGGAGAAAGATCTGGCGCTCGGGGTCTCCAAGGCGCTCAAGACCGCGCTGGCGAAGGACGCGACGCTGGTCAAGGCCGTGTACCTGACGCGGGAGGGCGATCTCGACGACATGAAGCGGGTGCGCTTCAAGTGGCGTATCGCCATCGCCAAGGAGAAAGACGCGCGGATCTTCATCAGCATCCACCTCGACTCGCCCTCGACCACCGGCGGCCACCACGTCATCTACCGCCCGACCTTCCAGCCGGACATGAGCCTCTCGCTCGCCAAAGAGATCAACAAGACGTTCAAGATCATCCCTCCCCGGTCGGACGACGTCGTCGCCGAGAGCCTCGGGGTGCTCGCGCTGGGGGACACCAACGTCAAGGCAGGGGTCCTGATCGAGACTGGCTTCATCTCGGCTGCGACGGATCGCGACACCATCGAGAACAAGGCCGCCTCGGTCGCGACCGAGATCGCGGCGGGCGTGCATGCCTTCATCAAGGCGAACTTGACGGCGCTCTGCACGGTCCCTGCGCCCGAGGCAGCCAAATGATGTGGACGCCTACGACGTAGGCGCCCACAGATCACCTCAGCGCCGCCTGCGGTTCCGGCCCGCGCGGGGGTTGGAGTCCGCCGGCCGCGCTTCGTTGCGTACTGCCGGGGCCCGCGGCTCGCCGGCGGGCGGCTCGTAGACGCGAGGCCGCGAGGGCCACTCCGAGCTCCGTGCGCCCTCGGGAGGCGCGCTCGGCGCCGGCGGCGGCGCGGCCTGCCGCGGCTCGTTCGGCCTCTGCCCGCCGTTCCGCGGTTCATGCTGCCGTTGCCCATGGGGCCTTTGCCCGCCGCCGCGTTGATCGCCCTGCCGCGGCCCGCTACCCCGTTGATCGCTCTGCCGCTGCTCTTCGGCGCGATGGTCCTTGGGCCTCTCTTCGGCAAAGCGTTGATCGACGGGCACGTGCTCTTCGGGGCGGTGCATCCTCGGCCGCTGCGCGGGGTTCCTTTGCTCGTTGATCCGCTGCTCGGCGAGGCGTTGATCGTTGGTCTGCTGCTCGACCGGCCGCTGCTCGACCGGCCGCTGCTCGACGGGCCGCTGCTCGACGGGCTGTTGCTCGACAGGCCGCTGCTCGTTGAACCGTTGATTGCTGTTCTGCGGCCCATTGAACCGTTGATCGTTGGTCCGCGGCCCGTTGAATCGTTGATTGCTGTTCTGCGGCCCGTTGAACCGTGCATCGCTGGGCCGTTGATCGTTGAACCTCGGCCCGTTGGGCCGCTGATCCCGCGGCGCCTGCGGCGGCGGGCGCGGCGGGGGCCTCATCACCGGCTCGTAGTCGGGGGCGAGCTCGCGGCGGGCGTAGGCGCGCCAGATCTCCCGGCCGTCGCCCCGCTGCGCGAGCAGGCGGCGGTCGTGCTCGGCGAAGAAGTTGAAGATGTTCTCGAAATCGCGCTGGAAGAAGCCCTCCGACTGCGAGTTGTGCGCGGCGGAGATCGCCTGGGGAAAGTCGATGATCGTCGGGCCCGCCGTGCCGAGGAGCACGTTGTACGGCGAGAGATCGCCGTGGATCAGATCGCAGCAGAGCACCTTGATGATCTGGCTGCGGAGATCACGGTAGATGGCGCCGGCGTTCTCCGGCTCGATCGCCGCCTCGATCAGCCGCGGGGCGATGTCGCCGTCGGCGTCGAGCACCAGCTCCATCAGGAGCACGCCCTCGTAGAAGAGGACCGGGGTGGGGACGCGCACGCCCTGCCGGTGGAGGAGCTGGAGGGTGTTGGCCTCCGAGGACTTCCAGGCGTCCTCAGCCTCGTCGCGGCCGAAGCGGCTGCCTTTGTCGATCGCCCGCTGGGTGCGGCTGTTGCGGACCTTGCGGCCCTCTTTGTAGGCGACGTTGTGCTGGAAGCTCCGCTGCAGCCGGTCTTTGTAGACCTTGGCGGCGACGACTTGCCCCCGGTAGCGCACGCGGAACACCTCCGCTTCTTTGCCGCTTTTGAGACGACCAAGGACTTCGTCGAGGATGCCTTCGGAGAGGAGGAGGTCGAGCTGGCTATTCATGGGCGATGGGGTCGGGGACCCTACCAGCTCCGAGGCGCGGCCGCCGATTTGGATCGGGTCAGCGCGGCGATCGCCGCGTTGGCCGCTGAGCGGGATCAGGGCGCGAGCGCCGCGACGAAGGCGTTTTCGCCCGCGCTTTCGGGGATCCGGCGGCCGCCGAGATCGATCGCCCCCTTGTACGAGCCGGCGACGAGGAGCGCCCCGCCGGGGATCGCCGAGGCGGCGAGGGCGGCGCCGAGGTCTCCCTCGAGGCGCACGACGGTGAGGGGACGCAGCGCCGGATCGAGCCTGGCGACGAAGCGCGAGCCGGTCCCGCGCACCAGGGCGTCGCCGAAGGAGGCGGAGGGCGGCGCGGCGCCGGCGACGATCACGTTGTCGTGATCATCGACGGCGAGGCTTCCGTACGCGAGCTTTCTGCCGCGCCGCACCGTGAGGACGTGCCCTTCCGGATCGAGCTTGGCGACGAACCCGAGCTCGCCCTCGGCGGGAGAATCGTCGAGCCCGCCGCGGCCGGAGAGCAGGACATTGCCGGCGCTGTCAACGGCGAAGCCAGTCAGCTCCTGGATGATCCCGCCGCCGAGCTTGTGCCGCCAGAGCGAGTTGCCGTCCCGATCGAGCTTGACGAGGTGGATCTTCTCCAGGCTCTCCGACACGAAGGCAAAGAGGGTGTTGCCGGAAGGATCGATGACCGGTGGCTGGGTGTCGGCGACGCCGTACCGGAGGTGCGCGCGCCACGTAACGTGCCCTTCGGCATCGAGCTTCAGCGCGAATTTGTCGGAGATCCCGAGATCCGCGCCGTCGAGAGAGAGGCTCTTGCCGTCGACATACCCGCTCACGACGACGCCGCCCGCGGCGTCGGCCGCCGCTCCATGGATCTCGAGCCGCGTCATCGCGTCGGCCGCGAGCTCCTTGATCCACAGGCCGCGAGCGTTCCGGTCGAGCTTGGCCACGAACCCGCTGGCGTTCCCGCCCTTTGGCGTCCCGAGGTGCAGCCCGCCGAGGTCGAGCGTCCCCGTGAATTTCCCGGCGAGGATCACCTCGCCGACTGGATCGAAGACGGCGCTTGCGAGCTCCCGGGTCCCCGAGCCGCCGAACCGCAGGGTTTGCCGGGGGTCACCGTTGCTGTCGAGCAGCGCGACGAAGGGTTCTTTACCCCCGCTCGACGCGAGCGACCGATCGAGGGCGAGCTTACCGACGACGCTCCCGACCACGAGCGAGCGGCCGGAGCGATGGCCGGCGACGCCGCGGATCCGCACCTCCAGCGCGGGTCCCGGCTCGCCGAGCACCCGGATCCACGCGCGCTCGCACGCGCTCGCGGCGGCGGCGGCAGCGATGACGATACCCAGCGCCCCGATCCCTCGCAGCACCTCGCGCATGGGGGAACACCCTCGGTTGGGCCGGGCGTCGGCCCAACACCTGTCCTGCGTTCATGGTGTGGAGCAAAGCCGCCCGTCAAGAGGCCGTGCGGTGGAAGTGGCCGCCGCGAAAGAGCCGGAAAACGAGCCGCAGGGAGACAAGGAACGCAAGGGAGTCCGAGGTTTCCCGGAGCCCGAAAGGCACCTCGTGAGGTCAGGCGAGGGGGGGACATGCCCCCGGGGCGCAAAAAAACGCTTGCATTTTCGGTACTATGGCAAGTATTCTCCCCAGCCCCGTGGAGCGCTGCTGTCGTAGCGGGCCCTGAAGTATTTTTGCACCTGAGCACTGGAGCGCTGCCGGCACTTCACAGTGCCCCCGCTGAAGGCGCTCATGGCTTTGCCGTCCACGGAACTGCTGCTTCACAACCTCGTTGGTCTCGGCGTGGCGATGGTCACGCTGATGCTGCTGGCGCAGGTCATTCGAGCCGTGATCCTCGGCGCCTCGAAGCGATTGCTGCGCTTCTCGGCGTTCTCGAAGATCACGCCGGCCGATCGCGAGGCGTTCCAGAAGCGCCTGGGGCGGACCACGCTGGTCACGGTAGCGGTCCTCAGCGCGGGCTTCTTCGCCGCTGCGCTGATCGGGACGTACCTCGGCATCCGGGCCCTCGCCGTGGTCCAGGCCGGGATCACCCAGGTGCGCGGCCAAGATTTCGCCACGTTCAACGCGCGCCTCCTTCGCGCGGCGGGGATCGTGATCTCGGCGCTCCTCGTCGACGCCCTCGCCCGCGCCTTCGTCGGCGGGGTCGGCGGGGTGCTGGGGCGCTCGGCGCGGCTCGAGGCGCGACGCGAGACGTTCACCGCGATCGTCGGCCGGTTCCGCGCCGCGATGCGGATCCTCGTCCTTTGCGGCGCCGCGGTCCTGGTCTCCCTCGCGCTCGATCTCTCGCCCAGGGTCCTGCGCGGGGTCTCGCTCCTCGCCTACGTGCTCGTGGCCTTCTACTCGAGCGCCTTCCTCGTCCACGTCTCCCGCCTCCTCGTCGATCTGCTCTTCGACACGTCGGGGAAGCTCGCCAAGCTCGAGAGCCCGCTCAAGTACCTCGGCAACCTCACCCACCTCGTCGGGATCACCAAGCGGGCAATCGACTACTTCGTGTTCGTCGGGGCCGCGACCTGGGTCGCCGAGGAGTTCAGCCCCGACACGTTCCTCGCGCAGTGTGGCCGCATCGGCATTCGCGTCATCGCCATCTTCTACGCCAGCCGCGTGATGGTGGAAGTGTGCATCCTCTTCATCAACGAGCTGTTCATCAACAAGGCCTCCGAAGAGGCCGCCAAGAACCTCCAGCGGCGCAAGACGCTGGTGCCCGTGGCGGTGGGCCTGCTGCGCTACAGCATCTATTTCTCGGCGATCATCATGGCGCTCAAGGAGGCCTCGATCGATCCGACACCGCTGCTCGCCGGCGCGGGCGTGCTCGGCGTCGCGGTCGGCCTCGGCGCCCAGGCCTTCGTCGGAGACATCGTGGCGGGGTTCTTCATCCTCTTCGAGAACCTGCTCCTGGTGGGTGATCTGGTGGAGATCAGCAGCGTCCGCGGCAAGGTGGAAGAGATCGGCGTGCGGATCACCAAGATCCGCGACGACGCAGGCGTGCTCCACTCCATCCCCAACGGCGAGGTGCGCAAGGTCGCCAACCACTCGAAGGCGTACGTGAACGCCATGGTCGACGTCTTCGTCCCGTACGAAGAGGACATCCGTCGCATCCGCGCTCTGCTCATGATGATCTCCCTGAAGGTGCTGAAGGAGCTCACAGGCGAGGACGGCGTGGTCGAGGTCAAGGTTCAAGAGCTGAACGAAGGGGCGGTGATGCTCCGCGTGATCGCGAGGGTCCCGCCCGGCCAGGACGAGGACATGGGCGACGAGCTGCGCGCTCAGATCCTCGATGAGCTGCGCGCGGCGAAGATCGGCGCCCCGCGGATGCGACGAGCGGTCCTGATCGAAAGCGGGATCAGCATGGCAGCGCCTGTCCCGAAGGAGAAGGACGAGGACGAGGACAGCGGGCCGCCGAAGCCCTTCGAGCCGCCGAAGGAATCCGATTGAGCTTCTAGGGTGCTTTGGCGCCTCCGCTGAACAGCGCCTCTGCTGCCGACCGATCCACGCTATGCTTTGACGCGTGCCCCGCATTGTCGCCCTCGCCGATACCCACGGACTCCATGAATCACTCGTCGTCCCCGAGGGCGACATTCTCATCCACGCCGGGGATCTCACTCGCCTCGGCTCGCTCGCCGAGATCGATCGCGCGGCGCGGTTCTTCGCCGCGCTCCCGCATCGCCACAAGATCCTCATCGCTGGCAACCACGACTTCGGCTTCCAGCGCGAGCGCGCCGCCGCCGTCGCGCTGCTGCGGGGGATCACCTACCTCGAAGACGAAGAGATCACCGTCCTCGGTCTGCGGATCCATGGCAGCCCGTGGCAGCCGGAGTTTTTTGATTGGGCCTTCAACCTCCCGCGCGGGCCCGCGCTCGCCGCGAAGTGGAGCGGCATCGATCACGGCCTCGACGTGCTGGTGACGCACGGGCCGCCGCGCGACATCGGCGACCGGACCTGGGACGGTCGGCACGAGGGCTGCGACGATCTCCGGCGACGGATCGAGCTGGTGCAGCCGCGCGTGCACCTGTTCGGGCACATCCACGAGGCGCGCGGCGCGTGGACCCTCGGGGCGACGCGGTTCATCAACTGCACGACGAGCGAGTGCTCGGAGGCGCCCGCGGTGATCGATCTCGAGCCCCGCGGCTGACGCGAAGAGCTCTGTGCCGTCGATCGAACGGACGTGCTGGCTCCGCCGCCGGGCACGCGAGGGACGCGTCTCACGCCCGCGAATGTAGTCCCCGGCTCACCTGGAATACCGACAAATCCGTTCAGGTATGATTGCTGGTTTGTCCACGCTGATCGGCCCGTAGTACCTGAAATTCCACAGATTATTGGGCTTGCCCCGATGCCGCCTCAGGTAAACACTTTCAGGCGTTTCCTGACGAGGCTCGATGAAGATCTCCTGTGATGCTCGATCGCTGCTCCCGGTTGCTTCCCGCGAAGCCACGTCGGCTGCGGCGTTGATCGGGCAGGTGGTCGGTGGCCTCGTCGTCGAGCGCGTCGTCGCGGAAGGGGGCGTCGGCGTCGTCTACGCCGCGCGTCCTCTTCGCGGCGGCGGCGTGCGCGCCCTCAAAGTGTTGAAGGCGTCGCTCGCGGGGGACATCGGGTACCGCACGCGCTTCGCTCAGGAGATCGCCTACGCCCGGCGCGTGGCGCATGTGAACGTCGTCGCGGTGCGCGATCACGGACGCCTCGCCGACGGGCGCCCCTGGTTGACGATGGATCTCCTCGAGGGGGCGACGCTTGGCGCGCTGGTCCGCCGCGAGGGCCCGCTGCCGCTCGCGCGCGCTCTCGAGATCACCGATCAGGTCCTCGCCGGGCTCGCGGCGATGCACGCGGCGCACGTCGTTCATCAAGATCTCCAGCCCGACAACGTGTTCCTCGCGCGCGATCCGGCGGCGCCGAGCGGGTTCGGCGAGCGCGCGGTGATCCTCGATCTCGGCTTCGCGCGGGATCACGGATCGGGGGCGCGCGCGTCGATCTTCGGGACACCGGCCTTCATGTCGCCGGAGCAGG
>Ga0105048_10008926_pt1 | contig 16001 bp, 15 predicted proteins | sample MAT05_FD_78382 | JGI IMG/M metagenome (GOLD analysis project Ga0105048, IMG submission 78382) | Freshwater microbial communities from Lake Fryxell liftoff mats and glacier meltwater in Antarctica - MAT-05 | ecosystem: Environmental > Aquatic > Freshwater > Ice > Liftoff microbial mat | place...
GATGTTGATGCAATCGATTATCTGTGCAAACCTTTTACAAAAGAAAGACTTGCTAAATCTATTGCAAAGGCCTTGCGTATTACCCATGCTGAACCTGCACCGGTCAAAACAGAGACGCCTCAGGTAAAAGATTTTTGCCGAAAAATTCCTCTTTATAGGGGAGAATCCATAATTCCTACCTCTCCGGAACGCATTGTATTCTTCCACTCTGAAGATGGCGAAGTTCTTGTGTATGCCCAGGACGGTAGATACCGCACGCGCTGTACACTCAACGAACTTGAGCACAAGCTTTCCTCGACTGGTTTCATCAGGCCGCATCGCAGTTTTCTAATCAACATCAACCATGTCAGCGAGGTCATACCCTGGTTTAATGGCAGCTACAAGCTGGTTATGGATGATCGTAACCACACCGAGGTTCCGGTCAGCCGCTACAACGTCAAAGATCTGAAACGTCATTTTGATATTTAATTGTCATTCATCCGCTCTTTCCCACCATTCATCGCACTGAACATTCACTTCATTGTTTTTTTCTTTTCTATCCGACAGCATTAATATATTTATCTGATATGATGTTATTATTTGTATCCTAGTAAATATTTTGAGGTTCACATGAAAGCTCACAGTTTCACTGAAACCGAAATAATTTCGATCATCCAGGAAAATGAGTCAGGAACATCCGTAAGAGAACTCTGCCGCAGATATGGTTTCAGCGACACAACCTATTACAAATGGAAAACCAAATACCGCGGCATTGCAGATTCTGGAGCAAGACAGATTCGCAAAATGGAGCTAAAGCTCAATCGCCTCAAACGAATGTACAAAGCAATCCATATTGAACCATTTGAATTGAATGATTTTATGGGTGAAAAGCCCATTGGACAGCACTAACCCACCTCATCCCTTGTCAGGGGAGAAGTCTTTAAGCTCCTCCTGTCAAGGGAAGTTTTAGAGGTTTTATTTGCAAATAATCCAGTGTTACTAAGTACTAGATTCCCATCTTCCTCAACTTAGTCAATGAAACGGTCTGCCATTCGGCAGCAAAAAAATACCATTCATCCTATCGATTCAACCATTCAGCATTTTTTATTTACTATTTCAAATCATAGGGAGTATTTTCTACAAAAAAATCAGCGCTATTTTTGCGTGCTGCGTTTTTCTAGATAGCCACGCTTCAAATAAGGTTAGTAGTACTGACAAAAGTGTAGTTAACATCAAAGGAGGAAACAGATGCATTCATTAACACTGATTTTTGTCGCAGCATGCGTATTCGCCATTGCCTACCGTTTCTATGGCTTGTTCCTGGCCCGCAAGGTAATGGTACTGCGTGAAGAGCGGGAAACGCCTGCCGTTACACAGGCAGACGGAAATGACTACGTCAAGACCAACAAGTATGTACTGTTCGGTCACCATTTTGCCGCTATCGCAGCGGCAGGCCCTCTGCTCGGACCCGTACTTGCAGCCCAGTTCGGCTTCATGCCGGGTGCGCTCTGGATACTGATCGGTGCTGTTCTGGCAGGCGGGGTACACGACATGGTCGTACTCTTCGCCTCTGTACGCCATAAAGGCAGAAGCCTCTCGTCCATCGCAGAATCAGAAATCGGTAAAACTGCCGGAAAAGTTGCGTCTGTTGCCATCCTCTTCATTCTGATCCTGACACTGGCTGGTCTTACCATCGCTGTTATCAATGCCATGTTCAACAGCCCATGGGGTACTTTCACTGTTTTCGCCACCATTCCGATCGCCATGATCATGGGCATCTACATGCAGAAGATCCGTCCCGGCGACATCAAGGGCGGCAGTATTATCGGTGTTGTCCTGCTGGCAATATCAATCTATGTAGGACCAATGGTTGCAGCAGATCCCACTCTGGCAAAAATGTTAACATTCTCCAAAAAAGAGTTAGCCATAATCATCCCTATCTACGGCTTTGCAGCCTCTGTTCTTCCTGTCTGGTTCCTGCTGGTGCCACGTGACTATCTCTCAACCTACCTGAAAATCGGTACAATTGCGGCACTTGCTGTCGGTATCGTCTTTGTCAATCCGATCCTGCATATGCCTGCGACCACACCATACATTTTCGGCGGTGGACCAATCATTCCAGGAGCTGCCTTTCCATTCCTCTTTATTACTATTGCCTGCGGCGCACTATCCGGTTTCCATGCTATTATTGGTTCCGGTACAACACCAAAGATGATTGCCAACGAGCGTGACATTCTTTTTGTCGGCTACGGTGCCATGCTGGTTGAAGGTTTTGTTGCCATTATGGCACTGATCGCCGCCTGCGTTCTGATGCCTGCAGACTACTTTGCCATCAACACCGCCCCTGCTGTCTACGCCAAGCTTGGCATGACACCTGTCAATTTACCGGAACTGGCCACACAGGTCGGTGAGCAGGTCCAGGGCCGTCCTGGCGGCGCTGTTTCTCTGGCAGTCGGCATGGCTTACATCTTCTCCTCAGTACCTTTCATGAAAGGCATGATGGCCTACTGGTATCACTTTGCCATCATGTTCGAAGCTGTCTTCATTCTGACTGCTGTTGACGCTGGTACACGTGTTGGCCGCTATCTGCTGCAGGAAATGATGGGCAAAGTATATGCCCCATTTGCCGAGAACTCCTGGAAACCAGGCATTTTCATAACCAGTGCCTTGTTTACATCTGCCTGGGGTTACCTGGTTTACACCGGTGACATCTCCACCATCTGGCCACTGTTCGGCATGAGTAACCAGCTGCTTGCTTCATGCGCACTGATCGTCGGCACCACCATGCTGATCAGGCTCGGCAAGGCCAAGTACGCCTGGGTAACAGCCGGACCGGTACTCTTCGTATTGCCGATTGTCATGTGGGCAGGTTATCTCAACATAACCAAAAACTTCCTGCCCAAGAAGCTCTATCTGTTGGCCGGTATGTCAGGCCTGTTGATGGTGCTGATGACTATTGTCTTTATCGAGGCTTTCCGTCGCTGGCACACCCTGCTGAAGATTGAAAAGAAAGTTAAGGACAACTATGGCGATGAAGTTCTCGCCCTGGTAGAAGATGGCAAAGATGTAAAAACAGGGATGCTGCCAACAACATCCATTGAATAAACCTTAGAAAAGCAGTTAACCGCCGATGAACACCGATAAATCAAAGGCTTCGAAAAAATAGCAGCTTAACCATAATGGTGAATCTGTTTTTTCAATCAACTCTTGGTTTTATCTGCGTATTCGGCGGTTCAAATTCCGTTTTCAAGATAAAAACGCTATCCAAAACTGAAACCAGAAAACGCAGTAAAACAAAGCAAACTAAAAAAGGCCTGCATCAGCGGGCCTTTTTTAGTTGCAGTCAGTATGTTTGCCGGGTTCAGTCCCTGGGAACAGCCAGCATCCGGTTCAAAGCCTGCAAAGCCTTGATACGGATATCTTCTGGAACCGTAATAACAGGTGACATGGTCTCCAGAGAATAGAACACATCCTCCAGCGATGTCAGTTTCATGTTTGGACAGAGCAGCGCCGGTGAAGCAAGCAGGAACTCCTTGTCCGGATTCTCCTTGCGCAGACGGTAAAGTATGCCTGCCTCGGTACCGACAATAAACTTCCTGGCCGGACTGGTACGGCAGTAGTCATACATGCCGCTGGTGGAACAGACGCTGTCAGCCAATGCAACAACTTCCGGAGCACTTTCAGGGTGACAGATAAACAGAGCATCCGGATGTTCCATTTTCTTTTTCTGCACCGCCTCCAGAGTCATGCGCTCATGTGTCGGGCAGTAACCGTCCCAGAATACAAATTCCTTTTCAGGCACAAATTTAGCGACATATCGGCCCAGATTGCGGTCTGGCACAAAGATCAGCTTGTTGTCCGGCAGTGATTTGACAACGGAAACGGCATTGGCGGATGTACAGCAGATATCGGAATGGGCCTTAATTTCGGCAGAAGAGTTGACATAGGTGACAACCGGCACACCGGGATGTTTCTCTTTCAGCGCCTTGAGCGCATCCACAGTAACCATGTCTGCCATCGGGCAGCCCGCATCAGGACGCGGCAATAATACCGTTTTGCCAGGCGACAGAATCGCAGCCGATTCAGCCATAAAATGGACACCACAGAAAACGATCACATCTGCGTCTGTCTTGGCCGCCTCGATGGAAAGCGCCAGAGAGTCACCTGTAATATCGGCAATCTCCTGCACCTCATCCCTCATATAATTATGTGCAAGCAGCACTGCATTGCGTTCTTTCAGTAGTTGTCTGATCTGTTGTTTAATGCCGTTTTCCACCATAAAATCGAGCCTCCGGAGGCTCTTGTAGCTCGACAACCAAGAACCAAAAAGGATATTTAAAATTTTTACGGAATGTAGCGCAGCCTGGTAGTGAACCTGCTTCGGGAGTAGAGGTTCGCAAGTTCAATTCTTGTCATCCCGACCATTAAAACAACAAATGGTTAGCCTATAAGGTGAGACCCTTTTTGATTTTGCCCTGCCTACAACTCCCAAATACTGAAACAGACTACACTCAAATAGCGCCATTTGTCAATGAATGCGGGCAGGACGGGTCCTTCACTTCACACTTCTATTCCAGCTCCCACGGAACGGACCTTTAATTTCCTTGAAGGTACCTGCTATTTACCGTAAAGTTAAGTTTTTGCAAGCAATTCCAATCCATAAAATCCCTTGAGGTACTTTCCATGAAAAAACCTTTGGTTTTAATGATTCTTGACGGCTGGGGCATCAACAACAATCCCGATCACAATGCCGTCTCTCTGGCTGTTACTCCTAATCTCAAACATTATCTTGCTGAATATCCCCATACACAAATCAAAACTTCAGGGATGGCGGTGGGACTGCCTGATGGCCAGATGGGTAATTCTGAGGTCGGCCACCTTAATCTGGGAGCCGGTCGCATTGTCTATCAGGATCTGACCCGCATCAGCAAATCCATCCAAGACGGTGACTTCTATACCAACAAAACCCTTTTGGAATGCATTTCTCGAGTCAAGACCAGCAAAGGCCGACTGCATCTTTTCGGTCTTCTTTCGGATGGAGGCGTTCACTCACATAACGAACACCTGTATGCATTACTTGAACTGGCCAAGCGGGAAGGCATCAAGGATGTCTTTATCCACTGCCTGCTAGACGGTCGTGATACTCCTCCACAAAGCGGAGCCGGATACCTGAATCAGCTTGAAGCGGAAATTACCAGAATCGGCTGCGGCAAGATCGCTACCGTAATCGGACGATACTATGCCATGGATCGTGATAATCGCTGGGATCGTGTGGAGAAAGCCTACAAAGCCATGATCTGTGGCGAGGGAAACAGGCAAAATTCTGCTGCCGAAGCGATTCAATCCAGCTATGCTGCGAATGTAAATGACGAGTTTGTTATACCTGCAGTAATAACCGAAAACAGCTCTCCGGTTGCTACGGTCAGAGACGGCGACGGCATGATCTGCTTTAATTTCCGTTCGGATCGCGCCAGAGAAATAACACGCGCTATTGCTATGGATGATTTTGAAGGTTTTACGCGATGTAACCATCCAAAACTTGCCAGTTATGTTTGCATGACCGAGTATGATGCCACTTTTGGCCTGCCCATCGCTTATGAACAGGCTGCGCTTACCAATCTGTTAGGCGGGGTCCTGGAAAGAAATGGATTGAAACAGCTGCGTATAGCAGAAACCGAGAAATACGCACATGTAACTTTTTTCTTCAATGGCGGCAATGAAACGCCATTTCAAGGGGAAGACCGCTTCCTGATACCTTCTCCCAAAGATGTGGCTACCTATGATCAAAAACCGGAAATGAGTGCCTATCTTGTTACTGCAGAACTGCTTAAAAAACTCGATCAGGACTTATATGACGTTATTATCCTCAATTTTGCCAATTGCGATATGGTTGGACATACAGGAGTACTTAATGCTGCAGTTGAAGCGGTTGGAGTCGTTGATGAGTGTGTTGGCAAAATAGTTTGCAAAGTGCTTGAAAAAGGTGGCACCACGCTAATTACTGCCGACCACGGCAATGCTGAAAAAATGATCGACGAAAACGGCGGGCCTTATACTGCACATACCACTAATCCTGTTTGGTTGATTCTGGTAGATAATGCACGCAAAGAGGCCACCCTGCGCAGTGGTGGCAAACTTGCCGACATTGCACCAACCATGCTGAGCATGCTCGGGTTGGTCAAGCCGGATGAGATGACCGGAGAAAGCCTGCTGTAACAGAGTCCATTTTGCCATACGGAGAATCATGTCCCACAACATCCCTCTTAAAAAACCTAAACGTTCATGGCGATTTTTACGACTGTTGAAGCGTATCCGACCGCTTCTACTGCCTATAACTTATCGCCATAATCAGGTTGTTTTACTCCCGGACGGGCAAAGATTTTTCCAGGCTTTACTTTCTTCCATTCACTCAGCTGAGCATTTCATCCTGCTGGAATATTACATTATTAGAAACGATATTACCGGCCAAAAGCTGGCAATGGAACTTGAAGCGGCTGTGGAAAGAGGCGTGACTGTTCTACTGATGTACGACTATATCGGCTGCATTGATACACCATTTAGTTACTTTCGCCAGTTGTCGCAGAAAGGCATCCAACTGGCCGCCTTTAATACACCATCTTTCCGGCGTGGAATCTACTGGTTTGATCGCCGTGATCACCGAAAAATGACCATAATCGACTGCAAACTGGCCTTTCTTGGCGGCTTCAATATCGGCGATGAATACTCCGGCATTATGGTCTCACCAAATAGTTTCCGTGATGTTGGATTCAGCATTAGCGGAGGAGCTGTCAAAGAGTTGATCAGAATTTTTGAAGAGACCTGGCAGATGGAACATGATGTACTCCCTAAACTGCCGGAAATAATCTGTAACCAGGAGCCGCCAAGCCGTCGCGGCAAGGCTAATGTGGTTATTGTCAGTGGTGGGCCACACCACCGCAGCTCATATATTCGCAGTGCTTTCTTGCTTAATATCGCTTCTGCTTCTGAAGAAATCCTGATTGCAAATCCTTACTTCGTACCGGGACCTCGCATCATAAGGTCTCTTCTTCGCGCAGCCAAACGCGGAGTGCGTGTGCGCCTGCTTCTGCCGTCTCGTAGTGACGTTCCGATTGTACTAATGGTAGGGCGCAGCTCTTATAGCGCATTACTTCGGGGAGGCGTGGAAATCTATGAGGTGGAAAAGCAGATTTTACACGCCAAAGTGATGCTGATTGATGGGGAGAGAACCGTTATCGGCTCGGCAAACCTGGACCAACGTAGTTTTCATCGTAATTTCGAAATAAATGCCATGATCGAAAGCAGTGTATTTGGGCAGCAAATTGATACCATGCTCAGAAAGGATTTCAGCGAGTCCCGGCGAATAACTCTGGAAGGGCACGAAAGCCGCAGTTTTTTCACACAACTACTTGAAAAGGGAGTTAATCTTTTTGGCTGGTTTCTTTAGAAGATCTCTTCGATCACAGGTATTTAACTCGATTTTATGATTTAACCAACAACATGAAACGATACCATATCCACACGGAAGTTGCCGTTACAACAGCAAACGGCTTGTTTGAAGTAATTGACTTAATAAATTTCCCATAAAAAGTGTCCCACCGCCTCCCGACATTGGCAGGCCCTAAACCTGAATTAAAGGCAGCACGCGCATCAAGCCAGAAAAACAGCTGCCATATGTTTGCGGCGACATGACGTCCTGTTTTCAGCCAAAAGGTTGCCCGCCTTTTTAAGGAGTAATTACTCAGCAATTTTTGTATCCCCTCAAATATGGGATACAGCTGTAAGCGACCGCTTTCCGGATGACATTTATAAAGCCCCGGCAAAGCCGAAAAGAACTCATCCCAGCCTGTTACAACTGAGTTTATAATAATAGCATTGGCAATCTGTCGTTCGAGCAAACCTTCAACTTCAAACCTGCGAGCTGATGTTGAAATAACAGCCGGCAGCGATATCCACTCCCCTTGCCTGGCAATTGCATCAACAAGCCTTACATCCTCCAGGAATGACAGCGACTCATCAAATCGTCCCATTTTGTTAAAAAAATCTCGATACAGCAAAAAACCCTGATCACCGCGTATACAGTCCGGACGATTCAGACAAGTTTTTGCCTCATAAAAAAAATAGGCCAACGAAGTTGAAACCTGATTTCTGCGAAAATTTAGTGTAAAATGACCTGCAAGATTCTTGGCTATTGCTGCTGATTTGTGCCTGAATTCATCTACTGCGGCCGAAATCGCTGTTGCCGATGAGAATCGGGAGTCTGCATGAAGAAACAGCAGCAATTCACCTCTTGCTATATCAGCACCGGCATTCATCTGGTGTCCTCTGCCACGTGTTGCTCTGATATATTTAGTTTCAAGTCTGGACAATGAAACCATTTTTTCGACTGCCAGACTCTGCTCATCACATGAGCCACCATCACATACTATCAGCTCGAAACTGACACCGGCCTGGCTGGTCAATCCTTCGAGCAAACTAGACAGTTCATCGGCCTCATTGACAATTGGAACAATGATAGACAATAAGGGATTTTGGGCAGCAGACATGACTACTCCATTGTTAACTAAATCAACTGGCATTATTCAGGATCAAAAAGACAGTGCTGAATTACCTGTTATTATCGACACACACTGCCACCTGGATCTTGAAACACTTTTTCCAAGATTGAACGAGCTATTATCCAATGCGCGTGCTGCCGGTGTTGCCGCTTTTGTTGTGCCGGGGGTCCATCCGGACGGATGGGACAGGATCAGACATATCGCCTTATGCGAACCAGGCGTTTACCCAGCCTTCGGCATCCACCCGATGCATAGCGACCATGCCACCAGAAAAAATCTGGGCATATTGCGCTCAATAGCCGGGCAAGGGGTAGCAATTGGTGAAATCGGACTGGACCCTGCCTATCAGGTCCCTCTGGAAGTACAGGAACAATCTTTTCGTGACCAGCTACGTATCGCAATAGAACTTAACCTTCCAGTACTTGTACATTGCAGACGTCACTTCCAGCGCACACTACAAATTTTAAAAGAAGAAAAAGTCTCCAAAATAGGCGGAATCATGCATGCTTTTTCAGGTTCCACTGAAATGGCAAAAGAATTTATTCACTTAGGATTTGCAATTTCACTATCAGGCACCATCACCTGGGATAATGCCATCCGCCCAAGACGGATTGCAGAAGATCTGCCACTATCCAGCATTGTTTTGGAAACGGATTCGCCGGACATGACGCCACAACAGTTTAGAGGCCAGCTGAATCAACCGGCATGGATTAAAGAAACATTGCATACTATTGCCACGATTCGCGATATGAACCCAAACGACATTGCAGCTTCAGTTCTGGCAAATACCAAAAGAATTCTGCCTGGTATTCAGAAAAGTTGAATCTTTCTTTTATAGCATCTCTATGATACTGTCTATCAAACAGTGTCTTCATCTCTGTTCCGCGGAGTAATTCATGAAAAAAGCATTATTTCTACTACTAGCAATCACCGCCCTGCTTTCCAGTTGCGCCATGCTGACTTCATGGAAAAGCATACCTGCTCCAGGCGGCTGTGACCAGTGCCACACAGTCGCCATCTCAACCAACTGGCAGGTAGCCTACCAACCTGTCAATCTCTCCGACGGAAGCGGACGTGAGTATTTCCAAACTCCAGAATACAACCGCGTAAACAAAGAGAAGCAAAACCCAACGCTTGAATCAAAAAAAGTCGGCGAGCTGCAATGTTTTGATTGCCACAAATCTCCAACACCTGCTCATCGCGACCGTAAAGGTAATTTTCACCATTAAGACTACTTTTTGTAACTAAATTGTATCGTCAATATAGTAGTTTGCATAATTTGATAAAACAAAATTCTAAAAAAAAATCTTGACATTCAAAAACGGTTGGGTATATTTGGATATCGTTTTTTAAAGCCATGCGCATTGCGTTCAAATGGTAAATTCATTAAAGAGGTGACACAAATGAAAAAGCTGATTACACTGACAATGGTTCTTGCACTCGCTGCTGCTTTCACAACTGGCTGCAAAAAAGCTGAGGCTCCAAAGCCTGCTACTCCTGCAGTTGAGCCAGCAAAACCTGTTCAGGCTCCTATGTCTGCAAAAAAAGCTGATGCTAAGCCTGCTGATACTAAGCCTGCTGATGCTAAGCCTGCTGCTGCTAAGCCTGCTGACAAGAAGTAATTTCTCATTCCCATTCGGGTCTGCTGTGCCTGCGGTTATGCCGCAGGCTTTTTTTATTCCCAATCACTCAAAGTGAGTTTTGTCCATGCACGAAATGTCCATAACGCAGGAAATCATCGACATTTGCCTAAAACACGCTGGCGGCAAAAAAGTACGTTCACTAGATGTTGAAATCGGAGAACTCAGCAGCATCGTTCCTGAATCCATCGAATTCTGCTTCGAAGCATGCAGCAGAGATACAGACCTGGAAGGTGCTCGACTCAACATCATCAAAATACCCGGTATCGGCTTGTGCCGGGATTGCGCAGCCATAACGCACTTACAATTATTATATGACGCTTGTTCAAATTGCGGTAGTTTCAGCGTGGTAATAGAGTCAGGTGAAGAGATGCGAGTAAAAGAAATAGAAGTTGATGATTAAGAAAAGGGCACTGCTCTCGCAGCGCCCTTTTCTTGTTTCAATTTAAATCCCATATACAATCCAGCCAGATTATAGATTCAGCCTTTTTTCCAAAGCATCAACCTGTTTTGAAAGTTCACCAGGCAAGTATTTGCCAAACCTGTTGTAGTGATTCCTTATCGAACTGACCTCTTTCAGCCATTCCGCCTTATCAACCTTTAACAGCTCGGCCATATCATTACTGCTGACATCCAAGCCGTCACAGTCAATACCTTCAACAGTTGGCATAAAACCTATCGCAGTTTCCTGAGCCTGAGACTCTCCGGTCAAACGCCCAAAAATCCACTTCAGAACACGACTGTTTTCACCGTAACCGGGCCAGAGCCATTTTCCATCAGCACTTTTCCTAAACCAGTTAACAGAGAAAATCTTTGGCAATTTTTCAACTTCAGTTTTGCCAGCAATATCAATCCAGTGTTTGAAATAGTCGCCCATATTGTAGCCACAAAATGGCAGCATCGCAAAAGGATCGCGGCGCACTTGGCCGATATTATCTGAAATAGTTGCAGCCGTAATCTCGGATCCTACTATTGAGCCAAGAAATACGCCATGTGCCCAATTAAGACTTTCATGTACCAATGGTATGGTAGAAGGACGTCTCCCGCCGAACAATATGGCAGAGATAAGAACACCTTCCGGGCAATTCCAGTCGGAAGATATTACAGGGCACTGATTTGCAGGGACAGTAAATCTAGAGTTAGCATGCGCTGCAGGCTCCTTAGATCCTGGATACCAGTCGTTACCCTTCCAGTCAATCAAATGCCCCGGTGCATCATATCCAATCCCTTCCCACCAGACATCGCCGTCATCAGTCAGTGCCACATTTGTGAAAATCGTGTTCTTCTCAATTGTTTTCATAGCATTCGGATTGGAACTTTTAGATGTACCCGGTGCAACACCAAAGAAGCCAGCCTCAGGATTGATGGCATACAAACGATCGTCTGAATGATATTTCATCCAGGCAATATCATCGCCAACTGTCTCCACTTTCCACCCCGGAATTGTTGGAATCAACATCGCCAGATTGGTTTTGCCGCAAGCGCTTGGAAAAGCAGCCGCTATATATTTCTTAACCCCTTCCGGGTTAGTAATAGCCAAAATCAGCATATGTTCTGCCAGCCAGCCTTCATCTCTTGCCTGCACAGAAGCCATGCGCAAAGCAAAACATTTTTTGCCCAGCAAGGCATTACCGCCATAACCGGAGCCGTATGACCAGATAGCACGATCTTCTGGAAAATGGCTGATATACTTTTGTGCCATCGGCGCACAAGGCCATGGTACATCAGCTTCGCCATCCTTCAAAGGCGCACCGATCGAATGCAGACATCTAACAAAATCCGGGCTACTGCCGAGAGATTTCAGAACATTATTACCGATGCGTGTCATAATACGCATATTTACAGCTACATAGGCACTATCGGAAATTTCTATACCGATTTTTGAAATAGGAGAACCGATCGGACCCATGGAGAAAGGAATCACGTACATTGTACGGCCTTTCATGCAGCCACGGTATAGCTCGGTCATTGTTTTTTTCAACTCTTCGGGTGCAATCCAGTTATTGGTGGGGCCAGCATCTTCCTGCTTGACTGATGATATATAGGTACGATCTTCCACACGAGCAACATCAGAAGGATCACTGCGAAAAAGATAACATCCGGGGCGTTTTTCCTGATTAAGCGGTATTGCTACTCCTGCATTTACCATTTCTTTTAATAATCGATCATACTCCTCCTGTGTACCATCACACCAGTAAATCTGATCCGGCTGGCAAAGCGCAGCCATCTCCTGAACCCATTTTTCTAATGCCTGGTTCATGCTAATTCTCCTCAAGATTATTGAAATAATATTGCATGGCAAACAATTAAATATCAAAATTCGAGCATCCGTCACAGATGCCCACCGCAAAAGGAACAAACAAATTACTTATTTTATAATTTCCAACTAACAGAGCATCAAATCAGTTTAATATCATATAAATGCTGCAAATAGAATTTCTTTTGTTACAGATTAGCAAATATCGAATTTTGCCTGTAACAAATTAGACTTCCATCGTGTAGCCAACCATTGCCAACTGAAATTCTTTTGGCATTTTCATGAACAGCCGAGTTGACGCGAGAAACCCGGTACAGTGACTGACAGCCAGCCTGGAAATGCCTTTCTTGCTAATCTCTGAGACAGTCCTGTCCAATTGATTTTGACTACAAAAACCCAAATGGGTTCCTCCTATTACCGCATAGATGTCATGCCTTCCCAAGCCCCTCTGAATATGATCCAGCGTATTGATAATTCCGGAGTGACAGCAACCCAGAATAACAACAAGGCCCTTCTCGGTATCGAGAACCATCGACTGATCATCCGGCGCAATATCAAGAAACTTGTTGTCATCTGTAAACAAACCCTGATCTCCAGTAATTCTAAATTTCATAAAATTTCACTCCTGATCAAGAGCTGACAAACAAAAAAACCGAGGAGTGTTAAACACTCTCCGGCTTTCCTGCAAATATTTATTTAACAACTACTTGATAATAACGAAGTCAGCTCTTCTGTTTTTTGCCAAAGCTGCATCATCAGTACCATCAACTGCAGGCTTTTCTTCGCCATAACTGATAATTGACACACGGTCAGCTTTTACACCCAGAGTAACCAAATACTGCATGGCGGATTTGGCGCGACGCTCGCCAAGTGCCAGGTTGTACTCTGCAGAGCCGCGCTCATCGCAATTGCCTTCAATTTTAACCTTTGCATCAGGCTGAACTTTCAGCAACAACTCGGCGTTTTTATAAAGCACATCACGTGCATCCTGACGTAGATCAGACTTATCAAAATCAAAATATACAGTTTCTAGAGCTGCAGCAACAGCAGATGCTTTAACTGCCTGAGATTCCGCCATTTTAGGAGCCTCTGTGGCTGGAGCCACTACCGGAGCGTTAGTAGGAGCCTCTGCCTTAGCCTGCTCAGCAATTACCGGCTCAGACTTCACCGTTGCTGCTACCGGCTCTTCCTTCTTCATCGTTTCGTTACTTGCACAGCCGCCAGCTACCAGAGCCGCCATGCTGAGCGTTGCCATCAGAGCAATCATACCTCTTTTCATCGCATTCTCCTTCGTTAGATTTATGTACCTACTACTTAGTAGTTTCTAAACATGTTCGAATTATACATGCGATACGAGAATATGCAATCGCTAATCAAATTTTTTTTTTTAAAACACCCTTTACCAGCTAAATCAAAAAAAGTGCAAGAAATTGATGACGACAAGAAAAAAAGTATTGACTATAAAAAAACTTTCCGGTATACATTGACGTCTATCGCGTTCACATTGGGCCAAGATGCTGAAGCATCAAAACGCAATAGTCAACTAAACGTCCCCTTCGTCTAGCCCGGCCCAGGACACCGCCCTTTCACGGCGGCGACACCGGTTCAAATCCGGTAGGGGACGCCAAAATTCAATAAGGTCACTTTTCGCAAGAGAAGTGACCTTTTCTTTTGTACTCGCTGTTGATTTCTACAAACATATCAAATGGTTCCCTTTAATTTGGTAGCAGTTCCTCACCTGTCCATCCCGAGTTCGAGTGCACCGAAACAAGTAACTTTTTTTCCGCTGAAATCTGTGTAGAATAAAGACAGGCGGCCTTTTGCGCGAGTTCGAGTATACACTTGGCGGTGTCACGGTCATCAAATCCATTAAAAGCAATATCACCATTTCTAGAAATACTTGGTTTAGAAGCAAATGCATCATGCTTAAATGCAAGATATGGTTTTTTATTTTCCTCAATAATGAATATCTCGTTCACCAGGCTGTCGTATGGCTGGTTAACTTTCTTGCCATCAACATATATTGATGGGTTTTTTCTAGAATTTAACTCTGCTGGGAATGTACCTTTGCCATTTACTGCTGAAAAAATAATTCCTTTATCATTTGGCAAATAGTATGGTCGACTTATCGCGTAGAAACGGTAGTCGGTAAGTTGTCTTTCCTTGCCAGTAGCCAGTTCCACTTCATATACATCCCAATGTGAAACCATTTCCCCACCCATACTTCGTTCTCGTAACACCCCGGAGCGCAAAAAGATTATCTTCCGACCATCAGGCGAAAATGTTGGTAAAGCGTTTATCTTGTACACAGGAGAAAAATCACGTGTAGGCGCAACTTTTTTTTCATCATTATATGAATGGGTAACCTGTTTCACATTTGCACCATCGACATTCATGACAAAAACATTCGCCTGACGCCCTTCATGCTGTATAAAAGCTATCTTTTTGCCATCCGGCGATATATCGGCGAGAGGCACGCTTTTCCTGTCGGATTCATTTTGCTGAATTTGCTTGAAGAAATATCGTAGATACCAATGTCAGCCGGCAGGCTTTGCTCACGTATTGAAAATATTATTTTTTTGTTATCAGGCGACAGGGTCGGCTCTGCTACAGAATATTTTTTTTCAGTTAATGTAGGCGAATTGTAACTTTTCTCATTACAGCCGGAAGCAATAAACATTAAAACGATAAAAGCTAAAACATGTCTGAGAGATATTCCGAATATTCCAGGTATCTCCTTAGTGGTCAGTTCTTCATTATTCATATTTTTGCCACCCTAATTTCCTCTCTCACACGCTCGTACCCATCCGCACAAACGAGTCCATGCAGGTTGGGTAGATTTTGTAATGATTCGGGGATTTCAATATGTTCAATATATTCGATATGGAAGGTGTCCTGAGTGAATTTAATATCAGCCAGGGTGGAAGTCGTGCCGTCTGTCTTGGTATAGCTGCCGGTAAGTATTTGGGTGCCTGCTGATGTGGCGGTATTTGTGTTGGTTGCTGTAGTTTTCAGACTTTCTATGTTTGCTTCGACAAGACTTTTTAGCTCATCAGCTTGTGAAATTCCATCCTGGTTCAGATCTCGCCAGATTTTCAACTCACCAAAGGCAGTATCGTTCGCATCTATTTTACCATCGTTATTACTATCGAGATCTTTCAAGGCTACAAAACCGTCACGGGCTGTTGTGCCGTTTCGTAGTTTTGTGTTGTCTCCGAAGAGTTCGGCTCCACCATCTATAATTGCGTTGCCATTTATGTCGCGCACCAAGAGTCCATCATCACCAGCAATCCAGCCGCTGGCGCTTCTGATTCCGTCATTATTGTGGTCGAAGAGAGCGCCGGAGTTACCAGCCATAGCTTTGGTTTCCAATCCGTCGCCATCAAGGTCCAAGGCTAGTGGATCACATCCGGATAAATAGACAATGCGGTAAGAATCAGATTGGGATGGATCAGGTAGGCGGTATTGTGTGTTTTCGTACCAGTATTCGTAGTTTTGAATTTGCTGTTGAGGGTCGCCGATATCGGGATTTTTCAATTTCTCAATGAAGTTATTTATTTTGAATCCAAC